>WNEZ01000249.1_pt1 | contig 45316 bp, 33 predicted proteins | sample 5400521 | NCBI WGS metagenome assembly WNEZ01 (sample SAMN13153339, study PRJNA577476) | soil metagenome | isolation source: 120 cm saprolite under Douglas fir tree site 2 hole 1 replicate 1 | place: USA:California | collected 2015-04-18
CCCAGACGCACACAACGCTCGGCCTGTTGATGAATCAGTTCCCAGTTACCTGGGCCGCGTTGGGCATCCTGTTCCGCTTGGGTTGGGTAATCGAGAGAAAACTCGATGTCATGGAAGGCACGCAAGTCATGGTCTTCTAGGACGGCAACACTGTGACCGTTGGAAGTGATGGTGAGCTTCACCGGTCGAGTTCGCAGGTAAGCCAATATAGTCTTGTAGTCAGGATGCATCCCGTTCTCGCCCGTTCCCAGATTGACGGCGCGAACCGGAAGGCATTCGATCACCGACTTGACCTGTTCTAACGAGAGACGGTCGGCGCGAGTGGGATCGCGGTAGCAGAAGGCGCATTTGAGGTTGCACTCGTTGGTAAGCCCAAGCCCGAGCGAAATGCCGGTATCCGGCTTGAGGGCCTTCGGAATGGTAGACGAAGGTGCCGGTTTGACATTGCTCATTCATCTCACTCCGATCCAGGTGTTGCACAGCTTGCCAAACAGTGCATGTAACGAGCGACGCCGAAGAATTCCCGCCGCTTGCCGAGCTTGCGCTCTAGAGCGAAGATTCGCTCATACTCTGCCGATCGAGAAATCTGTACCGGCAGGTAATCCGCGATAACGCGCACTCCCCTCCGAGCGTTGATTGTGAGTGACGCGTCTTTCAGGATCGCTTCGAGAGCCTCCGACGTGAACAAACGTACTCTGCCCCCGTATAGGGCTTCTTGTCCCCACTCCGCAGTCAGGTTATGTTCCGCTGCGGCCAAATCGCCCGTTTGGATAGCGGCCTTGAATACTTCGCCTGCCTGGTTGCGTACGAGAACGGAGAATATCGCCGATGAATCCCGCAAGGCGCGAGCCCCACTGCGCACACAGCACCCGGGTCATCGACATATTCCAAAAGGTTATGGCAAAGAATGATATCGAACGATCCCGTCTGAAAAATGTCCGCCAACTGGGCGGCGTCACCGCGTTTAACCGTGATCTTGTCACTTACTCCGGCTTCGACGATCGTCCGTTCCGCCAGAGCCAGCATCGTCGCAGACGAATCGAGCAAGGTGACATGAATACCGAGACGCGCCAGACGAACGGCGGCAACTCCTGTTCCGCACCCGAGATCGAGGGCGCGCAGCGAGTTGACTCCCGCCGATGCGGGCAGAAATTCCTGCAGGTTCGCAAAAGCCAGGTCTGCGCGTAGGCGGCCCTCGGGAGTCGCGAGATATGCGGCATATCGGCTCGCATCGTTTTCGAAGCGACTCTCGCTTTTGACGCCTGTCTTCATGCGACCTTCAAGCGAAGTCGTTCCCCGATCCAGTCGCTGGTTAGAATCAAGGCGTAGACCAGAAGGATCAGAGTGCTCAGGCGTGGGTAGAAACCGAGTTGCATGTTGTTGTAAATCACCTCTCCCAGGCCGCCACCCCCGACGAGCCCCCAAATTGTGGAAGCTCGCAGGTTTACGCAAGAAGAAAGCGTCGATAAATTCATTCAAACAAAACCACTACGGTAAGGTCCTTCCATGAGAAGGCCGGTCTATCCGGCACTCCCCGGTGCGCAATTCCCCGGTGGTCAGTTGCCGTCAACCATTTGCCGCTGCAATCTCTCTCGACTTGATCTCGTACTTGAAGTCGTCCGGATCGAGGCAGTCGAGTCGGGCGTCCGCCGTTTCCGCCTGCGGGTACATCAGGAATCCAATTGGCGCGCCGTTCGATCCCGGTAGCGCCACATCATGCGCGAAGTTGTATGCCATCCAGTTCATCTCCCATGACCCGAATAGCCGCACACGGGCTTTTTTCACCATGTCGTCGTCCAAGGGACGATTTCCCGGCGGTTCTTCCAACACTACCTTCCGCACATCTGCAGGATCAACGGGCACCCAGCCGTAGCCGCCGAGGTACACCTCAGCACGGCAATGCTGCGCCTTTGTCACGATCTCCGTCGAAGGGCCAAGGCTCTTGTATCCCAGATTCGACTTGGCGACCCGGATGCCGTATACGTCGCGTGCCGGAAGCCCCGCCGCCCTCGCGAGTCCGACAAACAGCGCATTCAGGTCGGCGCATTTGCCGCCCAAATCCTTGGTCTCAAGCATGAAGCGGATATCTCCGAGCCCGCAGCCCCGCGTCTTCGGATTCCGGGACGTGTTCTCCACGATCCATTCGTAGATCGCGCGCGCCTTCTCGATGTCCGTTTTCGAGTCCTTGGTGATCTCCGTCGCCGTCGCTCTCACAATGCCGTCGGTGGGCATCAGCTTCGTCGCCCGCAGAAAATGTTTCAATTCCGCGTGGTCCTCTTTTGGCGCCTTGTCCGGTGCGGAGAGGTCCACGGCAAAATTCTTGGTCGTGATCCGGCTCGTCACCGTGAGCACGGGCATCACGCCCGCGGGAAATTCCGCTGCGATGATTCCCAGCGAGTCGGCGCTGCTCTCGATCAGTTTTGCGGTACCGCCCTCGGCCTTGAATTCATTCGCAAGCGTCTTCTGGAAGGGTGTTGGACTGACGAGCGCTGCCGGTATCCATATCCGAGTCGTTCCGGAAGGTTTCAGGACTTGTACGCTCGTCGTCACGTCGAACGTACGCCAAGCCTCCGGCGCTGTTCCCTGTACAAACATTCGCCCCGCCTTCGGGAACGCCATTGCTGCTGACACCACCCCTGCAGAGCGCAGGAAATCCCGACGTTTCATAGAGCCACCTCTTCGACCAGAGTTTCCTTTTTAACTTCTTGGCCAACCGAGAATTTACTCCTGACTCTGCCTTTATGCAATGCACCAGCTTGGTCTTTGGCCGTGCATCGTCGTACATTAGGAGGAATTCGCCGAACCGCCGATCGTAAAAGGCGGCATCCGGACGGACACGCATGTCTAGCACTGCGGCTGATCGGCGGCATAGAACCATAGTGAAGTTGCAACGCAAACTTGTGTTGCGGGAATTGACATCACCTGCGACCGTTGCCCAATTGTCACAGAAACTTAATCAGTGCATCGGTCGTCTCTTTTTGTTTTTCCTCGAGCACCCAATGTCCAGCGTCTTTTAGGACGACCATCGTGGCATCCGAAGCAACAATCTTCATTTGCTGGCCCAGCAAGTCTCCGTTTGCTTTTTCACCACCGATCGCAAGGACCGGCATGGTCAGCTTGGTCAAAGAAAGTTCCGCGAAATCTTTTGCCGCTTGTTGGAAGGAAACGAAATAGGCCCATCCCGCGCGCATTCGTCCTGGACGAGCATAGGCAGCCGCATAAGCTACGCGATCCGTTTCCGGGAGCGAGTGAGCCTTGTCGGCGGCGAAGTCGTTCCAGAAGTATTCGAAATATGTCCGCTCACGTCCGCGCACCAAAGCTTCCGGCGTCGGGCCGTTAAAGCGGAAGTGCCAGATGCCGGGATTGTTATATGCGTTCTCCCATCCGGCAACGCCAGGGAGAAAGGCATCCATCACCACGAGCTTTTCCACTTCCGACGGAAACTGCGCGGCGTAGGCATAGGCGACCATCAATCCGATGTCGTGTCCGACAACTCGCGTTTTCTCGACCCCCAGTGACTTGGCAAGAGCGTGCAAGCGGATGGCGGCGGTTTTCATGTCCAGGCCGCCGGACGGGATTTCCGAGTCCCCGATTCCAGGCAGGTCGGGCGCGATCACTGTAAATTTCTCAGCAAGAAGCGGGATGATGGGTCTCCACATGCGCGAGGTTTGCGTGTAGCCATGCAGCAGGATCACCGCCGGGCCGTGACCAACCGTCAGGTAATGGAGCTTGAGTCCCTCGACCACAGCGGTACGTGAGTTGATCGTGCTCTCCACAGCCGCGGCGGGCACTGCTCTCGACAATGAAATAGAAAGAAGCGCAAGGAATGCGAAACAAAGACAGAAACTCCATCTTCTTTTCATAATCATCTCCTGAACGCTACCGCTATTGCTGCCAGCCTCCGCCGAGTGCCCTGTAGAGTTGCACGAGACTCTGGTACTCGGTGCCGCGGGCCCCTGCGAGTGTGAGTTCAGCGGAAAAGAGCGACCGTTGGCCGTCCAAGACTTCGAGATAAGTGGTGGTGCCTCCCTTGTAGCGCATATTGGACAGGCGGACGGACTCCTGTAAGTCCGCGACGGTATCCTCTTGGCGAACCCGGACCTGATGAAATTTCTGATAGCCGATCAGCGCATCGGATACATCGCCGAACGCCCGTTGAATGGTTTGTCGGTACGAGATCAAAGCCTGTCGGTGTTGCGACTCGGCTAGCCGCAGATTTCCGCGAAGGGCTCCCCCCGTAAAAATGGGCTGGCTCACCTGGGCGCCGTAAGACCAGATTCCAAGCTGCGAGCCCATGAGGCTCGAGAAAGCGCTGCTTCGTCCGAACGATCCACCGCCGGAGCCGGTCAGAGAGATTTGCGGGAAGAACTGGGCTTTGGCGACTCCGATTTCGGCGTTCGCGGCGACCAAGACTTGCTCGGCCTCGCGAATATCCGGCCGGCGCTCGATTAGCGAAGAGGGCAGGCCCGGCGGCACTTCGGGAGGAAGGGACTGCTCCACGAGGGGCCGCCCGCGTGACACCGCCTGCGGGTAATTGCCAAGGAGAATGCTAATGGCATTTTCTTCCTGCGCGATCTGCCGCTCCAAGTCAGGGATTTGAGCGTTCGCCGTATCGAGAACTTGCTGAGCCTGCAAAACGTCAAGCTTTGTGGCCACGCCGTGATCGACGCGAAGCTTGGTGAGCTTCACCGAGTCTTCCTGCGTACTGACGGTCTCGCGCGTGATTTGGAGTTGAAGGTCAAGTTGCAGGAGCGCGAAATAGTCACTCGCTACGTCGCTCACGAGCGTTAATATGACCGTCTGCCGCGCATCCTCTGTTGCAAGGAGTTGGGCGCGTGACGCCTCGGTCGCGCGACGCAACTTGCCGAAGAAGTCCAACTGGAAAGCTGCGTCGGCCGTAAGGGTCAGAAAATTTGACTTGGTTTGGAAGTTATGCTCTTTCCCTCCGTTGAAATCGCCGTTGCCCTGCACCTGTGGGAATAGATTAGAACGCGTTACGACAAGCTGTGCGCGGCCGGCGTTGATGCGCTCCGTCGCAAGTTGCAGGTCATAGTTTTGCTTTAGCGCTGTGCGGATGAGTTCTTGCAATTGCTGGTCCTGGAAGACCTGCCACCAAGGAAGATCAGCATAGGACGCTGCCTGAGCCTGGACCTGTGGGTTTTCGCTCAGATCGCGGTAGGCCGTTGGAGGTTGAACAACGGGTCGATGATAGTTCGGGCCGACGCGGCATCCAGCGATTAAACCCGGGGCCATTAGTGCTGCCACGAATGGCGCTAGTCTGTTCATAGGTTGCTCCATCGTTCTTCGTTCGCGCCGTTCTCGCGGTAGTTCATTTCAGTCCGCCTCCGCTGGAGCGGGCGCTGCCGGCAACGCTCCCGAGGCGTGCTCCTTGCCGGCGCCTGACCATTTTTCCACCAGGTAGAAGATCGCCGGGATAAAGAATATTCCAATCGCGCAACCGGCCAGCATCCCGCCGATCACCGTGGTGCCCATGATTTGGCGGGCAACCGACCCGGCGCCGGTCGCCGTCCACAGCGGCACGCAACCGAGGATAAACGCGAAAGACGTCATCAAAATCGGCCGCAGACGAAGCCGGGCTCCTTCGAGCGCGGCATCTACCAGAGGCTTTCCGTTCTCGTACTGCTCCTTGGCAAACTCGACGATCAAAATCGCGTTCTTGGCTGCCAACCCGATGAGCATGACCAGCCCGATTTGCGAATAAACGTCGCTCTCGATCTGGACCATGTAAGGCGGCACGAAAAGACCGAGTAGCATGCGGCGCAGCCAAAGGACCGCAAAGGCTCCGAAGATCGCCACGGGTGTGCTCAGCAGCACACTGAACGGCAGCGACCAGCTTTCATACAACGCCGCCAGAATCAGGAAGACGAACAGCAGCGAAAGTCCGAAGATCACCGAAGCGGGCACTCCCTCCCGCGCTTTCTGCTCCTGAAAGGACATGCCCGAATAGTCGAAGCCCATCTCACGCGGCATCGTCTGTTTAAAAACGTCTTCGAGGGCCGCCGTGGCCTGGTCCGCGCTGTAGCCCGGCGCTGCGCCGCCGTTGATTTGCGCCGAACGGTACTCGTTGAAACGCATCGTAAACTCCGGCCCGAGCCGCGGCTTCACGCTGGTTAGCGTAGACAACGGAACGTTTTCTCCTTTGTTATTCCGAACGTAAAACCGTCCGACGTTTTCCGCCTTGGCGCGGTCTTCGCCTTCCGCCTCGATGTAAACCTGCCATTGACGGCCGAAGCGGTTGAAATAGTTGATGAAATAACCGCCCATGAAAGCTTGGATCGTCCGGTAGACATCGTTGAGGGGCACACCCTGCTTCAGCACTTTGTCGCGATCCACCTCGACGAACTCCTGTGGCACGCTGGGCAAGAACGTCGTGAACAAGCCCGCGATTTCCGGGCGTTTGCGGGCCGCTTCCAGAAACGTGCCCAGATTTTTGGCCAGAAACTGGACATCGTTGCCGGCGCGGTCCTCGAGGACGAACGTGAATCCGCCGGAGTTGCCGACACCCGGAATAGCGGGCGGGGAAAAGCCGAAGGCAATTGCCGTAGGCAACTTGCTCAATTCCCGGTTCAGATGCGCCTTGATGGCTTGAAATTGTTCGGCTCTCGTCTTGCGCTCATCCCAGGGCTTGAACGTCACGAAAAAGAACGCGTTGTAACTGGTGCGCACAAAGCTGAGCAAGCTGAAGCCGACGACGCTGGTCGTGTATTGAACGCCCGGCGTACTCGCTAGAATTTTTTCCACATCAGCCGCGGCCGCAGTCGTGCGTTCCAACGAAGCTCCGTTCGGGAGTTGGAGATTGACGAAGGCATAGCCCTGATCTTCGTCGGGAAGGAAGCTCGACGGCACTCGGTTGGCAAAAAAACCGGCCGCCGCGCCAAAGGCCACGAGCAATACGACCACGACGACGGTCTTTCGGAGTAGTGCCGCGCTCCAACGGACGTAGCCCTCGGTTGCACGCTCGAACGAGCGGTTAAACCAATCGAAAAATCGTCTCAGCAATCCTTGGCTCGGTGTCCGTGGCCGGAGCAGCAGCGCAGCAAGCGCAGGACTGAGCGTAAGCGCGTTAAACGCAGACAGAAGCACCGAAATCGCGATCGTGGCGGCGAATTGCTGGTAAAGCCGGCCGGTAATGCCGGGAATGAAGGCTGTCGGCACAAATACGGCGGAGAGAACCAGCGCGATCCCGACGACAGGGCCGGAGAGTTCTTCCATTGCTTTCAAAGCCGCGTCCTTCGGTGTCATGCCCTCCTCGATGTGCCGTTCCACACCTTCGACTACGACGATGGCGTCGTCCACCACGAGGCCGATCGCCAGCACGAGACCAAAGAGAGAAAGCGTATTGATGGAGAAACCGAACACCGGGAAAAGCAGGAACGTGCCGACTAGCGAAACCGGCACCGCAAGGAGCGGAATCAGCGTGGCGCGCCAGCCCTGTAAGAAGAGGTAGACCACAACGATCACCAACGCGAGGGCGATCAAAAGCGTTACGACGATTTCCTTTATGCCTTCCGTGACCGCGCGCGTCGTATCCAGCGCGATGACGAAGTCCATGTCTTCCGGGAAGCGCTGCTTCACCTGGGCCATTAGCTTCTTGACGCCTGCGGCTGCGTCAACCGCGTTCGAGCCCGGTAATTGATAAGTTGCAATAATGGCGCTCGGTTTCCCATTCAGGCGGCCCGCCACGCTGTAGTCCTGGGAACCCAGCTCGATCCGAGCGACGTCCCGGACACGCACGATCCCGCCGTCGGGCGTCTCGCGGAGGACGATCTGTCCGAACTCCTCCTGCGAGACTAGACGGCCTTGTGCAAGAACCGAATAAGTAAATTCCTGGCCCTTGGGTGCAGGTTCGCCACCCGCCTTCCCGGCAGGGTTCACTGTGTTCTGCGCCTGAATAGCGCTGACGATTTCGGGAACGGTGATGCCCAGCTTCGCCAATTGGTCGGGTTTTACCCACAGCCGCATTGCGTATTGGCCCGCCCCGAATATCTGGACGTTGCCAATGCCCTGTGAGCGCGTGATCGGGTCCCGGAGATTGATGTAAGCATAGTTCGCCAGAAACTCGGCATCGTAGGTTCCGTGGGGCGAGAAGAGGGAAATCAGCATGAGCGGGGACGTTACAGATTTTTGGACGGTGACCCCGTAATTGGTAACATCTGCGGGAAGCTGGGATGCGGCTTGCGTCTCGCGGGCCTGGGTGAGAATCAAATCGGTGTTCGGATCAGTCTTCACATCGAAGTTTACGATCAGTGTCGTGTTAGAGTTGCCGGTGGCATTCAGCGAATACATATAATTCATGTTGTCCACGCCGCTCATCTGTTGTTCGATGGGGGTGGCCACTGCCTGCTCGAGCGTTTGCGCGTCCGCGCCGACGTAGGTGGCTTGCACTTGAATCTCCGGCGGAGCGATATTGGGGAACTGCGCGATTGGCAGACTAAGGATCGTGATGGTGCCTACAATCACCATGACGATGGAAATCACCATGGCGACGATGGGACGGTTGATAAAGAATTTTGACATCGGATTACCTTGCCTTCGTCTCTTCGATGAACGGCTTGGGGTTCACTTGCATGCCAGGACGTACCTTTTGCACTCCCTCGACGATCACGCGTTCGCCCTGCTTTAGCCCTTCCGCGACAATCCACTCCATACCCACACGGTCGCCAACTTTGACCGTTCGGATGCTCACTTTGTTCTCGCCGTCCACAACCGCTACTTGATAGCCGCCTTGCAACTCCGAGACTGCGCGCTGAGGGACAAGTAGAGCGTCTTTCTGAACCCGGACTGCTGTCCGAACTTTGCCATAGCCGCCGGGGCGCAGAATATTTCCAGGATTCGGAAACAGCGCAGCAATGCGAATCGCTCCCGTGCTCTGATTCACCTGGCGGTCGGCAAAGTAGAACGTGCCCTCACGTGGATAGGAGGAGCCGTCGGCCAAAATCAGTTCGAGGTGCAGACTCTTGCCAGCCGCTTGTCGAGTAGTTTCCGTTGGGAACCGTCTGTTCCAATCGAGGTACTCGCTCTCGCTGACCGTGAAATAGACCTTGATGGGGTCGACGGTGGACACGGAGGTCACAGGGCCGCTGTTCGGATTGACCAGGGCACCGACCTGAAGCTGAGCCTGCCCAGCGATGCCGTCGATAGGTGCAATGAGGCGCGTAAAATCGAGGTTGATCCTGGCCGTTTCGACGGCAGCCTCAGCCGACTTAATTTGAGCTTCGGCCGTGGCCACCGTTGCCTTCGCCGCCATGTTGTTTTGGATGGCGTTGTCAAGATCCTGCTGGCTAGCGGCTTGCTCTTTGGCCAGAGGGGTGTAGCGGTTGACGTCAAGCTCGGTCCTGCCTTGCACTGCTTTGGCGTTGGCCAGCACGGCTTTGGCCTGCGCCAACTGTCCTTCGGCTTGGTCGAGCGCCGCTTGAAAGGGCCGCGGGTCGATCTCGAAGAGCAACTGCCCCTTTCTAACGAATGCGCCTTCCTGGTAGCCCTGGCGCAGTAGGTAGCCCGTCACCTGTGCCCTGACATCAGCATTTGTGAATCCGTCGAGCGTGCCGATCCACTCGCCAAAAATCGGAACATCCTTCTGCTCAACCGCGACGACTTCGACCTCGAGCAAAGAGCCCGACGGAGCTCCTGATACATGATTTGGGCGCAACGCCCAAACAATCAAGCTAAGAACCACCAAGGACAGCGCTCCCGCTATCCAGAGGTTGCGTTTCGAAATCCTGTTCATGGTCCCCTCCCGCAGAGAAACCTTTCCCGAAATTGAGGCTCTCTGTTTCCACGTCGCGCGGAATTGAATAAGTTGATGCTCCTTCTAACAAGGAGGATACAACAACCCTTCCAAACTCATGAGAGCGCTTAGGCTGCGCGGACGGCTTCTGCTGGGAAGCGCTTGGCCACGAGAACCCCAAGGACAATGAAAATCGACATGACCACGACCTGCGTCCCGAGAAATGGCGGTTCTGACTGCTTCGGCGCCAGGGCCTTGAGCGTGGGGATCTTCATGAAAAACTGGGCGATCAAAACGAAAACGTTGAGATAAAGAGCGACGACGGCGCCGATGACGTAGGTGCGGCGCCACGGACCCGCCAGATGAAAGACGTACAGGGCCGGAATCGTCACGGCCAAAACGAGGAGCGAGACGACGCCGATGGCGTGGGAAGGCAAAAATCTGTGGAACGGAAATAGGAATCCGGTCACGCTCGTCGCGACTGTGGTCGCAAGAAAGACTGCAATCCAGCCATCCAGCCTTTTACCAGCGAGCAGACCGAATACAACGACAAATCCGGAGAAGATTCCTATTAAGCTCAACACGACGTGCACGAATGTAAGTATTGTCATACCGAAAATCATGTTCTTCGACTCTCCTTTTTGCTGAAACCTGCAAAATTTACGTCGCAGAACGTACGACGGTCATGGGTGACTTCGACTTGTCCGATTTTGCTTGCAGCCCCAGCCTACTCGAAATTCTGGGTCATCACGATTGCCGCTTCGTCTCCGTCTGAACTCTTGGTCACGCCGACGCTTGGCTGCTGCGCTGCACGAACGCGAGCAAGTCGGCGTTGATCTGGTCCGCGTTGGTCGTGGGCATGCCATGGGGAAAGCCTGGGTAGACCTTCAGCGTTGCGTTTTTCAGTATCTTCGCGGACATGAGACCCGCAGCGCCGATCGGAACAATCTGATCGTCGTCACCATGCATCACCAGCACGGGGATATCGATCTTTTTCAGGTCCTCGGTGAAGTCGGTCTCTGAGAAGGCCTTGATGCAGTCATAATGCGCTTTGACGCCTCCCAACATGCCCTGCAACCACCAGCGCTCGCGGATACCCTCCGAAATCTTTGCACCTGGGCGGTTGTATCCGTAAAACGGGAGCGTGATCTCCTTGTAGAACTGCGGCCGGTTGGCCACGAGCGCTGCCCGGAGGCCGTCGAACACCGAGATGGGCAGGCCGCCAGGATTCTTTTCCGTTTTCAGCATGAGCGGTGGGACGGCACTGATTAGCGCCGCTTTGGCAACACGCTTGGCGCCATGGCGACCGAGATAGCGTGCGACCTCACCACCGCCCGTGGAATGCCCAACCATGATGGCGTTCTTGAGGTCCAGATCTTCGAATAGTGCCGCCAGATCGTCAGAATAGGTGTCCATCTCATTGCCATCCCACGTCTGACTGGAGCGCCCATGCCCACGCCGGTCATGCGCGATGACGCGAAAGCCATGCTGGCCAAAGAACAGCATCTGCGAGTCCCAGTCGTCTGCGGTCAGCGGCCAACCGTGTGAGAAAACGATTGGCTGACCTGTTCCCCAATCCTTGTAATAGATCTGTGTTCCATCTTTCGTTGTGATCGTCGTCATGTGTTTTTCTCCTTGGTTAATGTCTTAGATTGGACCGAGAAATGGCCCGATTAAAGATCGCGTACAATTGCTGACAAGAGCCACCTCCGCCGCTCCGCCTCGTCGATCCAGTTTTCAATCAAGCTGGCTGTAGCGGCATCGTCGTGCTCTTCGCAGACGCTAGTTACCCGGGGAGATGCTGCGCGCATCGCGCACAAAGTGCGGCGAAAGCGGTTGGCCGCCCGGTCTTGGCGGCTTCCACTAGACTCGCTTCAGCAGGTTCCTGTGATTCCGACACTACGGAGTGACCCTTCCTTTTCCCATTCGAAATCGGCAAGTCTTCCAGGACCATGGGAACCCCGCCCACTGCAGCATGTTCTCTCGTTGCACTATGTGGGATCAAGTTCAGGAACACATCACGAGATGGAATGGTTTTTGGGTACCACTCCAGGGGTGACTCGGAATACCACTTTCGGTTGGTGGAAACGTCGTTTAACAAACAGATATCTGGACTGAGTCTAAGAAAACAGCGCTCGAACAGTCGGAAGTTGCGATTCTGGCAGGGGCAATGAGCGCGGAGCCACAAATTCGTGGCCCGAACAAGCGACCATTGAGGGAAAAACTCCCGGCCCGAGTGACGCAATCGCGGATGGAAAACTCCTTCAGCTGTCGGAGTAAACCAACCGCCGTATGCACCGGCCTATGCCTGGCCTGGCACGCGGAACCTGCTAAATAACCTTGCAGCGCGTATCTCCCTGGCGCGCCGTCAGAAAACGCACAATAACTCAGGATGCGCAAGTATGCAGGCCAGTTGGAACCCCACATTGCGGCGTCTTTTCATACCACCTTTGAGGTATGGGCCTTGCGCGAACCCGGCCTCAGTCCGTCCCGGATGGATAGTGTTCTTAACTACCATGATGGAGGTACGCGGCAGAAGGCCTTCGGTGGTAGCGAAAAACTATTCCATCTCGTGATGTGCTGCTCGCTTTCCATAGCGCAGAGTACAACACGGCTGGAAAACGCGTGCACATCCGCTGGAGGACACCGACATGAATACTCAACCCATCGCACCGATGCTTTTGAGCACACCCGAAACCCCAAACGGTTCGTGCCGCCTTTGCTTTAAGGCCTCGCAAGCCGCGACCGAAGCCAGCAGCCAAGGGAAGAAACCTTCAAAAGGAGTGCAATCATGAAATCGCCATCCCCACTAGATTGGTATCGCATCCTGCGAGCCCACCATCAGTGGACAGTGTTCCAAGCGATTCGCTATGCTCTGTGGCTGGCGCGCTAAGCGCGACGCCTGCCCGGAGTATGGCTATGGGCGTCGCCGCCCAACGGCGCCCCGCTCGATAACCGTCAGAGCTTGTTCAGCCCGTCTAAAGCAGCGACTTTGTAAACTTCGGCAAGCGTCGGATAGTTGAAGACCGTGTCGCAGAAGTATTCCACTGACCCGCCGTAGAAGAGCACCGCCTGGCCAATATGAATAATTTCGGCCGCGCGCTGTCCAAATGCATGCATGTCAAGCAGTTTACCCGTATGGGGATCAAAGAGGAGTTTGAGCATATCGGCTTCACCACCGAGACCGAGCAATTGCGGCGGGACCCTCAGGCCAACGGCACGCATTGAGAACCTTGGTTCCGCAGAAGACTCAGAAAACGAAATGGGAAGGGCGAACCGGCGAAATCCCTAATCCTGATTGCCCGTGTCTCCGGTTTCCGCTTGAAGTGGATTCGCAGGATTGACCACGTACTGTTGATGATCGACGGTGAATGCCCTTCGCCCGTACATCTTCACTTCAACGGACGTCTCGTCCCGGCAAGGCAGCCAAAAACCACCAATTCTCTGATATTGCCGGACAAAGTCAGCTCGATTGATCCAGAAGGACGGTTTTTTAGCAGGGTGGCCGGCGATTTTCACAATCGCGAAGTCCTCGGCGTCGATCCAGATTTTACCCTCGAAGAGATATTTCTCTTTGCGTTTCGGAGTGGCCTCGAGAACAAAGCAATGATACGGGCCGACTTCCTCTTCCCCGGCAAGCGTGAACGTATAGTTCGCGGTCGTGATCGCACTGTTGCGATGTTCCTGGCCGGAAGACGTCTCGCTCTCGCTCTGAATCAGGCGGTCAAACACCAGGTGACGCACGATCCCCGATCCTTTTTCGGAGATCTTGTTGAACGTTTTCTTGTCGGGCGCCCGATATTCCACGCGGACCACCGCCTGCGCAGCCAGTTTCCCCTCGGGGTTTCTGATCTCATAGGTCCGGACTGCCGAGTACCGCTGCAACTGCTCGCTTCTGAACCGGTTGCGCTCTAGCATTTTTGCGATGACGCCATCGCCCGTCAGGCCAGCCGGAGCACTGTAACTCGATAAAGCCGTCTCCCGCGTTGTCTGACCCGCGAAGCTTTGGCTTTGTGCAATCGAAGCTGCTGAAGTCGCTCCCAGGACAAGAGCGACCACCGCCAATCTCCTAATTCGTCCAACATGCGCTGCCATAACCTCAGAGCCCTCCTCCCCTCTAATCTTCCCTTCCCTGGCAGTGTGCCATGCATTCAGCCACCGAAACTAAGAATGAAGCCATCCACGCGGCGCTGGAAACCAGCGAACCTGCCAAAGAGTGGTGAAGCTTCGTTGTTGTACACATCATGAAAATTGCCATGGTTCGTGAGATTGATCGAATACAGGCCGACGCGGACCTTGTGCCGGCTCCCACGCTCCATGAAAGGCACGTGCAGATGAAAATCTCGATAAGCCTGCACATCGAGGGAAAAGAACGTCGGGAAGCGCTGGCCATTTGGCGCCCCGGCGTAATTCTGAAGCACGTCGACGTTGGAATACGTAAAGCCCGAATGGACGTCAACCACTGGGCTCACGGTGAGCGACCACGGAAGGTGGAATACTCCCCAACTGACCACGCGATTAGGAACGTCCGAAGGCAGTATGCCCGAAACATTGGGGCGAATAATGGGTTGCTCCAGCGGAAGAAAAATGTTGGATACGGTATTCAAGTCTCCGCGTGCGCGGCTCCAGATGTAGGAAACATTCAGGTCGGCGTGATGAAGAGGTTGGAAATGCAACGTGGCCTCGAATTCATGATAGTTCGCTGCGCCCGTATTGAAGAGGCCTAATAGACCATCACCTCCGAAAACATCCGGCACAGGATTCACTATGAACAGATTGCGCGTCTGGCTATAAAGCCAGCTAACGCGAAGGGTCGCGGTAGACGACAATTGCCGGTCGACTTCAATGTTTCCAACGAAACTGCGGGGACTGGAGTTGGGTGCGGACCGCACACGTGAAGAAAGAGGGTCGACCCCATTTCCGACGAAGGCATTGTAATAGAGAATGGGCGTTCCTGTGGGCTTTCCCATCTCGTCAAAAACACTCACGCTGCGCGCCGGATTGCGAGCGAAGCTAGCCTCCAGTAAGGAAACGCGGTCGTAGAAGAGCCCTGCTCCGGCGCGAAAGATGGTTTTCTGATTTTTTCCAGGCGAATAGGCCAGGCCAACGCGCGGCGCGAAGGCCGCAGCCCTTCCTACGGTCTCGCTGGTCAGGCGGCCACCCAGGGAGATCGCTAGGTGCTCGTTGAGCATCCATTGGTCCTGGATGAATTCTTCCACATCAGTGGACGACGCACTTATCGGTCCGTTGGTCGTGAAACTGATCTCCTCGGCAAGCGTGCCGTCTTGCCTCAACAGTTGAACGGGGTGCGACAGGCTATTGCCAGCGTAAGACCTGTGTATAACGTCCGCGCCAATTTTCACCTCATGTCGGCCAAGCCACTTTTTGGGCGCAAGCTGAAATGTTGGATACGCTTCGAACTGATTGGCAGCCCTGGTCCAAGAGCTGAAAAAATTGCCACCCCAACCCTCGGGATTGATCAGCATATCTGCCGACCCCTGACCGTGGGCATTGCTATCAAACCGTGTGTAGCGCAGAGCGATCCTAAGCAATGCGCCCGAGTTGAAACTATGGAGGTCCGAGATGCCTGCCGAGACGCCTTTCTGGTTGTAATCCGAGGACGCGGTCTGCGGCACCAGGGCCGTGATATTGGCGAACTGCGTGCGCATTGGAAAGACATTAACGTCTACGTTGAATACGTGTTGCGGAGACAGGATGGCCTGAAGGCGTGTAAAGGAGTTGAAACCTTGGGCCTTGATTTCGTTGTTGGGCCAAGCCAGACCACGCACTGGATCTCTTCGGACGTCATACTCGAACACTTCAGAAAAGTTCACTTTGCCACCGCTGATGGGGCCTCCGAAAGAAACTCGAGGCGTCGCTTGTGAGACGCCTACGAAGTGGCCATTCTTGCCGCGCAGGCTCACGTTGAAGTCTTTCACTTTGTAGAACCAGTCGCCCGGCGGCGGGATGGTTTCGATTCTTGTCAGCCCACCGGAAAAACCTCCGTTCTCGGCACTGAAGGGCGTCTTGTCAACGTTGACCGTCTGAATAGCGTCGATGGGTACAGGGATTGAGAAGGACCCAGTGACGGGATCGACCGTCTTTGCCGAGTCCACCTCCAGCATTCCTTGATTCTCGGACGTGCCTCTGACGGTCAGTTTCCCATCCAGGCCACGAATCACTCCCGGAACGAGAGGCAACGCGTCCCGGAACTTCTGCTGCGCCAGCGGCAATGTTTCCAGTTGCGCGTTATTGACGGTTGAAGCCGGGGAAGAATTTTCTGTCGAAACGCGTGCCGCCTGCTCCTTGACTTCTACCTTTTCCACTACCGTGTCCAGGGAGAGAGCAACGTCGACCACTGAGGTTTGATTCGGGTTTAGGGAAATCGTTTCAGCAAACGGCTTGAAGCCTTGTTGACTGACACGAAGGATATAGGTGGCTCCAGGCAATTGCGTGAATTCGTAATGTCCCGCGGAGTCCGTGAGGATTGCAAAAGGCTGCGAATCCTGGGAGCTCTTCCTCAGCTCCAGGCTGACGCCTTCGAGGGGACTTGGTTCTCCTTGCTGGCTGAGCACCGTCACGGCGCCCCGGATCGTTCCTTTCGGGGTTTGCAGTGGGCTCCCCAGCGCTGTCTGCGCATGCGCCGCGCCCTCAGCTCCACACAGAGCCAGAGGTAGCAACACACTGAGCATGCGGTTGTGCTTGGAGGCCCCCCACGGTCTATGTAACCCCAAGAGTCGCATAAAACCCGTTCCCTTCCAGTATCCCTACTCCGGGCCGCGCTCCCGCGCTCTTGCCGGGACGAAGAAGCATCGCTCATCGGAACCGCGCGACGGAGTGACTGGGCTCCTTCCTTTATAAAGCCCTCTGATGCTGGGGGAAGGCCGAACGGCACAAACAAATCACGGGCTCACAAATGAATCGCCGGCACGAAAACGTCTGAGCGGATTCTTGGAGGCAAATCATTTCATTGCAAACACACCGCATTTGCGCACATCACAAGCAACCGGAGGTTCTCTCGGGCCCCGGCAACAAGTCCCGGCCGTTTTCCTAGAAGCACGCGCGGTCATTGCCGAGACATTTTTGCGACAAGTGTTGGCACGACGCGGCGTGGAATCAAACGCTGGGCGAAAACGCTGAGTTTATTTACAAAACCGGGAATCACAAGTCCGCCACCTTTCGCCAGCGATTCCAACGCTTCACGTACGACAACCTCTGGCGATTGATAAACGAAGCCAAACTTTCGATTGCCGTTTTTAGCTTCTCCTGGGTGGCCATCGGCAAGAATCCGGCCTGGGCAGAGTGTGACCACGCTCACTCTGTTCGATCGGAGTTCCTCCTGAAGCCCCAAAGAGAAACTTGTTAGAAAGGATTTCGTCGCTGCATACAGGCTCGCATAGGGAATCGGCTGAAAGCCCGCCGCAGATGACACGTTGATGATTCCCGCTTGAGGATGTTCCAGCAACGAGGGTAAAAGCGAATACGTGAGTTCGACGACGGCGGCGTTATTCAGCCGCAGCATTTCCATCTGACGCTGCAGGGTTAGGTTGCGGAACTCTCCGCGGACGCCGAAGCCCGCACTGTTGACAAGCAGGTTCACTTCAAGTTTGCGATCACGTAGCTGCTCAGCAAGACGCGGGCCCGCAAAAGGAGAAGCAAGGTCAAATTCGAACAACTCAGCGATAACTGACTGGGACCGCCTCAACTCATTGGCCAGGTTTTCCAGCTTGTCTCTCGATCTCGCAACGAGAATCACATTCTGTTTGCGGGCCGCCAGCGCTTGTGCAAAAACTCTTCCGAGTCCTTGGGAAGCGCCGGTGACAAGGGCAAAGCTGGGATTCTTCATGTCCGCACACCCGGTATGAAGCGCCTACACAATTTCGCACGTGTCAAGCTGACCGACTTCTAGCTACTCGGCATCAGAGAGCGCACCAAGGCCGATTACTCGCCCAACATTTTTAGATATTCGGACGCTAGAAAAAGATACAAGTTTTGATGCGAATCTTTGGCCCCCTTTTCGAAGTGCAGCCGGAGTGATGAGTGGACGCAATAGTCTTCCTTCAAATTTTTTGTATCCCCTTGCGAGGATCGAGAATCAAAGTGCGGGTATGTGAAGTCTAGATACACGTCTGTCGGCCGTCCTGCGCGGGAAGCCGGAAGGCCAAGAAAACACGGAGGTGGTATGTCTGAAATGCAGCAGTTCCCTACTTTGCCCAATCAGCCATTCCGGCTTGATGTTCCTCTACACGAACTTCTGCAGCAACCTTCGCAGGATCCGTCGCGGCACCGGCCAGAGCTGAGGAAAGCCCAGACGCTGCCACCAGCGGTGTTTCCCCAACATCCAGAGTTGTTTCACGATCTCGATGAAGATGATATTGCCGCGCACGAAACTGTGGTTCGCACCGGAAAGAGGCATTGGCCCGCGAATCGCATTTTGAAGACGATGCGCGGGTGGATGTTTCCGTATTTCAAATCACGTCTCCTTCCAGGAGACTTCCAGCCGATCATCGCCTACCTCTTCACCGAATGGAAATGCAACTTGGATTGCCACTACTGCTGGTCTTATGACAATCGCGTAAAAGGCATGACAGAGGACACGGCCCGGCGCGCAATCGACTGGCTCGAATCAACACCGTGCCGCGTGCTCGCTCCAACCGGAGGTGAGCCGCTCATCCGCCCGGACTTTGTTCACAAAGTGATCTACTACGCTGCCAAGAAGGATTTCTGGGTTTACCTTGCCACGAATGCACGACTTCTGCGGCCGGAAGTAACGGACCGCTTGGCCGACGCGGGAATCGCGACCATCAATTTTGCTGTCGATACAGTGAAGGAAAAGGCTGGATTGCCGAAAGCTTTGGAACACGTTCGTTCGTATTTCGACTACCTCGTAAAACGCCAATACCGCTACGGGTATACCGTATTTTTCAACACCAACATCTGCCGCACAAACATCGAGGACGTGAAAGAGCTGGCCAAGATCGCGCACGACAACGGCATCTCGATCACCTTCCACATCAACGAAGCGCCGATGATGGAACAAGGCCACTTCAAGCATTTGCATGAGAACGACACGTACATCCGCCCGGAAGACTTCCCGGTCGTTGACGATCTGTTGGACTGGCTCATCGACAAACAGCGGCAGGGCTGGAAGATGGTCGATTCCATTCCCCGGTTGCAGAACATGAAAGGCTTCATGCGCGGTGTCGGCGAGCACTGGGGCTGCCGCGCCGGACAGAACTGGTTGATCATCCGCACGGATGGAACTCTCGCCCCGTGCTTCCCCATGTACAACGCGAAGTTCGATTGGGGCACGGTCGGACACCAGAAATTCGACCTGAAGCAACTCGCGAAGATGAAGCAAGGCTGCGAGCCGCAATGTTTTTCAACGCTCGGCTATAACGTTGCCTACTGCTACAGCGCGGCGCGTGTCATGCGCTGGCTCCTGAAACAAGCTCGCAACGGCTTTCAGGGAGTAACCGGCAGTTTCGAATAAGCCGGTACCAAGCACACGAAATATGGCAAAGAGCGGGGATTCGTTCCCTGGGAGGTGATTTGTGTCTACAGGATTGGCGCCGGCCTTAGCAGGCTATCGTCCGATGGAGGAGTCGTTCGAAAACTACAAACGCGAGCAGTCCCACATCGCCCGGCGGCGGCTCTATCCGCTGACAGTTTTCTACACAGCTTACTCGCTGATCGTGGCGGTGCTTGGCTTGCATGGCGGGCACCCGTGGACCGGGATGACTTTCTATCTGGCGGGCATCCCGGTATGGAGCCTGGTGGAATATCTCTTTCATCGGTACGTCCTCCACGGCCGCTTTCCTCCAGGCAAAGGCCTGATTCGCCGCTTTCTCCATGAGCGGCTCGACCCCCTTCATTGGGAACACCATGAGAGACCCTTTGACGGCTGGCACATCAGTGGCGAGTTGAAGGATATCTTGCCTCTCTTTGCAGTGGCCGCGCCTTTGAGTTTCCTGTTTCCCGTTTACTCCCTGCCTGCGCTACTGGCGGGTGTAGTGCAAAGCTATGTCGGCGAAGAGTGGCTCCACTATTTCCTGCATTTCGGAAAGTCGCGCAATCGCTACTTCCGCCATCTCAAGCGATATCATTTGTATCACCACAGCCCGCGCGGGATGGAAAAGGGTTACGGGATCACCAGCGGGATTTGGGACCTTGCATTCCATACGCAGTATCCAAAGCCGGTTCGCAAATTGCTCTCCGAAAGCAGCCGTGACGGCGCTCGTATCAGGAAGATGACGCGGTCCGAGGCTTCAAGACTCTTCCGCGAGAGATTCAAGAAACGATGACTCGCAGCTTAGTCTTCCTTGACGGTGCATAGAAGGCCTGCCGCAACGCTTGACCCCGCGACCGGCACAGATGTTCTCACGGTCGGGCGCTGAGAGAAGGGCGTGCCTAGATACCCAGACCCAGCAGGATAAGGCGCTCAGTCTGAGAGAGATTGTACTGAACGATAGGGAGTTCGAAGCTGCGATGAAGGGGCGCCAGTGACTGACGGACGGGCTGACAATTCGCGGCGAAGCCTTCTAAAGTCAACGCTCGCGTTTTCCAACATGGCAGCGTGACACGCGATATAAACATCTCCGGCAATCAGGTCCTGGTGGCGCTGGCGGTTGCCTTTTCCTTGGTGGGTCCACTTGTATGGGCATTTGTGAGGTACTGGCTATTTGCGCTGTGAAGAGAAGTGATAGCGAATCTCCTCAGATCGGCAGGTTTCGCGAACGCCCTCGCAGAATTCATCAGATGCGCGCGGTTTCCCACTTGTTGATGTAGCGTTGTTTTTGCGATCTACCAGCGGTCCTGTCAAGAATGCCGGCCACATTTCCCATCATTTTCCGATTATGTGCCGCTATGCTGCGTATGAGTGCAGCCGTTCCAGCGCGTTAAGGCTCGCCAGGGAAGCTTGGGAACCTTCTACACGGTCATTGTGCGACGCCTGTTCTCAGGATTAAGCTAGCAACTTGGAGAGGGACCTGTAGGCGCCGAAAGGCGCAGCCTGCGCTCCGTACGGTTTTGAAACCCATGTATGAGAGTTCACTATGACCAGGAATTTTCGCAAGGAGGTACAGATGAGAAGAAGAAATCAGATTATTTTAGCGGGCGTCATTCTGGGACTGGGAGTTGCCCTCGCGTCGCGCGCGGCGGGGCCAGCAACCGAAGTCAGCGAGCTTAAAGTAACAATCCGCGAATGGGACGTGCCCACGAAAGGCGCGCATCCTCATGATCCGGCGGTTGGGCCGGGAGACGCGCTGTGGTTCACGGAGCAAATGGCCAATAAGCTGGGGCGGCTAGATCCCTCCACGGGAGCTTTCAAAGAATTTACGCTGAAGGTGGAAGACTCCGGGCCACACGGATTGGTTGCCGATCGAAAAGGAGATATCTGGTTCACAGGAAATTTTAAGGGTTACATCGGCAAACTCGACCCGCAGACGGGCGCCGTCACGGAATACAAAATTCCTGATCCGAAAGGCGAGGATCCGCACACGGCAGTGTTTGATAGTCAGGGCTTGCTGTGGTTCACACTCCAGGTGGCCAATATGGTGGGCAGACTGGATCCGCGCAGCGGAAAAATTGATTTGAAACATGCGCCCACACCTGATTCGCATCCGTATGGGATCGCCATTGACAGCAAGGGTGTTCCCATTTTCTGTGAGTTTGCGACAAATAAGATGGCGGCGATCGATCCTCAAACGATGGAGATCAAGGAATATGCCCTTCCGCAAGGGGCGCGACCGCGAAGAATGGCCATTGATGCGAGTGACCGCGTTTACTTTACGGACTTCAGCGGAGGCCATCTAGGGAGGCTCGATTTGACTTCTGGTGCGGTGAAAATGTGGGAATCGCCGGGCGGCGGGAAATCAGCTCCTTATGGCATCACAATTACGCCGGACGGAATGGTTTGGTACAGCGAGTCCGGAGTGAAGCCCAATACCATCATCCAATTCGATCCTAAGACGGAAAAATTTGCGCGGGCAAATATTCCGTCTGGCGGCGGTACGGTACGCAATATGGCTGCAACGGCCGATGGGCGGGTGTATATTGCTTGTAGCGGCGTAGACAAAGTTGGCGTGGTGGAACGCGCCCGCTGAGTCTCCCTTCCCTGCTGCACCGATTCTTGTGCCGTGGAGGATGCCATGACTGCAACAGCCGTAAAGCCCAAGGAACAACTATGTCAGGCGGTTTCGCGCGTGGATGAACCCTGCGACCATAGCGCTCAGGAGTATTGCGAACGCTGCGGCCAATGGTATTGCCGGGCGCATTTCCCCGACCCGGACTGGCATCCTTGCGCTCCCGAACAAGGCGTGGGTTGATTCGCAACTGAACTCGCAACCGGGATGGGCGTTGGCGATTGCACAGCAACCGCCCCGCGAATTCTTGACGGAGGGGCTCGCCTCCGTTAGCGTCAAAGGAGGCGGAGTGTAGCCCCTCTCCGCCTGCGCCGAGCGCAAATCATCCCCGGTGAGAGAGTCCATTGGCCAACGCGATCATCACACTTACAACTGACTACGGCACCAACGACCATCTGGTGGGAACGCTGAAGGGCGTCATCCTGAAGATCAATCCCGATGTGACCATCGTGGACATCACGCACAACGTCACGCCGTTTGATTTGCTCGACGGAGCGCTGGCGATTGGCTCGGCTTATTCTTACTTTCCACCGAAAACAATCCACGTTGTGGTGGTGGATCCCGGCGTGGGGACGGAACGGAGGCCGCTGCTGGTCGGCGCACAGAATCAGTATTTTGTTGCGCCGGACAACGGAGTACTGTCCGTGATTTACGAGCGCGAGCAGGAAAGTCTCGTGGTGCGCCATGCGAATGTCGAACATTACTATTTGCATCCGGTGAGCAAGACTTTTCACGGGCGAGATATCTTCGCTTCCGTAGCTTCCTGGCTTTCTAAAGGCTGGCAGACGCCCAGCATGGGCGATGAAATCAGCGACTATAAGCGTTTTTCCATTCCGCGCCCTAAGGAAGTGGACGGAACCTTGAAGGGCGCGATCCTGCGGACCGATGCCTTCGGCAATTTAATAACGAATTTCCGCGCGGAAGATTTGCCGGAATCGGCTCTGAACGACGGCGCCATTAAGCTTCAAGTGGGGAACCATCAAGTGTTGCGGCTCGTGGATACGTTTGCGCGCGGCAACAACGGGGAACCTATTGCCTATCTAGGTTCGAGCGGATATCTCGAAATTGGCGTGAATAAAGCAAACGCGGCGCGCGTACTGAATCTGGGCCGCGGCACGCCGGTTATCCTCACCAAATAGAAACCTGCCTCTTTCGAACGCACAGTTGACTTTTCATAGCCGACGAATGGTTCAGCGGGAAAATTCCTGTGCCGCCATCTGCGAGCGTGTCCGCGGGTCGAGCCAATCCCGCCAGGCATCGCCGAGCAGATTAAACGAAAGCACTGCAGTCATCACCGCGAGCGCGGGGAATACGACCATGTGCGGCGCGTCGAAGAGATGACCGCGAGCATCGTTGAGCATGGCTCCCCAACTCGGAATGGGCGCGAGCACGCCAAGCCCCAGAAAACTCAAAGTAGATTCCGCGAGGATGGCGCCGGCCATTCCAATGGTGGCCTGAATTAATACCGGTTGAAGAATGTTTGGAAGAAGGTGTCTCGTCACAATGCGCGTATGCGAAGCGCCCAGCGACCGCGCGGCCAGAATGAATTCCAGTTCCTTCACTTTTAAGACTTGTGCGCGAGCCAGGCGTGCGTAGCCCGCCCATCCCGTGATGATCAGCGCCAGAATCACTTTCCCGATGCCCGGTCCGAGAAAAGCCGCAAACGCAATCGCTAGGAGGATTCCAGGAAACGAGAGAAATGCGTTGATCAGCAGAAGGTTAACGAAGCGATCGAACCAGCCGCCCGCGTAGCCCGCGATCAACCCCATCGTCAAGCCGATGAATCCGCAGCCGCAAACCACGCAGACGGAGACGAGTAGAGAGATTCGCGCTCCATATAATGCGCGCGACAAGATGTCCCGGCCGAGTTCGTCCGTTCCCATCCAGTGCGCGCGCGAAGGAGATGCGAGCCTTGCGGGGAGATTCTGTGCTGCGGGGTCTGCGGGCGAAATCCAGGGCGCCAGGAATGCTGCCAACAACAACATGACGGCTGCCGCGAATCCAACACGCGCCAAAACACTGTGGCGCAGAAATTCCCGAGCCCCCCGCGCACCGCTCATGACAACCTCACCCGGGGATCGATCACCGCGTAGAGCAAGTCCGTGAGGAGGTTCACAGCGACATAAGAAACTGCGATGACTAGGATGCAGCCTTGCAGCAGCGGATAGTCTCGCGCGGAGATGGCTTGAACGGTCAATCGCCCGATGCCTGGCCACGAAAAAATGGTTTCGGTGACGATCGTGCCGGCAAGGAGGGTCCCGAACTGCAGGCCCAGAATGGTGATGATCGGAATCAACGCATTGCGAAAGGCATGCCGCAGGAGGACAACGCTGGTGGAAAGCCCTTTAGCTCTGGCGGTGCGAACGTAATCGCTCGAAAGTTCTTCAAGCATTGCGCCACGCACCATGCGAGTCAGAATCGCAGCCAGGGCGGCACCCAGCGTAGCGGCAGGCAGCACGTAATAGAGTGGTCCGCCGCGCCCGGAAACCGGCAGTAGCCCAAGTTCAATAGAAAAAAGAAGAATCAACACAGGCCCTAATGCGAAATTGGGGAAGGCCAGTCCAAAGAGAGTGAAGACACTCACGGCGCGGTCTGCAGAGTGGCCGCGGCGGTAGGCGGCAAGCATTCCTGCTGGAATGGCGATCGCAGCGCAGACAACCAGCGCAAGAAAAGCGAGTTGCAGCGTTGCGGGGTAACGTTCAAAAATAATTTGACGAACGGACGATTGGAACTTGAAAGATTGTCCCAGATCGCCGTGCCCGAGTTGCCACAAGTAGTGTCCATATTGAGTGTGGAGCGGCAAATCCAGCGCAAGCGCATGACGCAATTGGTTGAGTTGCCCCGGTGCTGCGCCTTCACCCAGCATCTGCTCAACGGGATCGCCCGGCACGACGTGAATCATAAGAAAGACGAGCGTGAGGACCAGCCAGAGGGCGGGAAGCGTAAGCAGAAATCGTTTGAGGAGGTAGCGCGCCATTTGCGATGACTGAACTAGGGGTTCTCCCGTGAGGCTTTCGAATTTGCAGACGGCTGCAATACCGCTTCTTGCGGTCCCGGCGTCTTGTTTTCGCTTTCTGTTGGACGAATCCGTTGAATTTTCACGCGTGCAACACGCTTTCCGTCCATTTCCACGACCGAGAAGCGGAAGTTGCCGTACTCAAAACTTTCTCCCCCCCTGGGGATGAAGCCCAATTGGTCGAGAACGAAACCTCCCACAGTCGCGTACGCAGGATCTTCGGGCAGCGTGATGTTGTACTGTGTGTCGAGGTCGCGCACATTGAGGGCGGCGTCAAAAATAAGTGCACCGTCCGCGAGCGTGAGGGGCCGCTCCACTACGTCGAACTCATCGTGAATCTCTCCCACCATCTGTTCGAGTATGTCTTCCATGGTCACCAACCCAAGGATGCTGCCAAATTCATCCACCACCAGGGCCATGCCGACGTGACGGGTACGCAGCTCGAGAAGCAATTCGCTGGCAGGTTTGGTTTCGGGCACGATCAGGACTTCACGCAAAACGCGGCGCAAATCGAAAGGCGGGGGCGAAAGATTTTCTTCGAGCCGGCGTTCGCGATCAAGGAGAATCCATATCATGTCCTTGATATGAACAAAGCCAAGGATGTGGTCCGCCGTGCCCCGAAAAACAGGAATGCGTGAACGCTGGGTCGTGGCGAAAACTCGCATCACCTCGTCCAGGTCGGCCTCCACAGGCAGCGTGTGGATGTCCGGCCGCGGCACCATAATTTCGCGAACCTGGATCTGAGCGAGTTCCATAGCACTGAGAATAAATTTTTCTTCCCCTGGGGCGATCAAGCCGCGCTCACGGGCCTGCTGGATTTGGATCTGAAGCTCTTCCGTCGAATGTGCCACCCCGTGGACCTGACCTGAACTAACCCCCAGGGCCTTCACGATCGCGCCTGAAATCCGGTCGAGCAAATGGATGGCCCAATGGAACGTGTTCAAAAACCACAGGAAAGGCCTGGCAACCAGCAGCGCCACGCGCTCGGCGCGGGCCAGGCTGATTGTCTTCGGGACCAATTCGCCGATGACGACGTGCAATGCGCTCAATAGGGCGAATGCGGAGGCGAGTGCGATAGCATGGGTGATGAGCGTGGTGCGCGCTCCGAAGCTGGCGGGCCAAATCGCCTGAAACATCTTCGCAAGTGTGGCTTCGCCCAGCGCGCCAATCGCCAGGCTGGTGAGCGTGATGCCAAGCTGTACGCCCGAAACGACGCGATGCAAATCTCCGAGGAGCGCTTCGACAACTCGGGCCCGAGCGCTTCCTTTCGCAACGAGCTGCCGGACACGCGACAATCGCACAGCGACGAGGGAGAACTCCGTCGCTGCAAAAAATCCATTCAGCGCAACCAGCGCCAGGACGCCGATCAGGCGCACGGCAAGCATAGTCGGATTCTATCCCCCAGCAGCATTGTAGCAGCACTAGCGCAAAGCGTAGGCAACCGTTCTGGACGGCGTGCGTCTTAAATCAGTGGACTAACAGTTGGCTAGGTTTCGATTTTGGCCGCCGGAAAGAAATTCGCAATTTTGGCGAGATCTTGACATGATGCTTTGAACGTTTTTAGGATATTATTTCGCAGTGGAACCTTTTGAGGGACTTATTGACTAACTTGGGCAGCGCTGATTCGGAAATTCTGACTTCCAAAAAGAAAAAACTATGATTAGCGTGAAGGATCTTTCCAAGAGGTATGCGCGTACCACGGCCGTGGATCATATCTCGTTCGATGTCGAGAAGGGCCAGATCGTCGGGTTTCTGGGACCGAATGGCGCCGGCAAGACGACCACGATGCGGGTGCTGACTTGCTTCCTGCCCCCAAGCTCAGGCACCGCGACCGTTGCGGGCTTTGATGTCATCGAATCGCCGCTCGAAGTCAAAAAACGCATCGGCTATCTTCCCGAGGCACCGCCGCTTTATCTCGAAATGCGGACCGCGGAATACCTGACGTTCGTTGGCAGGCTGAAGGGACTTTCCGGCGCCGAGCTGCGGCAGCGCGTTGATACGGTTTGTGACCGATGCGCGGTCGGGGACGTAAAGAACAAGCTGCTCGGAAAGCTCTCCAAAGGCTACCGCCAGCGTGTCGGGCTAGCTCAGGCGATCATTCACAACCCTGACGTGCTCATTTTGGACGAGCCGACCGCCGGACTCGATCCCAAGCAAATCAATGAGACGCGCGACCTGATCAAGAGCCTTGCCGGCGACCACACCATTATCTTGAGTACGCACATCCTGCCCGAAGTCGAGCAAACCTGCGAGAAGGTCATCATCATCAACAAAGGCAAGCTCGTGGCGACAGATTCAGTGAACAATTTGCAAAGCCGCGCGCGTGGCGCGGAATTGGTCTTGGTCGAAGTGGCAGGACGAAGTGGTGCGGTAGATTCTGGAAGCATTCAGGCGAGGCTGGAAAAGGTCGTGGGCGCGGGCCGAGTCGCGTTTAAGGAAAAGAAACAGTTGGGAGTCACATTTGAGGTTGAGAGCGTGAAGGGACAACTCGTGAGAGGAGACCTGGCTCGTGCTGTTGTGGAAGCCGGATGGGATCTCAATGAACTACGCACTTCGGCGGTAAGCCTGGAAGAGATATTTCTGCAGCTTACCGGCGATCCTGCGTCACCGCCAAAGGAACCCACGCCGGCAAAGGAAGCTGCGCAATGAAAAACGTCTGGGTGATTTGCCGCAAAGAGCTGCGCAGTTATTTCGTTTCGCCAATAGCGTATGCAGTGATGGCCTTGTTTGCGCTTATCTTCGGATTAGTCTTTTATTCGGCCACGCGAGAGTTCGTCAATTTCGCGTTTCGCTCCCAGATGAACGGCGGTGGGCCCTCCATGAGCGTCAATGAATACATTATTCGCCCGTTGCTAGGCTTTGCTGGAACAGTGTCCTTATTTCTCATCCCTTTAATCAGCATGCGGCTAATCGCTGAAGAGAAGCGCAACGGCACGATCGAGCTGCTTCTGACGTCTCCGGTGCAGGATCTCAGCATCATCCTCGGCAAGTGGTTTGGGGCGATGCTCCTGTATCTCTGCGTCCTGGGCATGTCTCTGCCCAACATCGCCTTCCTTTTTGCTTGGGGGAAGCCCGATTGGAAGCCGGTTCTGGTGGCGTATCTCGGCCTCCTTTTCCAGGGCGGCTGTTTACTCGCCGTGGGCACGCTGATTTCGGCAATGACTAGCAACCAGATCGTAGCGGGTGGGGCCGGCTTTTTCGTCAGCCTTCTGCTGTACATGTTGAGTTTTTTCACGGAGTTCGACAGCACCACGGTATCGCGAGTTCTGAATTATGTCTCCATCGTTCCGCACATGGAAAACTTCAGCAAAGGGGTCCTCGATTTGAAAGATGCGGTCTTCTACGTGACCTTCATTTTCCTTGCCTTGTTCCTCACGGTGCGCCAGATGGAATCGCTGCGGTGGAGGGCTTAGCATGGGCCCCGCATGGCTTAAGGCCAGACAGACTCAATACACTGCCTACGCGAGCGTTTACATCCTGGTCGTGCTTGCGGTTCTTGCTGCCGTGAATTTTCTCGCCAACCGCTACGACAAGTCCTACGACTCGACCGCGAATAAACAGTTCAGCCTGTCGGACCAGACCATCAAAATCGTCAAGGGACTGAAGCGCGATGTCCAGCTCAATTACTTCGGCCCACAAAACGAATTCCGCGTGGCTCGCGATACCCTGGATCGGTATTCCAGTTTGTCTCCAAAACTACACGTCACGTACATCGATCCCGAACGCAAACCGCAAATCGCGAAAGCGGCCGGCTACCGGCCGGATTCCACGGTCATCGTCGATAGCGGCACACGGCGCGAAAGCGCGAAGAGCCTGAGGGAAGAGGAACTCACCGGCGCTCTCATCCGTTCGCTCAAGTCCGACGAACGCGAGGTCTGCGTACTCTCCGCGGCAGGAGAGCATTCCATTGACGACTCCGACGCATCGGGCTATTCCCTCTTCAAGCAACTTCTTGAACGCGACAACTATAAGGTTCGCACCGAAACCCTTCGTCCAGCGGCGGCCAGCGACAATAAACCATTGGCCCTTGGCCAGACGCCCGCAACTCCGTCTTTGGAAGTCCCGAAGAGCTGCACCGTGTTGGTAATCGCTGGGCCGAAAAATGACTATCCCGTTCCGGTCGTCAACGCTTTAAGAACCTATATGGAAGCTGGTGGCCGTGCTCTCTTCATGCTGGACACCCCACTACGCCTCGGCGGGTCCGATCCTCCGACCGAAAATGAAGACCTGCTTAAACTCCTCGCCGATTGGGGCGTCACGGCAAACAAAGACCTAGCTCTCGATCTCAGTGGCGTTGGCCAGATTTTCCGTCTAGGTCCCGAAGTTCCTCTCATCCTGGGCTACGAATCGCATCCCATCACGCAGCCGCTCACCCGCGTTCCGACTGCCTATCCGCTGTCCCGCTCGCTGGAGACGCAATCCGCCGGCAAGGCCACGATTTCTAAACTTGTCGCCACGACGGAAGCCAGTGTCGCCACCACCTCCATCAGCGCCCGCGGCGCCGTCGATCCGACAAAAGGAAAAAAAGGCCCGCTCACGCTGGCAGTCGCGGGAACTCTCAGCGGTTCATCCCAGGGACGCTTTGTGGTCCTTGGCACTTCGCTCGCCGCGCAGAACGGCATTGTGGGCTCGCGTTCGCTCGGCAATCGCGATTTGATGGTCAACATTGTGAACTGGCTTTCGTCGGACGAGGATCTCATCTCCATCCGGCCGAAAGCTCCCGAAGACCGCCCGCTCAATATGACCAGTCGCAGACTGAATGCCACGTTCTGGCTGAGCGTCGTGGTATTCCCGCTGGCGGTGATCGGATTTGGATTGATTACCTGGTGGAGGCGGCGATAGCCCATGAAGTCCAAGGGTCTCTTGACCGCCTGCTCTCTGCTGCTCGCGCTGAGCGCAATCATCTGGTGGTCCAATAAGAAGGCAGCCACAGCGGAAAAGCCGCCCGCCGAAAACGCGACCACGAAGCTGGTGAACATTCCGGAAGACCAGTTCCAGGGGATTGAGATCAAGAAGCGGACCAGCGAGACTGTCCGTTTGCAACGCGAAGGTTCCAAGTGGCAAATCACTGCGCCCGAACATTTCCGTGCCGATCCGGACGCCGTCTCCAGCATTCTCTCGACCCTTTCCTCACTCAGCTCCGATCGCACTGTGGAAGAAAAAGCCACCAGCCTCGACCAGTACGGCCTTACTCAACCGGCGATGGAATTGAACATCGCCGATAAAAACAAGAAGACCACAAAGCTCCTAATTGGCGACGGCACGCCCGCGGGCACGGCGGTCTATGCCGCCATCGCTGGTGACCCGCGAGTCTTTGCGCTCTCGAGCTACAAGAAAGACAATTTCGATAAGTCTCTCAACGATTTGCGAGACAGACGCTTGCTAACCTTTGATTCGGATAAGGTTTCCAGCATTGAATTAACGGCCAAGAAACAAACTATCGCGTTCGGGCGCAGCAAAGACGAGTGGCAGATCGTAAGGCCGAAGCCGTTCCGCGCGGACCGCTCCCAGGTGGAGGATCTCCTGCGGACCTTAAGCGATGCAAAGATGGACTTGAGTGCCAGCGATGATGAAAAGAAAGTGTCAGCCGCATTCGCCTCGGGCGCGCCATTCGCTTCAGCGAAGGTGACAGACGTCTCCGGCACGCAGGAACTACAAGTTCGGAAAAACAAAGACGACTACTATGCAAAGTCCAGCGCGGTTGCGGGCGTCTACAAAATTTCGAGCGGAACCGGCACGCGATTGAACAAGAGCGTTGACGATTTCAAGAACAAGAAGCTATTCGATTTCGGCTTCGCTGACCCCGAAAAAATCGAGCTGCACGATGGGCCTAAGAGCTATTTCCTCACACGCAGCGGCAGTGATTGGTGGTCCAATGGCACAAAAATGGACGCCGGTGCCATATCCGCGCTCATCGACAAAATCCGCGATCTCTCGGCAACCAAGTTTCCCGAGTCGGGATTCACCGCGCCAATCCTGGACTTGGCCGTCACTTCCGATAGCGGCAAACGCATCGAAAAAGTGCAGCTCTCCAAAAATGGCAAAGACTTTGTGGCAAAGAGAGAAAGCGAACCCGCGCTTTATGAGCTGAGCAGTTCGGCCGTCGCCGATTTGCAAAAGGCTGCCGCCGACCTCAAGCCCGCTGCCCCTCCTCCGCCCAGCAAAAAGTAGTTCTGAAACCGATCGTGGCATCATTATTCCACTTTTGAGAAACTGCTTCGCTCAGTGATTCCAGCTCACCGTCCGCCGTCGCTCGGTTGCGCGCACGAAGCGGCTCCTCTAAACTCAAAGTTTGCCTAAATCGCGTGGGAGTGAACTTGCGAACCATTCTTCGGGTCTTCTATTGGGTCTTTGCCATCTTGGTAATCGCCGCCGCCGCTTTGACCTGGTGGTTCATTTACCGTCCGCTGCCGCAGATCGATGGAAGCGCTTCCCTGCCCGGTCTCGCGCATGAGGTCACCGTCGAACGCGATCAATGGGGCGTGCCGCAGATTCGGGCCGCGTCCGTGGAAGATCTCGCCGAAGCGCAAGGCTACGTCATGGCGCAAGACCGGCTCTGGCAAATGGACCTTTTCCGGCGCATCGCCCGCGGACAACTTTCGGAGATTCTAGGCGAGAAGACACTGACTATCGATAAGGATTTCCGAACGCTCGGGCTCAGCCGCGCCGCGGAACGCGACGTCTCCTTGCTCGACACTGAGGAACGCAAAGTCTATGACGCGTACGCTCGTGGCGTTAACAGATTCCTCGATCAGCATTGGAAGAATCTGCCCCTGGAGTTCTCGCTTCTGAATTACAAACCGCAGCCCTGGCAACCCTCTGACACACTGGTCATTGCCGCATACATGTACCGTACCCTGACGGATACCTGGGAACGGGAGTTGAACCGCGCCGAGGTTATTGAACGCGCGGGAGTGGACCGCGCGAAAGACCTCTTTTCCGAAGAGGCCGCGATGGATCACTTTATCGTCGGCGATCCGAAGGTTATCGATGACGGCTCGCAGCGCTCCGCGGCGGACGGCGACGATGATGATGACGATGACGATATGCAGCCCGACGCGGTGCTCAAAGCGAAGCTTGGGAGAGCGCGTGGCACCCATCAACATGAGAGTCCCGCCGATTTGACCTCGGCTCTCACGCAGTCTTTTCAAGATTTCGCGGAGGTATCGCAGAATGAAATTCGCCAGGGACTTGGCAGCAATAATTGGGTGGTGAGCGGCGCACATACCGCGACAGGCAAGCCTTTGCTTGCCAATGACACGCACCTTGAGCTGACTATCCCTCCAATCTGGTACGAGATTCATTTGACTGCTCCCAATTGGAATGTGAAAGGCTTCACCCTACCGGGCTGTCCGATGATCATCATTGGTCACAATGATCAAATCGCGTGGGGGTTCACAAACAACCAGGCCGATGTGCAGGATCTTTACATCGAGACGTTTAATCCCACGGCACCGGATGAGTATCGCGTAAAGGGCGCATGGGCGAAGGCGCAAGTCATCGAAGAGACGATTCACGTCAAAGGTCAGCCCGACGAACGTCTTCAAATCACCGTCACGCGCCACGGCCCTGTCGTCCATCGCGAGGGCGACAAAGCCTACGCGTTGCGCTGGACAGCGACCGAACCTGGCGGGCTCGCCAACAGCTACGGCTGGCTCGGAAAAGCCCGCAACTGGAAAGAATTTCGTGAGCTGATGAAACGCGTCTGGGGGCCTGGGCAAAATGTCGTATACGCCGATGTCGATGGAAACATTGGCTACATCATGGCTGCGCACGTACCCGTTCGAAAGAAAGGCCACGGCGAAGTTCCCGTCCCAGGCGATACGAACGATTACGAATGGACAGGCTATATCCCCTTTGACCAGCTTCCGCAGGCATTGAATCCCGAAAGTGGATTGATTGTCACCGCCAACGCGCGCGTCGTGGGGCCGAACTACAAACCATATCTTACGGACCGCTGGGAAGAGCCGTATCGCACGGCGCGCATCTACGATCTGTTGCACGATCGCCACGACTTGCGCCCCGAAGACATGCTGAAGGTGCAGACCGACGCCTACAGCTTTCCTCACGTATTCCTCGCCGACCAATTGTCTGCTGCGGCTAGGACAGCCAAGCCCAAGGACGAGCGCGCACAAAGACTGATGGAACGCTTGAAAGACTGGAACGGAATTGCGGACGCCAACTCGCCACAGGTTTCCTTTCTGGAGGCTACACGCCGTGCCGTCATTGACATGCTTCTCAAGCCGTTTCTAGGAGAAGAAACCTACCTCTACCAATGGCGCAGCACCGCGTTTCTACAGAGAATTCTGACCGACCGCCCTCCGAAGTGGCTCCCTCCCGCTTATAAGAGCTATGACGAATTGCTCATCGCGGCTGCCGATAGTGCCGTTTCCGAACTCGCCAAACAAAGCAAGAGCGAGCGCGTCGAAGACTGGACCTGGGGCAGGCTCACTTCTCTGGACATGCTGCATCCCATCGGCCGCGAGGGCGCGCTGAAAAGCCTTCTCAGCATCACTAACAAACCTCAGTCGGGAACTGAATACAGCGTGGTGCGAGCAGCCTTGAAGCACCACGGCCCGGCAATGCGATTCGTCGCCAATCCTGCCAACTGGGATGAATCCATTCTTCTGGTCCCTGCAGGACAATCCGGACAGCCCGGCAGTAGCCATTACTCCGATCAGTTTTCCTACTGGTATGAAGGTAAGCCCATTTTCGCGCCGTTCAGCGATGCCGCCGAGTCGAAGGCGCGAAAGCACTCTCTCACCCTTAAGCCTGGCTCGTGATTATGCTGGTGATTATGCACAGCCCTCATGCCTGAACTCCCGGAAGTGGAAGCTGTCGTTCGCACGCTGCGTCCTCTCGTCGAGGGCCGGCGAATCCGCTGCGTTCACGTCTTTCACCCTATCGCCACAAAACCGCAAACCGCTTCGCATGTCGCCCGCCACGCGCAAGGCCGCCGCATTCGCACAGTTGATCGCAAGGGCAAGTATGTGCTTCTCATCTTCGACCGCGGCCTGCTCACCATACACTTTAAACTCGATGGCCAACTTCTCTGGTTCTCAAATGGCAAAGAATTGCTGAAGCGTGCCAACCAGGGCGACAACGGTGTGCACGTAGATGTAGCCCTCGAACTGAACAAAGGTGCGCTTGGCTTCGCCGATCGCCGTCACTTCGGCCGCGTTCACTTCTGGCGATCCTCCAAGCATTGCCCTGGGCTCACCATCCTGGGCATCGACGCTATCTCGCGCGATTTTACTGCCCATCGCTTTGCCGAATTGTTATCCCCGTCGAAACGTCCCTTGAAGGACTTCCTGCTGGATCAATCGCACGTCGCCGGGATCGGCAACATCTACTCTTGTGAATCACTGTGGCACGCCCGCCTCGACCCCCGTCGCCGCGCCAACTCCTTGAAACCGCAAGAAGCGCGCCGCCTGCACAAAGCAATTGTGTCTGTTCTCGCGCGTGCCTTAGAATGCTGTCTGCATCCGGCGCCCGACTTTCGCGATCCAGAGTGGTGGTTCCAAGGGCTGGAAGATATTCTTCGCGCCTACGGCCGCGAGGGAAAGCCCTGCCGCCGCTGCGGAGAACCGATCCGGCGCATCGAGCAAGGCAGCCGGTCAACTTACTTCTGCGGGCGCTGCCAGAAATAGGCGCCTCTAAAGGACACGGTCCCATCGCGTGAACTCACCTGCTCCCAAGAAACCTGAATCGCAGAAAAAGCCCGATTTTGAGCGCTCGCTCGCCCGCCTTGAGGAAGTTGTCCGCCGCCTGGAAAGCCCTCAACTCTCTCTGGACGATGCGATGAAACTGTTCGAAGAGGGCGTGGCACTCTCGCGTGAGTGCCAGAAGCAACTGGAAGAAGCGGAAGGGCGTGTGGAAATTCTCCTCAAGAAAGCCGATGGCAAGCTAGCCGCCGAGCCCTTCGATCCCGAGCGGGAGAGCGAATCATGACACGCCACCTCAGCCAACTTCTCGCCCATTTCCTGTCGCGATGAGACTCCCCCCCTTTTTCGAAGAAGACCGCCTGGCTGTTGACGCCGCTCTCGAGCGGCTCCTGCCCGCCCAAACCACGCAACCCGCTTCCCTCCACATGGCCATGCGCTACAGCGTTTTCGCAGGCGGAAAGCGCATCCGCCCGATCCTCTGTCTTGAAACGGCCCGCATCTTCTCTAGTGATGTCACAGCCACTCTCCATCCAGCATGCGCTCTCGAATTCATCCACACTTATTCCTTGATTCACGATGATCTGCCCGCCCTCGACAACGATGACCTCCGCCGCGGCAAACCCACTTGCCACAAGAAATTCAGCGAAGCCATTGCCATTCTTGCGGGCGATGCTCTCCTAACGCTGGCGTTCGAAACCATCGGTGCAACCCCCGCCGCAGCTGAGCGCCGCGCCGCCATCCTCACGGAAGTTGCCTCCTCCGCGGGCACCATCAATGGCATGGTGGGTGGCCAAGTCGCGGACATCGAAGCCGAAGGCAAGCCCGTCGATCCGCAAATGCTGGAGTACATTCACCGCTCAAAGACCGCGGCGTTGATCCGCGCCTCCATCACCGCAGGCGCCTTGTGTGCCGGGGCCAGCACGGAAGACGTCGCGCGCCTTCGCCGCTTCGGCGAGACCATCGGCTGGGCTTTCCAGGTCACGGACGACATTCTTGATGTCGAGGAATCCTCTGCCGCGCTAGGCAAGACTGCGGGGAAAGACATGGCGCAGCAAAAGGCAACCTATCCGGCAGTCTATGGCTTGGAGCGCTCTCACCAAATTGCCAACGATCTCGCAACCAAAGCCATTGCCGAGCTCGCTCCGTACGCGGATCGTGCCGCGCGCCTCCGCGAGATCGCCGAATTCCTCGTGCTTCGCCGCGCTTGATCGTTCGAACGCCCCCATGAAACCAAAAGCAGTCCGCAAACGCCTCGATCTTCTCCTCGTCGAGCGAGGCTTCGCCGATTCTCCTCAGAAAGCTGTGGCCATGATCCTTGCCGGTGAAGTTCAGGTGGACGGCCAACCAGCGCAAAAGGCAGGTAAGCCCGTCCCGCAAGATGCGCGCATCGAAATCACAAGCCGCATTCAGAAGTTTGTCAGCCGCGGTGGTATAAAACTCGAAGGCGCGCTGGAGGACTTTGCAATTGACCCGACAGGCCACGTTTGCCTGGATGTCGGCGCTTCCCACGGCGGCTTCACCGATTGCCTGCTCCAGCACGGGGCAGCGCGCGTTTACGCCATGGACGTGAACGTTGAACAGCTCGACTGGAAGCTTACAAAGAACTCACACGTAGTTCCCATCAAGCTCAACGCCCGCGAACTCCGCGCCGAAGACCTTCCGGAACGCGTCGACTTCGTGGTGATTGATGTTTCCTTTATTTCAGTAAGGAAGGTAATACCGCCCGCGATTGCGGTGGCAACGTCGCACGCCGATTTTCTCATCCTCATCAAGCCCCAGTTCGAATTGGCCCGCGATAAGATTGGCGCCGGTGGAATCGTGAAAGATCAAAAGCTCCACAATCACGCAATCCAAACGGTGCGTGAATACATTGAAAACGCTGGTTTGGATTACCTCGGGGTACGCGCGAGTCGGCTCCTGGGAGCCGAAGGCAACCAGGAGTATTTTCTACACGCACGCAAAAAGTCCCTGGAGTAGAATCGCTGACGCACATGCACCCCGGACAAACCTTTCGATCCATTGGCATCATTTCCCGCCCTCGCCGTTCGAATCTCGCCGTCGTTGTTCCACCCTTGTTGAAATGGCTCGAATCGCGCGGTATACAAACTTTCATCGACGAAGAAACGGCCAACGGCTTGCCAGACGGCTCGAAAGGGGAAATCCGTCAGCGCGTGGCAGACTCGTCGCAACTTCTGCTCGTACTTGGCGGCGACGGCACTATGCTCGCCGCCGCCCGTCTCGCCGCCCCGCGCGGAATTCCTATCCTGCCCATCAATATGGGCAGCCTCGGCTTCCTAACCAGCTTCACTTTGGAAGAGCTGCATCCCGCCCTCGAAGACACACTAGAAGGCCGCTTTTCTTTGAGCGAACGCGTCATGATCAGCGTCGACCTCGAGCGTGCCGGCAAAGTGACCGATAATCAGCGCGTATTGAACGAAGTGGTCATCAATAAAGGTGCGCTCGCCCGTATGATCGAGCTTCAGCTTGCCATTGACGGCGATTTTGTCTGCCGCTATCGCGCTGACGGCCTGATCGTGGCCAGCCCCACCGGCTCCACTGCCTATTCGCTCTCCGCCGGCGGTCCCATTGTCCATCCCGCCGTGGAATCTTTCATCATCACTCCCATCTGCCCGCACACTCTCAGCGACCGCCCCGTCGTCGTTCGCGATTCCTCTTCCATCGAGATGAAGCTTTCCGGGAACACCGAGTCCGTTTTCCTGACGCTCGACGGACAGCGCGGTATCCCCTTGCAGCCTACGGACCTTGTCCGCGTCTCCCGGGCAAAAGAGAAGTTGAAGCTCATCCAGCCCCCCAAGAAATCGTATTTCGAGATTTTGCGAAGCAAACTGAAGTGGGGCGAAGCATAGTGATTCGGAGTCCGGGAGCCGGCTCCCGCTTTTCCGTCTCCGTCCACCCAATCGATTGCCGGCCTTACGCAATCATCCTTGCAGGGAATCGAATCAGACAGCCAGAACGTCCGTACGCAACAAATCGTTTTGAGTTTCTCGCCGCCGAATCAGCCGAAAGCGACTGCCTTCTACTAGCACTTCAGCTGGACGACATCGCGCATTGTAATTCGACGCCTGCGACATTCCATACGCGCCCGCAACCCAAATCGCCAACAAGCCGCCCGCCTTCACCTCCCCGAGCGGCCAGTCCCGCAAAAAGCAATCCCCCGTTTCGCAAACCGGCCCGACAATATCGACACGCTTCTGGCCGCCATCATTTCCATTTCGTTCCCGCTCAATTTTCGTAATCGGGTGAATCGCTCCGTAGAGCGCCGGGCGCATCAAATCGTTCATCGCCGAGTCCACCACAACAAAAGTCTTGCCCCGATTCGTTTTTGTGTATACGACCCGCGTCAAGAGCACCCCGGCCGGCCCGATGATGGAGCGCCCCGGCTCGAGCAGGAGGTGCACGCCGAGTTTCCGCACCATTCGTGAAACGAGCCGAGCATATTCCGTTCGTGTCGGCGGTTTCTGATCCGCATAGCGCACACCCAGTCCGCCCCCAACATCCAGGTAGCGCAGATCGATCTGTGCGCGCCGCAACTCTCCTATAAATCCAGCCAACCGTCCCAACGCACGCCGAAAAGGAGTCAGCGACGTAATCTGCGAGCCGATATGCGCGCTGATTCCCTGCCAGCGGATCCATTTCGAATTACGATACGCTAGGTAAAGGCGTTTCGCCTCGGCCCAGTCCAGTCCAAACTTGTGTTCGTGGCGCCCGGTCGCAATGTGCGGGTGCCCGCCGGCTTGCACGTCAGGATTCACTCGAATCGCCGCCGCAGGCGCCCCGCCCCCGCGTCCAGCCAGCCGCGCCGCTTCCTCCACCAAAATTTCCAGCTCCGCTTCCGATTCGACATTGAATAATAAAATTCCCTTTCGCCCGCTTCTTTCGCGCGCCCGGTAATTCAGCGCTTCGCGAATTTCATGCCGGTCCTTGCCGACTCCTGAAAAAACAATGCGATCCCCGCGCACGCCGATTCGCTGCAAATGATGTAGCTCTCCTCCGGACACAATGTCAAAGCCGCTGCCCAACTCGGCTAGGTGTTTTAGGATGGAAAGATTCCCGTTGGACTTTACAGCAAAGCACAAAGTGTGCGGCAGTGCTCCAAGCCCCTGGTGCAGTTCATGGTAGGCATCATCAATCGCAGCCCGGCTATAAACGTAGCTTGGCGTGCCGAATTTCTTCGCGACGGATTCCAGCGGCACTCCTTCGCACACTACTTCTTCACCGCTGGCACTCCGCGCTCTCTTCTTTTCCCATGCAAAATGCGGCGTAAATGTGGCGGGATCAACGTGTTTAATTTTGCGCGTAGACGAATCCATCAAGTGGCTCATCGGACCTTTGCGATCACCAGTGTCCGGTCATCCGCAAGCGGCGCGCTCTGCGTGAACCAATCCACCTCGCGCAGAATCGCATCGGCAATCTCCGTCGCCGACGCTTCATGGTGCTGCTCGATCAATTTCATCAGCCGCGTCGTCCCGAAGAACTGCCCTTCGCTATTCATCGTCTCGACGATCCCGTCCGAGTGAAACACGAGAATATTTCCAGTCTCAAGCGTCACCGACCATTCGTCATAAGTCACTTCTTCGAAAATTCCCAGCGGAAACCCCGTCAATTCAATCTTCCCGCAGCGTCCGTCTTTGTAAAGCAGCGGTTGCGACTGCCCCGCGTTCGCCACGCGCAGCTTCTGCCGGCCTTTTTGCCAAGTGGCGAAGCACGCCGTCATGAATCGTCCCTCGATGCGCCGCTCGCCCACCAGTTGGTTCATTTGCTTCAACATTTCCGCGGGTTGTAGCTTTTGTGGCGCCAGGCTCCGCATAATTCCAATCGCCACCGCTCCATAGAGCGCCGCCGCCGTCCCCTTCCCGCTCACGTCTCCCAGCGCTATCCCCAATTGCTGCGGACCGTAACGAAGAAACTCGTACAGATCGCCGCACACTTCACGCGCCGAAAGATAACGCGCCGCCATCTCCAAACCGAAGTCTTCCGTCGGAACCGGCCGCAGCAGCGCCCCTTGGATTCTTTTCGCCGCCTGCAAATCCCGCTCCAGTCGCGCTTCGTCGCGCGCCAATTGCTCGTAAAGCCTCGCATTTTCCAGCGACACCGCCAGGTTCGCCGCCAGAATCGAAAGCGTCTGCACGTGATCCTCGGTAAAATAATTCAGTTGCGGACTTTCCAAATCCAGCACGCCAATCACTTTCCCCTTGTGCATCATGGGAATCGCTAATTCCGATCGCGTCTCCGGGTTCACCATCGAGTAGCGCGGATCAACAGTCACGTCCGGCACGAGCACCGGCTCCTTCAACGTCGCGGCTGCTCCAACAATCCCCTCACTCGCGGTCGCGCGCAGTTTTCCCTGCACGTGATGCCCGTGCTTCACGTCCACGCGGTGGCGAAAAACCCTTTGCTCTTCGTCATAAAGCATGATGCTCAGGATCTGATAATCAATCACTCGCTTGGTCTGTTCCGCCGCTCGCCGCAGAAGCTCCTCCACTTCCAGGATTGCCCCGGTCTCTCGCCCCACTTCGCTCAGCAACAGCAGCGTATCCGCCTGCGCCCGTACCTTCTGAAACAGCCGCGCGTTTTCAATCGCCACTGCCAGACGGCTCGCCAGCAGCGTCAAAATATTCTGCTGGTCGCGTGTGAAGTAATCCAGGTGCCGGCTTTGAATGTCCAGCACTCCCACGCACTTTCCCTGCAACATCAGTGGCACCGCCAACTCCGAGCGCACACTATCAATCGCATTGATGTACCGCGCGTCTTTGGAAGTATCGCTGACCCGCACAGAGTGGCCCGTCGCTGCCGCGGTCCCGGTGATTCCTTGTCCCATCGGAATCCGCAAATTGTCCGCCAACTCGCGCGGATAGCCGATCGAGAACCGGTGCCGAAGGTAACTTCCATCCCCTTCGATCATGAGCACGCCAAATATTTCGTAGTCGATGTGCCGCTTGATCAATGCCGCCGATCGCGCCAGCACCTCGTCCAGATCCAGCGAGCTGTTCACTTCCTCGCCGATTTCCGCCAGGGTGGATAGGACTTCCGCGGAGAGTTCCGCTCCGCCGCTCAATACCGTCGCCGTCGTTTGTTCGTTCGCTGGGTTCATGAAGACTATCTATTATAGCAGGCGACGAAGGACAGGCTCTGCGAAGGTCGCGGCCAGCGAAATTCCTTATTATTCTTAGCTGTGGGTTATCCTCGCGCCGCCAACCCAATTGGCCTTCCGGAATTCTCGAAGCATCTGGATCTTAATCTTCCGCCGGCTTTTTCTTCAAACCGGGGCCGATCAAAAGCACGCCAACATAAGGAAGGTTTCTATAACGCTCGGCGTAGTCCAGCCCGTAACCCACCACAAACTCATTGGGAATCGAAAATCCGACGTAGTCGGCGCGTACCGCGGCAATCCGCCGTTCCGGCTTGTCCAGCAGCACCGCCACCCGCAGATGCTTGGGCTTGCGCTGCTGGAATAACCGCAGCAAATACTGCAACGTCATTCCCGTATCCAAAATGTCTTCCACCACGATCACCGTTTTCCCCTCGATGCTGGAGTCCAAGTCCCGCGTCAACCGTACCTGCCCCGACGAATGCGTCTTCTCCCCGTAGCTCGACACCGCAATAAAATCAAACGACACTTCTCCCGGAATATTCCTCGCCAGGTCGGTCAGAAAAAACACTCCGCCCTTCAACACGCTGACCAGATGTAGCGGTTCCCCCGGAAAATCCTTCCGAATTTCCTGAGCCAAGGCCTGAATCCGTCTTTGAATCCGGCTGCCCGTAATCAAAACTTTGACGCGTTCCCGCGGAGTCCTCGTGCTTTGCTGCCCGGCTTTTTCGCGTTTCGGCATTCTTTTCCTCGAAAGTGGCACCGAGACTGTAGCGCACGCGCCTTGGACGAGCAAGCCGCACTTGTATCACGCCATTCGCGATGCGTTCATACGCCGCCAATCTGCCTCGCTTAACTTTTGGAGAGCCATTGGGTGGGCGTCCAGACTCTATTTGATGATTTGTGCGTGGAAATTTTCGGCTACTGTCCGTCAAACTTTTCCACAAGCTTTTGCTTTAACAGACGTACTTCATGTGGTAGAAGATAGGGCATAAAGCTTAATGTTTGTTGCTGTGTCGAGTTGGCGTCTGCGGCCACTGCGATCTCCCCAGGAACGTGGGGAGCCCTCCACTCCACCCCGGAGGGTTTCAAGTCCGCGTGCGTGTGTGCGCGAAGTGTCGTGGAATAAAAGGAGAATCTTCCATGAAAACGAATGGGATGGGAACCTCCATCATACGGTTTTGCCTTTCGCCGAGGACCAGGACGCCGCTTGCGCCCCGGGCCACCTATCGGGCAATTGGGGACGCTTTCATGAAGGTTAGATTGTGCTTGCTTGGGACTCTTGCAGCGGTGTTGGTGCTTTTCGCTTTGTGCTCGCTCGTATACCCCGTTGGCGCTTTCGGGCAGGCGGTCGCTGGACTGGGCGCGGTAGCCGGCACGGTTCGGGACGTCACAGGCGCGGCAGTGCCAAACGCGACCGTAGTGGTTTCCAACGATTCCAAAGGCATTCGGCGCACCACGGAAACCACCGACGCCGGTGTGTTTGCCGCACCCGCTCTGGTCCCCGCGACCGGCTACAGCATCAAAGTTACGTCCCAGGGATTCGCCGATTGGGAAGTCAAGGATTTCCAGATCCAGGTCGGCCAGGTGGTTGACTTCACCATTACCCTGCAGATTTCCACCGTCTCTGCTCGGGTGGAAGTCGCGGCAGCGCCCCTCGTGGAAGACACCAAGACCGACGTTTCACAAGTGGTCACCTCCCAGCAGATTCTCGATCTCCCGATCAACGGCCGCCGCGTGGACTCGTTCGCATTGTTGTCACCAGGCGTCGTGCCGGACGGCAACTTTGGCTTGCTGAGTTTTCGTGGCATCGCGGGCCACAATGCCTTCCTTACGGATGGAAACGATACAACCAACCAGTACTACAACGAGAATGCCGGGCGCACCCGTATTCAAAGCCAGATTTCGCAAGAAGCGGTGCAAGAGTTCCAGGTGGTTTCCGATAACTTCTCAGCGGAGTACGGCAATGCCATGGGCGGGGTAATCAACACCGTCACCAAGAGCGGGACGAACGATCTGCACGGTACCGCCTACTGGTTCTTCCGTAACCGTACCTTAAATGCACACGACCGTTATGCCCCCACCACTCCCGCCGATCCCACCCATCCCCTAAATCCCCAGGATATACGGCATCAGGCCGGGGTGAGCCTCGGCGGTAGAATTGTCAAGGACAAGTTGTTCTATTTCTTCAACTATGAAGCGACCCGCCGTGATTTTCCGGCACTTGCCTCGGTGACCAGCGCAAATCTATTCACAGCCGCCGGTACCCTGAATGTGGCCGCGCCCGCGAATTTTTGCCCGGGGACAACTGCGCCGCAAGCAACCGCCGCGCAATGCCAGGCGGCGATACAAATGCTTACTACGCGCAACTTCGGGACGGTTTCGCGCACCGTAACTCAGGACCTCGGTTTCGGCAAGATCGACTACCGTATGTCTGACAGGAACAGCCTGAGTTTCAGCCTCAGCGGGCTCCGCTGGATTTCGCCCCACGGCATCCAGGCTACGGGAATCGTGTTTAACACCGGAAATGCCATTGGAAACAATGCCGACTCGATTTCTTGTTTCCGGGGCTTGGAAGGGCCAGCTTGACGGTCAACAGCACCGGTAATCTCGGCGTCGCCGCGAACTATCCCCGCTTGAATCCGAGTGAGACTCGCTTTTCATTCGCCGACAACTTGGGTTGGACCAAAGGCGCGCATACCATGAAGTTCGGTATCGACATCGCACATACCGAGGACTTCCAGCGGCAGCTCATCAATCAATTTGGGACTTATAGCTACGCCACTCTAAACGCGTTTGCCTTGGACTTCAGTGGGAACACTACGGGAGCCAAGAATTGGACCACCTACTCCCAGCGTTTCGGAAATCCGGAGGTCGACACCAATCTGGTGACGTATGGCTTCTATGGGCAGGACCAATACCGCCTCAACTCCCGGCTGCTGTTGAGTCTTGGCCTGCGCTACGACTATTCCGCCATTCCGCAGCCGACCGTCGTGAATCCAGACTACCCCCAAACCGGCGTGATCAACTCCACCAAAGACAACATTGCCCCGCGCGCCGGGCTTTCCTATAGTCTTACCAGGGATCGTAAGACCCTTCTGCGGGCCGGATATGGCATTTTTTACGCACGATATCAAACTGGATTGATTAACACACTTTTCCTGAACAACAACGTCTATCAGCAATCTATCACTTACAACAGGGCCAACGCGGCCCAGCTCGCCGCCGGGCCAGTCTACCCCAACAATCTCCCTTCTACTTCTTTTACGCCGCCTCCCGGAACCGTGGATATTGTTTTCGCAAGTCCCAATCTGCGAAATCCGTACACCTATCAGGCCAATCTGGGGGTCGAGCGCGAGCTCACCTCTACCGTGAGCCTCAACGTTTCTTACCTCTGGAGCCGTGGCGTGCGCCTGTATGGTGTCTGGGACCGCAACGTTGGACCTCTGGGGCCTCCGGTTACCTATACCATTTTCGATCGTTCCGGCAGTGTGGCCGGCACCTACACGACACCAACGTATCGCACACCGCGGCCAGATACCAGATACCGTCGGATCTCCCAAATCGATAATCCCGGCATGAGTTACTACGATGGGTTAGCCGTGCAAGTCAATAAGCGCTTCTCCAAAGGATTCCAGGCGTCGGCCGCCTACACCTGGTCCCACGCCATCGACCTGAATCAAAGTACCGCGGACAACAACATTTTTTTTGGTTCCACGCCGACGAGCTACGCAAACGGCGACTTCCGGTCTGAAAAGGGCTCCGCTGCGAGCGACGTCCGCCACCGGTTCGTAGTCAGTTCTATCTGGACTCCGAAATTTTCGAAGAGCACCAATGCGTGGGCCCGCTACCTGGTGAACAATTGGGAGCTCAGCCAGGTCACGACGCTGCAGTCGGCAAAGCCGGTCAACTCTACGACCGCCGTCAGCAGTAACGCGTTTACAGGAGCTCTCGTCTCGGGATCCCTAAACGGGCTGGGCGGTGGATTCAGCCGCGTGCCTTTCCAGCCGGTTGACAACCTGAATCTCGATCGGGTCTACCGTGTGGATGCCCGCCTCGCAAAGAAGCTTCCCTTCACGGAGCGCATTACGGGTTACTTGGAGTTCGAGGCTTTCAACGTGTTCAATACGCCATACGACACCGGCCGGCGGACGGACGAGTACAGCTTGGCCACCGGAACCACCAACCTCAACTTCGTCGGTTCTTACGGATCTGGCAATTCGACGGCTAGCAGCCCGGATGGTACCACCGCGCGGCGCGCTCAGTTGGCTCTGCGTGTAGTTTTCTAACGGAAATACTGCCAGTTCCCACGAGCTTCAAAGCCTGAAACGCAAGAGGCTGGGTGCCCTGCCCTCGATTTTTGAGGGCGGGGCCTTTGATTTTGCTTTTTTCCCGGTCGTCCCGCCTCAACCGACACTTTTCAACCCACCCTAAAAACCACTTAACTCTCAATTTCTGCCATTCACTGCAAAACGCAGTTTCAAGTCCGTGCGCTTGCCCAAGTTCGTCACGAAACGGGGTAAAGTGCAGCTAAGTCTCTTAGAATCAGTTCAGGCTATGGCCGAGTCTGCACTACATTTCAGGATCTGAATCGGCTCCAATCGTTCCGGCAACTCCAGGCGGAGTTGGTTGAGT
>WNEZ01000223.1_pt1 | contig 45234 bp, 39 predicted proteins | sample 5400521 | NCBI WGS metagenome assembly WNEZ01 (sample SAMN13153339, study PRJNA577476) | soil metagenome | isolation source: 120 cm saprolite under Douglas fir tree site 2 hole 1 replicate 1 | place: USA:California | collected 2015-04-18
GTTCTTGAGGCTGCGGGTGTTCCTCCGAATGACCCGACAAACTCGCACCAGGCCGTGGAGATATTGCGGAGACTCGGATTTGAGACTCGCTACGCCAGGGACCAAGGGGAGACGGGAATAAAGGAGAAAGAGGAACCTTCGGAAAAGGAATCGGGCTCGATTCTTGAGATGGTTTCGGCCATTACTAGGGAAGTACCTGAACGCGAATGGAAACGCGTTCCTGCCGACCTGTCAAAAAATGTTGACCATTATCTTTACGGTAGCAAGAGGACGGATAAATGAGGCAGGTCTTCGCCGACACTAGCTATTGGATCGCCCTAGTGAATCCGCGGGATCAGATTCATGCGAAGGCCGTCAGCGTAACTCAGCAGCTTTCTCCGGCAAGAATCTTGACCAGCGAAATGGTGCTGGCGGAAGTCCTCAACAGTTTTAGCGATGCTGGTCCGTTGCGCCATGCTGTTGGCAGCATGGTTCAGAAACTCCGCAGCCATCGGGATGTAATCATCGTTCCGCAGACATCGGAACAATTTGAGAGCGCGCTGCGGCGCTACAAGCAAGCGGCGGATAAGAGTTGGAGCCTAACAGATTGCGCGAGCTTTCAGGTGATGGAAGCGGAGCAGATTCAAGCGGTGTTGACGCATGACCAGCACTTTGCGCAAGCGGGATTTGAGACGTTGCTGCGCTGAGGGGAGTTATGAGTCGATTTCGGTCAGGGTTGAGGGTTCTTTAAGAGATCAAGGAGGCTCTGGTGGACGCGCTGGACGGCTCGGAAGAATTCATCAATCCCCACGGTTTCGCGGGCTATTTCGTGAGCGGCCAGGCCCGTGGTTATGGCGTCGCAGAGTTGAGTGGCGCGGCGGATCCCTTCCGCAGTCAGCAAGGGGAGCACAGTGAGTGGATCCTGTTTGCGGGATTGGCGCTCTTGCCACTCTTGGACGGCCCACGCCGTCTTGCGCACATTATCCACTGCATCGCGGAATTCCTTGAGGATGCGCGGATCGAATGGGCCCGAGCGCATCTCATACTCCAGCCTGACCAGGTCGGCGCAGGTTTTCTTTAGCTGGAGATTCTTGCCCCAGAAGGTCTCACTGGGGACGAAAAGCTCGACGGCAACCCCCAACAAGCGGCCCTCGCTATTGCGACGAACGCCGACAACGCGAGCTTGCGAAGTTTCATGCGTAACGAGATTCGTCAACTCAATCTCAGTGCCAGCGGCAGGGTAAATCTTCATCTCCAACAAACCACCCTGAGCGTTCACTTCAGTGGCCTGGCCCGCTTCACGGAAAATTTTACCGTTAGCCTCCTGCCAGGTCGCCTCCACCGGGGAGATGAAGGGAAAACGTCTGCTTCGCCGCTTGCCGACTGTTGAAGAAGGTTGATTCGCGATCGGCTGTGCCATCGAACCGCCTCCATCGAGCTGATTGAGGGGATTTATAGCACCATATAGTTCCCTTTGCCGAGCTAAACGAAGCGCAACGTTAATTTGGAATTTGGCTGAGTTTGGGGAGAGGTGGAAAGAAGCGGAGAATCCGGCTTAGGGAAACGCGGAGCGAGGGCCGCCGCACTCCACGTCAGGAGAGGCGGGTAATTCCGGGGAAACCGTCGAAACCAGAATCAAAGCTCAGGATTCGTTTGATTCCATGCTGCTCCATGACGGCCAGGTGGACGGCATCACGCGCAGACATCTGCCGGCGTCCCATCACAATCTCTTTCGCTCGCTCGGCCGTGGCCCGGTCTATCGCCAGCACTTCATCGGCGATGCCAAGCAAAGCATCGAATGCGGCTTGGATGGCATCTCGCCGGTTTATTGCCACATAGCGGTGCAGGATCTCCTGTAGGACCTCGGCATCCGTAACCAAGCGTTGCCGGTCGCTGATCAGGTTTTCCAGCAGACGCTGCGCATCGGCCTTGTGGGGATGGGGTGCGCCAACGAGGTACATCGGGATATTCGAGTCGACCAGAATCAAGGCTGGGTACCAGCGCCGTATCCGCTCTCGATCTCTGCAAGCATACGGTCGATATCAGCCGAGGGAAAGTCGTGCCGCGCTGCGGCACGAACCACTTCGAGCTTCTTCCCCACTCCAGCGCCAGGTTCACGACGGCGCGCCAGATCGAGAGCCTGGCGGACCCACTCGGCGATCGACATGCGACGGGAGCGGGCTGCACGCTGAATTTCGCGGTATTCGGGATCCTTTAGAATCACCTGGAGCCGCTTGGCCATGGGTATGAGTCTATCTGACTCATACCCATGAGTCAAGATGAGCAACGGCTAGCGAACGGCAGCCCCATCCCTTTCCGCACACACCGCAGAAAGGATGGGCCAACCGGGAGCGTTCAAGCAGGACGAGGGCCTGCCACCCGCCGATTTTTGTTTCTTGTCTGTACGCGCACCTTGCTACGGCAAAAGCGCTTGCGGCAGGCACTACATTTGGTGCTAGCGTGCCATTCGCTCGTATCGAGGGCACCCGGCGATTTCAGGACAGATCGCGGGACACTTCTTCTACGGCTTCGAATTCTTCGTATGGAACTTCAAAGGTTTCGCTCTTCCACGTTCCCGGCCGCGTGATTTTCATGGGCAGGCGAGTACGTCTAAGGACCTCCGCGTGAAACAGGCTTGGATCGGCGTTGAAGCCAGCGTGAGTGATCTGGCGGCCGTCGTTGGCACCCACGGTGAATTGTCGGTTCCCGGTGTTAAAGTGCAGGCCAGCGACATCTTCCCAACGGATCTTCTTCTCGCTGCCGAACCAGGTGCGTGATCCAATCCCGTCCACCTCGATCGTCAAGACCGGCGGAACCATGAGTGGAACCAACGCAAGGAATACAAGGAACAGATATGGCACCCACCTTTCTTCGGGCTTGTGCACGGAATAAGAAGACCAGAGCAGGAGCATCTCCTCCTCCCCTTCGAGCTGCATCCTTTTGCACTAGGGCTTTACGGCCAAGGCTGCCTGCGTGCCCACAGTCTGAGCCCTGCGGAAGGCGTCGAAATCCGCCCAGACATGCTGCACGGTCTTCTCGTCGAAAGTCTTGACGGTAGGTTCCCCGCCCTTCGAGGAGTAGATTTCCAGCTTTACCTGACCGCAGCCCGGATTCACGGCGTCTGGCGAATACAGGTACACGCCTTTGTAGGTGGAATCTTCCATCTTTACCGCCCGGTTTCGGACCGACACTGTCACCGGAACCCGGCCAGGATGGATCGGCAGTACTTCCTTGTCTCCACAAAACAGCTTCATCGTCTGGAAATCGGTCTTGAACTTGAGCTTAACAGCTGAGTTTACGCTGAACGAGCGGCCCAACGCCGATCCAAACCCCTCCTTGGCCTTCGGCATCGCATATATTCCAAATACTGCCGGATGCGCGCCGGCTTCCTCTTCCCACTCCTTCGGCTCATCGGAATTGCCCGTGTTCTCGTCAGCGCTTTGTTGATTCTTGTTGCGCTTCTTATGCTCGCGCTCGGCCTGCAGGCGCCTTTCCTCCTGCTCCCGGTAATCCAGGGGAGGTGTGGAAAGAGCGATATTGAAATCTCCGGCCGCGAAATAATACGGGCGGGAATCGTATTTTTCCGCCCGCAAGGCTTCCTTGAGCCCTTCGATGGGATAAGACGTCAGAGGCTCGACCGGAAGAAGCGCACCCGGCGGTGGAGTGCCCGTCGCTTTCGCGCGATTCTGCTCGAGCAGCGCAAGCGCCTCCTCAATACGCACGGTGCCCGACACACCCGGCCCGTCTTCTCCGCGCGTGCCAAAGGTAGTCAACCCGATGACCTGGCCCGCCCCGTTGAACAGCGGCCCGCCGGAATTTCCCGGGTTAATGTTGATGTCCGACATGATGGTGTGCGGCTCGACCTTGCTGACGATGCCGGTGGTGATGATCTTATCGAGGCTGAGCGGGCTGCCGATGGTGAACACCCGCTCGCCTTCCTGGACGGGGGTCCGGCCCGCCCCGGCCCGATACAACGGTGCGGGTGAAGCGTTTGGCAGGGCGGCGATGTTGACCGACAGCAATGCGACGTCCTTCTGGGGATCGGCGGCAATCAGCTTGGCCACGATTTTATGCGTGCGATCAAATTGCACGGCCAAATACTCCGAATTGGCCACGACGTGCTGATTGGTGAGGATGAGCCCCTTCCCGTCCACGAAAAACCCGGTGCCGTGCCCGGATTCGCTCCTCACAGTCACCACGGTGTTCTTCAGCCGCTTGAACTGTTCAGTAAGGTCGTTGGTGGCGGCCTTTGCCGACGATGCCGGAGCAGCAATCTCCTCCACCTTGGCGTTATCATTCGTCAAGTCAATGTTCTGCGCGGTTCCTGAAAGCGATACCTGAATATTCCAAGAAAAGCGCCTACCGCCCAGCTCGGCGGACTTCAGTGACGAAACCGTGCACCGTCCCGGCGGAAGCTGTGCTTCCGCGGTTCCGTCCAGGGTGGTCTTCACCTCCGCGGCCTTTGCCCCGCTCTTGAGCGATACCAAGAAGAATGGCACCGGCTTCTGATTGAGCTCTTGGTCCACGAGGAGCACCCGGACCCGAACTTTTACCAAATTGGGCTGTGCCAGCGTTGCCGAAGCGCAAATGAGTCCAAACAAGGACACCGATAGGTAGCGTTTCATGACCTGCCTTTCGACGAAGGAGTGATGCTTCCATGATCGGCCCACTTCCGGCACGGATCAACGACGGCAAAACACTCCGATTCCAATGAGTTAATCTGAATCCTGCGTGAAAAATGGCCGGAACATCGTTTGTTCAATCTTTGCAGTTCTCGCACGGTGCTTGCAGCTTACGGGACTTCGAATGGTAGGCGCACGCGGAGGATGCGAGCGAGTGCAAAAGGGAGTGGCGTGCGCTAGTATGAGCGGCGGAGAGGGAAATTCATGAGCGGGACGGTACCGGGAACAGTGGCGGAGGCTGGATTGTCAAGGGGGCCGTTTCGGGCGCCGCGCGGGACGGAGATTTCGTGCAAGGGATGGCAGCAGGAGGCGGCGCTGCGAATGCTGCTGAACAACCTTGATCCGGAGGTGGCGGAGAGGCCCGAAGAGTTGGTGGTGTATGGCGGGACGGGCAAGGCGGCGCGGAATTGGGATTGTTTTCATGCGATGGTGCGGTCGCTGAAGGCACTGGAGGCGGACGAGACGCTGCTGGTGCAGTCGGGGAAGCCGGTGGGGGTTTTCCGGACGCATGAATACGCGCCGCGAGTGCTGCTGTGCAATTCGAATCTGGTGGGACATTGGAACAATTGGGACAAGTTTCATGAACTGGACCGCGCGGGATTGATGATGTACGGGCAGATGACGGCGGGAAGCTGGATTTATATTGGGACACAAGGAATTTTGCAGGGAACTTTTGAAACGTTTGCAGCGGCGGCGAAAAAACATTTTGACGGAAGTTTGGCGGGCAAGCTGGTGGTGACGGGCGGGATGGGCGGCATGGGCGGGGCGCAGCCTCTGGCCGCGACGATGAATGGCGCAGCGTTTCTGGGGATCGATGTGGACCCGGAGCGGATCAAGCGGCGCGTGAAGACGGGCTATTGCGACGTGATGGTGACTTCGCTTGATGAGGCGCTGCGGATTCTGAAGAATGCGGTGCGCAAGGGCGAGGCGACTTCAGTCGGACTGGTGGGAAATTGCGCGGATTTGATTCCGGAGCTGGCAAAGCGCGGCGTGGTGCCGGATTTGCTGACGGACCAAACGAGCGCGCACGATCCCATCGGCGGGTACGTGCCGAATGAAATGACGCTGGAAGCGGCGGTGGAGCTTCGGAAAAAGAGTCCTGAGGATTACAAGAAACATTCGATGGCGGCGATGGCGGCACATGTTCAAGGGATGCTGGATTTGCAGAAGCTGGGCGCGGTGACGTTCGATTATGGAAATAACATTCGAACGCTTGCATTCGAACAGGGCGTGAAGAACGCTTACGACTTTCCGGGATTTGTGCCGGCGTACATCCGGCCGCTGTTTTGCGAAGGTAAAGGGCCGTTCCGATGGGCGGCGCTTTCGGGAGAAGCTTCAGATGTTGCGCGGACCGATCAACTGGTGCTGGAGATGTTTCCGGAGAACGAGCATTTAAATCGCTGGATTAAGCTGGCGCAGAAGAGGGTGAAGTTTCAGGGGCTGCCGTCGCGGATTTGCTGGCTGGGGTATGGGGAGCGGGACAAGTTTGGGCTGGCGTTGAACGATTTGGTGGCCAAGGGTGAACTGAAGGCGCCGATCGTGATTGGACGCGATCATCTGGATTGCGGGTCGGTGGCTTCGCCGTACCGCGAGACGGAAGCGATGCTGGATGGGTCGGATGCGATTGCGGACTGGCCGCTGCTCAACGCGCTGATCAATACGGCGAGCGGGGCGTCGTGGGTGTCTATTCATAACGGTGGCGGGGTGGGGATCGGGTATTCGCAACACTCGGGACAAGTGACCGTGGCGGACGGAACGAAGGAAATGGCGAAACGCATCGAGCGCGTGCTGACGAACGATCCTGGGATGGGTGTAGCGCGGCACGTGGATGCGGGGTATCCCGAAGCGATTTCGTTCGCGAAGAAGGCTGGCGTGAAAATCCCGATGGCGTAGCATGGTTTGGAGCGTTTGGATGGGAAGGAGCGCGGCTGCCCGCGACTAACGTGGCTTCGCGCCTTCGATCGGGGCCACCCCCGCCGCTGTGCCGGCTTGAGCGGGACTGGTGGAAAGGTTCGCTTGCGCCCCGGCCCGGATTAGCTGGGTTTCGCCGGGGCCTTGGAAAAACGTGAAGCCCGGTCGATCCTTCCAAGCCTGAGGTCCTCCCAGCCTGAGCCCGTGTTGCAACGTCACGTCATGGATTCTCGTGACCAGGGCTTCGTACTGTTTGTCGCCCTGGCGATGCCCGGAAAAATTGCCCAGGTCGGTACTGGCGGCGAAGATCACATCGATCCCGGGAACAGATGCAATCTTCTCGGCATTTTCTACGCCGATGGGGGTCTCGATCATAATCACCACAACGATGTTGTCATTGGCAGTTTGGCGATAGTCGCTTCCCCACATGGCCCCATATTGGCCATTGCCTTGGCTGCGCCGACCCTCGGGCGGATACTTGGACCACTTCACCGCCGCCTGAGCCTTCTCGACGGTGTCTACGGTGGGAACGATGATTCCCAAAGCGCCGATATCTGTGGCCTTCTGGATGTCGCTCTCCGTCGCGTCCGGCACGCGAATAAATGGCATCGCCGGAGCTCCCCTGCAGGCCCAGATCATTCTGGCTACGTCTTCAAAGGTGAGCGGGCTGTGCTGCATCTCGATCCAAAGGAAATCGTAGCCGGCATTCGCCATGGCGCAATAGATGTTCGGGTCGGGAGAGAAGACTGTGGCGCCGACAATCTGCTTGCCGTCTCTCAGTTTCTGCTTGGCAGTGTTGTAGAGGCGCGTTGGCGCCTTTTGCTGTTGCACTTGGGCTTTTCCTGGTGCGATCCAGCACAACATGGTACAAATCACCGTGAATGTGAAGATTCGCCTTGCAGTCATCGGTTTCTCCTTAAGCGTAGGCGTCACTCGGGCGGCGGGAAAAGACTATACTACGCAACGTAGTAGGGCTTATCGATTTTCAGCGTAGGCTGAGGCCCTTGCTACCTAAGGCAATTCCGGCATAATACGAAAACCTTGAGCCAAGCTCTTCTTTTGACAGGTGCGTCGGAACTGCTGACCTTGCGTGGGAGCGGTCCGCGGCGGGGCGATTCCCTTTCCAGCTTAGGGCTCATCGAAGACGGGGCGCTGCTGGTGCGCGATGGCTTGATTGCGGCGGTGGGGACGCGAGCCGAGGTGCAAAAACTGCCGGAAGCGCGGGCGGCGGAAAAGCTGGACATTGGCGGGCGCGTGGCGCTGCCGGGATTTGTGGATTCGCACACGCACCTGATTCATGCGGCGAGCCGGGTGGAAGAATATGAATTGAAGATTGCGGGAGCGAGCTACGAAGAGATTGCGCGCAAGGGAGGCGGGATCCTCAATTCGGTGAAGAAGGTGCACGCGGCTACCAGCGAGGCATTGAAGAAGCGCGCGCTTGCCGCGCTAAGACGGTTTGCGGCGCACGGGACGACTACCCTGGAAGCAAAGAGCGGGTACGGGCTGGACGTTGCGAGTGAATTGAAAATTTTGCGGCTGCACAAAGAGCTGGCAGCCGAGCAACCACTGGAAATTGTGTCCACGTTTCTTGGCGCACACGTGGTTCCGGCGGAGTTTCGGGGAAAGACGGGCGGAGCGGAACGGTACATTCAGTTGATGGAGCAAAACATGCTGCCGGAAATCGGCGAGAGCCGGCTAGCAGAATTTTGCGATGTGTTTTGCGATCGCGGCGCGTTTACCGTGGAGCAATCGAAACGCGTGCTGCAGGCAGGCCGGCAATGGGGGCTGACACCGCGAATGCACGCTGAACAGCTTTCGCGGACGGGAGCAGCGCGGCTGGCAGTCTCAATGAGGGCGGCGAGTTGCGATCATCTGGAGCAGGTAAACAAGAGCGACATCCAGGCGCTAGGAAAATCGGAAACCGTGGCAACGCTGCTACCGGGATGCGATTTTCACCTGGGGCTGAAGCAATACGCGCCGGCGCGAGCGCTGATTCATGCGGGAGCTATCGTTTCGCTGGCGACGGATTACAATCCGGGAACGAGTCCGACGCTGAGCATGCCGATGATTCTTTCGCTGGCGTGCACGCAATTGCGCATGACTCCGGCGCAGGCAATTACGGCGGCGACGATTAACGCGGCTTATGCGCTGCGGCGGGAAAAGAGCATAGGATCGCTGGACGTTGGCAAACAAGCGGACATCGCCGTATTCGAAGTGGCCGACTACCGGGAAATTCCTTATTATTTTGGTGTAAGCCATTGCTGGATGACCGTGAAGCGTGGTCGCGTAATCCATGCCACCGAACAAGCCCCAATCTAACTATTCGAAGAGGCCGGTAAAGAGAATACGGCTTGTCCAGATTGGTCCGCGGAAGAGCAAGAGCCTGCTCGAAGAATATTTCTATGGAATTGTGACGGGTATCTGCATAGTTGTTGCGATCCTGGGAAAAGCAGGAGGCCTAAGCAGCTACAATGCGGTCGTTACAGGGCTTTGGGTGGGGGGATTCCTGTGGTGTGCCGGAGTGTTGCGGCGCTACCGGAAAGAGCAAGCAAGTCTCGGCGGCCCTGAAAAGTCCAAGCAAGGGGTTCAGGCGACGCCGCAGATCATATCGAAGACGTTGCCTCCGAACATGAAACCAATGATTGGGCCACAGTGGCCGCAGAAGCTGGCTCCGGGAAAGCGGCCGGCCGCAACGGTGCAGACGCAGACTTCAACGCCGACGGCCCCAGAAAAAAAGCGGGCGTTTGTTTATGAAAGACCGACATTGCCGGATCGGAAGCCGAAATTCCCTGCCAACTGGGCGGGCAAACAGGACAAGAAACCGAAACAATGAAACGACTGATTGAGTGCGTGCCGAATTTTTCCGAAGGACGTGACCCCGCAAAGGTAGAGGCGATTGTCGCAGCAATGAGGAGCGTGCCGGGTGTGTATGTGCTGGACCGAGAGATGGACGCTGACCATAACCGTAGCGTCATCACGCTGGCGGGCGAACCGGACGCGGTGGCGGAGGCAGCGCTCTTGGGAACGGGCAAGGCTATGGAGCTAATTGACCTGACGAAGCACACGGGCGCGCATCCGCGCTTGGGAGCAACGGACGTACTGCCGTTTATTCCGATTGACGGCGTGACCATCGAGGACTGCGTGGCGCTGGCGCGGAGGGCGGGCAACGAAATCTGGAAGCGCTACCGGATACCGGTTTTTTTCTACGAGGCGGCGGCGACGCGGCCGGACCGCGTGAATCTGGAAAATGTGCGGCGAGGGCAGTTCGAAGGGCTGCGCGAGGAGTTGAAGAAAAACCATGACCGACAGCCGGATGTTGGCGAACCGAAGGTACACCCCACGGCAGGAGTGACAGTGGTGGGAGCGCGGAAATTTCTAATCGCGTACAACGTGAATCTCAGTACGCCCGACGTCAGCATAGCTAACAAGATTGCGAAAGCGATCCGGTTTTCATCGGGGGGACTGCGTTATGTGAAGTCCATGGGCGTGGAACTGAAAGCGCGGAACCTGGCGCAGGTGTCCATCAACCTGACGGACTTCGAACAGACGCCGATGCACCGCGTGTATGAGATGGTGAAGCGCGAAGCGGAACGCTACGGCGTGATGCCGGTGGGGAGCGAAATCGTCGGGCTGGTGCCGAAAAAAGCGATTGAGATGGCGGCGGATTTTTTCCTGCAACTCGAGAACTTCTCGCCCGCGCAGGTGCTTGAAAATAAGCTGGCGGATGCGTTGAGCGGCGCGTCCTTGGAAATCTCGAAGGATGGAAAGCTGGCGGGATTGGCGCGACCATTTCTGGACGCGGTGGCGTCTCCATCGGCCACTCCGGGAGGGGGGAGCGTCTCCGCGTATGCAGGAGCACTGGCGGCGGCACTGGGGCAGATGGTTGCGGGGCTTTCGCGGAAAAAGAAATCACAAGCGGGGTTCACGGAGCAGCTTTCGGCAGCGCTGGACGAATTGCGGAGAATTGCAGATGAGCTTGCCGAGGCGATTGATCGCGACGCCGCTTCTTATGAAGCCGTGATGGCCGCGTTCAAAATGTCGCAAGGGGACGCCCAGGAAACGCGGCAGCGCGAGGAAGCCGTCCAGAAGGCAACGAAAGGGGCGTCGGAAGTGCCATTGCAAGTGGCCGAGCGTGCCGTTGCGCTTTTCGAACGCCTCGGACAACTGGACACTATCGTCGCGGCATCCATGCGTTCAGACTTGCAAGTAGCGCGGCTAATGGCGGAGGCGGGTGCTCATGGAGCACTGGCAAACGTGGAGATCAACCTCGATGGCTTAACGGACGCGGCGTATGTCGCATCCATGCGAGTGAAGATTGCAGCACTGAGGGAGCGCTTGGGCAGTGCGCCCCGCGCGACAACGGCGTAGACTGAAAGTTCCCCCTCGCCCCATTCGAAAGGAGCACGACGTGAAAGTGAAGACGAATTCAAGTGTGACGCGGACTCGGACGGGGTTAACCATGCGCAGTTTCGTGGCCGCCGTCATTCTGGTGGCGATGTCCCTGGCGATGCCGAAGCCCGCGAAGGCCGGCCGTCTTGGCCCGGACATCATCGCGCTTTTCCCCAAAGAGATTGGTGAATTTGCCTACGCCGACCTGAAAAAGGCGCGCACGCTGAAATGGTTTTCGCAATTGCAGGAGCAGATGCTCCCAGACCGCTTCCGGCAATTCGAAAAATTCCTGGCCTCGGCGGGAGTTGATCCGAATTCGCAAGTCGATGAACTTGCCTGGGGATTGGTCGCGGAGGGAATGACCGCCAAGACGGAGGGCACGGGCTCGGCGGAGGTACCCACGGGAGAGGAGATCGTCGGCGTGGCGCTGGGGACATACAATCCGAACTCGACCGAGGCATTTTTCAAGCAGCAAAAGCTGCCCACGTTTAAGGCGCGCGGTTACACGCTATATGCTTTCGGCACGGGTTCGGGAGCCAACGATCTGTTTTTCTTTTTCCTCGATTCGAACACCGCGGCGTTCGGTCATCGCGCCGTTCTCGAAAAGATGGTCGAGGTGCGCTTTGGAAGTGAGGAAGGTTTGCTGAGCAACGACAAACTTTTCCCGCTGATCAACGAAGCGAATGGAAGCGGAGTGGTATGGGCGGTGTTGAATCCCGCTTACACGCGTTTGGCGATGCAGCAGCTGGCGCCAGAAGTGCAACAGTTCCCCGAGGCGGCGAAGCTGGTCGCACGGATGCAGAACATGATTATCAACGTGGATGCGAGCAGCGGCATTGACGGAAAGTTCCAGGCGATCTGCGGGTCGACCGACGATGCGAACACGCTAGGCCAATTGCTCCAGGCGGGTTTCCTCTACAAACGGTACCAAGCGCAGAAGGATAATCCGGACTTCGCGCAACTACTCGATCAGGCGCGCGTGACGCCCGCCGGGGATCGAGTAACGCTGCGAATGTCGCTCAGCGATGACCAGATGGCAACGCTCATCCGGAAGAACACGTTCGCGCTGAAGATGTAATGCTCTGCAAGCAATACTAAGGAAGAGAAAAGAGCCAGACAGCCTCGCTGTCTGGCTCTTTTGATTCGTACACCGCTTAAATGCTGGGAGCGATCTGGCCGAAAAACTTCGTCAATCGCGTGATGGCTTCCCCGCCATGCGTTTCGTACTGGACGCGATCGAATCCAGCGAAAACGCGCGGGTTGGACCCCGTGTCGCCGATGCGGGCGGCAAACCCAGTGATCGTATCGAGACCAACAGCAGGCAAGCCCTCCCCTCCATAAGATAAAGCGACTTCCATGCGGTCGGATAGGCGAGTGAATGTGATTCCCAGGTGAGGATGATCCGCCGTCAGGTGTTCGAAAGCTTCCGAGCATGCGGCGATGACCGCGGATTGCAATCGAGCGATGGCCTCGTTCTCGAGTCCAGCGACATCGGCGAGATAGCGTGCCACCCCTCCTGCAGCAGCGGCCAGACGGGCATCAGCATCGAGCAGCAGGGAAAAAGTCTTGGGTTCAGTGGCCACGGCTGCTGGCCAGAGAGACGTCGCAGGCTTCCCGGCAGTCCGGACAATAGTAGAGACCGTCGGTGCAAAGGCGGACGTTTTGCTGGCCCTTGCAGATGGTGCAGTACCTTTCGCAGTTGCAGCGGTCTTCCGGCAAATCACATTGCGTGCAGAGCGTCTGACCTTGCATAAAGGCCTCTTAGAAAACTTTACCTGAGCAGGAGAGCCGCGGCAAGGCGAAGGTGAGCACAGTGCGCGAGTCGCTCAACTGCTATTTTGGATACGCCTCAGTTTACGATTATGCGGCTTATCGGGAGATGTGTTCTGAGAGCTTAGTTTTCAAGCGGCTCTGGGGAAATTATGGGAGAATCAGGCTGCTCGTTCCGCATTCGCCAGGATGAGCAGCCAGCCCTATAAATCTGACGTTTCGCCTAGTTGGGGCGTCACTTGCCGTCCCACTCTCCTGTTCGTGGTGGCTTTTGCGCTCAATGTGACGCCCCACGAAGTTGTACATGCTATCACTAGCTATTTGCTCGGATTCAACTCAACGGTTTTTCAGATGTGGATGAATCCAGATTCAGCAGAAGCTACGCCAAGGCAACTCGCCATCATCGCGGCTTCTGGTCCCCTCTTCAGTTTGGCAGTAGGCGCGGTGTGTTGGGTGCTCTACCAGCGGCGGTTTCGAGACAGACCGTCCGGGCTCGCGTTCCTGATGATCGCAATGGTGGGTATTTATTTTTTCCTCGGCCCCCCTTGCCGGCGCGGCCCTTGGAGGAGACTTCCGCACCGCTTTCACATTTCTCCATATTTCAACATCACTCGGTTATCTGGCGTCGGCAATCGGCTTCATACTCCTGCCATCTTTCATGTACTACATGGGAAAGGAACTGCTGCGGTGGGTGCCTCGCGAATTCGGTCGCGCTAAAGCTGTCGCTTGCACGACTCTTGCACCTTGGCTGCTTGGAACTCTTCTACTCTTGCTGGTTTATTGGCCGTTGCCGGGCTTTTTAGTTGGGTCAACGCTTGGAGGGTCTGCGTTCTGGGCCTTTGCCGTTTTGGGAGCTGCCCTTGGCTTCCCGACTAGACGACCCGCCGAAACAATATCTTCCTTCACTCGCTCGGACCTCATCCTTACGATTGCCGCGCTAGCAATGGTGAGATTACTCGTGAACGGGATTCGCCTAACCCATTAAGTTTGGCCAGGCCAGATTAGCGCGCTTATCGAAAGTTGCGCTGCCACTTCCCGGCGGGCTTCTTTGACCCGTTGGAGAGCGCGTGCTAGTATCAGTTTCTGCTTGAGCCATTGGAATGGAATCCGCCGCAACTCCTCACAAAAGCGAGCTTCGTAAGACGCCGCTGAACGCGTTGCACCGCCGCCTGGGCGCCAAGATGGTCAATTTCGGCGGCTGGGATATGCCTGTCGAATATCCATCGAGCGGCGGGCTGATTGCGGAACACAAAGCGGTTCGCGCCGGCGTGGGTGTTTTCGACGTCAGCCACATGGGAGACATTCGAATCCACGGTGGCGGAAAGCCGGGCGGAGCGCTGGCAGCGGTGCAGCATATCAGTATGAACGATGCTTCCAAGCTGGCCATCGGCCAGGCGCACTATTCGGCGATGCTCTATCCGGAAGGCACGTTTGTGGATGACGTTATCGTGCACCGGCTGGGCGAAGACGATTATCTGCTGGTGATCAATGCCGGGACGCGCGAGAAAGACATCAACTGGGTGCGCGAGAATACGAAGGGTTTCGATTGCGTGGTGGAAGATCTGAGCGACTCCTACACGCAATTGGCGATTCAAGGCCCGCGTGCCATCGATGTGGTGAAGAAGCTGACAGACGCGAACCTGGACGGCATCAAGAATTATTGGTTCACGAATGGAACAGTCTGCGGCTTGAAAGGCACTTTGATCGCGCGCACCGGATACACCGGAGAAGACGGTTTTGAGATTTACGTGCCTTCGGATGTCGCCACGAGCGAAAGGGTCTGGAATCAAGTGATGGAGGCAGGACGCAAATTTGCAGTGGTTCCCTGCGGCCTGGGATGCCGGAACACGCTGCGGCTGGAATCGAAGATGGCGCTGTACGGGCACGAGATCAGCGACAAGATCAACGTGCAGGAAGCCGGGCTGGATCGCTACTGCAAGATGGAAAAAGGCGAATTCGTGGGACGCGCGGCACTGGAACAGGCAAAAGCGGTCGGGTTGCGGCGCACGCTGGTGGGGATTGAGATGATCGACCGCGGGATTGCGCGCGACGAATACTGCTGCTGCAATGAGGCGGGCGAGGCTATCGGAGTGGTGACGAGCGGTTCGCCTTCGCCGACGCTGGGGAAAAATATTGCGCTGGCTTACGTACCGCCTTCCTTTTCTGCCGTCGGAACAGTTTTGTATGTGGAGATTCGCGGTCAGAAATGCAAGGGGCAAGTGGTGCCAACGCCGTTTTATAAGCGGGCGAAGAAAACCGCGGTTCAGCAAGTATCCTGACAAGCTGGAAGAGATTCCAAGGAGTGGTCTGATGGCATATCCGAAGAACTACCGCTACACCAAAGAACACGAGTGGGTGAACGTCGAGGGCGGCCTTGCGACAATCGGGATTACAGACTACGCGCAGCATGAATTGGGCGACGTAGTCTTCGTCGAACTCCCCAAACCGGGCGCAAAGATCGAAACGGGAAAATCGTTCGGCACGGTCGAGTCGGTGAAAGCCGTCAGTGAAATTTATGCGCCGGTCGCAGGCGAAGTGATTGAAGTCAACGCCGAGCTCCACAACACGCCGGAGAAAATCAATACCGATCCCCATGGCGCCGCTTGGCTGATCAAAGTGCGCTTCACAAACGCTGCGGAACTCAGCGGGCTAATGGACGCGGCGGCCTACGAGGCCTACATCGCGGCCAAGAGTACGGAAGCTTCGGCCTAATGCGCTACCTCCCGAAGAGCCCCGCCGAGCGGCAAGAGATGCTCGCCGCCATCGGCGTAAAATCCATCGACGAATTGTTCTCCAGCATTCCCGAACGCTTTCGATTGCGCGAAGCACTGAAAATTCCCGGACCATTTTCGGAAGCAGAAGTCATTCAGTACTTCAAACAGCGCGCGGTGGAGAACTCCAACGGGTATACCAGCTTTCTTGGCGCGGGCGTCTATAACCATCTGCGCTCCGTGGTGACGGATGCGATCATCCAGCGCGGAGAGTTCCTCACTTCCTACACGCCTTATCAGGCGGAAATCACGCAGGGCACGCTGCAAGCGATTTTCGAGTTCCAAACACTGATGTGCCAGCTCACTGGGCAGGAAGTGGCGAACGCTTCGATGTACGACGGGTCGACGGCGACGACGGAGGCCGTGTTGATGGCGGAGCGGCTGACGGGGCGCCAGCGCGTGCTGGTGGCGCGGTCCGTACATCCGGAGTACCGCGAGGTCCTGAAGACCTACGCGAAGAATTCCGGCTTGCGCGTGGAGGAGATTCCGTTCACGGCCAGCGGCACAGTGGATGCCAAAGCGCTTCAGACCGCGTTGAAGGACGATGTGGCGGCGGTGGTCGTGCAGTCACCGAATTTTTTTGGCGTGCTCGAAACGTACGCGCCGCTCGCGGAATTGACGCACGCTGCGGGGCCCATGTTTGTCGTGGTCGTGGCGGAAGGCGTTTCCCTTGGCGTTGTCAAGCCGCCGGTGGAAGCGGACATCGTCGCGATGGAAGGCCAGAGTTTCGGGCTGCCGCCGAGCTACGGTGGCCCGTTTGCGGGAGTGATTGCTTCCCGCGATAAGTTCGTCCGGCAAATGCCGGGGCGACTCGCGGGACAAACGGCGGATTCCGAAGGCCAGCGTGGATTCGTGCTCACTCTCGCGACACGCGAGCAGCATATTCGCCGCGAGAAGGCAACTTCAAACATCTGCACGAACCAGGCGCTCTGCGCGCTGGCCGCCACGGTGCACCTGACGCTTCTGGGTAAAGAAGGCTTGCGCGAAATGGCTGAGCAAAATCTCGCGAAGGCGCAGTTCGCGCTTTCTCAGTTGCTGAAGATTCCCGGCGTACGGCGCACCTTTGACGCGCCGTTTTTCAACGAATTCACCGTCGAGATGCCGCGCTCGGTGAAAATCCTGAACTCGCAGCTTTTGCGCGAAAAAATTATCGGGCCGCTCGCACTGGGCACGCCGTATCCAGAACTGACCAAGCACGCGCTGGTGTGCGTGACGGAAACAACGACGCGCGCCGAAATCGAGCGATTCGCGGAGGCTTTGAAGCACGCGCTCGAACGGCCCATTTAAGGGAACATTTTCTTCTTAGGGGCGCCCGCCGCTGCGGATGTCCATGCAATTAGAAAGCTGAGAATGAAAGACAGAATCAAAAAGGCTTCAAGACACACGAATCAAAGCGAAGGACTGATCTTCGAGAAGTCCTCCCCAGGAAAGCGTGCGTTCGAATTGCCACCGCTCGATGTTCCCGCCGCCGATCCCGCTCAAGCGCTCGGCGCGAATCACCGGCGTGCGGGCATCGAAGGTTTTCCCGAAGTCAGCGAGATCGAAGTTCTTCGCCACTTCACGCGCCTTTCGACGTGGAATTACGCCATCGATCTGGGCATGTATCCGCTGGGCTCCTGCACGATGAAGTACAACCCGCGCGTGAATGAATTCGTCGCCCGGCTCGATGGCATCGCCACGGAGCATCCTTATCAGCCACAAGAACTGTCGCAAGGCTGCTTGAAAATTATGCGGCTGCTGGAACAATGCCTCCTGGAAATGACCGGCATGGATGCCATCACGCTCCAGCCCGCGGCCGGCGCGCATGGTGAAATGACCGGGCTGCTGCTGATCCGCGCCTACCTTGAGAAGCAGGGGAATCCACGCAAAAAAGTCTTGATTCCGGATTCCGCACACGGGACGAATCCGGCAACCGCTGTGATTGCGGGCTACGAAGTCGAAAACATCAAGTCCGAATCGCACGGACAGATTGACGTCGAAAAGCTCCGCGACCTGGTGACCGGAGACGTTGCGGCCCTGATGATCACCAATCCATCTACGCTGGGAATATTTGAGCAGCGGATTCCAGAGATCGCTCAAATCTTGCACTCCAAAGGCGCACTGCTCTACATGGACGGCGCGAACATGAACGCACTGACGGGCGTGACGCGGCCGGGCGACCTGGGCGTTGACGTGATGCACTTGAACTTGCACAAGACGTTTTCAACGCCGCACGGCGGCGGAGGACCTGGCGCAGGCCCGGTGGCGATGAAGAAAATCCTCGAGCCCTTCCGTCCCGTGCCCATTCTGGTGGAAAAAGAAGGCGGGCGGCTGGCGCTGGAACCGGTACGGCCGGATTCGATTGGCCGCGTAAAAGCCTTCAGCGGAAATTTTGGCGTCCTAGTTCGCGCGCTGGCCTACATCCTCGCTTACGGCCCGGGAGTGCGGCAGGCCACGGAAGACGCCGTGCTGAACGCGAATTACATTCGAAAGCAGCTTGAGGGCGTGTACGAACTGCCCTATTCCCTGCCCTCGATGCACGAGGTAGTGTTCAGCGACGCGATTCAGAAAAAGAACGGCGTGAGTACCATGGATATTGCAAAACGGCTGATCGATTATGGCTTTCATCCTTACACGACGGCGTTTCCGCTGATTGTGGCGGGGGCGATGATGATCGAGCCTACGGAATCGGAATCCAAGGAAGAGTGCGACCTCTTCATCGACGCAATGAAAGCCATCGCAGAGGAAGCCGCGACACAGCCGGAAATTGTGAAGACCGCGCCACATACCACTCGCGTCCGCCGGCTCGACGAAGTCGGCGCAGCGCGCAAGCCAATTCTGCGCTGGAAACCGGCCATTCCACGCAGTGAAGCCGCGGATTGAGCGAAAAAATCACCGTCTAATCTAATAGGAAGGCGTCAGCCCAAGATTTGCTTCAAGGCACATGCATCTCGCCGCGCGACCATCTTCCCTTGCTTCTTGCTAGAATCTTCGTAGACATTTTCTTCTCTGGACCGAAAGTCGCATGACGTCCACCCTCGAAGCCTGGCTCCCGAAATCGATACTCCTGCTGCGCGGCTACGATCGCCGCAAGTTCCTTTCCGATTTAATCGCTGGCGTAACCGTGGGACTCGTCGCCCTGCCGCTGGCGATGGCGTTTGCGATTGCTTCCGGAGTGCCGCCGCAAGCGGGGTTGTACTGCGCCATCGTCACGGGCTTCCTGATTTCGGCTCTGGGTGGCTCGAAAACGCAAATCGGCGGCCCCACGGGTGCCTTTGTCGTGGTGGTGGCGGGAATCATCGCCAAGCATGGAATCGACGGCCTTTTCATGTGCACGATGATGGCGGGCGTTCTTCTCGTGCTGCTGGGCGTGACCGGCATGGGCAGCATGGTGAAGTACTTTCCCCGGCCGGTTGTCGTCGGCTTCACCAACGGCATCGCGATCCTCATTGCCAGCACGCAGATTCGCGATTTCTTTGGCCTGAAGATGGATCATGTCCCCGGTGATTTCTTTCATCGCATGATGGCTTTTGGGCAGGCGAGGAACACGTTCTCCGTTCCAGCGACTGCCGTGTCCATCCTTTCGATTGCCGTGATGGTTTTCTGTCTGAAGTACGCCCGGAAAATCCCGGGAGCGATCCTGGTCACGTTCGGTGCAACTGCGGCGGTGATACTTCTGCACCTCCCCGTCGAAACTATCGGGACGCGCTTTGGGGGGATCCCCAGCGGCCTGCCGAAACTCGCTGTGCCTCATTTTCACTACGACGTCTTTCGGCAGCTCCTTTCTGCAGCTTTCACCGTGGCCATGCTCGGGGCCATCGAGTCGCTGATGTCCGCAGTCGTTTCGGACCGCATGAGCAATGACAAGCACAATCCCAACGTGGAGTTGATTGGCCAGGGTATCGCCAACATCGTTTCGCCTTTGTTCGGCGGACTCCCCGCCACCGGCGCCATCGCCCGCACAGCCACGAATGTGCGCTCCGGTGCGAAAACGCCGGTCGCTGGAATGATTCACGCTTTGACGCTTCTGGCGATCGTTCTATTCGCGGCGCGGCTGGTAAAGAACGTGCCGCTCGCCGCCCTGGCCTCGATCCTGATGATCGTGGCGTACAATATGGGAGACTGGGAAGAGATCCCCGAAATTCTGAAACTCAGCGCCGCAGACATCACCGTTTGGCTGCTGACAATGACTTTAACGGTTGTGACCGATCTGACCTTTGCCGTCGAAGTCGGAATGGTGCTGGCCGCGCTCACTTTTATTCGCAAGGTTTCGCGGACCACGACCGTGAGCCCGGTGACCAAAGACTACGTCGAAGACAGCCGCGTTCACGTTTTGCAAGGCAAGGATATTCCGGAGTATGCGATTGTTTACCGCATTCACGGCCCGTTCCTATTTGGCGCGACCGACAAGTTCGCGGACCTTCTTCGTGACATCGATAAATTGCCTCCTATCGTCATACTTCGTCTGCGCAACATGACCGCGATTGACGCCACGGGCCTGGGTGCCATCCGCGATCTGGCGGACACGCTACACGCGTCCGGCCGTTCGCTGCTTCTCTGCGGCGCTCGCGAACAACCCTCGCAACTGATGAAGCAGGCCGAATTCGAACGTCATGTCGGCGCGGAAAATATTTGTGGGAGCATTTCAGAGGCGCTGCAGCGCGCCGCAGAAGTTTATCGCTTGCATCATGCAGGCAAGAAAATCGGCGAGCTGACACCAGCCAAGTAAAACTGCGGGCAAATTACCTTCTGCCGCCTACCAGAACTGCCAGTACTACTCTCCATTCGGATCAAATTCCTCTCCGATTTCCGCGTTTCTTCCTCCGATTTACGCGTTCGTCACCTTTTTGTCTCCATGCTGTAACACGTCCCGCCTAGTCTCTACGCCCGGTAATCGTTTTCATTCGTTTTTTCGAACAAAGGAGATTCACTTGAAACAAAGATTGCTGGCAGTCGCCATGTCGATCGGCCTGATCGGCAGTACTTTTTCCGCACCAGCTCGAGCCAACGATGAACTTGGCGAAGGACACAAGATTAAGCATGTGCTTCTCATCAGCGTGGACGGTCTGCACGCGCTGGATGTCGCCAACTACGTGGCCCTCCACTCCAAATCGGCCCTGGCCGAACTAGCTGGCCACGCCGTCACGTACTCCAACGCGCGCACACCGGCAAACTCGGATTCGTTCCCCGGTCTTCTCGCATTGGTGACCGGCGGCTCACCCATCAGCCACGGACTGTTCTACGACGTGAGTTATAATCGCGGCATTTTCGACCCCACGAACACAACTTGCTCGGGGCAGCCCGGGAACATGCAGGTTTTCGACGAAAGCATTGACAAATACAGTGGTCCCGTCTCGCTGAACGTTATTGATCCCACTGCACTGCCGAATCATCTGGACGAGAATGGAAAGTGTGTCCGGCTTTATCCCCACCAGGCGATGAAGACCAACACCATCTTCGAAGTGGTCAGGAGCGAAGGTGGTCACACGGCTTGGGCAGACAAGCACCCGGCTTATGACCTCGTCAACGGACCTTCCGGCAAAGGCGTCGAAGATCTCTTCACTCCGGAAATCACCAACGTCGGCGGCCTCGACAGCACGGTGAGCGTCGTTTGTACCGTAAACAATGACGCACTAAAGGTCCAAGGAATTCTTAACGAAATCAAGGGACTGAAGCACGATGGCACGCCTGGGCCCGGTGTCCCGGCCGTGTTCGGGATGAATTTCCAGGCCGTCAGTGTGGGCCAGAAGCTGGAAAAGGACAACTCCGACGGCAGTTGCGTGGCGGACACAACCTTTAACGGGAAGCCGGGTGGATACAAGGATGGCGCGGGCACTCCGACGGATGTCCTCGCTTACGCGCTGCAGAAGACCGATGAAGTTCTGGGCGGCATGATCGAGGCGCTCAAGGCCCAGCACATCTACGATTCCACACTGTTCATCGTCAGCGCGAAGCACGGACAGTCGCCCATCAATCCGGCGAAGGTCAACAAGCCCGGCCACTTTGCGGACTTGGTTGCGGCTCTCGCGGTTAAGCAGGGTGCCACAAGCGATCCAGGAGTTGTCGCCATCGCCAACGCCAACAACTGCAGCACCGGCCCATGCGGGTTCGTCCAGGACGACGATATCGCGCTGATCTGGCTGCAGGACCAGAGCCAGACGGATGCGGTTGCTGCCTATCTGAATGCAAACGCCAGCGCGCTCTTCATCGATGAAGTATTGGCTGGCAATGAGATCAAACTCAAGTTCAACGACCCTCTGACCGACAACGCTACGCCCGATATCCTGGTGCAGCCGATCTACGGCACGACCTATACGGGTTCCTCCAAGAAAAATGCCGAGCACGGCGGTTTCAGCTTCGGTGACACCAACGTCGGACTGATCGTCTCGAATCCGGAGCTCCACGCTCGGACGGTCAAGACACCCGTAGCCACCTCCCAGGTTGCTGCTTCCATACTTAAGGCGCTGGGCATCGACCCGAGCGAACTCCACGCTGTTCGCAAAGAAGGCACCGCTGTTCTGCCGTTCCTCTTCAGCGTCGAGGGCGGAAACTAGCCGCGGAATCACAAACGGGCCAATACAAGAGGGCGCCCCGACACGGTCGGGACGCCCTCTACTTGTTTCAGAATTTTCGTCCGTTTCTTCTCTTCTTTGCGTCCGGCATCTACACTACCGGGCCGGGCGTCTCTGTGTCGATCGTTTTTTATCTCGCGAACCGCACCGAATCCAGAATTGAGGAAAACGTCTTGTCGTAATTGTCGTACACCGATTGCGGAGCGACGCAAACAAAATAGAGCAATCCCTGCGGTCGCAGCACCGTGACGACCCAATCTGTTTCCGGACCGCCGGCCGGGGAAACATTGCTCAGATAGCTCGAAAGGCCCGGCTGGCCATCCAGGCGCAGATGTTCGCCCTGGCGGGTGATTTTCATGCTCGGGTTCGACTTCTGAAGTTCCTGAATCACCTGGGTGGTCGCGGTATTCAGAGCTTTGCCATCACTGGGGTCGCCCTTCGCCTGCGACACGCCGATGATCAGCCCATACGCGAGCGCGCTATGACCGCTGCCGTCGTCTAATACCCCGTTTTCAGGAGCAAAGGAAACGCCTCCTCCGTCGCTGTCGGGATACTTCTTCCAATTGTCCGGATACTTGACAGTGTAAGAACTCGCGCGATACTCAGCAAAGTTGTGGGATGGCTGAGCGGGTGTTGCGACGGCACCAGCCGCGCCGGGCGCCGGTTTTTTCACCACTGGCAGGGCCAGGACTTCTCGCTTGATCGCTTCAAATTCCGCTGAATCCCTTCTCGCGTTCGCCGGCGCACCACCAAGCTTCTCGACCTCTTCATCCACGCGCTCGACGCGGTGCTCCGGATTCGGGTGGTCAGAGAAAAACTCCGGCGGATTCTTCCCCTTGGTCTCCGCATCGAGTTTTTCGAAAAACTGCGCCAGCGCACGCGGGTCATACCCCGCATCGTAGAGGACTTGCGTGCCCATGACATCGGCTTGCGATTCAGCCGTTCGCGAATAGCGCAGAAGCACGCCGCCAGCCGTGAAATTGCCGAGTGTCGTCAGGAGCGCACCGCCCGCGCTATCTCCAAAAATTGCGCCGAAGATTCCGAGACCGGTCTCGGCAACAATCGCCTTCGTTGCCTGGTTAGTGCCGTGCCGCAGTGCCACGTGCGACAATTCGTGCGCCATTACTCCGGCAAGCTGCGCCTCATTGTCCGAGGCTTCGATGGCTCCGCGGTTCACAAACACGTATCCGCCGGGCAAAGCGAAAGCATTAATGGCTTTGTCGTTCACGCAATGAAACTCAAACGGATACTGCGCGCCGCCAGTGGGTAATTTTTGCGCCAGACGCGTTCCCAGTTGTGTCAGGTAGGCATCCACTCTTGGCGCGTTGCAAAGTGGCAACTGTTTTTCAGCATCCGTGGCCGCCCGCTTGCCCAGGTTGATGTCGTCTTGCGTAGAGAACTTATTCCAGCCCGGCTTGAGTTGAGTACGCTGCGCCAGCGCGTCCCGAACAAAGAGCAAGAACAAGCCAAGAAAAAATCCAGATGCCCATCCGCGATGGGCGCCCGTCCTGCGGGGCCACCTACAAGCGCTCCATATGTTTGATCCCAACTTTGACCGGCAGGTGCTCACGACGGCCTCCCGAAACCCTGTGAGGTTAGGATGGCACTCTTCTATCCAGAGTTACTTTAGCACCCGGTGGAGAAGAAAGAAAAAGCCCGGGCGGCGAGCCACCCGGGCGGGACTAGAGAGAAGAAACTTGATTTAGCGAACCATGCGAGGCGAAGGTTCCGGCGAGAGCGTCACGGCCGGCGCATCCGCAGACTTGCCGCTCTTTGCGGGAGTGGTTCGCGCGGGAAGCACGGGTTCCACCTTGCGCGCTGGGATCGCTAGGTTTTCACCCTCGCGTACGAAGGTCAGCGTGTCCTGCTCCTTGTTCCAATCGATGCAAACGAGGTCGCCCAGGTGAACCTGCTCGGTCGCCAGCAAGTTCGCCAGCGGATACACCACGTGGCGTTCGATGGCGCGCTTGAGGTGCCGCGCGCCGTAGCGCTGGTCCGTGCCTTCCTGCAAAAGAAAGTCGCGGCCGGGATCGGTCACGCGAAACAGGAACTGCCCCTTGGCCGTCTCCAGAACGCGCTGCTGCACCTGGCCCAACTCGATATCCAGCACGCGCTCCAGCTGTTCGCGCCTAAGCGGATGAAACACCACCACTTTGTCGAGCCGGTTCATAAATTCCGGTGAAAACTTGCGGCGGGCTGCTTCCACTGCCGTACGTTCGATCTTTTCATCGAAGCCAGCAGCTGGCTTGTCGTTCGGCCGAACAAAGCCCATGCCGCCCTGCATAAGTTCGGTAATTTCGCCCCCGCCCAGGTTCGACGTCAGGAAAATGATCGTCTGCGAGAGGTCCACGCGGCGGTTGTCGCCCAGCGTTAGAGTAGCCTTATCTAGCATCCCCAATAGCAATTGCCACAGCGCGTCACTGGCCTTTTCAATTTCGTCAAAGAGCAGGAAGCTGAGCTTCAGCTTTTCCGTATAGCTGGCTGCCAGCGCTTCTTGGGTAATTAGGGGATGAGTCTCGCGATGGCCCAGATAGCCTGGAGGCGAGCCGATCAGCTTGGCAATTTCATGCGAGTGCTGAAACTCCGCGCAATCCACCTTGATCACCGCCCGGGCATCCCCAAAGAGGATCTCCGCGGCCGCTTCCACGATGCGCGTCTTTCCAGACCCGGTCGGCCCCAGAAACAGCAGGTTCCCCACCGGACGACCCGGCGAGTTCAATCCGGCACAGAAAACCTGAAACATGTCAACAAGGGACTGCACACCCTCTTCTTGCCCTACGATCTTTGCTCGCAACGACGCGTGAAAATCGCACGTGTCTGTGCTGCGAATGGTTGGATCCAGTTGATGGCGAACGGCAGCTTTCATTTCATCAACCCTTCTTCGCGTCTAGCTCCCCCAAACGCGTAGCGTGTCTCATCCTCCCGCCACCCTGAGATGTAGCATGGGGGATGCCAATCTTTTCCACAGTTCAGAGGGTCAAAAAACAGCGCAGACTCAACAACATACAGGATTTGCAATTCCGGAAACTGTCTCACCCCGTGAGACACTGTTTCATCCCCGTGCAAAGTGAGAGAGCTGGAACAGATTGTGTCAGAGCCCAGACGACAAAAAGGGGCTCCTCTTTCGAGGTGCCCCGCGCAAAGTTAAAGTTCTGCTTTAGGTATTTGAGCGATCCTGTTTCTTGCGCCCCTGTGGAGCGGCTGCCGGGGCCGGCCCGGGCTGCGCCGCCCGCGATTTCCTCTCCTCCACTGCCGTTTCCGTCGGTGTCTCGGCGGACTTCCCGTCTTTAGCCTCCGCAGCGGTGGCGCTCACGGCCTCCCGCGATGCGGCCTCAACGAGAGCCCCCTCACCCTCCCTCACAAAGGTGAGTTGCTTGTGGCTCTCATCCCAATCGATTCGCACCAGATCGCCCAGGTTGACTTGGTCCGTGGCCAGTAGATTTGCCAGCGGATAAACTACGTGCCGTTCGATGGCGCGCTTCAGGTGCCGGGCGCCATAACGCTGGTCTGTGCCTTCCTGTAGAAGGAAGTCGCGGCCCGCTTCCGTCACTCGGAAGAGGAACTGCCCCTTGGCGGTGTCCAGGACCCGCTGTTGTACCTGCCCAAGCTCGATGTTGAGCACTTCCTGCAGTTGCTCGCGCTCCAGGGGGTGGAATACCACCACTTTGTCGAGGCGGTTCATGAATTCTGGTGAGAATTTGCGCCGCGCCGCTTCCACCGCCGTGCGGCGCACCTTCGCGTCCAGGCCAATGACAGGTTTGTCAGTCGGCTGGACGAATCCCATGCCGCCTTGCATCATCTCGGCAATCTCACCGCCGCCCAAGTTGGACGTCAGAAAGATCACGGTGTTCGACAAGTCCACCTTACGGTTGTCGCCCAGCGTCAAAGTGGCCTTGTCCAGCATTCCCAGCAACAGCTGCCAAAGCGCGTCGCTCGCCTTTTCGATCTCGTCGAACAGTAGGAAACTCAGCTTCAGTTTGTCGCTATGGCTGGCCGACAGCGATTCCTGGGTAATCAACGGATGGGTCTCACGATGTCCCAGATACCCCGGGGGCGAGCCGATCAGCTTGGCAATCTCGTGGGAGTGCTGAAATTCCGCGCAATCAATCTTGATCACCGCTCGTGCGTCGCCAAAGAGGATTTCGGCAGCTGCTTCCACGATGCGCGTTTTTCCTGAGCCCGTGGGCCCGAGAAACAGCAAGTTCCCTACTGGGCGGCCTGGTGAGTTCAATCCGGCGCGAAAGACCTGGTACAGGTCTACCAGCGCCTGGACACCCTCTTCCTGTCCGACAATTTTCCCCCGCAGCGCCGCTTGGAAATCGATCGTGTCCGTGCTGCGCTTGCTTGGGTCGAGTGGCAGGATGTAGTCGCTCATGACCGCCTCCTAGCGAGCCCGCGAAGACGGGTTCGCATTGCTGAATCGTCCGCGTCCACGGCCAAACTGGTCGAGCTTGACGTGTATCGTTGACTGCAGGAGCCGCAATTGCAAAAGCAGCTCCCTCGCCACCACTGGCGACTCAGAAATCCGGAGGATCGGCGGAAACATGTCCGCCAGTTCGAGATTGAGGGCTCGAAGAGAGGAAACAAGCTTTTGGACCGCAGGCGAGTTGGGATTCGCCAGGTCCACTTGGCCATTCAATTGTTCGCGCAGCGATTTCCAGTTCAGCTCCACGAAGGGATGCTTCTTGGAAACTTCGCGCACCAGGTTATCCGTAATTCGCGCGTGGGCCCCGAGACGGGCGAGATGAAGCTGGCGCACTTTTCCGCCGCGGCGCACGTTGTGCACCAGGTAAAGTGAATTTCCTTTGCGGCGGACAAAAGCCACGACGTCACCTCAAACTTCCGTTATCCTGTGTAGTGTAATTCCCTTCCACTACACTCTACAAGATTAGACACATTTTTTCGCAAAAAGTTGCATCCGATTAGTAACGCTTCCAACGTAGTGGAAACGCCGCGCATTCCTCATCACTTTTTTTGCTGCGTTTCATCGGAGTTTCGCATCCTCGTTTCATCGCGCCGTTCTGCTTTATCGATCGCTACTCATTAGATGTTCGCTCTTCCCCGCTGGTCCTTAGTTTTATCGACAGCAACCAGCTACTTCATTAAACCCGGCCGCGCCATTTTTCTCTTGTTCTTCCACCGACGGGCACCTAGCATGTCGCACGAGATTCTCCCCGTCCTCCCTTGGAGCTTGATTCGCAATGACATGGGATCCTGTTTTCCGTTTCGTGAAACAAATTCCACGCGGCCGGGTTCTTACTTATGGAGCTTTGGCGAAGGCCTTGCGCCTCCCCGGCGGCGCGCGCTGCGCCGGACGCGCCATGGCCGCAACTCCTTCTGGAAAAGGCATTCCCTGGCATCGCGTCATCGGTGAGCGCGGCAAAATCCTCATCCGCGAGCCCTATGCTTCCCTGCAAAGAAAACTCCTCGAAAGCGAAGGCATCACGCTGATCGAATCGCGCGTGGACCTGAAGCGCCACCTCTGGAAGCCGCCCAAAAAATCCCCGTTGAAACACGGAGCCCACAAAAAACGTATCCAAAAGTGAGGCCGCCGGCGCTCTGTCTTCACGTTGCAAGCCACACGCCTATGTGCGGTATGCTATACGCTCCCTGACAACCCCGGCGAGTGGGGCAACTGGCGATGCCAACTTCCATTCTTCAGGTAGAAAATCTGGTCAAGCGCTACGGCGACGTCGAAGCCGTCCGTGGCGTGAGCTTCAATGTGGAAGAAGGCGAAGTCTTCGGTCTGCTCGGACCTAACGGCGCTGGAAAAACCACCACCGTCGAGATTCTGGAAGGCCTTCGCGACCCCGACGGAGGACGCGTTTCCGTCTGTGGCCTCGACCCGCAACGTGAATCAGCGGCTCTCAAACATGAAATCGGTGCAGCGCTTCAATCCACCTCCCTTCCTGACAAAATACGTGTCATGGAAGCTCTCCGGCTTTTCGCCAGCTTTTACAAGCGTGGCCGCAAACCCGAAGAACTGCTCAAGCGCTTCGGCCTCGAAGAAAAGCGCAACACCTTTTACAGCCAGCTTTCCGGTGGCCAGAAGCAACGCCTTGCCCTCGCCATGGCCCTCGTCAACGATCCGAAAGTCGTCTTCCTGGATGAGCCCACTGCGGGGCTCGATCCGCAAGTTCGCCGCGAGATTTACGACATCATCGAGGAACTGCGCCGCGAGAAAAAAACCATTCTCATGACCACGCACTACATCGAAGAAGCCGAGCGCCTCTGCGACCGCGTCGCCATCGTGGATCAGGGTAAAGTCATCGCTCTGGGCACCCCTCGCGAACTGAAAGCGCACTCTGCTGGCGCCACTCGCATTGAAGTCCGCCTCTCCAAGCCGGAATCCAACGGCGCCCTGAAGAACCTCGAAGGCGTGGCCGACGCCCGCGAGATCGGCGGCACCTACGTACTTCATTCCAAGCGCCCGCCGCAAACCATCGTCTCTCTCGTTAAACATCTGGAAGCCGAGGGCAACGAACTCGTCAGCCTCGAAATTGCCACTCCGTCCCTCGAAGATGTTTTCATCGAAATGACTGGAAGGAGGTTGCGCGATTGAAAAACTTTTTCGCACTCACGCGTATGCGCATCCGCTTGGCTATGCGGAACAAAATGTTTTTCTTCTTTATCATCGTTATGCCTTTCGCCTTTTTCTTTTTGTGGTTGGGAGTAATTGCTAAGGGCGCTCCGCAAACCGCGGCGTTTTATCTTGGCCCCGTCCTCGCGTTTAATGTGATGGGCAGTTTTTGGGGACTTAGCGCGGCTCTCGTCATGTTCCGGGAACAAGGAATCTTGCGCCGCTTCCACGTCACCCCAGTGACGGCCAGCGACATGCTCGCATCAAGCGTCGTCGCCAATTTCATCCTCACCATCCCCATGGTGGTGGTCGAATTGTTCCTGGCCCGTGCCGTCTTTCACGTCCCGAGTATTGGCAATCCCGTTTCTCTTTTCTTGCTCATCTCCGTCGGCATCATTTCATTTAGCTCGCTCGGATTGGTCGTGGCCAGCGTGACCAATACGATGCAGGAGACCCAGGTGCTGAACCAGCTCCTCTGGCTCCCTCTGATCTTTCTGTCTGGAGCCACGCTCCCTCTGGCCTTTTTGCCGCGCGCAGTTCAGCGGCTTGGCCTGTTTCTTCCGGCCACCTACCTCGTTAATGGTCTTCAGCAGACCATCGTGAACTCGGCCACTGCCCGCAGCCGTTATGCCGAAATCCTTTCCCTTGCCGTCTGGGCATTCCTCACGTTTTTCCTGTCTGCCCAACTCTTTCGTTGGGAGCCCGAAGCCAGGACTCCACGTCGGGCAAAACTGCTGGTCGCGGCCACGGCGATTCCATTTCTAATCTTAGGTGTTCTGGAGAACAGGACGGATCGCATCCTCCTCGAAGCAAAGTCGGCATTTATTTCCATGAACTCGCCGATGTCTGCACCCAGGACCAGTGGAGCCAGCTCTCCTGGTAAGCCCGTGACCGGGGAAAAACCGTCCGACCACGCACCAAAATAATTACTGAACGCGCCAAATTGGTTCCGGAAAAAGGTATTCTGGCGGACATCGCGCATTGACGCTCACCGCCGCGTACCGTATTCTGCGAATTCGAGCCTTACCACCGCGAGCGGCACTATCGAACAGGAGCACTTATGCCGATTCAGGCGACCGAGAAAATCTGGCACAACGGAAAGTGGATCAACTGGGACGACGCCAAGCTTCACGTTCTCTCGCACGTGGTGAGTTACGGCTCCGCGGTCTTCGAAGGCATCCGTTGCTACGAAACGAAGCAGGGCCCCGCGATCTTCCGCCTGCGCGAACACATGCAGCGCCTAATCAACTCCGCAAAAATTTACCGCATGGAGCTTCCCTTCTCCGTCGATCAATTCGCCAACACCGCCTGCGAACTCGTCCGCCTCAACAAATTGAATTCCTGTTACGTGAAGCCCATTGTGCTGCGCGGTTACGGCGAGGTGGGTGTGAATCCGCTGAATTCGCCGATTGACATTTACATGGCCTGCTGGAGCTGGGGCGCGTATCTCGGTCCTGACGCTCTCGCGAGAGGCGTCGACGTCGGCGTCAGCTCCTGGACCCGCATCGCCCCGAACACCCTCCCCGCCATGTCCAAGGCCGCCGCGAATTACATGAACTCGCAGCTCATTCGCATGGAAGCTACCTTCAACGGCTACACCGAGGGCATCGCTCTCGATGCCGACGGCCACGTCAGCGAAGGCTCAGGTATGAACGTTTTTCTCGTTCACGACGGCGTGCTTTACACCCCGCCTCTCGCCACCAGCATTCTTCCCGGCATCACCCGCGACGCCGTCACCAAGCTGGCGGAAGATCTAAACATCCCTGTAAAGGAATCTGTCATCCCTCGCGAAATGCTCTACATCGCCGACGAAGTCTTCTTTGTCGGCACCGCCGTCGAAATCACGCCCATCCGTTCCGTCGATCACATCCAGGTCGGCAAGGGCGTCGCCGGTCCAATTACGCTCACATTGCAGGCGGAATTCTTCGGCATCACTAGCGGCACCAAGCCCGATCGCCACAACTGGCTCACTCCGGTAAACGCCCCCGTCGCCGCCGTATCCCGCTAGCCAAATTTTGCCGTAGGAGCGCGGCAGGGCTGCGCCCTCGACCACTCACCCACGATCAATCCAACAAGAGTCTGCAGGTGAAACGCCGTCCGCACCGCCCTGCGAAGACAGTCGAGCGCGCTTGACTTTTGCAGCACAGATGACCATGGTATAATGACCATAGTCATGAGGAGTTTCGGAATGAAAACGATGGCAGCAGGTGTCTTCAAGGCAAATTGCCTTGCCGTTATGGACGAGGTTCAGGCAAAGCACGAAACCGTGGTGATCACGAAACGCGGCAAGCCGGTGGCGAAACTCGTTCCGGTGGGACCAAAAGTCGATGATATTTTCGGTTTCCTTCGCGGGAAGGTCACGATCATAGGCGACGTGGTTTCCCCTGCATTGTCGAAACGTGAATGGGGCAATCTCAAGTGATTTTGCTCGACACGCATATTGTGCTTTGGCTGACGTCTGATCCTACCAAGCTTTCGGGCAAAGCCGGAACGGCAATTGAGGTTTCGCGCAAGAATGGAGAGAGTGTGGCAATCTGCGATATCACGCTCCTGGAGTTGACAACACTCGCGAGTAAGGGCCGCATCCACCTCGGTATCAGCCTCGAATCCTTCCTACAGGAAGTCGAAACCCGCTTTGTCGTCCTCCCGATAACTGGCCGTGCGTGTGCGCGCGCCATGGGATTTCCAGCAGCTTATCCCAAAGATCCAGCAGATCGCATTATCGGAGCCACCGCACTCGTCGAGGGGCTTTCTCTGATTACCGCGGACCGCGAAATCCGTCGCTCCAAACTGGTTCGCACGATCTGGTGAGAAGAGAGCGGAAGTCGACTCTTTCCTGTGAACCGCCAACTTCTTTCCCTATTCGTTGACTCCCTCTGCTCGACCCCCTATCATTTCGCGCAGCACCCATCCACACCATGACCGGCGAAACCCTCTCTCACTATCGCATTCTGGAAAAACTCGGAGGCGGCGGCATGGGCGTAATCTACGCCGCCGAAGATCTCAAGCTCGGCCGTCGCGTCGCCGTAAAGTTCCTCCCCGATGAACTCAACAAGAATCCCCAGGCCCTCGAACGTTTCCGCCGCGAAGCTCGCGCCGCCTCTGCTCTGAATCATCCCAATATCTGCACCATTCACGACATCGAGGAACATGAAGGAAAGTTTTTCCTCGTCATGGAATTGCTCGAGGGCGAAACGCTCAAGGACCGCATTTGCGGGCGACCTCTCCCGCTCGACGCGCTCCTCGACATCAGTATCCAAATCGCCGACGCTCTCGACGCCGCTCACAAAAAAGGCATCGTCCATCGCGACATCAAGCCCGCCAACATTTTCCTGACCGCGCGCGGCCAGGCCAAGCTCATGGATTTCGGTTTGGCGAAACTCGCTCCGGAAGCCAGCGCGCCCGGAACCACGCTCGGCTCGCTCGAGGGAGTCACCACCGAAGAAGCTCTCACCAGCCCCGGAATCGCCATGGGCACCGTCGCCTATATGTCCCCCGAACAGGCTCGCGGCGAAGAGCTCGACGCACGCACCGATCTCTTCAGCTTCGGAGCCGTCCTCTACGAAATGGCTACCGGCCGCGTCGCCTTCTCTGGCCCAACCTCCGCCGTCATCTTCCACGCTATTCTAGAACGCACCCCGCCAAATCCCAGCGCCGCCAATTCGAATCTTCCCTCCCGTTTCGACGAAATCGTTTCGAAAGCTCTCGAAAAAGATCGCGCCCTGCGTTACCAAAGCGCTGCCGAAATCGGGGCCGACCTGAAGCGCCTCAAGCGCGATTCAGATTCCGCGCGCGTTCCTTCCCAAGTTCCTGCGGCCGCGCCCCGCAAGCGAATGTCCCTCACGACCAAGGTGACGATCGTTTTCGGCACCCTCGTGCTGATCGCCGGTCTTGTCCTATTCGCGAAACGAGGACTTCAAGAGCTTCAGTTGAAATCGATGGATTCAGTTGCCGTCTTACCCATCGTGAACGCTACCGGCGATCCAAACTCCGAATACTTGAGCGAAGGTATCACCCAGGACCTCGTCAGCACGCTTTCTCAGCTTCCCAACCTGAAAGTCGTTTCGCTGGCCTCCGTCTACCGTTACAAGGGCAGGTCCATCGATCCGCCCACGGTGGCTCGCGAACTTGGCGTCCACACGATTCTCACCGGCCGCATGGTGCAGCGTGGCAACGATCTCTCCATCAGCGCCGAATTTGTGGATGCCGAGCACAACCGCGTCATGTGGAGCAAGCAGTATCACTGGAAGCTAGCCGAAATCCCCAACCTTCAAGCCGAGATCACACAAGACATCACCGAAAATCTGAAAATGAATTTAACAGGTGCGCAAAAAACTCGCCTTGCCCAGCGCTCCACGCAAAACTCCGAAGCCTATCACCTCTATTTGCAAGGCAGATTCTATTGGAACCGGCGAACAACCGATGGCGTGAACAAGGCGATTGATTATTTTCAGCAAGCCATAGTTAAGGATCCCAATTTCGCTCTCGCCTATTCCGGACTTGCCGACTCCTACTTCTCTCTAGCGATCAACAGCACCGTCCTCTCGCCGAAGGAAGCTGGCGCCAAGGCTCGTCAGGCTGCGGAAAAAGCTTTGGAGCTGGACCCCTTCTTGGGCGAGGCTCATGCTTCCATGGGGATCGTGCTCTTAGCGTTCGAATGGGATTTTACGGGAGCGGAGCGCCAGTTCCGTCGTGCCATTGAACTCAATCCGGGCTACGCCTATGCCCACACCTGGTACTCTCTCTTATTGGCGGCCACTGGCCGCTATGACCAAGCCGTCCAGGAGGCCCGCAAAGCAGTGGACCTCGAACCGTTCACGCCCATCCTTCAATTCAACCTGGGCATGTCCTTGATGTTCGCTAAACGCTTTTCAGAATCTGAACAGCAATATCGCAAGATGCTCGAAATGGACCCAAACTTCCCCGTCGCCCACCATGGCTACTCTCAACTTCTGCTAGCTCAGAAGAAGTATGATCAGGCCGTGACGGAAATGGAGAAGGCCGTTCGTTTTGTCCCCGAATCGTCCTTCTACCGCGGCTACCTCGGCTGTGCCTATGCCTGGGCCGGTAAAACCGAAGAAGCCCGTAAGATTCTTGGCGATTTGATCGAGGAGGGTAAAACAAAATACGTCTCCTGGTTAGGAATCGCCTTCATTTACACAGGTCTGGACGAAAAGGAACATGTATTTGCCGCGCTCGAACTCGCCTATCAGCAGGGCGACACCTTGCTGTACGAGATCCGCGCGCAAGCGGACCTGGACTCGCCCTGGAAGTCAGATCCGCGCTTCGCGGAACTACTGAAAAAAATTGGCCTTCCTCCGCTGAATTGACGGCGCTTACCGTTAAGCATTCGAAATCCCCAGAGAACGCTGGCGTTGTGCGCGTCATTCCGGCTAGAATGCTCCGTTCGAATCGAGCGCGATTCCTTTCCTGGGGTGGAGGACTAACGATGTACAGCATGTCGCAAAAGCTGATCGCGGAATTCCTCGGGACGTTCGCGCTGATTTTTTTCGGCGCTGGCGCGATCTGCACGGATCAATACCTCCACGGCGCGGGCGGCGGCCTCGGCCTCCTCGGCATTGCGCTCGCGCACGGTCTTGCGATCGCCATCATGGTTTCCGCGCTCGGCCACATCTCCGGCGGACACTTCAATCCCGCGGTCACCGTCGGCATCTGGGTCACCAAGCGCATTGGCACCATCGAGGCCTTTCTGTACTGGCTTGCGCAACTGGCCGGTGCGACTGCCGCCGCATTGTTGCTGAAAACTGTCATCCCGGAAGAAACCTGGCGCGCCGTCGCTCTCGGCACTCCCGAACTCGCGCGCGATTTTCCTGTCTGGGCAGGTATGGCTCTCGAGGGCGTAACCACTTTTTTCCTTGTGCTGACCGTTTTCGCGACCGCGGTGGACGAAAAAGGCGCGTTCCGCTCCATCGGCGGTTTTGGCATTGGCCTCTCGATTACGCTTGGCATTCTCGTCGCCGGTCCCCTCACCGGTGCGGCGTTGAATCCCGCTCGGGCCTTCGGCCCTGCGCTTGCCGCGACGCACTGGGCCCATCAAGGCGTCTACTGGGTCGGCCCGCTCGCCGGCGGATTTCTCGCCGGTCTGCTCTACGATTCCCTCTTTTTGAAGAAGGCCTAAGCTCCGATTTTCACTCAGAACACCCGTCCCAAGGCCAGTTAACTAGCGCGCAACCTGCCTGCGCGGTTTCCTTGCCCACCCTTCCCGCCAATGCTAGCTTCATACATTAGCTGCATTCTTGCGGAGTTCACACGCCATGGCCATTAGCATTGACGATCTTCTCCGTCGCGCGGTCGAAAACAAAGCCTCCGACTTGCACCTGAAAGTCGGTAATCACCCCTACTTGCGGGTGGATGGTCTGCTTGCCGCGCAAACGGACGTGGCTCGCGTCACTCCGGAAGAGATGCTCTCCATGGCTTTCAGCATGATGACCAACCGCCAGAAGCAAAAGTTTAAAGAGACGGCGGAATTGGATATGGCTTATGGCGTCGCCGGGCTGGGGCGCTTCCGCGTCAACGTTTTTCAGCAGCGCGGCAATGTCGGCATGGTGCTGCGCGTCATTCCCACGAAAATTCGCACCACTGACGAATTGAACCTTCCCACGGTCATCGATAAAATTTGCGAAGAGCAGCGCGGCCTGGTGCTGGTCACGGGAACCACCGGTTCCGGTAAGTCCACCACGCTGGCGGCCATGATTGACCGCATCAATGCCAATCGCGCCGACCACTTGATCACCATCGAAGACCCCATCGAGTTCCTACACCGCGACAAAAAGAGTTTCATCAATCAGCGCGAAGTCGAAGTGGACACTGCAAACTTCTCGACTGCATTGCGCGCCGCTTTACGTCAGGATCCGGACGTGATTCTGGTCGGCGAAATGCGCGATCTCGAAACCATTTCCACGGCGCTGCTCGCCGCGGAAACCGGCCATCTGGTGCTTTCCACGTTGCATACCCTCGACGCGACGGAAACGATTCAGCGTATTATCGCGGTGTTTCCGCCACCGGAGCAGAAACAGATTCGCTTGCAGCTTGCCGCCACGCTCAAGGCCGTCGTCTCCCAGCGCCTCGTTCGCCGCGCGGACGATAAGGGCCGCGTTCCCGCCGTCGAAATCATGATCGCCACTGGCTACATCCGTGATTGCATCATCAACGCGGATAAAACGCGCTTGATTCACGACGCCATCGCCGCCGGCACCAGCCAGTACGGCATGCAGACATTCGATCAGTCGCTCTTCGATCTCTACTCGAAGCAGCTCATCACTCTCGACGAAGCTCTTGCCCGCGCCTCCAACGCCGACGAATTCAAGCTGCGCATTCAGGGTATCCGCTCCGCCTCCGACTCCGCCCGCGAGGAAATGGAGCGCCAAATGGCCGACTTCGAGCGCTTCGCCCGCAAGTAGACCGTCGCATTGGGCGCTCGGCCTTCGCTACGCAACCTTGTTGCCTAATCACGCGTTCCGCTATATCATCCGGCGGTTCATTCCAATAATCGGCGCCTGCTCTTCTGTGAACGGAGGCCGCCATGATTCCATCCGAATGCTTGCCCAGCCGCAGAGGTTTCCTGAAAGTAGGCGCAGCTCTCACCGCCGGCATCCCCGGATTGACTTTACTCGCGCAGCCTGCCTTTTCGGATGACTCCGATCTCCACATCGTCGGGCCCAAGAAAGGGTTTTCGCCGGAGATCGGCACATTGACGTCGATGATGGCATTCATGCGCTCGCAGGTTCTGCATTCCGTCAAAGGGATGTCGCAACAAGATCTCGATTTTCTTCTCGACGCCAAAGCCAATCGAATTGGCGCTCTTCTCAATCACCTGGCCGTCGTAGAAGCTTTCTATCAACTCAACACCTTTGAAGGTATTTCCGCCAAACAAATGCCCGAAGCTTTCAAAGAGAAATGGAGCGTGCCCCAGGCACTCGGCGACCCTGCCCGGGAAGCAATCAAGGGGCACAGCCTCGACTTCTATCTGAACCTCCTGAATGATACGCGCGAGAAAACTCTTGCTGAGTTCCGCAAGCGCGACGACAAGTGGCTTATGGCCGTGGACAAGGAATGGCCTTGGGGACCCACCAACAACTATTGCAAGTGGTTCCACGTCACCGAACACGAAGCCAACCACAACGGCCAAATCAAGCTGCTGAAGGGTCGCCTCCCCGGTGCCAAGCCCGCCACGGAGTAGTCGAGCTCGCTCCGGTTCAGCAATTTCGCTCGGAAGTCTCCTTCCTTGCCATTTCTCCGCGCCCTCTGTCTCTCTGCGTTTCGTTTTTCCTTCCTTTGTTCTCTCCCTTTCGACTTTCAACTGACGACTGTCAACCTACTCGCCTGCCACTAGCCACTTGCCACTTTCTCTTCTATGCTTCCAGCATGTTCGGGAAGCGGCGGCAACTTGAAACCGAAGCGGAATTGTATGACGTTGCGGTGCGGGCGCTGATGCGGCGAGCGCACTCGGTGCATGAGATGAAGCAAAAGCTGGAGCGGCGGAGCGATAACAAGCTGCTGGTGCAAGTGGTGATGGCGCGGTTGAAGGAAAGCGGGATGATTGATGACGCGCGGTATGCCAAACAATTTGCGCGGCAGCGGACCGAGAGGCGCAAACAGGGTAAGTTTCGGGTAGCGCGAGACTTGCGGGCGCGGGGCGTTCCGGACCGACATATCGAGGAGGCACTGAAAGAAACGGCCGAGCAGAACGACGAAGGCGCGATGGTGCGCGCACGGATTGAGCGAAAGCTGAGAGCGTATCGCGGCGAAATCGATGAAAAGAAAATGGCCTCCATTTACGGGAGCCTTCTGCGGGCGGGGTTTTCGGCGGACGTGGTGCGGCGGGAATTGAAGGCGCTGACGCGCGAAGACGTTCCGGATGTAGAGGCCCCGTTGGAATAGGGGACGCGTTCCAAAATGGAACTGCCAGCGGGGAGAGATAGGGCGGTATGGTAGCCCGGTTTTTTGGCGAAGAGTGCGCAAACGCATGAAAAGAATGAAGTTGCGATTTTCGCATGTGCAAAAAACGCAAAAATGTGCAAAAGAGTGCGCAAGAATATGAAAACAAAGGACCGATGGCTGTTTGGCTGGGCGCAAGGTTTCGAAGACGATTGAAAACAAGGGCGGGAAATTTGCGGTCTTGGCGAATTTGAAGGAGCAGGTAGAGCGGAGGAGTGAAAAAGAGACGGAACGGGCTGGCCTCGGACTATCACAAGACAGGGTAGCACGGATATTACTAAATGTCAATAGTAAAATTAGGGTACTTGGTATTATATTTAAGTGTCGGGCGGCGTAAGGAGGGAGGAAAAGCGGCGGCAAGCCGCCGCACTCCAAAGCGGGCCGGGCGGATTCTGGTGAGACCTGGGGTCAGGCAAGGGCGAGGTTCAGGAACTTGAGCGTGCGATCCCAGGCTAGGTTGGCGCTGGCGGGGTCGTAAACTTCGGGGCGGGCTTCGTTCATAAAGGCGTGCTGGGCATCGTAGCGATAGATCTCGAATTGAGATTTGGATTGCTTGAGCGCGGCCTCGAGGTCATTCACTTTAGCGGGGGTCCAGTGGCCGTCCTTGTTTGCGAAATGGCAGATTAGCGGAATTTTGATTTTCTTTAATTCGGTTGCGCGAAGATCCGGGATTCCGTAAAAACAGGCGCCGGCGTCCATCTCTGGCACGCGCACGGCGGCGAGGATGGTCAGCGCGCCGCCCATGCAGAAGCCGCCTACCGCTACCTTTTTGGAGCTTTGCTTCAGGTACTGCACGGCGCCGCGAATGTCCTGCTCGGCGGCATCGGGAAAGTTGAGGTTGGCCATCATGTGGCTTGCTTCATCGGAGGCCTTGGTGACTTTGCCGCGGTAGAGGTCCGGCACCAGGGCACGATAGCCGGCTTCGGCGAGGCGGTCGGCGGTCTTCTTGATTTGATCGTTGAGTCCCCACCACTCCTGGATGCAGACAAAGCCGGGCGCGCCCGAGCCAGTCTTGGGAGTTGCCAGATAGCCGGGGCAGGTCTTTCCATCTGGCCGCTTGAACTGAATCATTTCACCCAAGGAAGCCCCTCCACGTTTGTGTGATGCAGGGGCTATGTTACGACAGATGCTTGGCTGTTGGGTGAACTACGGTTGGTGCGAGGGGGGCAGAGCACCTTGGCCCAGGGTGGCTGGTGAATCTCCGGCGAGCTCACCTGCGAAAATGGGACGCGGCTAAAATAGCAAAAAGAGCTAAAACCATGAGTAGAAAGAAGCCGGTAGCGACCAAGAGTGGTGGACGCCAGGATCTTTGAGAGATTTCACTGAGTTGATCTTTAAGGTCAGGTCCGACTTCGATCAGTGAGGAAGTTAAGCTCGGAATCGCTTCTTTGTATAAGCTCCAAAGCATCCATAGCACAGCGATCAGGACCAGCAAGAAAATCGAAGGGATCCCAAAAGCAATCGCGAATCGGTGTCCCCGGGGACTCAAACCAGCGAAGTCTTCCAGGATCAACCCGGGAATAAAAACGCTTGGGTAGCCCAGGAATGCAATCAGCTGATTGAGACTCCGATACATCCTGACGAGCGCCCTGATTTTATCTTCATCCGATTTAGAATCGACGAAGTAACACTTCCGCTTGAGGCCAAACGGAACAAAAACTAACCGTCCGCTCCGATCTTTCCTGAAGTGTGTGTCAACGGCGTAGTCCATCATTTTGGAAAACGGAGAGATCATGGCTGCTCCCTATCTACCGCAATTTCCATTTTGAAGTGCCGGACGATGACATCATGGCTTACGGCTAATCAAAAATAACAATAAGACACCCAAGGCGACCGCCCCCGAGGCGACCAGCCCAGCAACAATTAAAATTTGTCGCCGCCCGGCACTCCTCCCCGATACCAAGACTTCATCTTCGACCGAAACAAAACTTAGGAACGCCTTCTTGTAGGATCTCCAAACCAAGAAATAGGGGACTCCCACCACAAGAAAATAAATCCCCAGAAAAATAGCTTCAGTTCTAAGCACATGCTCAGCTTGCCTGTCTAGAACATGCCTGAGATCCGTCGACCACCCCGATGCCAGGAGACCACCTAGCAAGAGTATTGACGCGTGAGCGCAATAAAACATTTTAAGAAAAGATCTGATTTTTAGTTCCTCAGACTGAGACTTGACAAGGTAGCCGCGATGGCGGCGGTCCCCGGGGAAAACGACCACGCGGCCAGCGTTTTCACTTCTAAAATTCGCACTTACAATAGAGTCAAGAAGAGCCATATGAATTCCATTCTCCTTGGATAGATTTCTCAGGTCCCAGTTACCTCCATGTTGCCACACCAAAAAAATGCCCAGCGATGGATAAAGATGTCCCTGTGTCTTTCTCGCCGCTAACGTTGGATTAGTGGGGGTAGTCGGAGACTGACCCAGGACCCAACTTTGGGTTCGTTGCGGGGGTCTGCTGCGTCTGCGATAATCTGGGGATTGAATTCTGCAAAACTGAGGCGAACTTGACGGGGAACGAGATACGGGAGAAGTCCTGGAGTGGCAACGATATTCGTAAGGCATTCCTAGACTTCTTCAAGAGTAAGGGGCACACGGTCGTGCGGAGTTCGTCGCTGGTGCCGCATGGGGACGCTACCCTGCTGTTTACGAATGCGGGGATGAACCAGTTCAAGGACGTGTTTCTTGGGCTGGAGAAGCAGGAGTACACGCGGGCGACGAGTGCGCAGAAATGCGTGCGGGCGGGGGGGAAGCATAACGATCTGGAAAATGTGGGGTTTACGAAGCGGCATCACACGTTTTTCGAGATGCTGGGAAATTTTTCGTTTGGCGATTATTTCAAGAAGGATGCGATTGCGTACGCCTGGGAATTGGTCACCTCTCCCGAATGGTTCGGCATTCCGAAGGAAAAGCTATACGTCACGGTATTCGGCGGCGCGGAAGTCTCGCCAGGCATCACTTTAGGCGTCGACGAAGAAGCGAAAGGTTTTTGGCTGGGGCAAAATGTTCCCGCTGACCGCATTTTCGCCATCCCCGGCTTGAAGGAGAATTTCTGGGCCATGGGCGACACCGGCCCATGCGGTCCGTGCAGTGAGATTCACTACGACATGGGCCCAGCCGCATCCGACGAAGGCCACGCGGATTGTAAATTTCCCTGTGACTGCGGGAGATACGTTGAAATCTGGAACCTTGTTTTCATGCAGTTTAACCGCGAGCCCAGCCTCTTGGCCACAGTCGGCAGAATGGCCCCGCTGCCAAAGCCGTCCATCGACACCGGCATGGGCCTCGAACGTGTCGCTGCTGTCCTCCAACGCGTCATCTCCAACTATGAAACGGACCTCTTCACCCCCCTTATCGAGAGTGCTGAAAAACTCTGCAGTTCAACGCTAACGACTCGACCGGATCTCGCGGCGTCCTTCCGCATTACTGCCGATCACTCTCGCGCCGCAACGTTTCTGATCTCAGACGGTGTTGTCCCCTCAAACGAAGGCCGTGGCTACGTCTTACGGAAAATCATTCGTCGGGCGCTGCGACACTCGCGTATTTTGGGGGCTCCTTCGCCATTTCTATCCAAAATGTCGGACGTCGTGCGGATACTAATGGCTGGTGCGTATCCGGACCTCGCGGAAACCGCTGAACGCGTCAACCATATTCTCGACGAGGAGGAAACACGCTTCAGTCGTACAGTGAATATTGGGCTCAAGAAACTTGAGGAGGACCTGAACGAACTACGCGGACCGGTTTTGATAGAGCACCACGCAAGAGAGCAGCTTCGTGGCACCCCTTTTACTGTTGGACGGTACGCTGGCGATAAGGCTTTCAGACTATACGATACCTATGGTTTGCCTCGAGACTTCATAGAGGATGTGGTTCGTGACGCAACCTTCTCTGTTGATTGGGAGGGTTTCGAGCGTGCGATGCAAGAGCAGCGAACGCGGGCGCGGGCGTCGTGGAAGGGTGGGGCGAAGGGGGCGGCGAATCCGGCGTATGCGAAGCTGGCGGAGACTTTCAAGACGGAGCCGGATTTTTATTTTGGCACGAGCACGAAGGAGTGCCGGATTGAAGCGATCATTCTTACTTCCTCAGTCGACCTCCCCGACCTTCCTCGCGGCGCGCGCCGCGTCGACGCGACGTTTGGCCAGGTGAATGAGCTGAAGGCGGGGGAGGGCGGGGAGATTGTGCTGGACCGCACGGCGATTTATGCGGAGTCGGGCGGGCAAGTGGCGGACACCGGGGCGTTCTATGACAACTCGGAGTCGCAACTGCTCGCGGAGGTGACGGGGGCGTTTTATCCCGTCGCGGGACTTGTAGCGCATAAGGTGATTGCAAAAGAGACGCTGCGCGTCGGGGATCGCGTGGCGGTGGTGGCGGATGCGGAGCGGCGGGCGCGGATTATCCGGAACCATTCGGGGACGCACCTCGTGAATGCGGCGCTGCGGAATATTCTGGGGACGCACGTAAAGCAGGCGGGGTCGCTGAATGCGCCGGAGCGGCTGCGGTTTGATTTTACGCACTTTGCGCACGTGGATGAGGAAGAGCTGCGCGATATCGAGCAACAGGTGAACGACGAGATCCGGCTGAACACGGAGATCGAGACGAATGTGACTTCGCTTGAAGAGGCGCTGGCTTCGGGCGCACTGGCATTCTTTGGGGACAAGTATCCAGAGCACAACGTGCGCGTGGTGACGATTCCCGATCCGCGAGCGGCGCGCGGGTTCTACTCGAAGGAACTTTGCGGCGGGACGCACGTGCAGCGAGTGGGCGACATCGGCGTGCTGAAGATTGTGAGCGAAGAATCGGTCGCGGCGGGCGTTCGCCGGATCGAGGCGGTGACCGGCATCGGGGCGCTGGAGCATTTTCAAAAGCAAGCGCAAATCCTGAGGCAGTTGGCCAGCCAGCTCAATGTGGGCGAGGACGGCATTCTGGCCCAAGTCGAGAACCTGTCCCAGACCACCAAGCAACTGGAAAAGGAGCTGGAGGCGCAAAAGCGCAAGGGGGCGCTCAGCCAGATTGACGAGCTTGCGGGGCGCGTGCAAGTTGTTAAAGGGATTAAGGTTATTGCCGCGGAAGTGCAAAATGTTGACCGCGAAGGACTTAGGCAGCTGGTGGACAGTCTGCGGCAGAAGCTGGGTTCCGGAGTGGTGGCACTGGGGATGCCGGAGGACGGGAAAGTCGCCCTGATCGCGGGAGTGACCAAGGACCTTACGGCTAAAGTCCATGCTGGCAGGCTGATGCAGGCATTGGCACCCATGGTAGGCGGTAAGGGCGGCGGTAGACCTGACCTGGCCGAGGCTGGCGGAAAAGACACAACTGGCCTTAAATTGGCCTTGGAGAGCGTCCCGTCCCTGATCGAGGCCTTGGTATAATTGTGCTAGCGGTAGAACCGTGTCTTTCGGGAGACAGTAGCTCGTCCCGTAGGCGCGGAGTAGCAAGGCGAGCCACTCGCCCGGCGATCTCCTCCGGGTAGACCGCTCGGTAGGGGGCCCTAGTACGGAAGGAACATTGACCGCAAAACGTCAATGTTGAAAACTGCTGATTCTGTAGTAGGTTACAAGATCCGTTGTCGCCTTCCCCAAGGCATGACGGCGGCCGGGCCGGGGTAAAAAGTCGAATGATGAAACGCACAGCAATCACGGCAGGGCTAATCAGAACGACGCTGGCGCTTTGCGCGATTTTCTTCGCATCTTTTTTTGCGAAGGGCGCTAGCTGCCAGATCGCCAAAATCGTTGAGGATGACGGACGGCATTTTTTTGTGAACGCCGAACCGCTGGTAACACCCAAACTCACTGCCTCGAGGCCGCGCACCAACATCTACCTTCCCTCCGAATCTTCTTTCACGGGACGCAGCCGGCCGGCCATGGAAATCGGCCGTGACGGAGTCGAGAAACTGGTTCGAGAAGCGGCGGACCGTCACCGGGTGGATCCCGCACTGGTCCGCGCGGTGATCGAAACGGAATCGAACTGGAATCCCAAGGCGTGGTCCCACAAGGGAGCCGGCGGATTGATGCAGTTGATTCCCACGACGGCACAACGATATGGAGCTTACGACGTATTTGACCCGCAACAGAATATCGACGCCGGGGTTAAACATCTTAAGCGGTTGCTAGAACGATACAATGGCAACCTCGACCTAGCCCTGGCAGCGTACAATGCGGGGGAAGGTGCCGTTGACCGGTTTCACGGCATTCCCGCGTATCGAGAGACGCGCGACTATGTGCAGAAAGTACAGAACGCCTACTTCCGGCCGGGCTCAGGACGTCTTGCTGACGCTTACGTCAATTCGCACGCAATCCACAAAGATGTTACCTCCGACGGGCGCATCATATTCACTAACGAATAGAAGAGTTTGGGAAGTTAGGATTTCGTTTCCGGGGAGACTTGAATTGAGCCTCGGAAACGCGGACTTATTTTTGAAGTGAGAGTGAGTCGCGGATGAGGTAGGGTAGCGTTGGGGGATGTAGTTTGATGGTGGAGCGCAGAAAACTTTTCCACAGGAGCTTCGCCCGTCTTTCGCCGGTTTTTGCGGCGCTAGGCTTTGTGCTATTTTTTGCCCCTTCGGCGGCCGCGAAGACGAAAGGGGAACCTGCGGCTACGGCAACCGTGAAGCGCCAGTCCGCGTCCGCACAATTTGCGCGGGCTGAAGAACAGCGCGCGGCGCTGAACAGCAAACCCACCGAAAAGCGCAAACTCGCGGATTATAAACAGGTGGTTACGGGCTATCGCCGCGTGGCCATGATTACGCCACGAGCGCCGGAAGTGCCCGATTCCCTGCTGGTAGTAGCGGAACTGTACACCGAGATGGGCGACCGGTTTGGGCGAAGCTACTACCAGTCGGCGGCGGATTCCTACCAATTCCTGGTGCGCGAATATCCCACGAGCAAATATTGCCAGGATGCGATTCTGCGAATCGCGAAGCTGCAGCGCGAGCAGCTGGGGGATTCTGCGCTGGCGAAAAACACCTATGAAGACTTTCTGAAGCGCTATCCGCGTTCGCCGAGAAAACGCGAAGCCCAGGAAGCGCTGGCGGAGTTGGCGCTGCTGCAGAACAGCGATGCGCCGGCTGCGGCGAACAACGTGGCGCTAAATTCGAATGGACCATCTCCCACAGCCGAGGAACCGCGGGCGAGCCCGCCGGCGCGCTCAGGGGGGAAGGCCGTTAGGCGGCCGGGATCGGCGGAAATTCCGCGGGTGCGGCGGATTCGCACGGCTGCCAACGGCGATGCGACGCGGGTGACCATCGATCTTGAAGACAGTGTGCAATACACTTCCGGGCGTATCGCGAATCCCGATCGCATCTTTTTCGATTTACATGCGGCGCGGCTGACGCGGGAAGTTGCGCGGGGGAGCATCCGGGTTGACGGCGGGCTGCTGACGGCCGTGCGCGTGGCGCAGAATCACAATGGCGTCGTGCGCGTGGTGCTGGACGTGAACGGAGTGAAGGATTACGCCGCTTCGCTGACGAATAACCCGGCCCAGCTTTTGATTGATTTGTATGGAAATTCCGCGGCTGGGCCGGTACGCATGGCCAAGGGGAAAAAGGCGCAGCAAGCGGTGGCGGAAGATTCGAACGAGAGCGCGACGGCCACGAAGGGTGCCGACCCAGCATTCCATACCGCTGCGGCCAAGAACTCGGAGGAAGATAGAGCTT
>WNEZ01000226.1_pt1 | contig 45034 bp, 36 predicted proteins | sample 5400521 | NCBI WGS metagenome assembly WNEZ01 (sample SAMN13153339, study PRJNA577476) | soil metagenome | isolation source: 120 cm saprolite under Douglas fir tree site 2 hole 1 replicate 1 | place: USA:California | collected 2015-04-18
GAAAGACTGTTCCTTCCACCCGTAAGCACTCACGATCATCGCCATCGGGTCGGTCGGAGCTGATTGTCAGGAAGAAAGACGAAAAGCAGTCAGCGAAGAAGAGGACTGTCCTTGACAATCACTTTTATAGAACGGACCTGCCGTTCAGGCGCGCGGCCCTCCACGTGGCAAGAGCGACGCCCGCGATGATACCACGGCCGCGACAGCGAAAGGGGGCCGCGTCGGCTGCAACGGCGAGTTAGCCGGCTCCACGCTCGGCTTGCGGATTAGTGCCTCGTCTCATTGCCGCTTTTCGTTACCGTTTGCTTGACACGCGGCAGGGCGTTCTTCACGTAACGATCAAACCAGCTCACCATCTCGTACAGCGTGTGCTCGACCGATTCGCGCGCGACGTATCCGTGCGACTCGAGCGGCAAGATGACCAGCCGCGCAGTCCCACCCACGCCTCGAATGGCCTCGAATAGTTTTTCCGACTGCAGAGGGACCGTACCTGGATTGACGTCGCGCTCGCCGTGGATGATCAGAAGCGGCTCATTGATCTGATCAGCGTGAAGGAGCGGAGATAGCTTCAGATAGGTGTCCGGTGCCTTGTACAGAGTTCGGCGCTCATTTTGGAAGCCAAACGGGCGCAGCAACTGGTTGTAAGCGCCGCTGCGAGCCACACCGGCACGGAAGAGATCGGACCACGCGAGCAGGTTTGCCGTCATCAAAGCGCCATGACTATGTCCCATAACGCCGACGCGCTTGGGATCAGTGACGCCCAACTCGACTGCTTTGTCGATTGCCGCCCTTGCGTTGGCGACGATCTGCTCAATAAACGTATCGTAGGCAGTCTCCGTTGGACCAACAACCGGCATTGCCGTGCCATCGAGGACGGCGTAGCCTTCCAAAGCGAAGAAGATGGGCGAGGCGCCGGTGATCGTCGTGAACTGTTGCGGTGAGCTTGTAACCTGCCCGGCGGCGCTCGGATCGGTGTAGTCGAGCGGATACGCCCAAACGACGGTAGGCAGCCGTGTGCCTTGCTTGTATTCCGCTGGCAGGTACAGAGTGAACGAGAGCTGCACGCCATCTGGCCGCTTGTAGATGACCAGTCGCTTCAAAATCTGACGGAGCTGCGGAGTTGGGTCAGCGAAGTGAGTTATCGCGTGGTTTGTCGAACTGTATGCCGCTTCCTTTGCAGCGGGCGCTCGGAGTCCAGCACCGATGGTGCGAAGATAAACGTTCGGCGGATCGGCAGGCGACTCGCGGCGAGTCAGGAACGTCCCCGCCGCGGGGTCCACCCAGTCGATGAATGACTCGAGACTGTCGCGGCTGGAACGGAACAGTCGCTCGCTCTGGAGGCTGCGCAAATCGAGGCGATCGAGAAAAGGTCGGTTCCCATCCGGCGAGGCGCCGCTGCCGACCATGGAGATTGCCCCGCGTTGTTCGCGAACCGCCCAGACTCCATTCGGAAGAAGACGGTAGACAGCAACTCCGGGACTCCCGTACGCATCATCGGAGCTCAGGCTCCACACCAGCCGCGGGGCTGTCTTGTTGTCAGCGTCGAGCAAGTAGGTCTTGGTCCAGTGTTTGTTGTCGTCGTACTCCCACAGTAGTGCCCGACCGCCCCCCTCGATCCAATTGATGTCGTCAAAGCGGTGTTCCGTTTGGAACCACTCCACGGAAGGGCCTCCGATGGTTTTGAGGATGATCCGATCGTGATGCGGAACATTCTTGTAGGTATCGCCATCGTCCAGTGCTTCGACCCACATCAAGGTCGCTGCGGCTGTGGAGCGCCATTGAAACGCCCTTGGGCCGGTGCGCACGCCGCCGATCGGCACTTGCTCAGCGAGTGGAAGGCTGGCCAGCGTTTCAACTTTTTTTCCTGTTCTATCCCATACCTCAACCTCCGTTGGAAAGCGGTTGTATGGCCGGAGAAACGAGTAGGGCCGATGGATGCGCTCAACCAGCAAATACTGACCGCCGGGGGCAGGCCAGACCCTCGCATAGACAGCCGGATTGCCGACGTTGGTGACTGTGCCCGTGAGCACGTCGACAAACGCGAGCTGCGATGACGCGTAGTAGTCGAAGAGGTCGGCATCGTGCGGGCTCTTGAGAAGATCGCGGGCCTCATAGGTGCTGCTTGCCACTGCCGCCGTGCCGCTCTCCTCCATGCGCGGACCCAACGGCACCGTGACCTCAGGCGGTGGCAATGGTCGGTCCGCCTGGACACTCTTTACGAGTAGCGTCTTCTGATCTGACATCCACGCCATCTCGTAATCAAGAACAGGGTTCAGTCGGACTCCGTCGATGTGGCGTGACTTTGCTGTCGAGGGGTCGCAGACCCACAACTCGACGGCAGAATCGGTCATGTTCATGAACGCGAACATTGTCCCGGCACCATTCCATCGCGGCCACCTTACGCGAGCCCCACGCGGAAGCGAAACCACGACCTCGGGACCGTCGGGAATTTTCTTCACTGCGTACTGAACGAAGTAGAACGAGCCGTGCACGGCGTTGTTCCGCGGATTGATCCGCACGCCGGCCAGGCGAAGCAGCGGCTCCGCCAAATCCGAGATCGGCGGATATCGCACTGGCCAGCCCAGAACTAGCGAATGACCGGCGGGACCAGCAGCAACGAGACCGCCGCCAACGCCGCCAATCGGCAGCGGCAATGTCGGGGCGTCGAGAACGTCGCGGATTTCCTTTGGAGGGTGTTGATAGGATTGCTGTCCGGCAATCGGCGGAGCAGCGACGATCAACGCAATCAAGAAAGCGCGTGCCCATCTGGAGTTCATCGTTGTCCTCCTCGGTCATTCGGAAGAAGGGGCTTTGTTGTGTACGCCACTCTATAACCGTTGAAAGCGCTCGGCAGAAGCGTGCTTCAAGCGCCGCGCATCGACTTGAGGTGCTACTCCGACGATCGGCCCGGGGCGGAAGCCAGCCGCACTTCTCACTGAGTGGACTAAAGATAACTACGAGCTTTGACGTCCGGCTAACTTGTCATTGAGCCCCGCCCGCTCCTCCCTCGAACACTCCTCAGCGACGGATAACGGGCGAAAGGCTCGCGACGGAAAGGATCGTAACACGCCACATGCGAACCAATTGGGGCTGGGCGGCGGTCGTCATGTCTTCTTATCCGTCACCTCGCGACGGCGAACATCCTCCTCGCCGCCGAGTGCGTCAAGCGGGCTTCGCACTCCCGATGCCACCAGACCGAGAACGTGGGTGTAGATCATCGTCGTCTTGACATCGGCGTGCCCCATCAACTCCTGCACCTGCGAATGTCATGGCCCGACTCCAAAAGCTGCGTGGCGAAGAAGTGGCGGAGCGCACCGCGTGGTGCACGGACCGCCGGTGCCGAGGCTCCCTCGGAGCGGGAGCGTTGTCAAACGTTCTACGCCGAGTAGCGCGACGTTGCTCGTCGCCAGAAGCCCGCCGACCGCTACTTGAGTTGCGCGCTGGAGTATCCCAGCAGCCGGCGCGCGATGATCAGCCGGTTGATCTGGCCGGTTCCTTCGAACAGGTCGTTGATCTTCGCGTCGCGCATCCATTTTTCCAGCAGCAGTTTTCGAGAGTAGCCCACCGGTCCCATCAGCTCGACCGCCTTCTGCGTGACTTTGGTGACGACGTCGCCCGCTTTCACTTTGCAGGCCGAGGCTTCGACGGTGTTAGGCCGCCGCTCGTCCATCAGCCAGGCCGCCTTCAAGGTCAGGAGCCAGCCCGCCCGAAGCTGTCCTTCCATATCAATCACGTCGCGCTCGATCGCGGAGAGACGGTTCCGGGCGGTCGTGTATCGGATCGTGATTCCTTCCTGACTGAGGAGGTCCTTCAGCAGCTCGATCGACGCCCGTGCGATTCCAAGCGCGCTGGCTGCTACCGACGGGCGCGTCGCGTCAAAGGTGGCCATGGCCCCCTTGAACCCTTTCGTCTTATCGACCACCTCGGCGCTGCCTAACAGGTTGTCGAGCGGGATGCGGCAGTCCTGCAGGACCAGTGAAGCGGTGTCGCTGGCCCGAATTCCCATCTTGTGCTCGAGCTTCGTAACTGTCAGGCCGGGCGTGCCGGCCTCCACCACAAACGGCTTCATTCCGGCCCGACCGGCGGAGGGATCGACGGTCGCCCAGATCACGCTGAGACCCTCGGAATCGATCAGCGACTTGTGCCCGCTGGTCACGAAGATCTTCTCGCCGTTGAGAACCCAATGGTCGCCGTCGCGAACCGCCGTGGTACGGATGGCGGCCGTGTCGGAGCCGCAGTGGGCCTCGGTCATGGCCATGCTGGCCCACTTCGGTTTTCCTTCGCGATATCGCGCCAGGAAACGCTCCTTCTGCTCCTTCGTTCCGGTGGCCTCAATGGCGGCCCCGCCCAACCCTGCCCCCGGCCCGCACAGATAGATGCCGGCGTCACCCCATGAGAGGCACTCGATGACGTGGACCAGCGTCGTGGAAGCGATGCTCGGGCCCTGCTCAGGACGCGGAGTTCCCGATCGGAAGCTCTGGCCGGTCTTGAGCGCCGTGTCCCACATCAAGTTGATGAAGTCCCACGGCATCTCATGCTCGTGCTCGTCGTAGTGGCGCGCCTGCGGGCGCATCTTCTGCGACGCGACTCCGCGAACGAACTCGAGTCGCTTTGCGATTTCGGGCGGCGTTTCGAAGCTGATCATACGATTGCAATTCCTTCCATGACCGCGAAGCCGCGCGCGTTCCGCAGCCACATTTCGACTGGATAGTCGCGGATATAACCGTGCCCGCCCAGGGTCTGGACAGCGCGGTCGGTGACCATGAGAGCCATGTCGTCGGCGAAGTTTTTGGCGAGAAGAGCGGCGCGGGTGGCGTCGCGCTTTTCGTCCAGCTGCCAGGCCGCTTCCCAGATCATGAGTCGCGCCGCCTCGATGTCCATGTACATCTCGGCCAGCATGAACGCGATCGACTGCCGTTGGGCGATTGCCTCGCCGAATGCTTTCCGATTCTTCGCGTACTCGAGGGCGTATTCGTAGGCCCCGCGCGCAACGCCGACAGCCATGGCGGCTAGCGCCGTGCGCGAACAGTTCAGAAGAAGCTGAAAGTCGGTGCCGCTCTCTCCACCCAGACGTTGAGCGCGACAATCTTGAAATTCCACCGAGTAGAGCGGAAAGGCCTTCATCCCCATGTTCTGCTCGCGTTCTTTCACCGTCACACCGCGCGTGCCTTTCTTGACGAGAAATCCTTCCGTCCGGCCGTCGACGGAGGCGTAGGCGATCATCCACTCCGCCTCGGCAGCGTAGGGGACGTTGCACTTCGCGCCGTTGAGAACGAAGTCCCCGTTGGAGCGCGCGGCGGTCGTCTTCAAGGCCGTGCTGTCAAAGTCGTACCGCGGCTCGATGAGGGCAGCCGAAGCAGGGGCATACGTATCGGAGCAGAACTGAGGAAGGAGCTCCGCTTTCTGCTGCTCGCTGCCGCAGAGAAGAACAGGAAAGGCAACCAGATTGGGCGCCGATAGCGCCAGCGCTCCCGACAGGTCGCCCCACGCCAGCTCCTCGGCGGCCAATACTCCGGTCAGCGCGGAGCGCTCGCCGAACCCGCCGTACTGTTCGGGGATGCTGGCCGGCAAAAGCCCCAATTCCCATCCGCCCGTGAACATCGATTCAGCGAGCTCTCCATGTTCATCGGCCTCTCGCGCGCCCTCCCGAAGTTCCCTGGAGGCGAACTTGCGCGCCGCCTCGATGAACATCTGCTGTTCCTCAGAAGGCTCAAAGGAAAACATCACGATCCTCCACGATCTCGTTTCTCCATGTCGCCGGCCACTGTGCGCGAGGCGGCGAACAACACCAAAGTGAGCAGCGTGCTCAAAACGGGAATCAGATACATTGCGGAATGCAGGCCCTGTCCGCGGAACGGCTCGAGGATGCTCGCTCCGGCCGCCGCGGCTGCTTTACGCGTGAAGAGGTCGCTGACCATTCCGGTGGCCACCGGGCCGAACGAAGCGCCTAACACGTACATGGCGAAAAAGTAGATCGCCATGGCCGTGCCTCGGAGTGAAGGCTCCACGATGTCGTGGAGCGTGGCGTAGACGCTGGAGTAGTAGACGTACATGGCCATGCATCCTCCCGCCGCCGGAAGAACGAACCACAAGGTGTCATGGGCCGGGCTGCGAAGCGCGAGCAGGAGCAACGGAACTGAGATCAGAATCGAAACCGCGCCCACGATGAGTCTTCCGTTCTTGCGGCGCTGCGACAACTGATCGGCCAGCGCGCCGCCGATCAGAAGGCCGGGAATCCCGGAAAGGCCGAAGCTGAGCATCGACATGAGCCCGGCCTGACGCAGCGTCGCGCCGTGATATCGCATCAACAGCGGAGCGAGAAACGATCCGAGCGCGTACATGTTGAAGTTGTGCAGCGCCCCGGAGAGGATCAGCCACCACATGGTCGGGATGGTGAGGAGAGTTCGCCACGGCCCCTCACCCGGTCCCGCTCCGCGGGACCACCCTCTCCCCGCTTCGCGGGGCGAGGGGCCTTCCCCCGACGAGCGCCCTCTCACTGCTTCGCGGGGCGAGGGCCCTTCCCCCGAGCCCCCTCTCCCCGCTTGCGGGGAGAGGGATGGGGTGAGGGGCGCCTCTGCCATGCCGCGCGCCGGCTCGTCGATGAACAGGGCCGCAATCGCGCAGAAGACTCCCGGGATTCCGGCGACGAAGAAGGCCGCCCGCCAACCCCAGGTGTGGGCCACGAAGCTGCTCACCAGGTACGACAGCGCGATCCCGATCGGCAGTCCGAGCATGAACACCGACATCGCCCGCGCCCGCCGGGCAGGAGGGAAAAGGTCGCCGATCAGCGAGGTGGCCGCCGGAGCGCAGGCAGCTTCGCCGGCGCCGACGCCCAGTCGGGCCGCGAACATCTGCCCATAGCTGCGCGCCATGGCGGAGAAGCTGGTCAGAAGGCTCCACAGGAAAACGGCCAGGCCCAGAATTCTTTTGCGCGAAATGCGATCGCTCAATCGCCCGAGTGGAATTCCAACGAAGGCGTAGAGCAGCGTGAATGCCGTGGTGAGCGCGCCTAACGCGCTGTCGCTCAAGTTCCACTCTTTCCGAATCGGCTCCGCCAACGCTCCGCCGATCTGCCGATCGAAGAAGTTCATGGCATTGATCGCAAAGATGACCGACAGCGCGTATGCCGCGCGGGATCGATCGCTCATCGTCCGCGAAACTCCGGCTTCCGCTTCTCCAGAAACGCGCGCATTCCTTCTTTCTGATCGCTGGTCGCGAAGAGAAGCTGAAAGGCTTTCCGCTCCAGCATCATGGCGGCCTCCAGCGAGGCATCCTGTCCCGCCAGCACGACTTCCTTGATCTGCGTCACCGCCAGCGGCGGCATCGACGCGATGGTCCTGGCGATGCCGAGGGCGGTCTCGAATACCGCTCCATCGGCGACGACGTCGCTGACCAATCCCATGGCCAGGGCCTCGCGCGCGGTCACCGGCTCTCCGGTGAGCAGCATCCGCATGGCGCGGAACTTCCCCACCGCACGCGTCAGACGTTGCGTGCCGCCGGCGCCGGGCAGGATGCCGATGCGCACCTCCGGCTGTCCGAAGCTCGCGCCCTCGCCGGCGACGATGATGTCGGCCTGCATGGCCAGCTCGCATCCGCCGCCTAACGCGTATCCGTTGACGGCCGCGATCACAGGTTTGGGACAGGAAGCGATCGGCTTCCAAAGATCGCGCCGCGCCATCATCTCGATCGCCGTCCGATCGACCATGTCGCGGATGTCAGCACCGGCGGCGAAGACTTTGTCGCCGCCCGTGACAATGATGCAGCGCATGGCCTCGTCGTTCCCGAGATCCGTGAAGTGCTTGGCGAGCATCTGGCGCACAGAGAGGTTGAGCGCATTGCGCACTTCCGGCCGGTTCAGTCGCACCACCGCAATTCCCTCGGCCGGTTTCTCGAGCAGGACTTCGCTCATCGCTTCTCCTTGTGTGGCACAGGCACTCCTGCCTGTGCCGGCACAGACAAGAGTGTCTGTGCCATATTCCGCGTCGGATCGGGCGCCACCTGCACGATCCGCTTACCGATGTTCTCGCCCTGAAGAAGACCGATGAACGCGCGCGGCGCATTCTCCAGACCTTGAACGATGTCCTCGCGGTAGCGGACCTTCCCCTCCCGCAGCCACTGCGACATGTCGCGCAGAAAATCGGGCATGCGGTCGGTGTGATCGAAGATGATCATTCCCTGGATCAGGGCGCGGGTCGCCAGAACCGATCCGAGGTTCGGACCGGGCCGCGGCTTGGCATCGCAGTATTGCGAGATCAGGCCGATGAGCGGAATGCGCGCGTGAACGTTGATCCGCTTCAGCACCGCCTCCAGGACAGGCCCGCCGACGTTATCGAAATAGATGTCGATCCCTTTCGGACAGGTAGCCTTCAGCGCCTCTTTGAGATCTGCGGTTTTGTAATTGATGCAGGCGTCGAATCCGAGGTCGTTCACCACATAGGCGCATTTCTCATCCGAACCTGCCGTGCCAACTACGCGGCAGCCTTTGATCTTCGCAATCTGGCCGGCCAGCGATCCGACCGCGCCGGCCGCCGCGGAGACAACCACTGTTTCTCCTTCTTTGGGATGGCCGATGTCTAACAGACCCACATAGGCGGTCAGGCCCGGCATGCCGAGAACGCCGACGGCAGTTGTGATCGGCGCCTGGGCGGGATCGAGCTTGCGCAGACCCTTGCCTTCGGAGACGGCGTAGGCCTGCCAGCCGTCGAGTCCGAGAACGTAATCGCCGGATTGGTAGCGGGGATTTTTCGATTCGATGACTTCGCTGATCGTCGAGCCGACCATCGGCTCGCCCAGTTTCGCCGGCTCGGCATACGACCTGGCGGTGCTCATCCGGCCGCGCATGTAGGGATCGACGGATAGATAGATGGTCTTGCGAAGCACCTGACCTTCGGGGACTGCAGGGACTGCATTGCTGACGATCTCGAAATTGTCTTCGCTCGGAAAATCCTCGGGGCGACTCTTGAAAATCACCTGCGTGTTCGACTCTTTCATCCCAGCTCCCCGGCCAGCGAGGCCGCTTTTCGAGCCAGCAGGGTGACCCGCTCGCCCAGCAACGCGAAGCGGGGGTCATCCGTCTGTCCACGGACATAGCGCGCATAGATCTGCTGCAGGACCACCGCCAGCTTGAAGAGGGCGAAGACTTCGTAGAGCGCGATGTTGTCGACGGCGCGACTCGAGCGCGACGCGTAACGCTGCAGGATTTCGCTGCGCGTGAACCATCCCGGCCGGGTCGTCACGGTTGCCACCGCGTCGTCGCGCGACTGTTCCGCGACATGGGTCCAATAGCAGAGAAGGATGCCGAGGTCGACCAGCGGATCGCCGATCGCGCTCATCTCCCAGTCGAGCACTGCCACCAGGCCATGCGGCGCCGACGCATCGAGCATGACGTTATCGAGCTTGTAGTCGCCGTGGACGAGCGCTGCTCGTGGCGGATCGGCGGGGATGTGCGCATCCAGCCACCTGGCCAGCTCTTCCATCTCCTGCAGGTCGCTGGTCTTCGAGCCGTGCCATCGCTCCGTCCATCCGCGAATCTGCCGCGCGACGAAGCCGGCCGGTTTTCCGAGCGCATCGAGCCCATGTTTAGCGACGTCGATGGCGTGCAGATCGGAGAGTGTGTCAACCATGGCCTCGCTGATTGCGCGGCGATGCCCCCGAACCGCTGATGGCTCGTCCTCGCGGATGATGATGCCGTGCCGCCGCTCCATGACGTAGAAGACAAATCCGGCGACGCTGAGATCGTCGCACAAGAGATACGGACGCGGCGCCAGCGGAAAGACCGGATGCACTGCTTGCAGCAGGCGGCATTCGCGGGCCATGTCATGCGCGCGCGGAGGCACCGGTCCAAACGGCGGACGGCGCAGCACCAGCTCGCGATCGCCGAAGCGCAGCAGATAGGTGAGATTGGAGTGACCGCCTGGAAATTGCTCGACTTCCATCGGTGCGCTGCCGCACTCTGGGAGAGTGCGGCGAAGATATTCTTCGAGACGCGCCCATTCGAGCTGCTCGCTCGCGCGAACGGGTTTCGTATCGACTGTCACGTGCGCCTCTGATCCGCGATCACGAGGCACGTCGTGGTCGCGTGGGCGTAGAGCTTTCCGGTTCCATCGATGAGGCGTCCTTCCGCAGTCGCCGTCCGACTGCCCATGTGGACGACCGTCCCTTCACTGCGCACCGTTCCCGTGGCGCCCGTAAGGGCACGCACGAAATTCACTTTGATCTCGAGCGTCGTGTAGCCCACGCCGGCGGGCAGCATGGAATGGACCGCGCAGCCCATGGCCGAATCGAGCAGCGTCGCCGCCAGACCGCCGTGCACGACGCCGATGGGGTTGTAGTGAAACTCGGCCGGCTCGGCAGCGAATACTGCCCGTCCCGGACTCACCTCGACGAGATTGAAGCCCATCAAAGCGCCAATCGGCGGAGGTGGCATCTCGCGTTTCGTGAACTTCTGCAGAAACTCCAGACCGCTGATGCCCCGCATCGCGTCCACAAAGAGACGCGGATCTTCCCAATCGAACGTCCGGCTCCGCTTTGTTGTGCTCATTTCATCCTGACCATTCTCGAGACCAGCCGCGGAACGAACCGTTTCAGCGGAACGGCCCACGTTTCCAATCCGCCGATGACAACTTCCTGCTTGCGATCGGCAACGGCATTGACGATCCGGTTGGCGCACTCCTCCGGCCGCATCGCGCGCTCGTGCGTTTCGTCCATCTTTCCGAACGCCGCGCCGTTCCCCGTCAACGCGTTGCGTGACACGTTGGTCCGGATGTAACCGGGGCAGACGATCGTGATCGCGATCCCGTCCTTCGCGACCTCCGCGCGCAGCGAATCGAAGAAGCCATGCAGCGCGTGCTTCGAGGCTGCATAGGTCGATCGCAGAGGAGTTCCAACGTAGCCGACCACGCTGCTGATCGGGACGATGTGTCCCGACTTTCTGGCCAGCATCGACGGCAGGACTGCTTTCGTTAGAGCAACCGTGCCGAAGAAGTTGAGCTCCATGATGGCGCGGTCGGTCGCCAGATCGGTATCCGCCGCCAGCGATCGCTGACTCACTCCCCCGCTGTGCACCAGGATGTCGACGCGATCGACGACCGGAAAGGAATCCGGGCGCGTGAGATCGAAGGGAAGTACGCGATGCCCTGTGCCTTCGCAGGCCCGGCGCACCCGTTCCAACTCGGCAGCATTGCGGGAGGAGAGAATGAGCTTCGCCCCTTCCCTGCTGAAGGCCACCGCGACCGCCTCGCCGATTCCGGACGACGCGCCGGTGACCCAGACGACTTTGTCGCGGAATCTCATCGTTCAATGCCCCTCATCCGCCCTTCGGGCACCTTCTCCCCGCGTGGCGGGGAGAAGGACCTCGCAAACAGTTCCCTCGCCCCGCGAAGCGGCGGGTGAGGGGCGGGCATCATCGATCCCCCGATCGCAACACATTGCGCGCGATGACCATCCGGTGCACCTCCGAGGGACCGTCGTAGATGCGGAATGCGCGAGCCTCGCGATAGAAGTGCTCCAGCGGCGTGTCGGTTGAGATCCCGAGTGCGCCGCAGATCTGAACGGCGCGGTCGATGATGCGATTGACGGCCTCGGCGACGAAGACCTTGCAGATCGAAGACTCGTGGCGGATGTCGTCTCCGCGCTCGTGCTTCCAGGCCGCCTGCATCACCATCAGCCGCGAGGCGTGCAGCTCGATCTCGGAATCGGCAATCATCCATTGCACCGCCTGATGCTCCGCAAGTTTTTTTCCGAATGCCTCGCGGACGTTCGCCCGCGCGACCGCGATCTCGAGCGAGCGCTGCGCGACGCCCATCCAGCGCATGCAATGCGTCAATCGCGCAGGGGTGAGGCGCACCTGCGCCATTTTGAAGCCCTGGCCGGGCTTGCCGAGGACTGCCGAATTGGGGACGCGAACGTTGTCGTACTGCACTTCGCCGTGACCTGGCTCGTGTCCGCCCATGGTCGGGATCGAGCGCAGCACGCGAAATCCGGGCGTGTCGGTCGGAACCAGAAACATGGTGACGCCCTTCTGCGCGTCGGTGACCGCCATCGTGATCGCGAATGCCGCGCCGGCCGCGCCGGTCGTGAACCACTTGTGGCCGTTGATCTCCCAACCGCCGTCGACCCGCGCGGCACGCGTCTGCATCATGGTCGGATCGGAGCCGGCGCCGGGCGCAGGTTCCGACATCGCGAAGCACGATCGAATTTTTCCTTCGATCAGCGGGCGAAGATATTTCTCCCGCTGCGCATCGGTGGCGTAGAGCGACAGCAGATGCATGTTGCCCTCGTCGGGGGCGGCGCAGTTGAGCGCCAGCGGGCCGAGGAAACTACGGCCGGCTTGCTCGAAGACGACGCACATCGCAACGGTGCCCAGGCCGAGTCCACCATATTCGCGAGGCAACTGGGGCCCGTAGATCCCGGCCTTGCGCGCCTTTTGGCGAAGTGAGTCGATGTCCGAAGTCCCGTTCTCCACCGGGATCACTTCATCGCGGACGAACGCCGCCACGCGATCGCGCAGCTCGATGAGATCAGGTGAGAGCTGGAAGTCCATTCCGTTCAGCTCTGGAGATTTTCGAAGATGGTGGCCGCCCCCTGCCCTCCCCCCACGCACATGGTCACCATGCCGTATCGCGACCGGCGCCGCCGCATCTCGCCGATGAGTTGAACGGTCAGCTTGGCGCCCGACGCGCCGAGCGGATGGCCGAGCGCAATCGCACCGCCATTCACGTTGACGCGCTCCTGGTTCATCCCCAGCTCGCGCATCACCGCCAGGGCCTGCGCGCCGAATGCTTCATTCAATTCGATCAGATCGATCTGCTCGAGCTTCAAGCCGGCGATCTTCAACGCCTTCGGCACGGCCGCCACCGGCCCCATGCCCATGATCTCGGGCGGTACGCCGCCGACGGCGAAGGATACGAATCGTGCTAATGGCTGGAGGCCCAGCTCCTGTGCGCGTCGCCGCGACATCACGATGACCGCGGCCGCGCCATCGGAGGTCTGGCTGGAATTCCCCGCCGTAACGACTCCCTGGACGTGAAAGACCGGACGCAGTTTCGCGAGCGCTTCCAGCGTGGTATCGGCTCGCGGGCCTTCATCGGTGTCGAAGGTGACGCGTTGCCGTTTCGCGTCATCGACAATTTCCACGTTGAGCGGAACGATCCCATCATCTGCGAAGCGTCCCTCCTTCTGCGCCGCCAGCGCTTTCTGATGGCTGCGGAAGGAGAAAGCGTCGGCATCCTGGCGAGAAATCGAGTATTTACGCGCAACGTTCTCCGCCGTCAGACCCATGCTCAGATAGACGCCGGGACGTTTTTCGATCAGGTCAGGATTGGGGCGGAAGCGGCCGTTCCCGCGCACGAGGCTCATCGACTCGGTGCCGCCGGCGATGATCTGCTCCGCCATCCCCGACATGATTCGCTCGGCGGCCATGGCGATGGTCTGCGATCCCGACGAGCAGAAGCGATTCACGGTCACCGCAGGCACCGAGTCGGGAAGGCCGGCGCGCAGTGCGGCGATGCGCGCGACGTTCGTTCCCGATTCGCCTTCCGGCATGGCGCAACCGAGGATGACGTCGTCGATGGCGTCGGGAGCAAGGGCGGGAGTGCGGCGCATCAGAGCGGTGATGACCTCCGCGGCCATGTCGTCGGGACGCGTCGTGCGAAGCGCTCCGCGCGGCGCCTTCCCGACCGCAGTGCGCAGACCGGCGACGATCACTGCTTCGTTCATGACTCCTCCGTGGTGGTGTCGCGGAACAGAATGCAGGTCGCCGTTCCGTGGGCACAGACGTTCCCCGCCGCGTCGACGATCCGTCCCTCGGCAGTCGCCGTACGCGAGCCTGCGTGCACGATGCTGGCGGTGCAGGTGAGCGTTCCGGTCTGTCGCGTGACCGCGCGCGTGAAGTTGATCTTCATCTCCAGCGTGGTAAAGACCTTTCCTGCCGGCATGACGGAGTTGACGGCGCAACCGAGGGCGGTGTCGAGCAGCGTGGCTGCAAAACCTCCATGCGCGATGCGAAGGCCATTCTCGAATTCGGGCGTAGGCTCGGCAGTCACCACCACTCGTCCTTCGTCCACTTCCACGATGCGGATGTTGAGCAGCCGCGCCATGGGAGACGCTTCCAGTTCTCCGGCCACGAGCTTGCGCATGTATTCGAGGCCGCTCATCACGCGGCGCGGTTGTGCAATTTCGGCCATTTTCAATTCCTCAACGGCTTTCCGCTGGCCAGCATGAATTGGATGCGTTCGACGGTCTTCGGTTCGCGGCAAAGCGCCACGAAGACCTCGCGCTCGCGATCGAGAAAAAATTGTTCGTCGACCCACTGCCCGGAGGACAGGTCGCCGCCGCACAGAATCGACGCGAGTTTGGAGCTGATCACCGCGTCGTACTCGCTCATGTACGCGCCCTGCTGCATGACGTAAATGCCGGCCTTGAGTGCCGCCAGGACGTCGCGTCCGGCGGCGTAGCAATTTTTCTCGCGAGCAGGAGCGGAATATCCGTGTGCCGCCAGCTCGAGCACTTCCTCTTTTGCCTCGGCCATCAGGTGATCGCGGTTCATGACGATGCGATCGGCGTCGGTCAGAAATCCGAGCTCCCGCGCCTCAGCGGCGCTGGTCGAGACTTTCGCCGCGCCGATGGTCTGCAACACGTTCTGCACGAATGGAAGCGGATCGGCATTCGGTGTCTGCCTGAGTGCGGGCGACACCACGCGGCGGATCAGCTCCTTGCAACCTCCCGCCCCCGGCACGAGACCGACACCAACTTCCACTTGCCCCATGTACGTTTCGGCGGCCGCCACGATTCGCGCCGCAGCCATCGCGACTTCCGCGCCGCCGCCCAGGGTGCGGCCGAATGGGGCGGCCACAATCGGCTTGCTGCAGAAACGAACCGCCATGAGCGCGTCCTGCATGGCCTTCACGCCGCGGTTGAGCGCTTCGCTTCCGTTCGATCCGAAGCCTCCCGCAAGGTTTGCACCGACGCAGAAGTCCGCTCCGTCGTTGCCGATGACCATGCCTGCCCACGCGCCGCTCTCCAATGCCTCCACCGAATGAACGATCATGCTGCGCACGTCGTCATCGAGCGTGTTCATCTTGGTGTGGAACTCGAGTTGAAGCACGCCGTCGCCGATGTCGATCAGACTGGCGCCTTTGTTCTCCCGGACAGCGTGTGGCACAGACACTCCTGTCTGTGCGTAGAAATGTTCTTTCTCCAGCACCCACGCCGGAACATCGACGCCGTACTTCTTCATCGCCTGGGCAGTCGCGCGAACGCCGAGCGCATCCCACAACTCGAAGGGCCCCATTTCATGGGAAAAGCCCCAGCGCATCGCGCGATCGACATTGCCGATGTCATCGGTGATCTCTGGAATGCGATGCGCGGCGTAAGCGAGGGAGTTGTAGACGACATGACGCGCCAGCGCGCCGGCCTTGTCGTCCAGCTGCAGCACAAAGTTGAGACGCTGGGGCAGGCTCCTGATTTTGTTCGCCTCTGCCAGTGAGGGAATTTCGGGCTCGCGACGCTGGCGGTATTCGCCGGTGTCGAGATCGAGCGTTTCGATGGACTTCCCGCCCTTCTTGTAAAAGCCCTGCCCGCTCTTGTCGCCGAGCCGGCCGCGGTCCATCTGCTTCTTGCGCAGCGCTTCCACGCGAGGAGAACGGAGCACTTCGCGCGCGGGATCGTTCGGGATCAGGTCGTAGAGATTTTTCGCGACGGAGCTGGAGACGTCGAGTCCTACCAGATCCTGCAGCCGGAAGGCGGCCGTCTTCGGGCGGCCGATCAGCGGTCCGACGATGGCGTCGGTCTCCTCGATGGTGTAACCGCGCTGCAGCACGAAGTCGAGCAACATCGCGCCCGACATGGAAGCCATGCGGTTGGCGATGAAGTTCGGCGTGTCCTTGCAGATCACCACGCCCTTGCCCAGCCGGCGCTCTGCGAAATCGCGAACGAAATCCGTGATCCTCGGATCCGTTTCCGCGGTCGGGATCACTTCCAGCAGTTTCATGTAGCGCGGCGGATTGAAGAAATGGGTGCCCAGGAAATACGGCTTGGCGGCGATCTTTGAAATCGGAAGTCCCGATGTATTGCTCGAGACGATGCTGTCGGGCTTGCGCAGGCGATCGATGCGTGCGATCAGATCGCGTTTCGGCTGCAGCTCTTCGACAATGGCCTCGATGATCCAGTCGCCTTCGCCGATCCACGCTTCGTGTTCGTCGAGATTTCCGATGGTCACCAGGTCGGCCGTCTCGGCCGTGAAAAATGCAGGCGGCTTCGATTTCTTCAAGCGCTCGAGCGAGGCCGCCACGATCTTCTGCGAGATATCGAGCAGGTAAACGGGCACGCGCGCATTCGCAAAATGAGCCGCGATTCCCCCACCCATCGTTCCCGATCCGATGACGACGGCGCGGCGAATGGCACGGGATCCCTCGCCCCGCGAAGCGGGGAGAGGGTGGTCCCGCAGAGCGGGACCGGGTGAGGGGCGCGTTTTCATACGTTCCCCGCAAATAAATCCGGATCCGTCTTCTGCAGCCGCTCGATGAAGTCCTGCCACAGCGGAGCGATCACGGGGATCCGGGCAATTTCGCTCTTGGTTCTGCGCGCAGCATCCGGCGCGATCGGGATCGGCTCCAATCCGGTCGCGCGCGCCGCCTGCGCCACCGACATGTTGCGCAGCACCATCCCCTCCAGCAGCAGCATGCGGACGAGCGCCAGCGGAATGCTGTCGGCGGTGGTGATCGCGCCGTGATTGGGAAGGATCGCGATCGGTTTTTTCCCCAGCGAGTGGGCGATCGGCATCACGCGCTCTTCCTCCGACGCCAGCCCCTCGTAGTTCTCGTCGATGACCGCCACATCATCTATTAATAGACAACTCTCCTGATCGAAGACCTCCGGAACCCGTCGAAATGCGCTAAATGTAACCACTGCAGGAGGATGCGTGTGCATAACCACCGTCGCCTGAGGATTCTCGCGGTGGATGATGCCGTGAAGGCGAATCGTGTCGTTGACGTAGGCGTCCCCTTCGACGACCTTTCCCGAAAAGTCGACCACCACAACGTTGCGCGGCCGCAGGGTGGCGAAGGACGGCCCGAAGTGATTCACGAGCATGCGACCCTTGCCGATGGCCACGCTGATGTGTCCGGCGTTGGCCGCGCTCAAGCCGTTTCGGTAGAGAAGCCGAGCCGCGCAGCAGAGGTCGAGCCGGATGCGGTCGTGGTCGGTCATGATTGCTGTGCCATCGCCCGCGCCTCCTCCCGCAACTCGCGGCGCAGAATTTTCCCGACCGCCGACTTGGGAAGGCTCTCGCGTAATTCGATCTCCACCGGCCGCTTGAACTCCGCCAGATTCGCCGCGCAATGGCTCCGCAAATCGTCGGCGCTGACGCGAGCGCCCGGCTTGGGGACGACGAAGGCCTTCACCACCTCGCCGTAGTAGTTGTGCGGCACTCCGATGACGACCGCTTCCATCACTCCGGGATGCGTGAAGAGAACCGACTCGACCTCCGACGGGTAGACGTTGAAACCGCCGACGATGATCATGTCCTTCTTGCGCTGCACGATGTAGCAGTAGCCGTCATCATCCATGCGAGCGACGTCGCCGGTGTAGAGCCAGACACGGCCGTCGTCGTCCTTGCGAAGTGCGACGTCCGTCTCGTCGGGCCGTTTCCAGTAACCCTTCATGATCTGCGGTCCGGCGATGCAAAGCTCCCCCTCTGTCCCCGGATCAACTTCGTTCAGACCGCCGACGAGGTCGACGATCTTGATGTCGGTGTCGGGCAGCGGAATGCCGACGCTTCCCGGCTTTCGACGCGCTAGCGACGGCGTCGTGTGAGTCACCGGCGAAGCTTCGGAAAGCCCATAGCCTTCGTTGAGCGTTCCGCCGGTCATTCGCTCGAACTGATCGATCACCTCCAGCGGCAGCGGAGCGGATCCGCTGTTGAATCCGCGCACCTTGTCGATGCCGTACTCTTGTGCCTTTGGATGATTCAGGATCGAGACGTAGATGGTGGGCACGGCCGGAAAGTACGTGGGCCGGAAATCGCGGATCGCGGTGAGCAGCGCGTCGACGTCGTATTTCGGAATGAGAATCTGCTGTGCGCCTTGCCACGTACCGGCGATCAATCCGACCGTGAATCCGTAGATGTGAAAAAAAGGGATGACCAGCAGAATGCGATGTTCGCCGCGCTTTTGATCGGGGTGATGCAGAACGGTGGTCTGGATGACGTTGGCGAAAATGTTGTAGTGCGTCAGCATCGCGCCCTTGGGAACGCCGGTCGTTCCACCGGTGTACTGAAGGACGGCGACATCATTCTCGGGGTCGATGCTCACGCCAGGGAGATTGGGCTGGCCCACGCTGGCGAGGATGTCGCTGAGCCGCTGCGTTCCCTCCAGCGCAGGACAAGGAGCGGCGGCGGCGCTGTATTCACCGACCGAGGTGATCACGATCGATTCGATGGCAGTCTGGCTGCGAATGGCGAGCGCGTTCGGAGCGAGGAGGTCCAGCGTGATGAGAAGGCGCAGGCCGGAATCGGAGGCCACCACACCGATCTCGCGCGGCGTATAGAGCGGATTGACGTTCACCACGATGCCGCCGATCCGCAGGATGGCAAACGCTGCGATCACGTATTGCGGGCAGTTCGGAAGCATGATGCCGACGCGATCGCCCTTCGCGATTCCGAAGCGCGCCAGCGCCGTGCCGAGCCGGTCGCTCCGCTCCTTCACCTCGGCCCAGGTGAGACTCGCGCCAAGGAAGCTGGTTGCCGGGCGGTCGGGAATGTCGGAGGCCGTCAGCTTCAAAATTTCGCCGAGCGGCCGCCGCGGATAATTCATGTGCGGCCGCACCCAATAGTCGTAGTGACCGATCCACGGTCTCTTCACATCTCCTCCCACCTGCGGGGCGAGGGACTTCGCGCGAGATCCTTCTCCCCGCCTGCGGGGAGGGGCCGTGCTACACAATGGTTGCTCCTCCGTCGACTGCGATGGCTTGTCCGGTGATGTAACTCGATGCGTCCGCGGCCAGGAAAACGGCCACGCCTTTGAGCTCTCCTGCCTCACCAACGCGTGGAATCGGATTGCGGGTCTGGATCGAAGGCTCGACCAGACCGATGACCGGATCGGCGAGGCGCGAGTGAAAAAATCCGGGAGCGATGGCATTGACGCGGATGCCGTGCGGTCCCCATGATGCCGCCAGCTCCCGCGTCAGTCCCATGAGACCAGCCTTGCTGGCGACATATCCGGCGTAATGGGGCCCGCCCACCGACGATCGCATGCCGGCGACGGACGCTATATTAATGATGGAGCCGCTCTTCTTCTTCAACATCTCGCGGCCTGCGGCTTGTGCGAAGAGAAACGCTCCCGTCAGATTCGTGTCCAGAACCCGCTTCCATTGTTCGAGCGACATGGCCTCGGGACGCTCTCCCCACGAAATGCCGGCGTTGTTGACCAGGATGTCCATTCGCCCGAATTTTTCCATGGCCGTCGAGACGATTCCCTCCACCTGCTTCGGATCCGAGACGTCGCACAGCGCCCCTTCAACGCGCAACCCTCGCGCTCGAAGCGCAGCCATTGCCGGCGTGAGCCACTGCTCGCGCCGCGCGCACAACATCAGCGACGCGCCCGCTTCCGCCAGACCTTCGGCAATCTCCAGCCCCAGCCCGCGCGAGCCGCCGGTCACGATGGCGACTCGCGAGGAGAGATCGAACAGTTGCTGGATGGTCCTGGACATCAATGACACGACCCCTCATCCGCCTCGAGTTCCCTCGCCCCGCGCAGCGGGGAGAGGGTGGTCCCGCCGAGCGGGACCGGGTGAGGGGCTGTGGCGCATCTCAGAAAATGAGCTTCACGGCCAGCTGCAACTGACGTCCCGGCAGCGCCTCCGTGAATCGCCCGTACGTGACGCGTCCCGCCGCGTCCTTCTGCGGCGTGGAGGGGAACGCTCCGGCGCCGAAGATGTTGTTGATCTCGGTGTAGTTGGCCCGATCGAGCAGGTTGAACACGTCGACGATTCCCTCCACTGCCCGGCGGCCGTTGAACGTGAACCTCTTGCTCACCCGGGTGTCGACGATGAACTGATTTTTCATGTGCTGGCTGTTGCGCTTGACTGAGGTGGAAGCATCGGCCGGATTGGTGCGCGCGCGATCCGACGGGAACGCGCCGCCGTCACCGTCGCCGTTGAGATCGGACCCCGCCAGCGGTGTGAACGGACGCCCCGATGCCGCCGTCATGATGGTCGAGAACTGAACCTGCCACGGGAACTGATAGAGGCCGCTGAAGACGAAGCGATGCCGCTGATCCTGGGTGGCCGCTCCTTTCTCGGAATGGGGATCGAAACCGATCGGCAGTCCCTTCAGATTGTTCGGGTCGCGTCCGCGTCCGTTGTTCATCACGATGAACGCGCTCTGAAAATCTGTGGATGTGTCCTGAGCCTTCGACAAGGTGTAAGACAGCATGAACTGGTAGTTGTTCGAAAGTCGCTTGTTCAATGCCAGCGTCAGGCCCTTGTACCAGGTCTCGCCGAAGGACGTGTATTGGAGGACTGAGGCAGAAGTGCCGGCAACACCGTTGATGTCGTTAGGCCGGCGGCCGGCTCCAAGAGACGGCACGATGGGGTTGTAATCGATCGTCCCGATCTGGTGGTGTCCGCGAACGTAGAGCGCATCCGCCGAAACCGAGGTCACCGAACCGAGGGCGCGGTCGTAGCCGATCGCTGCCTGCTGCGAGTACGGCGTCTGCAGGCCGGGGTCGGGTGAGATCACCAGACTCGGATACGGAGTGGTCGGCTCGGGGAGCTTGTGCCCGGGCGCTCTCCACGCTCCGACCGAGCCCGGAATACGCAGGACCAGCGTGCGCACGCCGTCCGCCGCTCCGTTGATTCCGTTGCCGACCTGGGCATTGGCCAGGATCTGGTTGTCGTAGAAAATCCCCCACGCCGCATGGAACGATGATCGACCGTTTCCGGCCGGATCGAATGAGACCGACAGCCGCGGACCGAAGTTGTTGGTGTCCTGCGGAATCTTGTAGGTGTACGTGCCTCCCGGTATCGAGACGGTGTACGGAATGTCGTACATGAACTGGCGCTGATAACGCATGCCCATTTTGAAGACGAGTTTCTGCGACACGTTCCAGTCGTCCTGCACGAAGAACGCGATGTCGGGGTCGTCGTACGAGTCACCCGTTCTTCCGTAGCCCTGGACGTAGGCGGCCGGCACGCCCGCGCCAAACGCCTGCAGCGCGGAAATCGGCTGCATGATGCCGAGGGCCGGAATGGCAGGAAGCGCCGCGAAGATGAAGCGGCCGCCGAAGTGCAGCGGCAAAGCAGTGAAGGAGGTGTGCACTTTGTTGAAATCAAATCCGGCCTTCGCCGAATGCGTGCCGTTGTAGAAACTGAGCGCATCCTTCAACTGATAGCGCTGATTCCTTCTCGGCTGAGGAGTGAATCGCTGCCGGCCGACGCTGGCCACGCCCACGATCTCGACGGTCGGTCCGCCCTTCAGGTTGTCGTCGCACACGCCGCCGCAGTTCGGGTCGAGTGATTCGATCATTTGATTCTCGCGGGCATACTGTCCGCGCAGCTCGTTGATCCAGCCCTCCCGCAATGTGTCGGTCTGGGAAGCAGCCAGCGCCCAATCCTTGCGGTCCTGCACCGCTCCGCGGCTGCGCGCCACGATTCCGCCGAACGGTTCGATGTTTTCGTTGATCAGGCTGGCGTAGTTAGCGCGTACCGTCAGGCTGTGAGCTGACCTCCACTGATGGTCGATCTTGCCGAGGAATGCGTGGGACTTCACCTCGTAGGGGACATTGCCCAGCGCGATCGGAAAGCCGTTGGCATTGAGCAGGGTCGCGGCGGCCGGGTCGATCGTCACGAAGTTGCTGGTGTTGGTGTGCAGCAGCTCCGCCGAAACGAAATAGAAGGTCTGATCTCGCCGGATCGGCCCGCCCAGCGTGGCGCCGTACTGGGATTGCTTGAAGGGAGCCTTGTTCTGGCTGATGGAGTTGCCGAAGACGTCGAACTTCTCGAAGTGCGACTTGGCATTCAGACTCTTGTTGCGGAAAAACTCGAAGGCGTTTCCGCTCGGTTCGTTCGTCCCCGAACGCGTGATGATATTGACGACGCCGCCGGAAGCTTTTCCGAACTCGGCCGAATAGGAATTCGTCAGCACCTGGAATTCCTGAATGGCCTCCTGGCTGAAGGTGGCACGAACGGCGCCGACGACCGGATCGTTGTTGTCGACACCATCCACCATGATGTTGTTCGAGCGTGCGCGCTGGCCTCCGAAGGTCAATCCGGAAGTGGCCGAGGCTCCCTGCTGCGGGGTGCGGTCGGTAGTCACTCCCGGCGTGATGACGCTGAAGCTGAGGAAATTGCGTCCATTGGTGGGAAGGCTGTCGATCTGCTCCTGGCCCACCACAGTGGAGACCGAAGTCTGCGTGGTGTCCAGCACCGGCGCGGTAGCGCTGACGGTGATGGCCTCCGCCGCTCCCGGGCGAAGAGTGAACTGCAGCTCGGCCAGCTGACCGAGCTGTAGCCGCAGGCCGTTCCGCTTCTGCGGAGCGAATCCGGCCAGCTCCGCCGAGATGGTGTAGACACCCGGCTGAAGCGCGCCGATGTAATAGCGGCCCTCCTTGTCGGTGACTGTAGTGCGCGATTGATTCGTGGCGGTGTTAGTGGCCGTGATTGTGACGCCGGGCAAGACGGCGCCCGACTGGTCCTGAATCGTGCCCTGGACATCCGCGGCAGTCAGCCGCGACTGCCCGAACAAACCGATGGGCATTGCCAAGACGAAGAGGATGATGCAAAGAGCTCGGACCCTTGACGCCATCTGTGCCTCCTGTTTAGAAATCAGATTGCTCGAAGACTCCGGCCGCCGCGCGCCGCCGGCCGGGTCAGACCATTGAGAGCGATGTCCACGATTGCTTCTGAAACGTGCTGCTCGTTGAGGGCACCTTCGGCCCGATACCAGCGAGACAGCCAGTTGATCATTCCGAGAAGGCTGAAGGCAGCCACTGTGAGGTTGACGTCTCGTAACTTGCCGGCCTCTTTCATTTCCTGCAGGGTGGCCCGCAGGAAGTCGAAGTATTCGCGTTTCTTCCGCGTGACTTTGCGGTTTTGCGCCGCAGTGAGAGCGCGGGCTTCGTCGACCAGGATAGTGACCGCGCCATGCCCGCGCGTGACGATCCGCGCATGCATGGCGATCATGAAGCGCAGGCGCGCCTCGGGATCCTTGATCTTCATCGCCGGCTGTGCGACTTCGCGATCGAGCTCGTTGAGCCCGTACTGCATGATGTCGAACAGCAACTGCGTCTTGCCGTGGATGTAGTGATAGAGCCCGGCCTTTGTGATCCCAAGGGCCTGCGCAATGTCGCTGACCGACGTCGCGTCATAGCCCTTCTGCAGAATGACCTCGGCGGCCGTCCGATAGACCTCGGACGCTCGTCCCTCGTTCTGGACCGCGCTCCGATCCTGCGCCGTCATGTTTGTTTTGATCGATCTACCGACCGATCGGTAGGTAGCATATTTAACGACTGCGCAGCGAGTCAAGATGCCCCTCACCCCGTGAGGGGTCTCAATCGTGAACCACCAGCCCCCGCGCATTCAGTCCCGCGCGTAGTTCCTCGAAAGCCTGATTCACTTCCGACAGCGGATAGGTTCGGGTCAGCAATTCGTCGAGCTTCAGCTTTCCCTCGCGATACCACGAAAGCAGGCGCAGGGCGTCGCGATGGACGTCCGAGCCTCCGTACCAGCAGCCGAGAAGACGCTTCTCCATGACCGGAATGAAGAAGACGTTCAGGCTGACCGACTCCTTGCGCGAGCCGATTCCGATCACCACGCAGGTTCCCCCTTTGCGCGCCGCGGCGTAGGCCTGCTCGATCGATTCCTTCCGGCCAATCGCTTCGAAGGCGTAGTCCACTCCGCGCCCGTCGGTCAGATCGCGAATGGCAGGAAGAGGATCGTGCGCCGACGCGTCAATGCCGTCCGTGGCGCCAAAGGCGGCCGCAAACTCGAGTTTTCGCGGATGGACATCGATGGCGATGATGCGCTCCGCACCGGCGATCGCTGCCCCCTGGATGACGTTCAACCCGACGCCGCCTGCTCCAAACACTGCCACCCGGCTGCCGCGATGCACCTGGGCGGTGTTGAACACGGCGCCAACGCCGGTCATCACCGAACAACCGATCAGCGCCGCTTTGTCGAGCGGCGTGTCATCCGGCAATTTCACGCATGCGTTGGCGGGCGCCACGATCCGCTCCGCCAGCGCACCGAGTCCGCTGAACGTCTGCAGATCGACACCGTCTCGACGCATGCGCGTGCTGCCGTCGGGCTGACGAAAGGTGGCGTTGATCTTCGCTCCGACATCACAGAGTTGCGGCTTGCCGATGCGGCAGTAGAAACACGCGCCGCATTGCGTCACCCACGCCAGCATCACGCGGTCGCCTTCCTTCAAATGCTCGACCCCCTCGCCGGGGCGCTCGACGATGCCCGCCCCCTCGTGGCCGAGAACGCAGGGAAGCTTCGCGGGCATGATGCCGGTGATGACCGAGAGGTCGGAGTGGCAGACGCCGCTGGCGGCCATGCGCACCAGCACCTCGCCGCGTTTGGGCGCGTCGAGGTCGACGTCTTCCACGCGCAGAGGCTGGTCGAGCTCGTAACAGATTGCCGCTCGCACTGAATCCATTGGGGTCAGATCTTTGATTCTCGCTCGGTTCTACACGTTGAAGAGCGACGTACGCCCGTTGACGCGGCGCAGGGGAGTATTTTTTCACGTTGCGGTGAAAAACGATCGTTGCCGGACGACGCAAAGCTGTTGCCGGCCAAGAAGTGGTTGAATGGCCTTCTTTGACTCTTCAATCTCTACTCTTTGAAGAGTGAAGCGAGAATCAAAGACCTGACCCCAATCGGTATAGACTCGGTGTAGCCCAATCCATCGAAAATCAAAGTGCGAGGCCGCGGCCCGCGGTTTTTCCTGTGCTGGATCTAACACGAGGAGGTTTCACATGAGTCTGCTTCGCTGGTCGATTCTGATCGCCTTCGCGGGAGTGGCGACGGCAGGAGCCGCAACCCTCACCGTCAATTCAGCAGCCGACGATACAACCTCCGGCAACGGCCTTGTGACGTTGCGCGAGGCGATCGCCGCGGCCAATGCCGATAGCTCGACGGACCTCGGTCAGACCGGAAGCGGCGCCGACACGATCGTTTTTGATCCCTCGCTCGCGGGCGCGACGATCGAGCTCTCGACCGTTGGTAACTCGACCTTCGGACCTTCAGCGCTGGCAATTACCAGCGACGTCACGATCGACGGCGCTGCTGCGCCCCTGCTCACTATCTCGCGCAACGCGGCGGTGTCGCGACTTCGCCTCTTCTACGTTGCGGGCGGCGGCACGTTGCGGTTGAAGAACATCACCCTAGCCAACGGCGTGGTGAAAGGCTTTGACGGCGGCGCTACGCACCGAGGCGGAACGGGCGGCGGCGGCGCCGGCTTGGGAGGGGCGGTTTTGAATCAGGGAACTCTGGAAATTACGAAGTCGACGCTGAACTCCAACACAGCCGTCGGTGGTGCCGGCGGACCGCAATCCAACATCCCTGATACGTTCCCTCGTGGTGGTGGCGGCGGCGGCGGAACGGCCGGAAACGGCGGAGTACCGACCGGCGGAAACGCGGCCCTCGATACTGGTGGGGCGGGAGGCTTGGGCGGTGGAGGCGCTGGCGGGAACGGCGATGACACGAACTGCGCAGCCGGCGCGGCCGGCAGCTTCGGCGGCGGAGGTGGCGGAGGAGGAGGAACTGCCAATGAGCCGGCCTCGCCCTGCAACGGTGGCGCGGGTGGGTTCGGTGGTGGTGGCGGAGGCGGGGGTGCGCGAGCGACCGGCTTCGGATCAGGGGCAGGAGGGGCAGCAGGATATGGCGGCGGTGCCGGCGCAGCGGGATCGAGCGGTGATGTGTCCACTACGCCCGGCGGGGGCGGCGGCGGCGGCCTGGGCGCGGGCGGCGCGGTCTTCAATCACGGCGGCACTGTGAACGTGACCAACAGCACCTTCAGCAGTAACAGCGCGCAGGGCGGGGCGGGAGGCAGGACGGGCGTCAGCGACGGCAACGACGGATCACCAGGACAAGGGTTTGGCGGCGCAATCTTCAATCGCAATGGAACGCTCAGCGTCCTCGCTGCTACTTTCAGCGGCAACTCCGGCCGAGGAATCTACAACCTTGGCGACGGCGCCTCAGCTACCGCGACCATCAACGGAACGATCGTCGCCAACTCGTCAGGCGGCAATGACTTCCAAGGCGCGACGAATGCCGGCGGGAGTCAGACCGCAAACGGCACCGATAATCTGATCGAGTCGCAGAGCGGTTTCACTGGATCGATCACATCAACTGCCGATCCGCAGCTGGGCGCGCTGGCCCACAACGACGGTCCTACACGCACTCATCTGCCGGCGCTAACCAGCCCGGCGGTCGACGCGTCGATGCTGGGGACACCGGCCCTCGATCAGCGAGGAGTGTCGCGGCCAGATGGAGCACATCGCGACATCGGATCTGTGGAGGTCGTCCACAATCATCCGCCGGTTGCAGTCTGCAAGAACGTGACGGTGAATGCCAACGCTCAATGCGTCGCAAATGTGAGTCCATCCGCGGTGGGCGGCGGTTCGTCCGACCCCGACGGCGATCCGATCACGCTCCAGCTCTCCCCTGCCGGTCCATTCAGCCTCGGTACGACCGGGGTCACGTTGACAGTCACTGACAACAAGGGCGCCTCCGCCTCCTGTCAGGCGACGGTGACGGTGGTCGACGCAACGCCGCCGGCGATCACGTGTCTGGCGAATGTCGTGCTCGAATGTCCGGCCAATACCAAGCCGTCGGCGACAGGCATGGCAACGGCGGTCGACAACTGCTCGATCCCTACTGTCAGTTTCACCGACGTGAGCGTGCCCGGCTGCGGCGGCACCGTGACGATCACGCGCACCTGGACAGCTACCGACGCGGCGGGAAACTCATCCTCGTGCGTGCAAACAGTGCGGACTGTGGACACGACACCCCCAGTGATCATTCCCGGGCCCGACAATGCTATCTGCCTGTGGCCACCGAACGGGAAGTACGTTTACATCAACAACGTCACGGCGGCGGTTCAGATCGTTGACGCCTGCGATCCCCATCCGACGGCGGCGACCATCAGTTGTGTCTCGAGTCAGTGCGACGACGCCCCCTGCGCCGATCATCCGGGAGAAAACGGCGACGGCAATACCGTCAACGACTGTGTCTACGACGCGGCCCTGGATCGGCTGGCCGTGCGGTCAGAGCGAGCCGGAACCGATCCGGCGGGACGCACCTACTCTCTGATGATGACAGCGGTCGATGGCTGCGGAAACACGAGCGCACCGGTGGTTGTGTTCACCGCTCACGTTCCGCACGATGCGACGCCGGGTCAGCAATGCGTGAAGCCATAGGGTTGCCGAATTCACGAGGGGCGGTAGCGTAGCCTGCGTCACCGCCCGTCGAAGCAACCGCGCCGATCGAACCTGCAATCCGGAATGAAGACCGTGATCTTCGCCATCGCGGAGGTCTTGGCGATCCCGTTGCTCGCCTCGAATGCGAACGCGTCGAGTCCGAGGAAACCGGTGGCCGGCGCGTAGTTCACCTGAGGGCTGGGCAGATCGTACGGGACCGTCGTGATCAGCGTATTCGAGCTGTCGCGCAGGACTCCACTCTTCGGCAGCGAGGTGATTCTGTACAGCAGTGGAACCGTGACGCCACCCGTAGCGAGTGAGAGCATCGGAACATTGTTTTCACTCACGTTGCCGCTCGCCGAGGTGCGCACCTCGAGACCGCGCGCCGGCCCGGCGAGGCTCTCGTTCACGCGGCCCTGAATGGCAAAGAAGCTGAAGCCGTTGCGCGCCGCGGCGCGGACCTGATCGAGCACGCCGAAGCTGAACGTGCCGTCCGCGCCGATTGACATCGATTCCGGCACAGACATCACGGCGCCGGGGATCGGTTCTGCCGGCGCCTCGAAGTCGGAGTTGGTGAGATTGCCGTCGCCGCTGCGGCCGATCCAGTAGAAGAACGTGTCGAGCGAATCGACTGTGCCACGGTGCGTGGGCAGCAGCACCTGCGCGCTCTGCAGGGAGTCGACGGAGCCGGCGACCCCCGACATGTCCCACTCGAACTGCATCCGCACGGTTCCATTCGAGCCCGCGCTTCCCGACTGATTTACGCCAGCGCTCATGAAGACCGGCGTCGAGCCCGGCAACGCATTGGCGTTGTCTCCGAAGCCGTCGCCGTCCGAATCAGCCACATTTCCTGCGACCCTCACTGGTTTGAGGAATAGGGCCTGAGGTTTGATCACCAAGTGGCGGCTCGCCATCTGCATCGAACTTTCGCCGAGCGAAATCAGAACACTCGTATTGGCGACGGTCGAGACTTCGACGTCGTGGGCCAGGGTGGGAGGATCGGTCAGCGGACCCTGCACCGAGATGGAGAAGATCGCGGCGGCGCAGACGGTGGCGCCGGAGATGACGCCGCAGGCCTGGAACTGGAACGAGTCCGGACCGACGAATGCCGCGTCGGGCGTGTAAACCACCGTCGCGCTGCGTTGCGGAACCTCGGAACCCTGCGTGACCGCGCCGAGCGTGCCGTGGAATGGCCCGCTGTTGGCTACGATCGAGAACGTGAGCGAGACGCCGGCGGGAGCGGTGCCGCGCAGCAGCAACGTCGCGGCGACATCCCTTGTCGTCGGCGTGGAGCTGTCCGTCGCCACAACGGTCGTCGGATTTGGTTGCGGATCGGTCAGTCCAGCATTGATCGTCACGATCGCATCGCCGGTGGCCCCGGATTGATCGCGCACACGGAAAGTGAATGCGTCCGCGACGTTCGCCGCAGCCGGCGTGTAAGTGACGTTCGCGCTGCTCGCGGACGCAGACACCGGCGTCGAGAGCGTCCCCGCATTCGGTCCGGAGACGATGCTGAAGGTCAGCGCTCCCCCTTCGGGATCCGATCCGGTGAGCGTGATCGCCAGCGGCGCCGAGCCTTTCGTCGAGACGGTCTGAGGATTCGCGGTCGGCGCCTGATTGAAGGCGCTGTTGATCGTGAAGCGGCCGTTCCGACCGACCATGATGTCGCGCGCGAAGAACGCCCCGTTTCCTTCAAAGCTCTGATCGAGAACGAGTGAGCCCGCGGTCGCGTAGAGCGTGGCGAACACTCTCCCTGACTGCCCGATATGGACGGCGGGTGGCGTCGACGACAGCTTGCCGTCCGTGCCGTTGATGCCGTCGATCTGTATGCGGATGGCCGCTGCCGTGAGTCCCGAACCGTTCTCCGGCATGACGACGGAGTCGGCGCCGAATTCAGCGCGTCCGCTCACGACGACATCCGATGGTGCAGCGTATCGCAGCGCACCACCGCGCCCGACAGTGATGGATCGGAATGCGTAGCCACCGCCGCGCAAGCGCAGCGTCGCCGCGGCGCCGATGATGAGATTTCCGTACGCACCTTCGTCCAGGGTCAGCAGACCGGAGTTTGGAACGACCACGTCAGTCGAACCGGCCGGACGAACGAGCGCCGGTGGAAGCGTCGCGAACACGGGCAACGCCAGCGGCGTGAACCGTGTGCCCGCGATGGTGCCTCCGTTGGTCAGCGTGTTGTAGTAGACGTCGCCGCCCACCGCCACGGCCTGATCGAGATTGATCGACGTCGCCGCGAGCCTGTAGCCGGCCGGCGTGGAGCCATTGCGATCGTACGACAACGCCGCTCTGCCGAGCACCGGACCGACGGTCGCATTGTTCACGATCACGTCGCCGGACACGATGGCCGAGTCGCGATCGATCTGAATGCTGTTCGTCGCGAGGAGCACGGCGTTGCCCACGCCGGGCGATACTTGCGGCCTCTGGGCAAGAGCGACAGACGCCCAAACCAATGTTGCGAGCAGAAGTAGAACACGATGTTTCATCGCGACGCTCCGCTGGACGTTAGTTGTGCGACTTCTGAGCGTCTTTCTCGAGTTGCTCGACGCGCTGCGAAAGTTCACCGATGACCATCTGCTGCTCCTGGACTACTTTCGTCAGTACAGCGACGATGTCCATCGCGCTCATTCCCTTGTGGTCTTTGGACGCCACGATATCTGGAGCATCTTCGGCAATGAATCCGACGTGATGCTCTCGAGGGTCGATTTTGTAGGAAAAGGTGACCGGAATCAGTCCCTCCAGCGTGCGTTTAGCCTCGTCCGAGTCGAGCGTGCAGATGTTCTCTTTGAAGTCTCGGCTCGATGCGTTCGTCCAGACACCCCCGGCGGAGAGGAATGCGCCGTTGCTATGCTGGAGTGGGTTGGCCGGGGAGATTACCCCTCCGAAGCCGATGTTGCCGTCCGTGGCGATGGTCATTCGCGAAGTCCAGCCATTGGATATGAAATCGATCGGCGTTGCGTTCGTCGAACCAAACGTAGCGCGGTTGGCTGTGATGCAGGCTCGCAGCTGGAAGGTGCCATTGTTTTCCACGGTGAGGCCAAGCGCCGGGTTTTGAGCGCCTGGATCGCTTCCCAGGACATGGAGCTTCGTCGACGGGGAAGCCGTCCCCACACCAACGTTTCCGCTTGCCGAAATGTCGATGGAGCTGGTCGGTGCGCCCGGGCGGATGCGCAGCGGCAGCCGTGAGCCGCCGGTGACGTCGCGGATGAACCAGTTCGCCTCGTTCGCACCGATGTCCCAGGTCTGCGCTGTGAACCCGCCGGCAACGGTCTGCTCCTGACGAATGGCAGGCGTGTCGCTGGTGGTGACATGGAGATCGAGGACCGGCGTCGCGGTCCGGAAGCCGACCTTGCCATTGCTGGCAACGAAGATCGAGTTTGCGGGCGCGCCCGCGGTCACCGTCAACAGCGCCCTGCCGGCCGTGGAGTCGTCGATGGAGAACTTGCTCGCGCCGCCGCTGGCGGAGTCGTTCGCGGTCAACTGCCAGTCGTTGGAGGGGAAGCCGGCGGCAGTGGAGGTGTCGTCGAACCTGATCCGGGTGTTGTTTTCTTTCAGGCGGATCGTGTCGAAGCCGAAGCTCTCGTTGTTGACGCAGTCCAGGCCGACGCAGAGGCTGCCCTGAATGATGGCGTCGTCGGCGGTCACGACATCCAGCGGCGCCGGCTTCAGCGCATTGGCGGCGACCTTGCCCCCGCGGGGCGGCGCTGGCTCTTCGCCGGCACTGACTACGAACGACCCGCTCTGGATCGCGAATGCGCCGGACCTGACCAGGTCGCGGTTCAGACCTGCTTCGGCCTGGATGCGGGCGACCGCCTCTTCGTCGCCAGCTTGGCGCGCGGCAGCCAGCTGCCGTTTGGTCTCCGCAGATATGCGCGGCACCGCGCGCAGTTCCCATGTGTAGTGGCCGTCGGCGGGAACTTTCGCGCCGAGCTCCTGCACGCGAAGCACCGCGGCGCGCCCCGCTTGGAACTCCTTCGAGAGCGCAAAGCCTTCCGGCCCGCTCACCGTCAGGATCAGGCGCTCGTAGGCGACTGAACTCTGCCACTGAATGGCCGAAGCCGAGATGTTGGGGTCAGCGATGTCCGGTGCTCCGATGACCGGCTTGGCGGCCAACGCAGCGACGGAGATCGCGAGTGCTAGAAACGCATAGATACCAAACACCCGGGCTTGGGCTTGGGTCATATACACCCTCCGATTCGTGACGTGAAGCCGTGATTATCTCAGAAACCTTGTCGAATTGTGGAGGTGCGCATCAAGAAAGTTACAAAAGTGAACGAAGTGAGTGCGGGCCGGGAACACGGCATCGCTCCGGCTCAGAGCCACTCGGCGGGTATATGGACGAGCGAGCGATCGAGATCTCGAACTGAAGAGCATCCGAGCAGTTTCATCGTGCGGACGATCCCGGAGCGGAGAATGTCGATGGCCCGCGCGACGCCCGCCCCGCCCGCCGCGCCCAGACCATAGGCATACGCGCGGCCGATGAGAACTGCCCGCGCGCCAACGCAAAGGGCTTTCACAACATCACCGCCTCTTCGAATGCCTCCGTCGAGAAGGACCTCGGCCTGCTCCCTGACGGCGGCGATCACTTCCGGCAGCACGCGCAGCGTCGGCGCGACGCCGTCGAGTTGTCGCCCACCATGATTCGAAACGACAACCGCGGCCGCGCCATGATCGATGGCACGGCGAGCATCATCGGCCGTGTGCACACCCTTCACAACGATGGGACCTTGCCAGGCCTCACGAATCCACTTGAAGTCGTCCCACGACACCATCGACTGCTCGAGGGCCGCGCCAACATCGGCGTATGCCATTGGGCCGTCCTTGAGAACGATGTTCGGAAAGCGCATCAAGCCGCCGTCGCGGAGATACGCCGCAAACCAGCGCGGGCGCGCCAGGAATTGGAAGACGTAAGGGAACATCGCGAATGGAGCGCCGCACACGAGCTCTCGGGTGCCGTTGCGTATGTCGCGTTCCCGCATTCCCGCGACGGGCGTGTCTACGGTGACGACCAGCGCGGAACAGCCGGCGCTTTTCGCGCGCTCAATGCCGGAGGTCGCCACATCGCGGCCTCCGATGAGATAGAGCTGATACCACACCGGTCCGCGCGTCGCCGCCTTGACATCGCGGACGGCGCAGCCCGACAGCGTCGAAAGCGTATAGATCGTGCCGGCATCGCCTGCCACACGCGCGGCAACTTCTTCGCCACGCGGATAAAAAAGCCGCGAGCTGCCCACCGGCGCGAGAAGAAATGGAAGCTCGATGGTCGCTCCGAGGACCGTAGTTCGAAGGTCGACGCTCGTCGTGGCCACGGCCGAACGAGGCCGGAACATCACATCGTCGAAGACGCGCGAGTTTTCGCGCAGGGTCCACTCGGCGTCGGCGCCGCCGTCGATGTAATCGAATACAACCCGCGGGAGACGTCTCTTTGCGACGTCCCTGAGGTCCGCGATGTTGACGACTCGGCCCATGTGCGCAGTCATTCTAGTGACTGTAATCTGTCGATTTTCGCCCATCTCGTTCGACGAACCAGTAGGAGGATCTAATGGGCAAGATCGTTGTCACAGAGTTCATCTCCATGGACGGCGTCATGGAGGCGCCGGGCGGCGGCGAGGATTTCAAACACGGCGGATGGAGTTTCGCGATCAGTCGGGGTGAGGAAGGAGACCAGTTCAAGCTCGACGAGACGTTCCGAACGGAGGCTCTGCTGCTGGGGAGGGTGACCTATCAGGCCTTCGCCGCGGCATGGCCGTCCAGGACCGGCGAGTTTGCTGACAAGTTCAACAACATGCCCAAGTATGTCGTCTCCTCGACCCTGAAGGATGCCGGGTGGAAGAACACCACGGTGCTCGGGGGCAACGCGATGGAGGAGATCTCCAGGCTCAAGCAGGCGTTGAAGGGGGAGATCGTGGTTCACGGCAGTGCGAAGCTCGTGCAGACCTTGATCGAGCACGATCTCGCCGACGAGCTGCGCCTGATGGTTTACCCGGTGGTTCTCGGAACTGGCAAGCGCCTCTTTGGCGCCACGAGCGACAAGAAGCGCTGGCGCCTGGTGACATCTCAGACGGTCGGCGACGGCGTGTTGATCCTCACCTACCGGCCCACTACAGAATGAGCGAGAGCGAAGCCACTTCGACTGGTGCCTGAGCAGGCACCAGTTCGAGCGTGTTGATCGCGCGTTCTGGTTGTGAGAAGCCGAGTACCCATTTCTCGGACGCCTTGGTGTCGTACTTCGCGGCATAGGCGATGCTGACGGCAGTTTGGAGTCGCACGCTGCGGGTGCGGCGTGCATGAACGGCAATCTCTTTGTCGTTGAGTCGAACGCTTCCTTCGCGCTGGTCAGCGAATGCCCGAAACCAACCCGTGGGCTTGTCGTTCCACGAGCGCACGAACACTCTCTCCTCGACGACTACCACCCACACGCCGGTGTGGCGATGCTCTTTGCCCGCTCTCACGCCGAGGATCTTGGCCTTGGCGAAGCTCTCGAGGAAGACGCGCTAAAATCGGCGGGCGGTCCTCATGGTTTTTGAGAATGCTGGCTTATGCCAATGCTGCCTAACGTTCAAAGCTGAGCGGCTTCGGCCCGCTCGATGTTTGTGCAAGATAGCCTACCAAGCGCGGCAGGTCGAAGTCCGCTCCAGCGAGTTGGGCGGCGGCTATTGGTTACCCAGGATTTTCTCGTATTCTTCATGAGAGCCGATCCAACCCCACAGGATTCCCTCTTCGAGCTGCTTGCCAAGAGCCCGATAGTTTCGCCCGACGCGAACGGACCAATAACCGCCGGCCTTCTTGAAGTGAAGAGAGGGATGACGCGGATTGGAAATCAGGGCTTGTGAAGCGCTTCAAATTTCGCGGCTCTTGCCGGACCGATGATCAGCAACGGACTTCTCGAAGAGTTTGTCGAGTTCCCCGGACGCAGCGTCTCGCTCGATCTGTCGATCCCACTCTTCAGCATCGCGTTCGAGCAGCCAGGTGCGCAGCTTCGCTAGCTCCTCCGGCGAGAGGGCCTTGATCTGTTCCTCGAGAGCTTCGAGTTTCGTCATCGCAGGACCCAAACGATTGTCCGGAATGGAAATTGCCGCAGCCCAACATCCCCAGCTGAGCGGCTTCGGCCCACTCGGCCAACGTGAAAGTATGGATCGAAGCTGGCGGGCCGTAGTCCGCTCCAGTGCAAAGTCAGGTGCCGACTTACACGGGCGCCTTTCGTCGCAACCGAACAAATGCGATAGCCGAACCGAAAATTGCGATGACGCGGCGTCGCCGCTTTCGCAATTCCTGCGCGCCGCACCGCGTCGTGCATAGCGCGCTGAACGACGGGCTTCGCCAGATGAAGGCACTTCCTCACCAGCAATTCGCGATAGAGAAAGAGAATTGCCGCCAGCGCCTGGATCTGGGTCGACGCCGATACATGCGGTCGAGAAGTCTCACCGCTACGGCGCCTGTTGCAGGGCGGCGATGGTGCCGACGAGCTGGCCGATCGCAGCAATCGGATAGGTGGCATTTCGCGACTGGACGGCGCTGCCGAAACTGGCGAACTGCGTGAAGATCGGGGTAGAGGCGTACTCCGAAGCGATGGTGCCACCGAGCCCGCTCCCCACGTTGGACAGAAGCGCCATCCATTCCTTCAACTCCTGGACGCCTGCAGTGGCTGGCGCCGCGTCGATCCGATTCGCGAGGAGCGTGGGAAAATCGGCAGGCGACAGCACCGTTGAGCCAGTCGCTGCCTGGTACGGCTTGATCGCAACGCCGAACTGCGATTGCACGGCGTTGATGAGAAGAACGGCATACAGATCGACCGACGTCCGGATGCGCGTCGTGCCGCTCAGGTCGGCCGGCTGTCCGGTGTTCCTGCTATCGGTGGCGGCGAATCCGGCGACCGTGTCGATTGCGGCGACGGCCTTCGAGACCACCATGGCGGTCACTGCGGTCGTGCCGACGATGGCGGCCGACGCTACGTCTCCCAGCGCCTGGAGGTTGGCGGTGATCTGCGCTGAATCGGGATTGGCGTCGTTGAGCTTCACCATCGCCGCAGCGTACGGATTGCCGGCGCCACTGGCGGCCCGCAGTGCGGTGCCTTGATCCATGCCCAGGTTGAAGAGTGCCAGCAGCGCCTGCAAGGCCGCGGCCGAACCGCCCGCCTGCTTCCGGAGGGTGATGTCGAGCACCGCCGCAGCGGTGGCGTACTTGAAGTAGGCATAAGACTCCGCGGGCTTGAGGCTGTATCGAACTCCCGAGATGTTCAGGTAGAACGAGGAGGAGATGAGATTGCTCTGACCGATGAGCTGCAGCGCGCAGACCTTCTTCAGGTCCGCGAGCTCGATATAAGTGGAGACCAGTGGATAGCCGATCGGGAGCGCCTGGCTCGAATCGGGCGAGATCCCCAGCGGCAGGATGTTGTAAATGTCTGCGAAGGTGAGCGGCACTGCTGCCGGCAAGGTGCCGCGCAGGACGCCTGTCGCGACCACGCTCATCTGGTAGGGAGTGAAGTCGTAGCCGGGGAGATTGGCCGGATTTCCTCCAACGGCCGCCAGCGTCTGAGAGATGATGGCGTTCGGGACGTTGCGCACTGAATCGGCGGCGAGATCTCCGAGCCCGTTCGGAGAGAGCACCGGGTTCTTGTCGTTCGACACCATGTCCTGGGCTGCGACCGCAACGGGGTGATAGATCCCTTTGCCGACGCTGGCAGGATCGAAGTCGGGAAACGACTGCGCCAGAAGCGGCGCGAGATTCTTGTTGAGCTGCTGATCGGTCGCGGCGATGAGCCCGGCCGTGGCAGCATCGGATTTGAGTCCGGCGTGGATCGCGTTGAGGCTTGCGTCCGTCATGGCAACATTGTTGAAGGCGAGCAGCGTCGTGACTCCCGCGGAGCGCTGGAGGCGGAGATCGAGGCGCGCGACGTTCGTACCAAAAGCACCCGCGTCAATGATCTGTCGTCCAGCTCCCGTTCGTCACCGCATGCGCCGCCGCCAGCGGCGTGTGCGTGTGTCCGGATGCGATGACGTCGATTCCGCGGAGGTGGCGGGCCAGCTCGATGTCTTCACCGGCGGTGCCGCTGGCATTTGTTCCCGAGTGCGACAGTGCGATGACGATCTGCGCGCCCTGTCCATTGCGGAGATCGTCCACGACCGACTGGATGGCGGCGTAGTTCGTGGAAAGCGGAGCGAACGTGACAGGTGCGGAGGCCGGGGCGTCGATGGCCGCTTCCTCGCCCATGAGACCGAGGAAGCCGACCTTCATCCCGTTGGAGAGCTGCTCGAGGTAAGTCGGCTGGATCGCTTTGCCGATGCCGAAGTACGGCGCGAGATCGGAATTGCCGGCGAGATTCATGTTCGACGCGACGATGGGCGTCTGGAACGCAAACGCGCTCCGCGCGGCAGCGATCATCTGGGCCAGACCGCGCGGCGTGTAGTCGAACTCGTGATTGCCGAGCGTGACGCAGTCGTACCGCATGGCGCTGAGAAAAAAGAGCGCGAGCGGCCGGCTGGCGAGCGTGAGGTCGTAGAGTGTCCCCATCGTCCAGTCGCCGGAGTCGACCAGGATCACGGGGTGGCCCGCGGTCGTCCGCACGTAGTTCGCGTAGGCGAAGATCCGCGCATACGCGCCGATGGTGCTCATTCCGGTGGACGGGTCGACGTCGAGTCCAACGTGGCCCGATCCGTTTGCGTGGTGGTGCAGATCGGTGGTCTGCAGAATGGTGATGTCATCAGAGGTGACCGGATTGACGCCCCGCCGCCTCGACGTGTTCTGCGCCGCGACGCTGGTCGCGATCGCGAAGACGAGAGCGAAGCGCGCCACCCAGCCATGCAGTCTGGTCATATCATCCTCCGCTGAGTTGTCGGACCGCGCGATTCTCTCACATGCGATTGGTGCGAAACGGCAGCAAGCATTCAATCAACGGCATAACATACCAACCGTGCCGTTCCGGTTGGCGGTCCTGCTCCTCCTATCGTTCGCTGGAGCTTTCGCCGCCGAGGTTGCCCCGCAGCTCCGGCTCGAGCCGGCCGCCGGAACGATGGTCCTCGAAACTTCCGCGGTCATCACGCCCATCCCCGGCCTCTGGCTCGATGGACTCTTTCAGAAAAATTTTGACGCCGCTGGGCCTAACCGGTATCGCAACGCATCTCTCGATCTGGTAGTCGAGAACCTGTCGCCGGCGGCCGTCGCCGCGACGTGGTCTTCGCGCGATCGGCGAGTTCATGATTTCCGGCTGCGCATCAGGAGCGACGATGCGACCGAGTACTACGGAACCGGAGAACGCTTTCAAGCCCTCAATCAACGCGGATACGTTCTTCCGCTGCGCTCTGACGATCATTTCGGCAACAAAGGAGTCGGCACATACAAGCCGATTCCTTTCTTCATGAGCTCGAAGGGCTTCGGCGTTTGGGTGGACGGCTTCGCCCCCGGCACCTTCGACCTGGGCGGGAGCGAGCGATTCAACACCGACCTCCGATTCAATGACACTTCGCTGCGCGTGGTCTTCATCGGCGGACCATCGATGGCGAAAGTGCTGGAGAACTTCACCGCGCTGACCGGCCGCTCGCGCGTTCCTCCACCCTGGGCGTTCGGCCTTTGGAAAAGCCGCGACATCCACCGCAATCGCGACGAAGTTCTCGAGGACGTGGAAAAGCTCCGCCGCTTCGGCATCCCCGCATCGGTGATCGTGCTCGACAGCCCGTGGGAAACCGGATACAACGATTTCGAGATCAACCGCCAGCAGTTCGTCGAGCCGGAGGCGATGCTACGTCGCGTGGAGAGTCTCGGTTTCCATCTCGCACTCTGGCTGACGCCGTTCGTCAACTCCAAGAGCAGGATCGACATGCAAGGGATCTCCGAATCGACGAGCACCTTCGCCGAAGCGGCACCGTACCTGGTTCACGATGCGCAGCGAGAGGTCGCTCTCAGCGAATGGTGGAAAGGCGTGGGGGGCCTCATCGACTTCACCGATCCGAAGGCGAAGGAGTGGTGGCTCTCACAAATCCGCAAGACGAAGCGCTACGGCGCGCGTGCTTTCAAATGCGACGACGGCGAAGGCAACTTTGTCCCCGAAGCGGTGTTTCGCGACGGCACGCCGGCGTACCGGATGAAGAACCGCTACTCGATTCTCTACGACGCCGCCATGCAGGAGTACATCGATCGCGAGCTTGGCGGTGACGGCGTGCTGATCGTTCGTTCCGGCTACACCGGCGTTCAGCGTTATCCCATGGCCTGGGCCGGCGACAACCACGCCGACTTCTCCTTTAGCGACGGTCTCCCCTCCGTCATCCTGGCCGGCCAGAACGCCGCGCTCTCGGGCATATCGCTGTGGGGCTCCGACATCGCAGGATACGCAGGCAGGCCGGACAAGGAGCTCTTCCTCCGCTGGAGCCAGTTCGCCGCCTTCTGTCCCTTCATGCAGATCCACATGACGTCGAACCTCGGTCCCTGGGACTTCGACGAGGAAACGCTGGAGTTCTTCCGGCGGATCGCCGTTCTGCGCATGCAGCTCTATCCATATCTATATGACGCAGTCCACGAGTCGGCCCGCAGCGGGATGCCGGTCATCCGGCCGATGGTGCTGGCATTTCCCGACGACCGCGAGGCGCACAAGCAGATCTATCAGTTCCTTTTCGGCCCCGATCTCCTGGTCGCCCCGATGTACCAGCGCGGAACCCGCCGCTCCGTCTACCTGCCGAAAGGAACGTGGTTCGACTACTGGAGCGGAGAGAAACACGCCGGACCGAAATTCGTCGAGGTGGAAGCGCCGCTCGATCGCATCCCCCTTTTCGTCCGCGAAGGGGCGATCATCCCGATGCTTCCGCCGGACGTGATGACCCTGGTGCCGGGCCACGCGGGACTCTCGATGGACGATCGCCGCATCATCCAGATCTTTCCTGGTCCATCCGGCGAGCGGACGACGTGGGACGGCCTGACAGTGAAGGTCGAGAAAGGCTTCGTGCGCGTCAGCTCGAAGACGCCGCGTCCGGTGGAAGTGCGCGTTGGCAATAGCACGATCGCGAAAATCGAGCGGCTCGACAGCGAGCGAGTGATTCCGCTGCCCGAATGACGGTGAGAGCCCGGATTACCGCGGCTTTCGACCAATCGCGCAAAGCCAACCTGTGTCGTAGTCTTCAAACACCTGGACGTCGGAATACCCGGCCTTCGACAACAGGTCGCTGTGCTCGGTGACAGTCAGGTGTGAATATTTCAGGATGCTGCTGCGCTGCAATACTTCCACCCTTTGGAGTACTTGGTCGTATTTGCCACCTTTGTACGCTTCCGCAATGATGACAAACGTTCCGCCAGGTTTAAGAACGCGGAGAACCTCTCGCGTGTCAGCGTCCAGGTCCGGCCAGTAATAGTGCGTTTCTACTGCTGTCACGAGGTCGAACATGCCATTCGGAAACGGTAACGACGACACAGAGGCGTGATGAACTTCGACTCGGCCTGCATCTACCCGGTTGCGATTTGTCTGCCGAGACGCGGCGACGCTCTCCTCTGAGTAATCCGCCCCGTAGATCTTTCCGTTCGTCGCGAGGGCAGCCAGACGAGCGATCGTCGATCCACCGCCACAGCCAACGTCGAGGATGATGTCGTCGCTCTGAATGGAAACGTGCTGCAATCCCCACTGTGTCACCTTGGAATGGCTGCGATTCATGCGCCAGAGATTCAGCCTGCCGAGCCATCCGTTCGGTCTGCTGCATTGTCGGAGCAAGGCATGTCCGAGGCTTATCGTGATCATTGGCCGCTCAACGTTTGAAGCTCACCGGCGCGAACCGGCAACAATTCGTCCTTTTACGATCGCGCTTCCTCTTCCAAGCTCTTGCCGATCCGAAATACGTGCCCGTCCGGGTGCCGAACGTGCATTTCGCGAGCGTTCCACGGATGGTCCGTGGGTGGCCAGGTGACGTCTAGTCCATGAGCCAGACAATGCCGGTATACCTCGTCCACATCGTCCACCCACACCGATATCCATACGCCTTTGTCTCCGGTTTGGTCGCCATCGGGCCCGAAGGTTTTGGTGTGGGGCCCACGCCCGCGGCCGCCCTGGGCGCCCTGACAGAGGAAGATTTCGCATTGGCCCGCGCACACGGCCCCGAACCGAGGCGGATCGCCCCAGCGCCAGCTCTCTTCCCAGCCGAGTTTCTTGAACCACTCGACACTTTGCTGAAAATCGGAGACGTTGAGAATCGGATTGAGAGCTCTGGGCTTCATGGCATCACCTCTCGGTGGGACCGGACACTTTCCGGAGCGCGGCGGCCTAACGGTCCCGCGCTTCAGCGGCGTGGCCCGCGACGCGGAATGGTAACGCACTTGCGACGCGGCAACGCAGGGGGCCGCGTCGGATCCAAGAGCTAGTTGGGCGGCACGCCCGCGACGACGTGTTGTTCCTTGCGAGCTGCGCTGATACCCAAAGCGACGCCGAGACCGAGTTGAACCAGAAAAACAGCGAGCGCAGCGCGGAAGAATAATTGCGCGCCGCGAATTTCGAGAGCAGCATTTTCCTGTTCGCTTCGAGCCTCGGACTCAAAGAATCTAGCGATGCGATCTAAGCGGGCGGCCTGCTCCTCTCTCCCGAGCGTTACTTCACCGGAACGGACTCGGGCAGCGAGACGGTGCCAGGACGGCGCGACATATTGGCTTAGCGTCACGCCCGAACCTGACGCGAGAATTCTGCGAAATTGATACTGGAGCCAGAGATGCGTGACAAGAGGCGCTGCGACCAGAGCTACGGCCATGTATCCGGCGACTGCTCTAACGTATGACATTGCTTGTGCCACCCAACGTTTAGCGCTGAGCGGCTTCGGCCGCTCGCAACTCTCGCAAAATAGCCTACCAAAGCTGCGGGCCGACGTCCGCTCCACCGTACTCTTAGTGCGACGGAGTCAGTGGGGACTCCTCCGCCGCGCCGTGTTCGCAGCACGCGCGACGCCGATTGACGAAACGACCGTCACAAAGGAGTCCCGTATGGAGCGTACTCCTCTCATCGCCAAAATTCCGCAGATCAACATTTGCTGTGATGTCGGCATGGATCAGATCCACCTCGTCTGCCCACCGCTCGGAGAGTCGCCATTCGCACAGGCGGTGAGGTTGGACAACCGCAGCGATACGATTCGCACGGAACTGGAGAGGATTCGGAACTCGGCTACACGCGACGAGATCTCGCGATTGCAGATCGTGGTCGAGCCCACCGGCATCTACCATCATTTGCTGACACGGATCGCTCGGGAGCTCGGATATCACACGGCTCTGGTCAACGCCGAGCACGTGGCGAAGATGCGAAGCGTGATCTTCGGCGACAGTGGCAAGACCGATCAGCGTGATCCACTGGCCATCGCTGCGGTTGCAGATCAGGGACGCCTTATCGCCGATCGCGTTTTGCCCGAGGCATTTCAACTCCTGCGCGGATGGTCATCGCTTTGCCAGATCGCCGAGGATGCGATCATCGAAGCGAAGGGGCGGGTCCATCGGGCGCTGAAGTATCTCTTCCCTGATTTCGATTTCAGTAGCGACTTCTTGTACGGTTCTTCCGGGCAGGCAGTGATGGAGTGCTATCAGTTGGATCCGCACCGGATCGCCGGCGAGACGCCCTCGCACATGCACCGTCGATTGCGACGGCGTTCACGCGTGCTTCGCTCTTCGGTCGTTCGATTGATCAACCAGGCGCGCAGCTCGATCCGATCCGTTCCCCACGGAGCTTTGCGTGAACTCTCGATCGAGCATTTGCGTCTGGCCTGGAATGATTACGTCACACAGCATCAGCGACGGGAAGCGGCGCGAGCGAAGCTCGAGCAGATCTACGCGGCGGCCCGTTGCGACCATCCGCATCTTCCTTCTGCCGTTCATCGGGTCGTCACCACATCCGGACTGGCTCGACTGTTTGCCGAACCCGGACCCCTCGATGACTTTCAGTCTTGGCGACAGATTCTTCGCTATGGAGGGCTGAACCTGCGCGAACGCAAGAGCGGCCGTTATGTTGGCTTGACCAGGATCACGCACCAAGGGCGACCGCAGCTCCGCCGCGTGGTGATGCAAGTCGTTCTTCCGCTCGTACGGCAACGCGAACTTTTCGGTGATTACTACAGACGAAAGACGCTCGTCGAAAAGATGCCCGGAACCAAGGCCATGACCGCCGTGAAGCGCAAGTTTCTGAAGATGCTTTGGGGGTGGTATCAATCCGCTACCGGCTTCGACGCAACGCGAGTCTTTCAGCAGCAAAGTACTCATCAGCAGGTGGCGTGATCACCTCGTGGACGATGCTCGGCTCTGAGAAACTGTGCGGAGATGATCGCTCGTACGCTCGCCACTGCATTCGCAGATGGCCGGCTCCACCGTTATCGTCACTCCCCACAGCGATCTTCGACATGGCCGGTAAGTACGCTTGCCCCGATTGAGGGCCGAGACGGTAGCGTTGCCAGTCGGATCGTTCTCAGACTCTTCAACATCTTCCGCACTTCTCTTGACGTCGAGCTAAAGGTAGGCGCTAGTTGGGCGGCACGCCGTCGTCTGACAGGCTAGCCGCTCTTGTTGGTCGCCACTCCGAAGCAATGGGAGTAGCCGTCATCGTCCGTGACAAAGAACTCGGTCTGTCCGTAGTCGCGATCCACGATCTCGGAAACTGAGTAACCCAGCCGCAAAAGCCGTTCTCTGACCGCCTTCAGGTCGTCCGGAGCCCAGTAGAGTCGTATACCCTCGTAATTCTCCGGCTTGGTCGGAAAACCTGCTCGTTGGTTGAGCCAGAAATACAGCCGCTCGTTATGAACCATGCATCCGACGAGGCGACCGTCCTGCCGCATGGCACGATCCATCGACAGCCCAAGCCCGTCCACCCAAAAGCGCAGACTCTTCTCCAGATCGGCGCTCGGTATGACCGGAATGCAGGAGTCAACGAGCATCTCTGCCTCCGTGCCGCCCAACGTTTGAAGCTCACCGGCGCGAACCGGCGACGCGAAAGAGTATAGCTCTGGCGATTCAGCAGCGCGCCGGTTCGCGTCCGGAGCAGCGGCGAGTTGGACGGCGCGGATTAGCGCGTGAAGATTAGAGCTGCGGCCACGCCGAACAGGATAAGCAACGTGATGCCGATGCTGACGGCGCGCCGTTTGCGACGTTGGCGCTCGTTCTCGATTTCATCTGAGCCGTGGCTGAATTGAAACGCTTCGCCGCGGAAGTGAACGCCGCAACGCGGACACTTCGTAGACCGCGCGAAGATCCATTCACCACAGTGCGAGCACTTGACCTTGTTCGGGTCTTCATCGTGCTTGCGCTTGGCTTCCTCGAAGTCAACGGTCATTCGTGCCGTCCAACGTTTTGCCGCTAACCTGCGCGGCCTTCACGAGGCAGAATACCAAAGCTTGAAAGTTGTGAGGGGTGCCGGAGCGCAACGGGCCGCATCAGGTTCAGCGGCCGAGTTGGGCGGCGAGTGGCGGTGACCTGCTTAATGCTCAGCTATCGCAAGCGATATGCCGCAACCGCGCCGAGGAACAACACCAGCAACGTGCCAAACACCAAATTAAGCGTAGGGATCGCTGAGGCAGCGACGACCGTGACAACCTTTGTCGCCACGACGGGATCGGGGCAGGCGAAGACGCTGACCGTTACTGTGTATGTTCCGGCAGCAACGAATTGATGGCTAATCGTCCCCGCCGCTCCACTGCTAATCAAGCCGGTTTCAAATTGCCATAGGTATCCGGCCGGACAGCACGCGTTAATTCCGTCGCCGTATCGGAACTGAACATTCTCGCCAGCAATGCACGGCACGACGTTGCCCGCTTGGTTGCTGCAGCCGGAGACAGAGCCGGCATACGAAAGCGGAAGCGTTGGGATCGGCGTGCATGTCGGTGGAAATCCGTGAACGACTGGTGTGGCCGCGAATGCGGGAGTAACAGAAATGACTGTGATCAAAGCGAGCACGAACGGGAAAGCTCTCAAGATGTGAATTCCGCTGTCCAACGTTCCTGCGGTTCACCGGCGCGAACCGCGACGCGAAGAAGTATAGAACTCGGAAGGCTGTAACGTAGCGGTCGCGTCCGGTGCAACCGCAAGTTAGCCAGCGAGTCTTTTTCCGCGGCGCATGTCCGGCGGTCTGACATGCTGCTGCTTGTCGAAGGCGGCGCGGTAGGCCTCCACGTTCCATTCCCAAGCCTCGACGAGAGTGTAGTGTCGATCATAAAGAATCCAAATCAGCCGGTCCCAGTCGTAGTTGTTTGCCTTACCTACCTTGGTTACAGGTGATCCTGGTTTCCCACTCGGGCGGTTTGCTTTGATCTGGTAACGAATTCCCTTGCAAACAAAATCTGCTCCACGCGTGACGGCCGTACGGCCTACGCACGCTTTGGCGTAACTCTGGTCGGAATGCCCCACGAGCTGAGCGGCGTCGTATTCCGACACCGCACTCGTGATCTGCGGAGCTACACCAAAAGTGCTTTCCCACTCCAGCGCGATGGCAACAAGCCGTGACCGCAAGTTATCGTTCGGCTGAAACATCTGTAACCCTCGCTGGCTAACGCATATTAAAAGTCCGCTCCTTCCTGCTACCTTGGAATCGCCAAAGACCAAAGGCACGAAAGGAGCGGCTGCCATGAAAGATCAGGCGATTCAGTATCTCGCTTTCGATGTACACCAGGCAACGATCGTTG
>WNEZ01000703.1_pt1 | contig 44763 bp, 40 predicted proteins | sample 5400521 | NCBI WGS metagenome assembly WNEZ01 (sample SAMN13153339, study PRJNA577476) | soil metagenome | isolation source: 120 cm saprolite under Douglas fir tree site 2 hole 1 replicate 1 | place: USA:California | collected 2015-04-18
ACACAAACTTATGCTAATAACTTGGTATCACTCGTGCTGCTAACCTCGATTGTCACGCCTCCGCGCAGCGAAGGGTCTGTCTCGATGGGCAGAGAGATGCTTCGCTGCGCTCAGCATGACACTGCTTAATAAAGGAGCCAATTTTGACGTTCTTGACCACCAATCTCACACTTTCCCCCGACGCCTCGATCGATCTTCACATGCATACCACCTATAGCGATGGACGCTGGCCTGCCGAACAACTCATCAACTACCTGGTTGCCGAAGGCTTCGACCTGGTGGCTGTCACCGACCATGACTGTATCGATACGGTTGCCGGTATTCAGCAATTGGCCGCTCAACAGAACCTGCCTGTACTCGCGGGTGTAGAAATGAGTACCGAGTGGAACGGCAAGATGGGCCACGTGCTTTGCTACGGCTTTGACCCGGAACACAACTACCTCAGCGAAGTTGCTGCCACCGTTGTGCGCCTCCAGTTAGAGAACACCCACCAGGTCAACGAAGAACTCCAGCGCAAAGGCTTTACCTTCCCACGCCAGGAGGAGGTACTGGCTCAAAGTGGCGGTAAGCTGTTCCGCCCTGCTGACAACATTCGCCTCTTGCATGAACATGGATATGCTGCCGATGGGCGAACCGGCCTGCGCATGATTCGCGAGGCGGGCTTCCGCTCCGTTTTGGCAGACATGGCAGAGACCGTCGATGCTGCCCACCGCAGTGGCGCCGTCTGCCTGATCGCCCACCCTGGGCGCCAGGAGAGTGGATTCACCTTCTATGACCCAGCACTACTGGACCAGGTACGTAGCGAGATTCCTCTTGACGGCATCGAAGTCTACCACCCCTACCACAAGCCCGAAATGGTTGCAACCTACCTGGAATATGTACGCAAGCACGACTTGCTGCTCAGCACGGGTTCCGACTCACACAGCCATCCCGGTCGCATGCCTATAAAGCACCGCGCCGAGATCAGCATGCAACTCCTGGAACGCGTGGGGATCCAGGTGGGGTAGCCACCTGCCAGGGCTTACCTGTCCCCCAGACAGGATTCCGCAAGGGCCCACCCCGCTCCACAACGCCACCCTTGCCCCTACAAGGCTCATTGTCCGGCGTTCTTGTTGATTCTCCACCACGGGAAGCCCCGCCTCCAGGGCGCAGGCTGTAGGGGCGTGAGCTTGCCTCCGTCCGTGCCTGCGCCCTGTACCCTAACCCGTGGTATGGTAGGGGCTACGCTTGCGCTGCGAAGCATCGCCGAAGGCGCTTGCCCTGGTCAGCTACGCCGTTGGTCGAACCAGGGTCCACCCGCCATCTTCCAAACGCTCAGCCAGACCTTCGCGCTCCAACTTGAGGAGATGAGCCTCCACCGACCACGCTGCCACCCCATGCAGTTGCGGATCAACATCCGTATAGATCTGCTGCACCAGCTGCGGGATCGTCGCGCCAGGCGGTAGCACCTCTAACGCCTGCAGCACCTGCTGTTCGCGCTGTATACGATGCGCAATGTATTCTGCCAATTTTGCCTGCGCATCCCCAATGGTTGGCCCGTGAGCAGGAACGATCTCAGCTATATCTAGCTCTTGTAAACGCTTGAGCGAGTTGAGGTAAACCTCCATATCACCTTCCGGCGGGATGATGACCACAGTACCAACGCCAGCAACGATATCTCCGGCAAAGAGCGTTCTTGCTTTTTCAAGCAGGTAGCAGAGATGGTCGAAGCGATGGCCAGGGGTGTGAATGGCGCGTAACGTATCATCGCCTACGGGAAATGTTGCATCGTCGGCAATTTCCTCATCAGCAATCGGTACGCCATTCCGACTGAAGGCATAGACAGGCGCACCCGTACGCTCCCGCAGTGCCACAGCCCCATCGATGTGATCATGGTGCCCGTGGGTGATTAGGATGCGACGAATACCGCCACGGCGTACACCTTCTTGTACGATAGCATCGAGATAGGCTGCGTCATCAACCGCCGGATCAATGACAGTCGCGCCATCAACTCCACCACCCAGCAGAATAGTATTTGTGCCCGGCCCCGTCATAATCGATGGATTTGGGGCCAGAATGATCGTATAGGGATTTGGTATGCTACCTCGCTACATCCTGGCGATATTGTCTGGTACATCCCAACCAGAGTTGGGGTCGTCGGGTAGGTAAACACGTGGCTTGCCATCCTCCGTCACCACCACGGGCATCCTGGTTGGCACATGGCGTGTGATGGTCGACTCGAGCGCCTCTTTCACATTGGTAAACGTTGCCAGGTCGCGCAACTGGTGAATGGTGGCAAAGACGAGTGGGAAGTCGCCACTCTGGTAGCGCGCCAGTGCTTCAGCCGGCTGAATCCACACACCTTCGCTCGTCTCCAGGCGATCATATGCAGCTTCCTGTTCGGCAGGAGCCGTCGTGAGGAAAAAGTGTGTGTCGTAGCGCCTGGGCATGACCTCGGGCGTTATCCAATGTGCGAAGTAGCCCAGGTGGTCGGTGGCCAGCGTCAACTGCTCAGCGCGTGCCATCTCGACCAGTGAACCTTTGTGCTGGTTGAAGGCCTGGCGATATGCGTTAAAGCGTGCAAGGTTCTCTTCAGAGTAGGCAAGCAGCACCGCTACCCGGTAGGCAAGCAGCACGCCAGCCTCCTCGAAGAGTTCGCGGATCGCTGCGGCTCTCGTTCCAGTGCCAAGAGTAGTACGACCCTCCGGGTCTGCAGCAGATGGTGCAACAGGTGTACAGATGTCTTCCGTCTCCTCTGTCTTGCAGTCATCCGCCGAGATGGAGCCACCCGGAAAGACGTACACATCTGGCATAAAATCACTCTGGATGACCCGGCGTACCATGAATACTTCCACTTGCAGTCCCCTCCTACGGGGCGATGGCCCTGAAACATGGTCGCGCAGCAACATGATCGCCGAGGCTAATCTGGGCTGAACTGGCATTATGTTTTTCTCCTCTGCAAGCACCTTTCGTATCGAGGGCACGGTGTAGCTCCCCGATTTATCGTGGGAGAGCACGAATATACGTACACGAAACCACACCTTATAGTCCTTTGTCAATCCCCTATTCGCCACTCACAATGGCATCCACACTCTTTACGTACATTTGCTCTTATGATACAGTAAGCCCAGATAACGCTGTATCCACAGAGAAGGAGATCTCCACATGAAACTTGCAACCTTTTGCACCACGGCTATCCCAATTCCCGGTTTAGGACTTGTACAGGATGATGAGATTATCGATGTTGACCTGGCGGCGCGGGCACTTGGTCTGATCCCGCCCGATTCGATGCTTGAACTGCTCGATCAGCAGGAGCAGGGGATGAATGAATTGCACCAGATTCTGAGTAAGGCGGAGGGTCGTCGCTTTACTGAGGTCAAGACGTTCAGCGAGATTGGCGCGGCGCATAAACTCGCCGATGTGCAACTCCACGCTCCCATTCCGCGGCCGCGCAAAAACATCATGTGCCTGGGCTTGAACTATGCGGAGCATGAGAAAGAGTCGGCGGCGGCGAGTGGACGGAGTTCGGCACTACCGGAATATCCCATCTTCTTTACCAAGGCACCTACGACTGTCAATGCTCCTTATGGCAACATTGTCATTGATCCAGCGGTCTCGCTAGAGGTTGATTGGGAGGTTGAGTTGGGCGTGATTATCGGTAAGATGGGCAAGAATATTCGTGAGGAGGATGCGCTCTCTTATGTCTTTGGCTATACGGTTATCAATGATGTCACGGCCCGCGATCTTCAAAACCGGCATAAGCAGTTTTTTAAGGGCAAGAGCATCGACGGCTACTGCCCGATGGGACCGTGGATCATTACCGCCGATGAAATTGCCGATCCGCAGCAACTCAACCTGGGTCTGCGCGTCAATGGCGTCACCAAGCAGGAAGACAATACGAGTACGATGATCTTCTCGGTGCGGCAGATCATTGCTGAGCTCTCCTGCGGCATGACGTTGGAGCCAGGTGACATCATTGCGACGGGCACGCCCAGCGGCGTCGGTTTCGCACGCAACCCACCCGAATTTCTCAAGCCAGGCGATGTGATGGAGGCGGAGGTCGAGGGGGTGGGAGTACTGAGGAATGCGGTGGTTGGGTCCGCCTGATTGCCACCAGGCTATTTCAACATCTGACATTCTGCCTACTGTTGATGGCTTAGATCTAACGATCAAGGAAGTAGCCTGATGCCTCCTCTTGGTCCAATCAAGGGGAAAGACTTGATCTACTATTTAAGGCGGTTAGGCTTTGAAGATCCTTATGCCGGGAGAAGAGATCAGTTTATGATCAGAGGAACTACGACCTTGTGGAGAGACCATTCAAAACCGGGTGCTGGCGAGCTAGTCGCTTTCTGCGGAGACAAGTGGCAGGGTTTCTGACAGGTGAGCAGACCAGCGACAGAATGTCTGTCGCAATGCATTACTGAGGACCAGCAACCCAGTTTGGAAGCCTGATGATGCAGAGCCAGTCCTTCGTCACATCTCCTCACTCTCAGGAAGGTCCTATGCCTTCTATATGGGTACAGCATCTCTCTCTTGCCCCCGATGCGGTGAAATACTGTATTGAAACTACGCGAGTTCACGCCTGCGCATTTGGTATGCCCCGCTTTTTAGTGCTATAGCTTGATAGATTCCATTGTAACATCAAGGCTTAGTCGTCGCTTCCAGCTGCTGAAGTGTCTCCTCGTTCACCTCAGAAACTGGAATACGCTTATCCCCTACTTCCACGAAGGCATTTTTCAGCCCTTTGATTTCACTCATCAACCCTTTGAGTTGTGGAATGAGCTTTCTTAATTCCTCGATGAGTTCTCTGCTCCCGCGTACGACTAGAACTGTGACACCAATTGCCGCAACGACCTCAAGTCCGGTAAAGCGTGCCTTTTCGGGTACTGCCTCAACCTCTTTCACCATCTCAAGCTGACCGAGACGTTCTTCGATAAGCTGGGCAGTTTGCTCCAGATCGTTATCTTTTTCGACATCGATATACAAATTCACTTCAATCGCTGGCGTATCAGTCATATGTACTTTCCTCCTGCGTATTTTCAAAAGTGGGACGTCCCATCGCTGAGAGAAAAAAAGGCGCCCAGTAATAGATTTTTCGGCTCCGCGGCCCTGCAGTCTTCAGATACTCTTTCGTAGCCATTTGTAGGGCTACTTCTGGATATTGCCCATGCATGACCAGTGCATGGAAAGCCTTTGTCATCTGAGAGGCAACTGCGTCATCTACGGGCCAGAGGCAACTGAGCATGCGTCTTGCACCCGCCATAAAAAAGGCCGATTGCAATCCAAACAACTCATCTCCTGGCAACTCTTCCATCCATCTACCGGATATGGGCCTTTGACCAGAACAGCAGGCGCTGAGAACGACCAGATTGGCTCGAAGTTGCCAGTTCGCAATCTCCATTCCATCTAATTTTTCGTCTTGGAGAAAAAGGTATGACTCCATAGGAGTATCACTCTCGATATTAGCTCCATGAGTTGCAAAATGCAAACAGGTGAATTTCCCCAGTTCACCTGCTTCATCCAACCGGCGGAAGCGGTCTCCTTGGACTTCTGACCCTTTTAGTGTAGTGATAGGCATTGAGTTCACTCCACATAAATTTTTCAGATCATCGACTTCTTGCTCGGCTGTCTTCAATGCTCGCAATGGATAGCCGGGCACTTGATACTCATAAACTCCTACCGCCAGAAAACGTTGCTGCTTAGAAGAAGCATAAGAATACATCAGGCTGCTCAGGTTGGGCACATACGTCACAGCAAAGCTTTGAATGAGGAATACATTATCCCATTGCAAAGTGTGAAATGGAATAGAATGGAGTAGTCTATGGGGAGAGATGAGCAAGCGCTTTTTTCCCTCTAAAAGAGACGTAGCTTCTTCTGGCAACAGGAGAGCAGAAAAAACATGGACTGAATCCAGGTTAGTCACTGCGCTTTTATCTGAAAGCGTCAGTACAAAGTCGGCAAAGTCTTTCAAGCGCGTTTGCTGCTCAGGAGAGAGCAAGCGAAGCACTGGAATAACGCGCTCTTGATCGATAATGGCAATCAGCAAGGTATACTTGTCAAGCCAATAGTAATACACAATAGCTTCATCCGCAGCCAGTGTAGATTGCACTGCCTCCAGACTGAATTCCGGCAAACTCTTTCCGGTACTGGCCTGAAAACGCTGAATCAGCAGAAGATCCCAGAGCGTCCTGCGCTTGCGCCGCAGCTCTTCAAGCAACACACTATCTGTACTGGCAGAGTCTATTTGTGTGCAAACATGCTGAAATTCCCGCTCAGTTTGCTCCTGATCCGTTGTAGAAGCGAGTGTTCGTTGCTGATAACGCAAGACAGAGCGACATTTGGACAACTCAGCCTGTTCCAGCATCGACCTGTAGTCTCCTAGTTCATAGGCTGCCCTGACACCCAAGGCGTAGAGGCCAATGCGGGAAGTCAAGTAGGAGCTTTGCATGTATTGGCTGGTCACTTTATAGCGATATTCCTCAACCAGTTGTATACCCTCCCCACAGAGCGAGGAAACTACTTGCCATTGCTGTTTGTAGGCATAGATCTCCGCGAGTTTTACCAGAACCTCAACTCCCCTATCGTGCTGCCAACGATTACTGAGCACATCACGAGCTTCATTTAAAACGGCAATTGCCTCATCGTAACGCTCCAACACCATTAAAATATCAGCTCGACGAGCGAACGCTGTTGTAATACCTTCAGGTATTCCCAGGCGGCGGCACTCCTCCTCCAGCGCCTGCGCTCTCTGGAGAAGATTGTCGGCTACTGCATTTCGATGTTGCTGAGAACGTTGCTCTCTGAAATTTTTCACGTCTAATCTCAAAGAGTCGAACTGTTGCTGTATCTCAAGAAGAACGGTTGAACCGGCATGGGCATCTGATGCTGCTCTTTCCTCTAAAGCCTTCATTATATCGTCAGGAAAATTCATCTGCTCCTTGCAACGCTGAAGATACGCGGTCCTCTCCGCTTCCTTCTGCTTCGCCTTCTCAAAGCATACAGTTGCCTCTTGAAAATCTCTATCTCGGTAAACGAGCGCCAGGTTGGAATAAAGCCGGTTGTAGAGAGAGTACTTTTTCAGGTTCACTTCAATAGATTGGAGCAGACGGCTCAGTTCGTTATTCAGCGAAGCGCCTGGGATAGTCGACACAGTGCTTCCACGAGTATCAATATCCCTTTTCTGATCCAATTCCATTTCAACATCCCTGAGAAGCTTTTCCGCTTCAAAGTAATCATCTGCTCCCATGTACACGTTACTCAGCTCTATCGTAACTTCAGCACGTTGCAAAGAATACTTAGGGAGCAATGCGCGTTTTGCTTGCAGGCGTGAGAACTCATCATCAAAGGTACCCTGGTCTATGAACCTCAACTTTTCAATCTTCTCCTGGCAATCCTTCATCTGCTCCACCTTGCCAATCTCCTCAAATCGTAGTGCGGCCTGCTCTAAGTACTTTACTGCCTCCTGGCTATTTCCTAGCGATTCGTAAGCATAACCAATCCAGGATGTGATATCAGCTATCTTGTATCGAACGGCCTCAGGATTACAGGCCGGATATCTTGGCGCTAACTCTTTAAGAAGCCTTTTGCAGTCTGCAAGGATTTCTTTCAGTTCAGCCACAACACTTTCGTCGGCTAAGCCAGTCGTAGCTTTAGGAATGACCTCAACAGTACGTTTGTTGATCTCAGAGAACCGCGACATCTGCTGTATAGCATGTTCATGTGATGTTTGCTTACTCCCCATCGGATCATCCAGAATTTCGGGCGTGAGGTAGATCACCTGACCGCATATACTACAGTTCACTTGAGTCAAATGAACACCGCACTGCGAGCATTGAGCGCTATCACCATTACGGACAAGAGTTGAAGCAGGGGAATGCCTTCCAAATCCAGGACATCGAAGAGGTTGCATTTGTCCACAGAGAGGACATGTGAAAAGTCTCAGTACACTCTGAGAAGATTGGCTGGGCAAGCGTTGACTTTGGTCAGTAAATAGTGACCTGGCTAGATGTCGAAATATATCCATAGCTACTGCTCCTTTCAGATAAGTTCTCTCTCTCCTAACCACCGAAAAGAGAGTAGAACAGATATGCTTGTCGGATGAGTTTCCAGTGCAAAGAGTTATGAGCCTGACCGATAAATGCGTCTAAAGTGAAAACGCTTTAGTGAAGCGTTTTGGTGTAGCAGTATTGCTGTTTACCAGGAAGGAAACAGCAATACTGAGCTTTGCTACATGGCGGCAAGTACTCACACCTGGCGCACCATTGCTGGTTCTGTTGATGCTCACGGCTTTCGAGATCCGCCTCTCCAAAAGGCTGACCTCATCTTACCATATCCTCGCGCACAGGGAAAAACATCTGCTAAAAAAACCTATCTCCACCGTTTACTATTGTATACACCTTAAGAGCAAAGAGATTCTGGCATGGTTCAATTTAGGTCAATTGTACTTGACAGTTTGTAAAGCTGAAAGGGCTTGGCAGGCCAATTCGCGCTGTTTGTTCTGTTGGGAACTGTCAAGTTCATTTGAACCATGCCAAAGGTGTCGATCCTCCAAATCACAAAAATAATTCACTCCATCTCTTTGTTTTTTTGATAAATATTTGCATTTATCTAAAAAATAGTGTATACTTAAAGGGTCTCATAGATATATACGTATGAGTCATGACTCTCCAGCCATGTTCCTGGTATGAAAGAGCACTCAGAGCACATCTTAGCGTTCACCTCCCTTGACATGGGAGCGTGATTTCTGGATCGTTTTGTTTGCCCTCTCGCTTGTATGCTCTCCATCTCTAAGGCATGGTTCAATTTAGGCCAATTGTACTTGACAGTTTGAACAATCAAATTTAAACCTGAAACGGCTCGACAGGCCACTTCGCATTAGTCGACCTGTTAGAAACTGTCAAGCTCATTTGAACCATGCCTTATGGAATAAAAGCAAAAATGTTGTTCTCAGTAGTGCAACAAAGATACTTTGTTGACCTAAATGCTTCATTTAGCACTATAGAAATTAGTAACACAAAAAAAGAGATAAGGGAGAATATATCTGATGGCAATGGGAAATGAACCCGTCGACCCTGGTGAGCAGTCGAACGACAAACAAAACGAGGACGCGGCTGCGGCACTCCTCGCACTAGCTGGTCTAGCTGGTCTAGCTGGTTTAGCTTGGTTGGCTCGAAAGTTCGGAGAAGGCATGGAAGAGCCTCAGAAAACCCAAGCGATGCAAGTTGCTGAGTCACAGAAGACCGACCCATTCGCTCAGCATGCTGAGAACATGAGAATGTCAGCTGAGATAATGAGAATACACGATATCAATATGGAGACTGGGAGACGCAGTTGGTGATCTTGATAGCTAACATAAATATTCGAACAGAGGTGAGCAGGAATTGATGCCATCTCGATTGTTGTGTAGCGATGGGACGTAGAAAAAGGCCAAACTCCTCATAACGATGGCTCTTTCTTCTCCATGCTTCCATTTCCCCTCCGCTGTTCTCGTCTTCGTTCTCAAGCGGGTCTGTTTTCCTTTTGATTGATGGAAAGCGGGTCTCTTGAGACGCAAAAACTCCACCTCTCTCTTCACCACCCTCTCAGGCTGGTTGTTCATGTTCGTGCGGTGAGGGGTGCTTCGTTTTACACCGGGATTTTTCGAAGCCGTATCCCCTCGATCGTTGCCCAGACGATGGTCAGGCAGCTCATCTCCGTGGTGAACACGTCGATCTGGTCGGTCCGCTGCCGAATATTGCTGAACAGACTCTCGATGGCATTGGTGGTCCGAATAGAGCGGTGCATGGTCGGAGGAAACTGGTAAAAGGTGAGGGTGTACTCCTCTTCCTCAGCCAGGCTCCTCACCGCCTCGGGATAGAGGTGGCCATATTTAGCGAGTGTTCGCGGCCAACTGCGTCAACGCGCCCTCTTTGGTGGGCTGAGCCCAGATGCCCAGCAGTTCGGTCTCGACCCGCCTTTCGCACCCGCCTGGGGACGGCGTTCAAGACGTTGCGCTGTTTGTGCAACAGACAGCGCTGCCGAGGGGTCGCCGAAAACAACGCTTGCACCGCCGCTAGCAGTCCCTCATGCCCATCCGTCACGATGAGATCGATCTGGATCGCTCCGCGTGTCCTGAGGTCTTCCAGAACACTTATCCAGCCCTCTTTGCCCTCCTCGGCACAGGAGCGCCTCGCCAACACCTCCTTGTTTCCCTCCAGGTCCACGCCCAGGGCGACGAGGATCATGGTCGCATCAGCTTGGTCTCCATGACGCACACGGAAATGGATGCCATCCAGGTAGAGAATACGCCAATGCTCTTGCAGTCGGCGCTCACGCCAGGCGGTGAATTGCTGCTCCAAATCGCGATTGAGCCGACTGATGGCGCTGGCACTGGGAGCCACTCCCATCAGCGTCTGGGCGACTTCTCCGACTCGGTGGGTACTCGTGCCAGCGACGAACATCTCGGTCAGGCCCTGGGCCACCTGTGGTTCATAGCGACCATAGCGCTCGAACACCTGGGTATGGAATTGACCCTCGCGATCTCGCGGGACCTGCAAGTCTTCGATCCGACCCGCGGTGGTCCCCAGGTCGCGCTTGTAGAAACCGTTCCGATACCCTTTGCGCTTGGGGCTGCTCTCGCCCCAGCCCACTCCGATGAGCGCGTCGAGTTCCTCGCGCATCACCCCCTCCAACACCACGCGCAGGCCACTGCGGGCCAGTTCGCGTAGATACTGCTGGAAGGTCTGCTGATCAGGCAGCGCTGGGGCTGTCTGCTCCTGTGTTGAGCCAGGGGTATCAGGTGTGGTATCCTTCTTCTGGCGATGAACAGGCATAGTGTTCTCCTTTTGTGATGTGGTTGAACCAAGAACGTCAAAGGGACGCTCTATGCCTGTAGTATTGGCTCACAGCAGCCTTGTTTCACAACTCGTCGTTACACAACTTTCGGGATGGCATCCAGGAATTAGCTTCCTTGTCGATTGAAGGCAAGATCGTCGCATAATGCCTTGCTAAATCGCAGAAACCACGAAAAAGCGCCACACTGAACACGTGACGCTTTTTCGTCATGCGGAAAGCTCAGATGCTGATCCCGAATGGGTACTGAGTTTGCACGTAACTTGTCGGAGAATGCTCGTCGTGGACGTACCATTCCCGGCCAAGTTCCTCCCATCTCCACGCTCAGCTTCGTTGTACAAAGCAGAGAAAAGGCCGGAGTTAGCCACGGATTCTTGTCGGAGAATCGTTTTCGCCCAAAGTTAGGAGAAGATCGGTGTCCATAAGAAGTGATGATCCCTCTGTATTGCAGGAATTTGGAGCGGCACTCTTGACTCGTGACCCCAAAACAGTTGCCACCTACCTGACCACAATGCGTGGCTTTGTGGCTTGGCTGGCTGTGCAACCAGGAGGCGCACCGTTCCATGTCGGACTCGCCACTGAGACGGCGGTTCGTGGCTACATGGATGCGCTCAAGCTGGCTGGCCGTGCGCCTCGTACTCGCAGTAAGGCGCTTTCGGCATTGCGCCGATTTTGCCAGTGGGCGGTAGATGAAGGCCATCTTCGCCGCAACCCAGCCCGCTCGATGGAACGTCCAACTGTCGTGGCTGTTGCTCCAACCGAACTGTCCGAGGATCAGCGATTTGTGCTCAAACAGATGGTAGGGCAGCACGCTTCTGCTCGTTTTACCGCTATTTTTGCGCTTGGGTATTGGGCAGGGCTACGCATCAGTGAAATCGCTCAACTTCGTATAGATCAGTGTAGTGTCAATCAGCGGGCAGGCACCATTACGCTGGTGGACGCCAAAGGGGGCAAGACCAGGACGCTCGATCTGCACAATATGGCACGACGAGCGCTCTATGACTATTTGTACCCAACAGAAGCACCGGAGTTGGAGCGAGATCGGGAGAGTGTCTATGTCTTCACCAGCCAACGGGCAGCCTGGCTACGACAACAAGGACGCCCAGATCATCTCTCCGAGCGTGGGATTGAGCATCTCTGGATGCAGTTCAAGCGGCAAGGAACCTCTGAGGAGTGGAAGCTCATTGCAGAGGTGACCTTCCACGATTTACGTCATGACTTCGCCCATCGTGCCAGAGGAGCTGGCTGGGCGCTCGAAGAAATAGCCGTCTATGCTGGCCATCAGACCAAAGATGGTGTACCAGCTGTTGCCACCACAGTACGCTACACCTTGCCCAGTCGGAAGCCTTTAAAAGAACGCATCCAGGTGCTTCCAGGTTGACAAGGTTATGGAGGAGAACAATCAGTGGCGAAAGAAGAAGCACGACGAGCAGTCTACCAGTTTCACATCCTTCTCTTGAAGATCAGCCCGGCGATCTGGCGGCGTGTGCTGGTGCCGAGTGACCAGAACCTAGCTGATTTCCATGAAACACTCCAGATCGTGATGGGCTGGGATGACAGCCACATGCACCGCTTCCTCATTCATGGCAAGGCGTATGGCATTACTCAAGACGGTGGCCTCTGGTTTAGCGATAATCCAAGACAGGTGCTACTCAGCAGCTTGCATTTGCGAATCAAAGAGCGCTTCGTGTACGAATATGATTTTCACGCCTTCTGGCAACACCAGATTCGTTTAGAGAGCATCCTGCCCTTTGATCCCACCAAAACTTATCCGGTATGCATAGGTGGAGCGCGTCAAGCGCCACCAGCATGGTGCAACGGACCGTTGACCTATCTCGAACAAAAGCAGTATTACTCTCTTGGCCACATCGGTCGTCGCCTCATGGAAATCGTCGAGGATGAAGAAGCACGAGTGGGTGATTACCAGGAGGAAGCGGCTACCATGTTATTCTGGTTGCAAGCAGAGAGATTTGATCGTTCGGCAGCTAATCGCCGTCTTGCCCTCTTCGCCACAGGCGATAGAAGGTGGCAGGAGACGGAGAAAGTGAAGGGATACTGATGAAAATCACCATACAGGTGATGATCGAAGACGATGCCATGCCCCAGGCGGCGAAAGCCGGGGTCATCTCGATAGAGCGCAGCGTCGAGGATCTCCGCCCCGAGACTCTCGGCCTGAAACTGGATGAGGCAAAAGAGATTCTGGCAGAGATCCAAACGGTGCTGGTGACGGCTCAGGCTACGCGCTTCCAGGAGCGCCAGTGCTCCTGTCCTGATTGCAGGACACCGTATCAGAAGAATGGCACTCACCAGCTCACCTTTCGGACGTTATTTGGCACCATCAAGCTGACAAGCCAACGCTTTTACGCCTGCTCGTGCCACCAAGCAAAGATAAGGCGACAGGGACAAAAGCAGCTCAGTTTTAGCCCCCTGGCGAAGCTCCTGCTAGAGCGAACGGCACCAGAGTTTCTCTATCTTCAGACGAAGTGGGTTGCTGTCATGAGTTATGGGCGCACTGCCGAGCTTCTGGAGAAGCGGAGCAGTACGGCTACCCTTTCTGGGCATGTCCAGCAGGTCGCAACCCGAGTGGATGGCGAGCTGGGTGAGGAGCAGTGTTCCTTTATCGAAGGATGCCCGCAGGAGTGGGAAAAGCTTCCTGAGCCAGCTGAACCCCTCGTTATGGGAATCGACGGCGGGTATGTCCACGCACGGGAGGGCCAGAACCACAAGGCAGGCTTTTTTGAAATCATCGTCGGCAAAAGTATGACGGGAGAGCAGTCATCCAAGCGGTTCGGCTTCGTGAATACCTACGATACGAAATCGAAGCGCCGGGTCTATGAGGCACTCAAATCACAGGGCATGCAAATGAACCAGCAGGTCATCTTTCTCTCCGATGGGGGCGATGATGTTCGGAATCTCCAACTCTATCTTAGTCCGTTTGCTGAGCACATCCTGGACTGGTTCCACATTACGATGCGTCTGACGGTACTGGGGCAGCTAACCAAGGGGGTCGCACTGCGACCCGAAGTCACAGGTAAGAAAAAGATGCAACCACGGTTCGAGCAGGATGAGGAAGAACCCTCACCAAGCATACCCACGCTTGAGGAATTGGAGCATCAACTCGAACGCATCAAGTGGTACCTGTGGCATGGCAATGTCTTTCGTGCCTTGCAGGTCGGGGAGGATCTCGAAGAAGACCTGGATCTGCCCGAACAAAAGAACGTCACGATCCAGAAAATGCTCCAGGCGGTGCGGGAGTTTAATGGCTACATCACTGCCAACGAGCATTACATTGTGAACTACGGTGATCGCTACCGCAATGGGGAGACGATTTCCACCGCGTTCGTCGAATCAACGGTGAATGAAGTGATTAGCAAGCGTTTTGTGAAAAAACAACAAATGCGCTGGACGAAGGAGGGAGCACACGGATTACTCCAAGTGCGAATTCAAGTGTTAAATGATGAGTTACAGCAGACATTTAGCAGTTGGTATCCTGGAATGTCTGAGACACCAATCGCCACTGAAAATGACAAAGCGGCATAACCAGCACCCGAATTTGAATGGTCTCACACCCTGACTTCTTCCCTTATCCACGCAGGCATCACACCCCAGAGGTTGAGCGCCCCCGGGCGTGAATGCCAGAGACGCGGAGGCGTCGTCGCATCGCGGTCATGGTATTGTTGCAGTTCAGCGGATAGTTCGACGTGTATACCTTCGGCATCCGCGAAGCGCAGGAAGAGGTCGTTGCCAGCGCCATGACGGCCAGGTCCCCAGAGGATCGGCGTCTGCTCATGAGCCAGGTAATCAGCCCATGCCAGCACTTCTGGCCCTGTGGCGATGCTGTATCCGATGTGATCGACATCCTGCTTGCCCTTTATGAGCATGATCGTATGGTGGTCGTCATTGCAACGCAGCCAGACACATTCACGCAGCAGCCAATCAGAGATATCAAAACCAAGCGCTTCCGTGTAAAACTCGACCATCGCTTCCAGGCGCGATGTTTGCAACGCAAGATGTTGCAGCCGTCGCGGACGCAAAAGCGTGCGTCCTCCTCTGTTCATAGCAGGCGATGGTGTGAGAGCATCATCAGGAGCCACAGATATGCCAATACGGTTGCCATCGGGATCACTAAACCAGAGCGTATCACCCATCTCTGCATAGGCATCACGTTCCCCTAATGTCAGTTCGACACCAGACAGTTTGAGACGAGCAGCAAAGGCAGCAAGCTCGGCATTTGTGCCAACCTCGAAAGCCATGTGGTGAAGGCGTATGTGTGCCGCTGGAACACGCGCGTTACCCGTACCTGATCGTGTATTATTAAACAGACCCAGGCAGTGGCTTTCATCGCTTAGCGACAAAATTACATTTGCATCTTCAAGTTCAAGCTCCTGGCCAGATGTACCAGGTTCAGCTACCCGCAAATCAAATCCCATAACCTGATGGTAGAATCGTGCCTGCGCTGCTACATCCGTCGTCCATAAACCAATATGTGCCAATCGCTCGACTTTCACCTTCTGAATCTGCTGATCACTCATCGCTCTCTCCTGCGGAACACTCTGTGGGGGTCTCTATTCTTGTGGGGGAAACAAGTACAAAGCGACTCAACCCCCCACCCTGCGGGCGCGAAGTATTGAAACGCGCTCCGCAAGCTGCGCTGAGGCCCCTACAATATTAAAAAACCTCAAGATACATCATACACAGCCGCAGACAGCAGGTCAACGAAATCACCCGAAGGTCCCAGAAACCTTCTCGCGACACCGAAGTGCCGGCACGACAATGGCCGCACTTCAGTACCCGACACGAACAAAGAGCGCACTCCCGACGCACTCCACCCACTGCATATACGCCGACCACTCATCCTCACATCTCGCACATCTACAGCCTATTTGCAGTTGCCAACCCCACTCCGCACACTCACCTTTGACAGAACATGATGCTTGGCATACGTGCTGTTCTGCAAGGTGTCCGCACACCGGCACTTCACTACCGCGACAAGGACCAGGACCAATCCTGGATTTGTTCTCGCACTTCTATGATATATGCGGCACCATACGATCCCGGTTAAGAAGACGTGGAGATTCGGTTAAGAAAGAGGAAATTTATTGTCGAATCCTTAACCTTTTATAGATATATTTAACTATATATAATGTTCAAGAGGGCTCTTGCTCTTGCTCTTCCCTCTCCACCTCGACCTGTACCTTGCCACGCAAGACATTCGCTGCAGTGGTATGAGCGGGTGGGTCCCACTCGAAGCTCACCTTCTGCCGCTTGATGGGCATATCCGCTTGTAGCCTGTCCCAGCGGTTCTCACGCGCCATGCTGATCTGCACATTTTGCTCATCCACCTCCAGCCGGCGCGAAATCGCTGTAAGCAAGTCAGCCTTAATCAGTTCGAGCAACTCAGGACTCAGCTTGATGCGGTCCTGCACCAGCACCACCTTCAACCGTTCTTTGGCCAGTTGCCCTGGTGCCTGCTTCTTGCGGCCGGATATAAACTCGAAAACACCCATAATCGTTGCCTCCTTTTTCAGGACGGCTAAGAACGTACACGCCTCTCAGCCAGCGCTGGACCAAATCCCATCAATCTCCGCAGCCGCTCCACCAGCGTTGGTGCTTCTGCTACCTCGTCGAGGGGAACCTCATCGCCCATAATGCGGTGTGCTGCATTGATGAATGCCCGCCCAGAGCGTGAGCGTTTGTCATAGACGACTGGTTCGCCTTTATTCGTAGCTACTATGATTAGTTCGTCTTCAGGGACAATGCCGAGCAGGTCAACACCCAAGACCTCCAATACATCCGTCACATCCATCATATCGCGACGTCTCACCATTTCAGGGCGCAGGCGGTTCACGATCAGGCGCGGCTCTAGTTTACCTGCCGCCTCCACCAGGCCAATGATGCGGTCAGCGTCACGTACTGAAGCCATCTCTGGGTTCACCACGATGATAATCTCATCTGCACCAACAATGGCATTACGAAACCCTTGCTCAATACCGGCAGGAGAGTCGATCAACACGAACTCAAACTCTCGACGCAGTTGTTGGCAAAGCTGCTCCATTTGGACACTGTTGATGGCATTCTTGTCGCGTGTCTGGGCTGCCGGGAGCAGGTAAAGATCCGGCAGACGCTTATCCTTGATCAACGCTTGTCGTAGGCGGCACTGCCCTTCCACGACATCGACGATGTCGTAAACGATGCGATTCTCTAACCCCAGGACGGCATCAAGGTTCCGCAGGCCGATATCAGAGTCCACGACAGCGACTTTCTTGCCTTGCATCGCCAGAGCAGTACCCAGGTTCGCTGTCGACGTCGTCTTGCCAACGCCACCCTTCCCTGACGTGATAGTGATCACTCGGCTGTCCATACACGCTCTCTCCATAACCTGGCGGGGGCAAGCCCCGCCACTACATTTCTGTTGCCTTCGATAAACATCGTGCGAGATATAATGGCGGGCTTGCCCTCGCCAGGCCCTCTCGTCAGATCCCGCTCACGCGTAGTGGCGGGGCTTGCCCCCGCCAGGCCACTTCCGCAAAACCGATAAATTGCCTATTTTATTTTCGTGGTGCGCGGCGATTGATCCAGGCCTCAACAACGATCTGCCCCTGCTTGATGGTGGCAACCTCTGCCCGGGGTTGGATATCGGAGCCTTCCGGTGGTCGCGAGAGCAGGTGGGCGATACGTAACTGGACCGGGGCCAGGTGGAGCGAGCACACCAGGGCACCCTCATTATCGGGGTAGCCCGCGTGTACCATACCACGCAAGACCCCCCATACGATGATATCTCCACCTGCGACAATTTCTGCCCCAGGGTTGACATCACCTAATACAACAACATTACTGTTATGGTTTATAGCTTGACCAGAACGCACGGTACGTCGCAAGAACAGGGTATCATCTGAATCTCTCGGGTCACGCTGAACTTGCTCCTTATCATTGGTGATACTTATGTCCATGGAAGTAAGAGCCTCGATTTCACTCTCCTTTTGTGCTGCTGCAACTTGTTCCAACGGCATGACCGACATTTGGTAATGTGCCAGCAGGTCTTCGAGTTGTGTACGTTCGCTCACCCGCAGCGTTCGATGTCTGGTGTCAACAGCCAGCGCGGCACCACGGAAAAAGCCAGGCGCTTCCGCAAGCCGTTCAGAGAGCGCATTCAGCAATTCGCTAAAAGGAGTTTCCGGTTCGAGGGTTAAAAGCAAGCCGTTGCGTGTACCCTTAATTGCAATGTATCCCTGCACAGACTGCTTCTCCTCCCTTTCTGATCTGCCTTGTGCTTCTGTCGGGTCTCTATTTGGGTCTCTATCCAAAATAGCCCCAATCCCAAAATATTCAGATACACAACATAACAACATACAGTATAAGCATCCAGGCATGAAAACGCAAGGTATCAGGTAATTTGTACCTTTTCTTGTCACATTTTCGTTTTTACAACGATAGAGAGTATGAAGCCACATGTAGAGTAGAGGGAAAGCGAATGCGGCGAGAAAGGTCTGGCAATATGAATAACGGCATGCAGAGGGTAAGGCCATGGCAACGCCCTTTCAGCACCATTGTAGCGGTATTGTTCACTGCACTACTGGTAGGATCATTCATCGTGTTGTTCAACCGTGCGCACCAAAGCAGAACCAGCTCGGACAACAAAACACAACAGCAGGTTGTGACAAAAGCACCAACAACAGTGCCAACAGTCAGCGTGCAAAATGCCGGTTCAATCTCATCCATTCATATGCTCGACGCGACGACCGGGTGGGCATTGACCGACCATGCCGTTCTGCGCACGACCGACGGAGGCACCTACTGGCAGGATGTCACACCCCCACATGCTACGCCTGCATCCATCAATGGCGCGGCGCTCGCGGTCCTGGATGCCTCCACCGCATGGGTAGCGACTGTGCGGCCTGCCGGTACAACTCTTCTGGTTTTCCGTACATCCGATGCCGGCCAGACGTGGCAGCAAACAATAGTCAAAGCCAATGGCAATACTGCTGGAGCCCAGATAACCTTTATTAATGCCAAAGATGGCTGGATGCTCGTCGGTCTGGGAGCAGGAGCGGGCTCGGAAGCGGTGGCCATTTACCGCACGACCGACGGCGGGCAGACATGGACAAAAGCCTCAAGCACCAATCCGCCTGTAGAGACTACGCCGGGTGGGCTACCACTGGGCGGAGACAAAAATGGATTGAGCTTCCTCAACTCATCCACCGGCTGGGCAACTGGAACCGAACCCTCTAACACTCCCTGGCTCTACGTGACCCACGACGGTGGCCAGACATGGCAACACCAGGCCCTACAACTACCACCGAACCAGGCATCCGCCGAACTCTCAATTACTCCCCCGACGTTTTTCAACGCCACTGACGGCATCCTGCCCGTCAATGGCTTAAGCGTAGGAAGCCAGGTCGTAGGAGCCAGTGACATCTACATCACGCACGATGGAGGTGCAACCTGGAACAGTACGTCACTCCTGGCCGCCAATGCAAGTTCCGCCGATTTTACTGATATCAACCATGGGTGGGTTACCGACGGTGCGAACCTCTACATGACAAGCGATGGTGGGCAGCACTGGACAAAGATTCTTTCTGTTACCAATAACATGCCTAAATTCCAGTCGCTCGACTTCGTTTCGAGCGAAGTCGGACTGGCAATTGGTTATACCGACTCTGGAGCTATGTTCCTACTCAAGACGGTGGATGGTGGGTACACCTGGACCCACGTCAGATATATCGTGTACAAGGTGGTGTAACGTGGAGGGAACCTGGTTCTCAGCCCTGGTACCCGCAAGGGGCACCACTACATTCCCTGGTCGAATGTCTCACGCGATGGTAGCATGTACGCCCTGGAAGTCGTCACATTCCAGGGCAAGACGGGGTCTTCGGTGCTGCTCTTTGGTTCGATGAATGGGGGCATGCCGACGAAATTCGTGGATGGTGGGGCGGTGGTGGGTTGGACGAGGGTGTAAATTCCATTGACTAGTGCCGTCCCAAAGGGGCGGCACTGTTACTCCTTCTACACATGGCAGATGAGCTATCTCCTGTGCGAATCATATTCCAAAATAGTACCAGAAGTCAAATGAAGCAGACAAATCCGCTTTCAGACCACAACAACCTCAAGTGTTCTGCCCAACGCCTGGACATATCGTCGCAGCGTATTGAGCGTATAGGCATCGTAGCCGCATTTTTCGATACGAGCAACTTGTGCCTGGGAAATGCCTAAGCGCCTGGCAAGCTCGGCCTGGGTAAGCCCTGCTGCCTGACGGGCCTCAACAAGCTGTAGCCACAGCTCTTTTTTAGCAGCTTCCTCTTTGTAAATTGCTCTCGTCTCAGGGTCTGCCAGTAAGGTATCCCGCCACTCCTGGTATGCCTGCTCACCTTTTTTGATGTGATCGTGTTTTTTCTGCATGGTTTATTTCTCTTCTTCTTTTCTTTTCATAAAGTTATCAAGCCGTTTTGATGCTATTTCAATTTCACGACGGGGTGTTTTTTGGGTTTTCTTCTGAAAGCCATGCAAGGAAACAATGTGCTGACCTGAGAAAAAGAAGTAGATCAGCCGATAGATATTCGTGCTGCTCTCTTCTCGCAGTTCCCATAGCTTATCCTCTAAGTGACGTACTAAAGGTTCACGAGCCATCACGTTACGCACACGTAGTTGTTCAATAGACCAGACGAAGCGTACCTGTGTCTTGGTATCAAGGCTCCGTAGAAACTCCTGAACTGGACTAGTACCGTCATCTTCTGTGTAAAAAACAACTGTCCACATTCTTTCACCAGCTATTATACGGATTTTAGTATATTTTGATACTCTTGTCAAGAGCACCCTTCATAGAGTTGGCGAAATTCCCAACTTTCCTTCCCGACCAGGCGGCCGCTAAGGCCGCCTGGCTAATCTATATGCTGCTACCATAAAAAGTTCGCCAAGAGGGTCTACCCCCCCAACTCTGCCCTTCTCATCAGCAACTTCCCGATACGTTCCTCCTGGGCCGCCAGCTTCTCGCGTTCCTTCTCGACAACCTCTGGCTTCGCTCTCGTCACAAAAGCCTTGTTCGCCAGCTTGCCCTGGATGCGAGCAATCTCTTGCTGCGCCTGGGCAATCTCCTTGTTCAGCCGCTCCAACTCCTTGCTGATGTCGAGCATACCGGCCAACGGTAGGTATATCTCCACCGGACCCGCCAGCAGGCTCATCGACTGCTCCGGCTTCTGCACAAGCTGATCATACAACTGTGGTGGTTCTGTCCGCGCCAGGAACTGGATGAGTAGAGACTGCGCCTCTAACATTGCCACCAGGTTGCCAGCAGCCATAATCACCGGAATACGCCGCGCAGGCTCCACGTCCATCTGGTTGCGAGCGTCGCGGATACGCACGATGATCTCTTGCAGCAGCGCAAACTCCTGCTCCGCTTCGTCATCAATCGCCTGCATGTTGGCCTGCGGCCAGGGTGCGACAATCAAAGCCGAGGCAGGCCAGCGTCCCTGGTTTGGCTCGCTGGTACGGTAGAGGTGCTGCCAGACTTCTTCGGTGACAAAGGGCATAAATGGGTGCAACAAGCGCATGCTCTGATCAAGCACCGCGCGTAGGATGCCAGCCGTGGTGCGACGCGCCTGCTCGTTGCCCTGTATCTGCACCTTGGCGATCTCCAGGTACCAGTCGCAGTAATCCGACCAGAAGAAATCGTTGATCTGGCGACCGGCCTCACCAAGCTGGAACTCGTCGATCAACCGTGTGACCTCGCTCGTCAACTTCGCCAGGCGACTGAGTATCCAGCGGTCGGCCAGCGTTCGTGGCTGTAGCTCATCGATGGCGGGAACGCCGTCCCCAATTTCGGCGGTCGTCATCAGCACGAAGCGTGAGGCGTTCCAGATTTTGTTGGCGAAGTTACGGTTGCCGACGATGCGCTCCGGCACGAGTTTCATGTCGTTGCCGGGTGAGCTACTCGTTGCCAGCGTGAAGCGCAGTGCGTCGGTGCCGTACAGGTCCATCACATCCAATGGGTCAACGACGTTATTCTTGGACTTGCTCATCTTCTCGCCCCCGGCATCGCGCACCAGGCCATGCAGGTAGATGGTATGGAACGGCACAACACCCAGGAAGTGAATACCCGCCATGACCATGCGTGCCACCCAGAAGAAGATGATGTCGTAGCCCGTCTCCATCACCGAGGTTGGATAGTAGCGGCGCAGGTCGGGGGTTGATTCGGGCCAGCCGAGCGTGCTGAAGGGCCACAACCACGAACTGAACCAGGTGTCGAGCACATCCTCGTCCTGGTGGATGTCGCCGCTCTCACAGTGAGAACAGGCAGTGATGTCCTCGCGGCTGACCGTCATCTGACCGCAGTTGTCACAGTACCAGACAGGGATGCGGTGCCCCCACCACAGTTGGCGCGAGATGCACCAATCATGGATATTCTCCAGCCAGTCCAGGTAGACTTTGTTGAAGCGTTCCGGCACTATCCTTATCAGGCCATACTTGACCGCGCCAATGGCTGGCGTGGCGAGAGGCGTCATTTTGACGAACCATTGTTTCGAGATCAGCGGCTCAACCACGGTATCGCAACGCTGACAATGACCTAGCGGCACGATGTAGTCCTCGACCTTGACAATCAGGCCGAGTCGCTCAAGTTCCTCCACCAGGTTCTTACGTGCTTCGTAGCGATCCTGGCCAGCATAGGGACCGGCCTCTGCGGTCATCTTCGCATCGAAGCCGATCACCTGCACACGCGGGAGATTGTGGCGCATGCCGATCTCAAAGTCGGTGGGATCATGAGCAGGCGTCACCTTGACCGCACCCGTGCCGAAGGAAGCGTCCACAGCCTCGTCTGTGATGATCGGAATTTCGCGTCCGATGACAGGCAAGATCGCCACTCGCCCAACCATGTCTTTGTAGCGCGCATCCTTGGGGTTGACTGCCACTGCCGTATCACCCAGAATGGTCTCTGGGCGAGTGGTGGCGACGCTGATGTACTCCGTGGCCTCGGCCTCGTGTCCTGGCAATGGCTTGAGCGGGTAGCGCACGTAGGTGAGTGTGCTCTGTGTATCGACGTGATTGACTTCCAGGTCAGAAATTGCGCTCATGTCATGCGGGCACCAGTTGATAATGCGTTCGCCACGATAAACGAGACCCTCTTCGTAGAGACGCACGAACACTTCGCGCACGGCCTTCGACAGTCCTTCGTCGAGGGTGAAACGTTCCCGCGACCAGTCGCAGGATGCCCCCAGGCGGCGGTGCTGGTCCTGGATGCGGCTCTTATATTGATTCACCCACTGCCAGACACGCTCCACGAACGCCTGGCGACCTATCTTATGCCGGTCTGTGCCCTCGCTTGCCAGCACGCGCTCAACGACTGCCTGGGTGGCGATGCCTGCGTGATCTTCGCCCGGCACCCATAGTGTGTCGTCGCCCAGCATGCGATGATAGCGGATGAGGATGTCTTCTATTGTGGCGGTGATGGCGTGGCCCAGGTGCAGCGCGCCGGTCACATTGGGTGGCGGCATGCTAATGACGAATGTTGGTTTGGATGTGTCGCCACTTGGTTTGAAGTAGCCGCCTTCTTCCCAGAAGCGATACCACTTGCCTTCGACGGCCTGTGGATCATATGTTTTTGGTAAGGACGAAATGGATTGCGTCCTCTGCTCTTTGTTTTGTTCGATCATGTCTCCGATGTCTCCGATGTCTCCAATGTCTCCGATGTCTCCTGTGAAAGGTGTATCGGATGAAAAAAGCCCTTCCCCGTCAAGGACGAGAAAGGGCTTCGTATCGCTCGTGGTACCACCTTGTTTCGATCAACCCGAAAAAAGCTTCGGTTGATCCTCATGTGGCGCGTTAACGGGCGCTCCCGTGGAGATTGTGTTCTTCCAGACTCACAGGCTACGTTCGGTACGTCCTATGCGGGGAAGACTTCCAGCCCGCCGGTCTTCCCTCTCTATATACGTGGTGCGTACCTACTCCTCCTGCTCATCGTCTCGTCATGTGTGCAGTTGTGTTGGTTATAGTCTATAAGGTGTAGGTGTGGTTGTCAAGTGCCCGCTGCACCCTTCCATGCCTTCTTGACGAGCCTCCTGTTTGGTTTACTAGAGGTGGTCATAATCAGAATGACTGCCTATCCAATACCAGATGATGGTATCACCTTCCATCCATCCTACAGCGCGGTAGTTCCTACTGACGCGCACAGAATAGATAGGCTCCTGAGGATCAATGCGCTTAAAGTGTAAGCTCGGATGGTATGGGTTTTGCTTGAAAAGCTCGTAGGCTTCTCTTGCTTGTTCTTGCATGTCTGAGGGAAGCTGGGCAAACAACTTATGAAATTGTTTTGTACGCTTACTTTTCACTCGATAGCGAACCCGCCGATTTCGGTTTTGCCTGCAGCTTCCTGTCGTCGTGCTTCCCTGGCTAGGGTACGTAGAGCCTCTCGGACACGGGGTTTACTGATAATCTCATCCCATTCTTGTTCCTCGATTGCTTCTAAGATGCGCGCTGCAAGGGCGTTTTGCGCGTCATCGGGCAATTGTTGCGCCCGTTCAAATGCCCGTCTAAGTAGCTCGGTCATGGTGTTCCCTCCGGTTGCCCTCTTTCTTAAGAAGTATTCCATACAACTGCTCATGCATGGCCTTCTCTAGTCTGATCTCTACGCTTGTGAGGCAACCTGCACATTCTGTCATATTACTATATCAGTTCGTAGGTTGATCTGCAAGGCGTTGATAAATGACTTTACAGCACTTAGGAGTTCTTGCCAAGCTCGCCTGACTTGACGAGCGCCCCACCTTCCTCTACAATAGATGCATCAACACCATCCAATTGAGGATGAATCAGCACACCTTCTATACCGCCATTGAGCATTGCAAAGAAGTGGAGTTTTTCAATGGCAGACCGCGTGGGCCAACGCTTTGGCGATTACCGCCTGATCCGTTTCCTGGGAGAAGGAACATTTGGCGATGTCTACCTTGGGGAGCATGTCTATCAGAAAACTCCTGCTGCCGTCAAAGTCTTCAAAACCAAATTGACCCCCGACAAATTCAAAGACTTCATCAATGAGGTCCGCACCGTTCTGCTCCGGCATCCCAATATCGTACCGATCATCGACTTTGGCGTCGGGGAGAACGACATCGCCTACCTGGTCATGGAGTAGGCACCCAATGGGACACTCCTACAACGGCACCCCAGAAGGACAAGCCTTCCACTCGCTACCATCGTCACCTACGTCAAGCAAATTGCGGCCGCCCTGCAATATGCCCATGACCAGAGGCGCATCCACCGCGACGTCAAGCCGGAGAACATGCTCTTTGGCGCAAACAACGAGATCCTGCTCAGCGACTTTGGCATTGCCGTGGTGGCTCACAATCCAGACTCCCAAAGAACCGAGGATTCGATTGGCACAGCACGCTATATGGCTCCAGAGCAATGGCGGGGGAAACCGGTTACCGCGACTGACCAGTATGCCTTGGGAATTATCGTCTACGAATGGCTCTGTGGTGAGTGCCCCTTTGAAGGAATTATGTCGCATTTGATGCATCAGCATATTTATGATTCTCCTCCACCGTTACGGGAGAAGGTTCCAACGATCTCACTCGAAGTCGAGCAAGTGGTGATGACGGCGCTTGCCAAGGACCCGAAGCAGCGCTTTGGGAGTGTGCGAGCATTTGCGAATGCTTTGGAACAAGCATACAAGGCCAACCCCCCTGTAGGGGCCACTCTCCTCACTTATCGCGGCCATGTTGGTGGCGCGAGTGTGGTGGCATGGTCGCATGATGGCAAGCGCATCGTCTCTGGCACGTCGGAAGGGATGGTGCAGGTGAGTGAACATCATTTCTCCTGCCACCGGAGACATTATTTGCACCTACCGTGGTCATTCCAGTCATGTGAATGCGGTGGCGTGGTCCCCCGATGGCACGCGCATTGCCTCAGCGGCCTCCGATGGAGTGCATATCTGGCAAGCAGTATGATTCTAGTCCTCGCTAGCACTACTGTCTAGAAGAGTTTGGTCATACTCTACAGCGGCCCTGAACATGCCTTCATTGGGAATCAGCAGCACAGCCCACTCTGGGGATGGCTCAATTGCATAGCGCTATCTTATCATACTTGAATAGTAAGCATCTGTGGAGAGAGGCAGAAAGGAGAATTGAATGAATCTCTGAGATGTTGTATAATGACATCAAGGAGGTAGTAAACTATGGAATTGGTTCGCAAGCAGACTTATATTACGCTAGCTCAAGATAGGGCGGTGAAACTTCTTGCTCAGCGGCAGGGAACAACGGAAGCGGAGATCTTGCGTAAGGCATTAGATCAGTTTCTTGCCAGGGAAGGTATCGGAGAAAACCAGGACCCCTTTGCCGACCTGATAGGTATGTTCGAGGGACCTTCAGAGGTAGACCATGATGATATCTATCGATGACATTCAGCGCGTGTTCGTTGATACATCCGCCTGGATCGATCTCATGAATAGAAATGAGCGCCATCATGCCGATGCTGTCGCGTTCCACAAAAGCCTTGTTCCCATGACGCTGCGTATCACGACCTGGGGCATAGTGTCCGAAACGTTCACCTGGATCCGTTATCATGTTGGCAGTCGGGAGGCTTCCAGGTGGCTTGTGTCGAAAGAACTGCTGGAACGTCAAGGCCTTCTCCAGGTGGTTTTCCCGGACCCGCTGATGGAGGTTGGCGTGCGAAAGGTGATCGATCGCTTCCACGATCAAGATTTATCCTATGTGGATGCTTTCTCCATCGCATTGATCCAGTCTCGCCCGGACATCGATGCGATCTTTGCTTTCGACCATCATATGACGCTCGCTGGCCTACCTGTGTTACCAGGTCTTCTTGACTGAATTTGAAAAAAGAGAGAGGACTAACCCCTTTGGAATTTTCTAGCGAAGAACTTGTGGCACACATCAACCGTACCCGCGCAGGGTCGATCTCGGACGCGCTTGATATTACGATAGTACTGGCTGAGAAAGAGAAAGTCATCGCTACCATGCCCGTGGGTCCCAACCAGCGCCAACAGGTCGGCTACCTGCACGGTGGTGCCTCAGTCGTGCTGGCCGAGTCGGTAGCCTCGCTCGGTACGGCCCTGAACATCGACATGGAGAAGCAGATGGCCTTTGGCCTGGAGATCAATGCCAATCACCTGCGACCCAAGCGAGACGGTCGCTTGACCGCTATAGCCACTCCTATCCATCGTGGTCGCACCACCTGCGTCTGGGATATCAAGATCAGTGACGAGAACGACAAACTGATCTGCGTCTCGCGTTGCACCGTGGCTATCGTTGATCGCCCACCGGAAGCCAGCAATCCCCTCACAAGAGATATACCCAGTTTCGGCTAAGCCAAAGTGTCGCCGTTCACAGAGATAGGATCGTGGTATATGGTATACTAGCTATATAGAAGATTGTCGCGTTTAGTAGCGCATGGGCCGGGCTGTAGGAGGAGCCACGGTTGACGAGGTGGGGGCTGTTCGGACTGTCAGCGGGGAGCCTCCAGGGCCCACTTAATCGATGGCCGCACGGCCTCGCGGGACTCCTTGCCTCTTTTGTCCATAGGTGCTATACTGTGACCACTGGTCAGAAGGCACTCCGTCCGACCGTGGTGGTGCCACGACAGGGAGTCGGTCCCTGCGGAGAGACAGTTGCGACCCGCCCGCCAGAGTTGTTATCTGGTTCGTGATGAGCAGCGTGGAGACGCGCTCGCGGCCACGGTAAAACAGCGCGCATACGGGAACGTTCCTCATTCGGCAAGTTCTGAGTGAGGACGGGTGTCTTGTCAGAACGCCCGGTGCAGTCTTTAGGCTGCCGTGATGTTGCGGTCAATGAAGCCAAAGCGGAAGGTCCTCCTTTCGAGTTGCGGTCGAGGCTAGCAACAAGCCCGTCCCATTCTATGGGACGTGGTATCTGACAGAGATAGGATCGTGGTATATGGTATACTAGCTATATAGAAGATTGTCGCGTTTAGTAGCGCATGGGCCGGGCTGTAGGAGGAGCCACGGTTGACGAGGTGGGGGCTGTTCGGACTGTCAGCGGGGAGCCTCCAGGGGGTTGGAACAAAACGCTGCCGGTGATGGCACACAACAGAAAAGGATACCCGAGTTCATGTGCGGTATCATTGGCTACGTCGGCCCACAGGGCAGTGACGTTACGACAGTATTGCTTGATGGCCTTCGTAAACTGGAATATCGCGGCTACGACTCCGCCGGCATCGCGGTCCTCACCTCCAACGGCACACTCGAAGTGCGCCGCAGTGCCGGCAAACTTGCCAACCTGGTAGCCGCCGTCGAAAATGGTTCCCGACCTGAACCAGGCCCACTTGGCATTGGTCACACGCGCTGGGCTACGCATGGTCGTCCCAACGACACCAATGCTCATCCCCATCCTGATTGTAGCGGTGTGCTGACTGTGGTGCATAATGGCATCATCGAGAACTATGCCGAGTTGCGTTCGGAGTTGAAGGAAAAAGGGCACACGCTTCGCTCCGAAACGGATACCGAAGTGCTCTCGCACCTGATCGAACACTACTACTTCGGCGAAGCGAAGCATGACCTTGAACAGGCGGTACGGCTTGCCCTGCAGCGCGTCACCGGCTCTTATGCTATTGCTGTGGTGAGTAGCGAGCAGCCCAACCTGCTGGTCGGCGCCCGTTACGGCGGTGGTCCACTCATTGTCGGTCTGGGTGAAAACGAGCAGTTCCTGGCCTCGGACATCCCGGCCATCCTCAACCATACGCGCCGCATCATTGTCATCGATGAAGGCGAGATGGTTGCGCTGCGCTCTGGTGGCGTTTCTCTGACCAAACTCGATGGCACGCTGGTACAACGTGACCCGCTGACCATTGAGTGGAATGCAGAGGCAGCAGAGAAAGGCGGCTATGCTCACTTCGCCATTAAAGAAATCAATGAGCAGCCGGATGCTGTACGCCGCGCTTTATTGGGGCGCGTACGCGATAGCCAGAGCGAAGCTTGCGCAGCGCGTTTCAATCTACACCTGAGCGAGCTGGAGCGTATCCAGCAGGCAGGTCTGCTCGACAAGGTGCAGCGCATCGTAGTAGTTGCCTGCGGGACATCCTATCATGCCGGCTTAATCGCCAAGTACGTGATTGAGCAATGGGCACGCATTCCGGTAGAGGTGATGACCGCCGGCGAGTTCCGCTACAGTAACCCCATCGTAGGACCGGAAACGCTCTGTCTTGCGATCACCCAGTCCGGTGAAACAGTGGATACGCTGGTGAGTATCCGGCAGGCGCGAGAATATGGTGCGCCTGTGATTGCCGTTACCAATGTGGTCGCCAGCGCCATTACGCGGCTGGCCGATGCTGTGCTGTACCTGCAAGCTGGTCCCGAGATCTGCGTTGTGGCGACGAAGACGTTCGTCAGCACGGTAACGGTCTTGTACCTGCTGGGCCTGTATCTGGCTCAGCAGCGCGATCGTATGACGAGTGAGCAGGTGGGGGTGATTCTCACAGCCCTTGAGCGCATCCCCGACCAGATTCAGTCCATATTGGACAAGGCTGCCGGTCCCGATGATGTGATTGCTCCACTGGCAAGACGCATGTCGCGTACCAGTAGCATCCTGTTTATCGGGCGTGGTGTGGGTTTCCCGACGGCCCTGGAGGGTGCGCTCAAGCTGAAAGAGATCTCCTATATCCATGCCGAAGGCTTCCCTGCCAGTGAGTTGAAGCACGGCTCCATTGCTCTGCTCGATCCAGACACGCCGCTGGTGGCGGTGGCAACTGCTTCGCATGTATACGAGAAGGTAGTGAGCAACATCCAGGAGGTGCGTGCTCGCGATGCTCGTGTGCTGGCGGTGGCGACGGAAGGCGACGAGGTTATAAGGCAGCACGCTGACGATGTGCTGTATGTGCCGGAGACGCTTGAGGTGCTGAGTCCGCTGCTGGCGGTGGTCCCGTTGCAGTTGTTCGCGTACCATGTGGCGGTTGCCAGGGGCTGCAATGTGGATCAGCCGAGGAATTTGGCGAAGTCGGTGACGGTGGAGTGAGGGGATGGGTGAGGAGCGAGGAGATTGTCTAACAACAATAAAGTCGTGAACTGGATTGTTGTCCACGTACAATAAAGTCGTGAACTCTTGTTTTTAGCGTAAGCGCTCACAAACAAAAAACTTGCGGACCGAGTCGCTGTTTAGCAACAGCGCTTCGGTCCGCAGGATTCTCCGGGCGAAACCTCCTACCTATGTACAATAAAATTATTGTATATATCAAATAAAATCATAATCATAGAATCAAGGCTTACAATGGAAAATAAAATTGTACGCCGAGCACGCTGGCTGTGTTGGCTACTTGGACCATCCGTTCAAAAATCTAGAGATTTAGGCAGCATGATTTCTCTCTTCAATCATCCTACTCTTCGGCAGCTAATGCCGGTTGATTGACTCAATGGCTGTGCCCGCTTCCTGTGTAGCCATTGTCGACCCAGACCTTCTCCAGGTTCTGCCTCTGTTTTCTGAAGAGGATTTTTTATGGCCTGGCTTCATAAGCCAAAGCGAGATGGAGGTAAATCTCAGCGTGAGCTTCTAGTTTTACTGCATCTTCCAGGCATTGGATTGCATCATTACTTTCTCCTCGTCGAGAATCCATGCCTGGTAATCTGGATATGCCAGACATGGAGCCTGGTCTGTATTGTGCTTCCCGAAAGTGCATTCTATCAATCCCTGTGCAGCATTGATAAGCTCTAAGGCACGCTGTGAGTTCGTCTCGCGCTCAGCATAGACAAATGCTTGTCCCCACTGCGCCAAAGCCAACATTTCACCTAGTGAGATGTGTCCAATAGGCTTCTCAGGCTCTATGATTGTTCTAAGCGGCTTCTGTTGTCTCAATTTATCAGCACGATCATACAAACTGCAAAACTGCCCAATGGCTTCGTCGTACTCTCCAAGTCTCAAAAAGGCATAGCCCAGGTAATAGGTTGACGCGAGCTGTGCAAAACCAAAATGTTGAAGCACTCGGAAATGTTTGATTGCATCTTTGTACTCACCCAATGCAAAATGAAAATGCCCAAGATAGTAGTAAACCGCGAGTTTTTGTTTCTGCTGATTATTTTCATAGTAATCAAGAGCATGTTTGAGATATGCGAGTGCTTTTTGGTTCTCTATCTTCTTTTGGCTGGATGCGTGGTGTTGCTGCGCAAGTTGAGCATATGCTCTTCCAATCTTGAAATCTATGTCGGGATCATGAGGGCTCTGCATAATGACGCTCTTCCGGGCAAGAGCCTCCTTCCATGCATCTATGGCATGCTCAAACTCTTCCCGCTCGAAATACATATCGCCGAGACGCTCGTGCGTATAACAATCGAGTGCATCAAATGAAACAGCTCGTTGAACTACTTGTACGGCCTCGCAATGTTTTCCCTGTTCTGACAATATGGAGGCCAGCAAAGGCCAGAGGCGTCGCAGCCTGACTTCACCTGGATATTTTTTTTCAAGTTTTTGAATTGCGAGTCTGCATTTATTTTCTGCCTCTCCAAACTGCCCTGCCAAAAAATGCAGCTGGGCCAGAATGCGGAGGCGTTGTCCATGTTCCCATTCTTTCCCATCGATTGCGAAGTTTTCGAGTTGCCGCTCCAATTTTTCTATCAACTCATCGATTTTCTGCTTCTTGTTACAATTGAGATACCATTGGCCTAGTGTAAGGGAAATCCTCGCATATACCGGCTCTTCGTCCTTGTGCTGCTCAAGTTGTTGCTCTAACTCCCTTATCAGCTCATTATAGTTTTCCTCCTCATCGCATTTGAGATACAAATAGCCAAGCTTAAGAAAATCTGTAGCATGTTCGTATTGGCTGCCACTCTGTTCATAATAGCGCAGCTTTTCCTCGAACTCGCCCTTGTTTTTGGTTTCCTCTACCCTGTCTAACAGGTCAAAAAAATGTGAAAGGTCTACAAACGCTCCTATCTGCTTCATACTTTGACTACGGTCTTCGTTGCGTTTCTCCAATGTATCTAACTTTTCATATGCTTTTGCAGCCTTAGCAAGCGTGCCTCTGAAATCTTTCCCAAGCGCATGCGATGCAGAATCTATGATTGTTTCAAGCACATATTTTTCATAGTTTTCGTCACATGTTTCTTTTTCCCTACTCTTGTCTTGGTCTTTATGAGTCACTGCATACGCATAAGCCTCGGCCAACTCGGCCCAATACGTAACACAATCTGGAGCAATACGCGTGGCTCTTCTTAGCTTATTCGTCGCGTCGGCATATTTGCCCTGCAAACAGTATACCTTGCCCAGTTTGAAATAATAGAGGGCACGATAACTCCCATCAGCGTGTGTAAGAGATAAAGCCTGCTTCAAGAGATGTTTGGCAAGTTGAACTTTTTTCCTTCGCCTGTTCTCTACTTCAGCAAGGTCAGCTACACATACACTGGCAAGTGTCTCCAGGCGCGAAATTTTGCTTTCTTTTGTTATCACTGCGTCTTGTTTGCTGAGTTCAGCAAAACACAAGGCGACCCAGGAATGCATAACAGCTTTCCTACGACTCTTAACACTTCCTTTTAGGTAGCCAGACTGGAGTTGAGTTAATTCCCTTTCATATTCATCGGGTTGAATGCAACCTTTCGTTTTCTTATCAAGCAGCTCCTTTTTCTTCACATCATACAATGTGCATTCAGCCAATCCTTTCAGCTGATACGCTTTCGCTAAATGCTCACCCTTTGGCTTCAGTTCAATGACGCGCTTGCACAATTGAACAGTTCGATAGTAGTTTTTACTATCGTAACAGCTCAAGGCTAATGCATAATAGGCCTCCCACGAGTTTGGACTTTGGATGATAGCCTTCTCAAAGGCTGTCTCGGCTGCCATCGTGTGACCCAACTCTGTATGCACAACACCCAAATTGTAATAGGCCAAATTGAACCGTATATCCTCTGCCAGCGTTTCGATAAACTTTTTTTCAGCCTGTTTCAAATGTGCTCTTCTGTCCCTCGGTATATGTAAGCACTCACGATATTTTCGCAACCCCTCGCTAAAAGCATCGGTTGCCTCCCAGCGAACTGATCCACCCAGCGCGAGGTCTGTGAATATGCGGCAAGCCAGCTCTTCTACCATGCTGACAAGATCGGGAGAATGTGGTTCCGTCGATTGTACAACTTGATCTACGCGCCACTTGAATGAATTCCTCCCTCCAACCGATTGTGCTATTAAGATGAGTTTCCCTCCGTCATTGTGGAGGCTTCCAAGAATCCGCGGACCTTGCACGAAGCGCCCGATTAAAGACATGAGTGTGCCTACAGGAATCTTTAGTGGCCCCAGGCTCAGTTCCGATCGGCTGCTCACGGCATCTTTCAGAAGCTCGTCGATATCTTCTACCTTGATAGTTGCATCTATAGATTCGTTCTCCAAAACAGAAGTAGAAATAGCTCTCTGCTCATCTACAGTGCGATACAGATTGTGTAATTGAGCAAGCCTCACAACAAGGAGAGTGGCTAGCCCTTGCACATCTGTGCTAAGCTGCTTAGCAGTATAGTTGGCAAATTCCTCCACCACGAGTCGGTGACGAGCTTGCCATGCCCACCATAGAAGCCACAGGAGCGTATATAAAGCCAGGAAGCTCCAGGGGTTGGACCACATGAATTGGATCCACTTTTCCAGTGATTGAAGCAACATTTTCAAAGGAAACCAGGGTATTGCTGCAAGTGTAAAGGTTACTTGGTCAGCTATCCATACAACAAGAACGGTTGCTATAAACCCAAGCACCGGAGGTATCCACTCTCTGCTGAAGACGTAGTAGATATATCCTAAACCACGGGCAAACCACAGTGTTACATATCGGAGGAACCAATTATGAGCAAGAAGAAACGCTACATATTTGGGTCCGATGAGGAGTATGTTTTTCACAACGTCACCTCAATCGAAGAAGACCTTGCTATCTACGCTTTTAGTGGACCTCTCTTACGGCGATGTTAAAACTGATAATATTGTTGTAGGCGGCAGAAATCTGCTCTTGCATATAAGACGCTCGCATGACGCATTTTTAGAGCAGCGATTTCTGTAGTGGCTACTAAGTGGCACAGTTATCCAGTTCCCAACTTTATTTTTTCAATAGGGTGCAAGTTTCGTAATATTTGAGCGTAAAATGGCCGTTGCCAGTTCCCAACTTTATTGTGCTTCTACAGATGTCCATGAAGAATAAAGTTGTGGATTGGCAGAATAAAGTTGTGGACTACAATTATGTTGTCCTCTGAATAATTTATTCAGAGGACAACGTGTGACTTTCCCCGCAATGTGTGGTGTATGGATAAAATATAGCCTTACACTGCTGGGCCTGATTCACGGGCAGCTACTGAAGAGAAAATCAGTAGCTGCCTTTCACAAAACAGTAAAGCTATGACCAATCCCTATGACTGTTTGCGCCCTCATCATTTTCAAGCATTTTTTGAAAATAATGTATTTCTTTTTTTGCAAAATGTCGGACACGGAAGTGGCTATCCTGAAGCCAAGGGGATAAGTCTTCTATACGTTTTCTATGAAAATAAGCTGGGGAAGCCATCAAGGGGTTTGAGAGGGGTGTACTGGCAATAGCGCCGCCGGTAGCGCGCAGTACAGATTCATCATCTGTGCGTGTGATGATTTCCCTACTTAAATCGTAGAAAGCCTGACCGTCATTAAACATAAACAAGATATGTGCAACGGCCTTTTGTTTTTGAACAACATCAGAAATGACCCATTCCATCAAGATGTTGCAGAGCATTTCATCCATATGCCCCACAATAATTTTCAATACCTGTGAAGCATTTCTGTATAGCGCAGATTCTTTATCTAATGACCAATCGCGTACACGTTGTAATACCTCGCGATAGGTCGGACTGGAGCGTATACTCTCCAGGGGAGTACTAAATCCAAGGGGAATGGCATGATAGTGTTTGGCTTTGAGTTGATGTTCGGCTGCATTCAGAATACGTCGTTCTAAAAAATCTACGACTAACATCGGCTCGAACTGGCCCAAACGGTTCAAGCATCGCTCAACGGCATGATCCAATTCTGGAAGTCGCTCAAAATTTTGGAAGATGTCGAGGTAGTTTTGTCTATTGGCTATCTTTATATCCCAGCCGTCGTTTGTGATGTTCGGCTGGGCTAAAACATCTGCTATGCGGCGTAAAATGGCAACATGGCCGCGAACTGCTATTTCCTTGAGGAACGATACTGCCAGTTCAGGTCGATATGGTGCGAACGATGGAAACAGTGAGAGGACATCCATGTCGAGTTGTGACAAACCTTTGTGAACAAGACTACAGAGTATATCCCATTCGTGTTTTTGCAGTTTGCCCCATTCTACATAGTGATAACTAAGCGCAATAATACGTAAAAGTGCTTCATCATCGCTGGCAACCCAGGAGCTGATGTAAGTCGATACCGCATCTGAACTAGATCGGCGTAACCCGATCAATATCCAGTGAAGATGGTCTTTAAAGGCCAAGCCATTTGTTAATGCCTGTTTTATCAGTCGATCCCCAAAATCAGGGTGATGTTCCCCTAACTTTTGTAACAGAAAATCTAGCCAGTAGGTTTCGCTATCTCGTTTCGCTTCATGCACTTGCTCTACTATTAACGACAAGTCATGAATTACCTGCGTTATTGTTGCATCTGATAGTCGCTGTACATACTCTTCAATTTCTCGTCTGCGGCGCTGTTCATTAGCTTGCCAATCCAGGCGGTCATCTTCGTCATCATACCTGAAACGACTAATGAGCAGACGAAACAACTGATACAAGCGATGACCATACAATTGTTGGCGTATTTGTATGAGTTCCTCTCCCCCATATCCACCTACAGACGTTGCATGCGAGAGCCAACTGGCTACAGCATCTAAGACAGGCAGTTCAGCATTGGGAATTACCATCTCTGACAAAAAACGAGCAGTCTTGATACAGTCAGGGAATAGCCACGCCTTGATTTCTGGTGGGACCTCAATGTCTGGCCTAGCGTATGGTACAGCTCCCCCCAGCGCTTGCACGATGTGCACCCGCTCGATAAGATGCGTGGATAGCCGATACATTTTGTAGAGCAAATCCAAAGCTTGCTGACGTATCCGTTGTAGCAAATCGTCCTTTCCAAGTACTCCCCATTTGAGTGTGATGGTAGAAGGCTTCGTCGGATCATCCTCGTTTGCTTCCCATAGCATACTAAGCATTGGGGACATCAGAGCGATGATGACATCCAGATTGCCGACGAAGTCTTGCTCAATCCAATGAGCGATGTGCTTCAATAGTGCTAGCTGCACCGCATATGGTTTTCCTGGTATAAATGCAGCAATACCAGATAACGCATGCTTTGCTTTGTCGCGAACAGCCATATAAGCCTGCTCATCGGGCCTGTATGTCGCGAGCTTGTGAAGGCAAGTAATAGTGTCGTCTAAGCTCAGTCCGTATATGGTTTCGCCAAGGAGATCTATGACTTGATTCAGAACCATTTCATAGCTGATTTCAAAATTGCCCCAGCCGGGATAATGGATAGATTCAGGTGCCAGCACCGGATTCTCAATAATATTCACAACAATTGCTAGAATATCGTCAGAACGGAAATAAGCAATATCTTGGAGCAAAGTCAGTGCCTGTAATTTACCGGCGTTTCCCTCAGTTTTGATGGCCTGAGTGTATAAATCGAGCAAATCTCCTAGTAGCACACCGGCTTCCAGTGAATCCCCTTTTATTTCAGCGGCTGCCAAACGTTTTAGAATGTCTTTGGGCTTAAATGCGATGAATGGCTTGATGATGAACTGAAGATAATCAACCTGCTTTGTTTGTGGATCGAAAAAGTGGCGAAACAGGATGTGGTCTGCCAGAACCTCAGAAGCGATAGTCAGTACGGTTCCATACCGTACTACCAAGCCTGTTGTCTGGAGTCTCGCCAAGATACGTTCTCCTGTCTGCGGTGAAAGCCCAACTACCTGATGTACTTGCACAATCAAGACTTGATTGTGCATTTCAAGTGAACCTAATGCTGCAAGTATATCGAGATAGCTGATATAATCCTCATAATGTTCCCCATGAACTCTGGCAAGATCTTGAATGATGTCATCGAGGTAATGGGTAAGTACTTCATCGCGAGTGAGTTCTATCATTTGAGCGCCGCGATGAACGAGACGGGCTGCAATGGAAGCGATGAGCGGATTCCCGTCTGCAATCCTTACAAGAGCATGGCGGATACTATCGTTTACAATTGTGTTCGGTGGCTGCTGTAGGAGTTGGTCTATATCAGCATTGGTAAGCGAGTCAACCTGAATGAAGCTAAGGTGATCACCTTGCGGTGGTGATAGTTGGCTAACTACCATATCTGTAAAGACAGGGCGTGTAGTGAGAATAATGGTTATTCTACCAGCGAAGTCAGGATTAACTAGGACCTCGCGGATGTGTGGCAGAGGCGTAAAGCGATGGGCGTCGTCGATCACGAGTACAAGATGGTTTTCTCGATCGAGGGCGGCAAGAGCGTCTTCGACAGATTCGGCTTCAGTGCGAAGGAACCAGACCTTCGTTCCTGGAGGGATGCAATCAGGTAAGGAGAGCAATACACGGGTTTTGCCAATACCACCTGATCCGTAGAGCACAAGCAGCTGGATATCTCTCGCCAGTTGCTCTCTAATTCTTTCAAAAAGTGATCCCCGCCCTACCAGTATTCCTTCGTGCCTAACAAGAGCCTCTCGCTCTGCTCGTTGGAAAAATTGTTCTGGTGTGAGCAGGGTTCGCAGGAGCTGAGTCTCTCGCACCAATCGAGCAATAGTATCAAGGGCGTTAGTATTTAGTCCATTGAAAACATGTACTACGTTTCCGTCGCCTGTGATTATAATTGCGTCATTAGCATTACCACTGATTGCTATGGCGCGCTCAACAACAGCAATAGCATACTGGCTGTTTTGCAACCTCTCCCGTAAGAGTTCTTCGTCATTGGACGTTGCTTTCCCTGCGATTAGCCGTTCGAGCGCTTCTCGAACCTCGTGTAGTGGAGTCTCGTCGGACACGATTAATGCCTTTCTCGATCCTTGCCCACAGTGTTCTGATCGCCACTAATAATCGTGTTCCCTGAGGCATTGCCGCCAATACTAATATTGCGTTCACCCGGCTTATTGGGTTGAATGTTGGACTGTTGGGGTGTAGCAGATGCTGCAACATCCATTGGAATAGACTCAATCAAAGCTCTGGCATAGGCAGCCGCAACAGCCGCAGCGTACCCTTGCCACATGTCATTCTTATGTGAGTCACAGTAATCACAGATCCCACGGATGAGGAGATATCCAGTGTTACCACTCATCCATGTTGCTGTGGCAATGCCGGAGCCTTCCATCTCAATCGCCCGAACGTTGTACTCATCGCGCAATCGATCTCGCAACTTAGGCTCTTTTAGCAACATGTTCGATGACCCAATCAAACCATAGTGAAGCTTTGGTTGTCGAGAAACACGTGTTGCGTCCTTTGGGTGAGGTATAATCTTACTCGGATCGTGAGAATCATAGAGTATATCCTTCGTTTTTGGTGGCCGTACCGCGTTTTCAAGAGCAGTAGCGCGGGTAATATATTGCTCCCAAGGTTGTTCTCCGCGGATTCTACGTGCTTCCAGCAAGCGCACTGCTTGCTGCAAACGAGCCGAAGGGGGAGGATCTGTGGCACGAATAGTAAAATGCGCATGCGGAGGTTCTCTTTTACGAACAACCTGCTCAAGCTTGCCAAGATCAAACTGCATGACACCTGCATCCATAGAAACGACAATATCACCAAGTCTCACATGGTTCTCTGCGTTGTTTGGGTCCGGTACACCTCCAGCTATCCCGACCATCAGTATATCGCTGATAGTAGGAAAGCTACGGAGGAGGTTGCTAGAGACAGCGGTGGCGGGGTTATTTCCCATTTTCGGTAACAATGTCACTACAACTGGATGTGGACCGATATTACCAACTGTGTAGCGCCCTGAATCACCAGGAATTGTTATATCATCATGCTGGTCAAGCATTACCTCGACCGCAGCAAATTCTTTGGGTAGTGCAGTGACGATAGCGAGCCGATATTGGCTGGCGTTTGTAACCATTTCTCTCATCAATTCCAACTTTTTAATAGTATAGACGGGATCACGAACCAGTGAATAGCGCACAATCAATCTGGCGAGAAAGGATGCCTGTTCTGGTGGAAGATCTCCCATTCTAAGAACATGGCTGAGTAACGCGCCCAGGGCATGATATCCAGACCGCTCCGGTAGATAGCCATAGTCCTCTAATTTGCTTACTAAATACCCGGCTACCTCTTCGGGAGCGCCTGTTAAATCGATCCCTGGCAGAAAACGATGGAGACCGGCCTGCTCTATCACATTCAGCCGACCACGCGGCCCTCCGATGGTAAAAGCGGACAGGCTCTCGATAATCCGAACGAGTTCCAGGCGTTCATCTACTGTAAGAATCAACATGATAAGCCTCCTTTTAGATCAAAGCTTGCAGCAAGGACACGAAGGTGGACCGAGTCTGTATTTTCTTATAATACCGCTAATGCGTTTAGCTTCCTCGTCAGAAGGTGAAACAAAGTCAGCTTTATTCAGAAGGATACACAGGAACTCACCAAGCAAAGTATGGCCTGTGTTGTCTGGCTGATATGGAGGTTGATTAAGCCGAAGGATAATAGCTGAAGCAACACTCTCCGGTGCTCCACCAAGCTCAATACTACCTCCAACGAGGACTTCTTGCAGATTCGCACTGCCCGAGGTTTTTATTAATTTCCGTATATCAGGAGTATTTCTTAGAAATCTTTTGGTAAATTCTATAGGCTTTCCAATATCATCGGATTGCACCTTTTCCGAATGTTGGGGCAATAGTTGAGGCAGGTTCTCGAGTTTCAAATAGCCACGAATCAAGGACTTCCTTTCATCGAGTTTTTTCTTGCCTCTCAGCTCATCAATATGCTTTTTCCTTAGCAGGTCCCATGTAATCTGCCGTGTTTTCCCTTCTTTTTTCAGACGTCTATCCAACTGCAGATCAGGGTCTCCCAGTTCATCAGAGAAGATAATCAAAGTCCAATGCGAAAATATAGAAAATATCCTGAAGATAGCATCTTCATTAAAAAACTCGGCTGGGATGTGAACTAAAGCGTACTGTGGTATTGGTATCGGCTTATTTTTAGGCACAGAACGTCCTGGGTCATCAAGAGGACATCCTGGGTCATCAAATGCAATTCCGGTATACTTCCAATCCTTGCCTATAACTTCGTCCCACACCCTTCCCTGGCAATGAGCGAGTTTTAAAGCTTTCAGTGATGGAGAAAGTAGGGTCTTTAGCTTTCCTGGCAGTTGTAAGTCGAAGGTCTCTAACGGGTTGCGCAGTGGAGCGCTTCTGGATTTCTCAGGGACACTAACCACGGATTCAAGGATAGGATCATCGGTATGTATGTTTGGTTTTTCGCCAACTTTTTTATAGTTGTGTGCGTTTTTAGGGAATGTTTGTCCAGGTGGATTCCAATGGCAAGAATTCTGAAGCGCCCTGCTATATGATGCTTTTAGTTGAACTCTTTCATACACCTCTATACCAATAGAAGCTGAGCCAGAGTTATCTCGTGGATTGATAGGAGATAGTATCTCCTCAGAGGCAGACGTGTAGAGTGGAGGAGTGTCAAGAGGTCGTGTGAAATGGTACGCTGATTGGGATAACAGGCCGGTGGGTTGTTGAAGCGAGCGAATGAATGCAGCAATATTGATGTGGCGTTCTGAAGATTTTTTCGCCATTGACCGGAGGATGGCTTGCTCGATGTGATAAGGGATTGCGCTATTGAATTCATGCGGAGAGAGCACTTTGGCGTTCTTATGTCTCTCTTTCATTATTCGGCGATCATGGGGATTGAAAGGGAGAAAACACTCAAAGGGATGTCTTCCGGTCAAAAGTTCATAGGCGATACAACCTAACGAATATTGATCGCCTTCCTTAGTAAACATACCATCAAACTGTTCCGGTGCCATATAAGCATAGGTACCGCGAGGAAGGCCGAAAAATCCTTCATTTTCTCCCAGTTGCACAGCAATGCTAAAGTCGGCCAGTATCACATCATCTTTGTTGTTAAAGAGAATATTTTCCGGCTTTAAATCGCTGTGTACGATGCGATGCTGATGCGCTATATGGATAGCCTCCCCAACCTGCATCAAAATAGTCAGGGCATCGTCTATTGCTATAGGACGACAATTGTTTATACGCTCTCTGAGCGTGCCTCCTGGTGTATATTCGACAATAATATACGGCGTATTCTCATTCTCGCCATAATCTAAAATGGGTAAAATATACTGCTGGTGTTTCAGCTCTTGAAGAAACTGAGCTTCCTGGAGAAAAAGTTGCCGTCCCTCAGACTTGTTATACTTTGGATTTAATAATTTGATGGCAACAAGCTCGTTAAGATCATTTCGCGCAAGATATACGCAAGCAAATCCGCCATTACCCAGTTTATGGAGAATGGTGTAGCTTTTAATCTGCTTTCCTATGTAGCTATTGTAACCTTCGTTCACCATGTTATCTGCTCAAAATGCGAATGTGAGTGAACGTATTCAAGGCTTCCAGCTTCTCAGCGTGCTCTAAAAGAGGTAATATAAATTAATATAACATAATTCAGCAGTTTAGTCAGCATATAGATTCTTTTTTCGATTTAGAACAAATGTAGTAATGATATTCGCGATAAAGATATTTGCATGATAGTTGAACAGATATTCAAGTTCTTCTATTTCCGAATCTTATATTATTCATACACCACTCTCAGGAGGTAGCCCCTAAGACAAGAGAGCTCATAATAGATGACTTGCATATGAGGAAGCCTCGCCATTTGAGGGGATATAATTTTGGCAGCCGGACTGAGCGGTAAAACCTTGTACTGAAGCAGAAAAATGAGCTTGCTACCTGTGCTGGCTTCTTAGTACGTCCGTTCAAAAATGGCAGGTTTAACTCTCGTTCTGTTCGCGTATCTGCCATAGATAAGATGAGTTCGAGTCCGCAACTTTATTCTTCAAACCAAAGTTTCGACAAAAATGCGATGTTTTCCAGTCCGCAACTTTATTTCGCCTGAAGAATCCTTTAATGCACGTAAAATAATGGCTCTGAGTCGGCAACTTTATTCTTGATGAACATGTGTTGTTGTAGAAGATAAATAAAGTTGTTCCCTGGTAAATAAAGTTGTTCCCTAACCGGAGTTGATGGAGAACCACAAGCTTTTCTCATATATCTTGTGGTTCTCTTTTTTGGTTATTCCTGAATATGTCCACCAAGAATAAAGCTGTGGACTCGCAGATGTCCACGAAGTTTAAAGTTGCGGACTCGCAGAATAAAGTTGGGGACTATAATCATGTGGGTAGGACTCCACTATGAAACCTCATGCGCCGCAGGCGCACCACTGCGTATGACCACGGCAAACGGTGGTCAGAAGATATTGTTGGCGAATTCGGTTTTCACGCTCGGAATACTGCGAACTCTGGCTCAAAACGAGCTTGGTTTTTGAATTCGCCAACAATATCTTAGTGTGGCTCTACCCCCGTGGAAGAATGCTCCTAGAAGCTATCGCGGCTACCCAACGTTTGCATCTCCTCTAACAGAGGTCCGCTCAGAGCCTACTCCTGATGGGGAGATAGCGCGGCAGCCGGATCTCCCCAACACTGACCAGCAATCACCTGTCCAATCACGAACACAGGTGATGTCCAGCAAATTGCAAGCAAATTGTGTTCACACAGAAGGAGAACCACCATGAGAAAAGTGATTGTATCCGAGTTCGTGTCATTGGACGGTGTCGCGGAAAACCCCGCGTGGACCTTTCAATTCGGGAGCGAAGAACAGGAGAAGTATAAATTCGATGAACTCTTTGCGTGCGACGCTCTTCTCCTGGGACGAGTGACCTATCAAGGCTTTGCCGCCGCCTGGCCTACAATGAAAGGGACCGGGGAATATGGTGAGCGCATAAATAGCATGCCCAAGTATGTTGCTTCAACGACCCTCACCCAGATGGAGTGGAATGCCAGCCTGATCAAGGGCGATCTCGCGGAAGAGGTGTCCAGACTCAAGCACCAGGGCGGTCAGGACATTCTGGTTTTCGGGAGTTGCGAGCTTGTTTACACGCTGACACAACTGGACCTCATCGATGAATATCGGCTCATGGTCTTTCCTATTGTTCTGGGCAGCGGAAAGCGTGTCTTCAGAGAGGGGAGCGAGAAGAAAACACTGAAACTTGTCGAGACAAAGACGTTCGCTTCAGGCGTCGTTGTTCTTTCCTACGAGCCAGTAGCAAAAGGGGATGAAAAAAAAGGAAAAAAACGATGAAAAAGACCCCTGAACTACAAACCCTGATGACCGGCATCGCGTTCGGCGAGTCGCCACGGTGGCACGATGACCGTCTATGGTTCTCCGACTGGGGCGCCCAGGAAGTCATTGCCGTCGATCTGGAGGGCAAGAGCGAGGTCATCGTCCGCGTCCAGTTTCCGTCATTTCCAATGTGTATCGACTTTCTGCCAAATGGGCGCCTGCTTGTCATCTCGGCGCGCGATCGACTGCTCCTCCGCAGGGAGCCCGATGGGTCGTTGGTGACATATGCTGACCTGACTGGCCTCTCTGATCACCCCTGGAACGAGATCGTCGTGGATGGTAGGGGCAACGCCTACATCAACAACATCGGCTTTGACTTTCCAGGCGGCGAGTTCGCCCCCGGCATCATCGCTTTGGTCACCCCTGATGGCTCGGCCCGGCAGGTAGCGGATGGCGTCGCATTCCCAAATGGCATGGTGGTGACGCCCGACAACTCGACCCTGATTGTGGCCGAGTCCTATGGCAAGAAACTCACAGCCTTCGACATCGCGGCTGACGGCAGCCTATCGACCCGTCGGGTGTGGGCCAACCTCGACGGCGGCGCCCCAGACGGCATTTGCCTCGACGCGGAAAACGCCGTCTGGTACGCGGACGTCCCCAACAAGCGTTGCGTGCGCGTTCGCGAAGGCGGTGAGGTGCTGCAGACGATCGACCTTGACCGTGGGTGCTTCGCTTGCGCACTAGGAGGCGCCAACAAGAGTACACTGTTCATGATAGCAACCGAGTGGCATGGTACTACGAGCATGGCAGACGGAGCACGAACGGGCCAGGTGCTAACGGTTGAGGCGCCTGCACCGGGCGTCGGTTGGCTGTAGGAGGGGAGCAGGTTGTAATCACAGCGTTTCGCTGCACGGGAGGGAGCGAAGGGTAGACCAGAAGCTTCATCTGGGGCTGTTGCTGCCCAATCAAGGGAGTACATTTGACTACTTCGACTCGCGTGGCGTTTCCAGAATAAAGGCGCCCACCCTGATTGTGGTGGGAGATGCCGACAGCGTCCGCACCGCGCATGCCGTGGCGTTCTTCGAACTGCTTGGCGGAGGCAAGGTCGATGCCGGTTGGGATGGGTCCGGAATGTCCAATGCCCGGCTCGCCATTCTGCCCGCCACGACACATTACAACATCTACTCGTCTCCCCAGCTTTCGGCCGTCGTTGCGCCGTTCCTCGACGCGCCCATGCCCGGAACCAGGTGATTGGTGACCATAAACCAAAGGAGAATTTATTCAGTATCCTAGATGAAGGAGGAAGAGTATAGTATGGCAGATAACAACAAGGCTAACATCACCGTGCCTGAGATGAAACTTGAGCTGGTGCCGGTGCCGGTTTCTGATGTTGACCGCGCCAAGGCCTTCTATGAGAAGGCTGGCTTTCAATTAGAAGTTGATACGCGGCCTACCGACACGATGAGGGTTGTCCAGTTCACGCCGCCCGGGTCGGCTTGTACCATTGTCTTCGGGAGCGGTATGGGCGAAATTACTGCTATGAAGCCTGGATCGGTGAAGGGGCTGCACCTGGTCGTAGCGGACATAGACGCAGCGCGTTCGGCACTTGTTCAACGTGGACTTGAAGTCGGCGAGATCACAGATCTTAAAGGTGTGAAGTATGCCGGCTTCAGCGACCCCGATGGCAATTCGTGGCTCCTGCAGGAGTTCCCGCCAGAGCTGAGACAGCCTGGACAAAGCTTCTATAAG
>WNEZ01000362.1_pt1 | contig 44671 bp, 39 predicted proteins | sample 5400521 | NCBI WGS metagenome assembly WNEZ01 (sample SAMN13153339, study PRJNA577476) | soil metagenome | isolation source: 120 cm saprolite under Douglas fir tree site 2 hole 1 replicate 1 | place: USA:California | collected 2015-04-18
ATCGAGCATCGACAGGAGGCTAGCAGAGACCTAAACTTCCAGCGTTTAGGCAGTCGGTTTGTCCAGGGGGAAGGGCCATGCAGACGGCTGAGGAAGTAGAGAAGCATGTACCGGTTCGCGAGGGCGACTATGGGGACGTTGTCGCCACCGTCGAGCCGGGCGGCGTCGAGTACATCGCCTTAAGGGAGAGGCACGGCAAGCCGATCGACCTGTTCTGGACCTGGCTCTCGCCCAACCTCGAGTTCGCGACCGTCTTCGTGGGCGTCCTGGGCATCGCTGTCTTCGGGTTGAGCTTCTGGGAAACGGCGATTGCGATCCTCGTGGGCACCGCCCTCGGGTCGCTGACTCACGCCGTCCTCTCGTCGTGGGGCCCGAAGTTCGGGGTTCCGATGATGGTGGAGAGCCGGGGCGCGTTCGGCTTTCTGGGCAACATCCTGCCCGCCGGCTTGAATGCGTTCACCGGTTCCATCGGCTGGTTCATCGTGAACAGCGTCAGCGGTGCTTTCGCGCTGCAGGCACTGGCGCTACTGATCAACCTCAGCCTCCCGTTCTGGCTGACGTTCCTGGTGATCGTCGTGGCCCAGGTGGCGATCGCGACCCTTGGCCACAACTTCATTCACTTCTTCGAGCGCTGGGCGCTGCCCCTGCTCGGAATCGTCTTCATCGTTGCCTGCCTTTTCATCTTCAGCAGGGCCAACTACGGGGTCTCCGCGAATCCAGGCCCGCTTGGTCACTTCGGCGCCTTCACGCTCTTGTTCACAGCCACGTTCGGCTACGCCGCGGGATGGAACCCGTACGCGGCGGACTACACGCGTTATCTGCCCCCTACGACCAATCGAAGGATGGTCGGCTTCTGGGCAGGCATGGGCGTCTTCGTGTCCTGCGTCGTCCTCGAGCTCGCGGGCGCCGCGCTGGCGACCGTTGCAGGCACGAAGTGGGGGCCGACCGACATTCCGACGGTGCAGCTGAGGCAGGGGATGCCCGATTTCCTGTACTACCTGACCCTGCTCTGCATCGCGGTCGGGGCGGTCGCGGCCAACGCGATCAACATTTACAGCGGCACGATGTCCCTGGTCGCGGTCGGGATCCGCGAGATGGGCATGACGCTCCGCCAGCGCCGCGCGGTGCTGGCCGTGGCGGCAGGCGTACTTGGATACCTGATCGGCGTCATCGGCCGGGCCAACGTCGGGCCCGGCAGCAAGTACGAGTATTTCCTGCTCCTGATCAGCTACTGGATCGCGCCCTGGCTGGCGGTCGTCCTCGTCGACTACTGGCTGAAAAAGGGTGATTACGGCGACGAGTCGGTTTTCTACAACAGCAAGTACCAGCGCTGGCAGGGGGTAGCGGCCATGGCGATCGGTCTCGCTGTGTCCGTCTACCTCTTCGCAAACGTGTTCTCCGTTTACACGGGACCGATCCCGAACGGCAATCCGGGAATCGGTGACATCACCTTCATCGTCGGCTTTGTGCTCACCGGCGTTCTGTACTACGCCTTCCAGATGGCGACGGGAGGGCAGGCCGCCGCGGCTGGGAAGGCAGGCTCGCGGGCCGCATAACAAACAGCCAACTTCACCCGGGCGCCGCCGCCGTCGCGGCGGCGCCTCCGTTTACAACTTGAACACGATGGCTGAGGCCGGACCGATCGGAAGGAGCATGAAGCGGCTGGAGGACGGACGCCTCCTACGCGGCAGTGGTCAATTCATCGATGACCTGCAGCCGCACGGTCACCTCCATGTCAGTTGCCTGCGGAGCCCGATTGCGAGCGGGCGGGTCGCCGCGCTCGACACCTCCGAGGCCCGAGCGGCGCCGGGCGTCCTCGCGGTTTTCACCGCCGCCGACCTCGAGGGAACCTGCTCCCCGCTCACGGTCCATCTGACCACCCCTGGCGCCGTCTCTCCCACAAGGCCGATCCTCACCTCCGATCGTGTTCGATTCATTGGCGAGATCTTGGCGGCTGTCGTCGCCGCCAGCCGATACCAAGCGGACGATGCGCTCGAACTGATTCGGCTGGACATCGATCCCATTCCGGCAGTCACCACCTTCGAGGGCGCGCTGGCCGCCGGGGCCCTGCTGGTCCACGACGCGGTGCCCGGGAATCTGTATCACGTGGGCCGTCGCAGCGTCGGTGATGTGAGGGGCGCCTTTGCCGACGCGGACCTGGTGGTCGAGGGTGAGGTCACCCACCCACGTGTGTCGGCGGCTCCCATCGAGGGACGGGGCGTGATGGCGATGCCGGACGGAGCGGGCGGCGTCGCCGTGTGGACCTCGACCCAGGTGCCGCATCTCGTGGCCGGCGCGATCGCCGAAGCGCTGACCCTGGACGCGGCCAATGTGCGGGTCGTGGCCGCCGACGTCGGCGGAGGGTTCGGCATCAAGGCGCAGGTCTATCCGGAGGAGATCCTGCTGGCCTGGATCGCCTGCCATATGGCCAGGACCGTGAAGTGGACCGAGGCCAGATCCGAGCACTTCCAGGCGGCCAGCCACGCCCGAGACCAGCGCATCCGGTTCAGCGCTGCAGTGCGCAAGGACGGTCGCGTGCTGGGCCTTCGGGCGACGGTCCTTTCCAACATCGGCGCTTACGGGATCCGGCCATTCGGTCCTCTGCTCGACCCGATGACGTGCGCCGGCCTCATCCCCGGGCCGTATGACATACGCAATTACGAGTACGAGTCGTTCGCGATCGCGACCAACAAATGCCCTGAGGGTCCCTATCGAGGCGTCGGGATGGTCACCGCGGTGCTCGCCCATGAGCGGCTGATGGACATGATTGCGGCGCGTCTCGCTCTTGATCCGGCCGAGGTGCGCCGCGTCAATTTCGTCACGCCTGCGCAAATGCCCTACACCGCCGCCACCGGTCACCCGTATGAGTCCGGAGACTATGGCGCGGCACTGAATGCGGCTCTGGCTGCATTCGGCTATGCGGAGGCCCATCAGGAGCAGGCGGCCGCGAGAGCGGCAGGTCGCCTGCTGGGCATCGGCATCGCCTCATACGTGGAGTTCACCGGCGCGGGCTCGTCGACGTTCAAGGGTCGCGGCATGGCGGATATCCCGGGCACCGACACCGCGCGCCTGTGGCTCGGCGAGGATGGCCGCGTGCACATGCAGACAAGCTGTCCTGCGATCGGACAGGGCGTGCACACGACTTTCGCGCAGGTGGCGGCAGCGAGCCTGGGAGTGGAGCCGGAAAACGTCGTTGTCGAGCAGACCGACACGAGTAGAGTCGGCCACGGAAGCGGAGCGTTCATGAGCCGTGGCTCGGTGACCGCAGCCACGAGTGCATATCGGGCGGGAGCGCTGCTGCGCGACGCGATCCTGAACGCGGCTTCATGGCGGCTCGACCAACCGGTGGAGCGGTTGTCGATCGGCGCTTCCGCAGTCGTCATCGACGGGCAGCAGTCGAGCCTCACGCTGGCTCAACTCGCCGCGAGCGATCTTCCTGGTAACGGCGGCCACGCCCTCGATGTCTCAGTGACGTACGACGCCGTGCAGGCGTCTCATCCATATGCCACCCATGTCTGTCTCGTCGAGGTGGACGCTGACACGGGTGCTGTGCAGATCCCTCGCTACGTGGTCGCTGAGGACTGCGGCGTCCTGATCAATCCGATGATCGCCGAAGGCCAGGTGATGGGCGGCATCGCCCAGGGGCTCGGCGCAGTCCTGATGGAAGAAATCGTTTATGGCTCGGACGGCCAGCTTCTGACCGGCACTTTCCTGGACTACCTCATCCCGAGCGCTAGTGAGGTACCAATGGTTGCGATCACGCACCTCGTCACGCCCTCGACCGTGCACGAGCTCGGGACCAAGGGAGTGGGTGAAGGCGGCACGATCGGCGCGACCGCGGCGCTGGCGAATGCGATCGCCGACGCGCTGTCCCTCTCCGACGTGACGCTGCCGCTGACGCCCGACCGGATCATCGCTTTGATTCGGTGAAAGAGCCATATGACCCGGTGAGCTACCTGGAGTGGAATGCATCGCGCCGTGGCGACAGCGCCGCGATCTGGGATCGCGGGGACGAGATCACCTTCGACCAGCTGCTCGGGCACGTGCGCCGGTTTCAGCGCCGGCTCGCTGCGGCCGGGGTGCGCGCCGGCGACGTGGTGGGCGTACAGCTCCCGAACATATGGCAGTACGTCGCCCTGGAGCTCGCGATACCCGACCTTGGCGCGGTGATCCTCCCAATGCCGTTGAGCCTTGGCGAGCACGAATTGCGATGGCTGAACGAGAAGACGCAGCCTGTCCTCACCGTCACAATCGACGACCTGGATCGCCCTGCGGACGTACGATCGTCCTCGCCGCACACCGCGGATCGCGATCCGGATCGGATCGTCGAGATAGCGATGACCTCGGGCACGACCGGAATGCCGAAGCTTGCGTCGCTGTCGGCCCGCCTCAAACAGGTCACCTTCGAGAGCTTCACGTCGAGACTCGAGATCACCGCGGACGATCGTGTACTTCCGATGACACCTCTCACCCAGGGCATCGGTGGCATGTGCCTTTACTGTCTTCGCGCGGGGTCGGCGCTGGTGATGCTCAGCGAACGGCACTGGACGCCCGAGCATTGCCTCGACGTCGCGGTCTCTTCACGGGCTACCGTGATGGTCGGAGTGCCAACCAATGTGATCAGGATGTTGAACCACCCCCGTAGCACACCATCGTCATTGCGTGCGGTGGCGGTCGCCGGCGCCCCCTTGCCCCCTGAGGTCGCGGAGCGCTGGGAAACCTCGACCGGCGTGCCGATCTCGAGCTTCTACGGCTCCATGGACGCCGGCCAGCTGGCCGTGGCGAGCCCATCCGACCCGCAGGCTGTTCGCTGGACCACAGTGGGGCGGCCGCACGATCGCGCCGAGTGGCAGATCCTCGGGGACGAAATCTGCATGCGCGGCGACCTCGTGCAGGACCGCTACTGGGGCGAGGACTTCGGTCCGTTGGCGGCCGACGGCTGGGCGCACATGGGCGACCTCGGCTTCGTCGACGAGGCCGGATACCTGCACGTCGTGGGCCGGGTCAAGGACATCATCATCAGGGGCGGAACGAACATCAACCCCTACGAGATCGAGTCGATGTTGCGCGCACATCCAGCCGTGAAGGATGTCTGTGTCGTCGGGCGCCCGGACCCTGAGCTCGGCGAAGTACCGGTCGCGTTTGTCGTCGGCGACCTGACGCAAGACGAGCTCGACCGATTTCTCAAAAAGCGCGGGCTGGCTCGATACAAGTGGCCGGAAAGGCTCCATCGTCTCGACGAGCTTCCCCTGTCCGGCCCTGGCAAAGTGAACCGCAAGATGCTGAGTGAACATGCGCGCGCGTTGTAACGACATCGAGGTGGCCTGGTTCGAAGTTGGACGCGGCGAGCCCCTCATTCTGATTCACGGACTGGCTGATGATCACCGTGCCTGGCGCTGCGCACTGCCCGGTCTGTTGCTTCGCCATCGCGTCCTCATGTACGACCTGAGGGGTCACGGTGGAACGAGTCTCGGCCAGCCCGACGGCACGCTGAGGCAGCTCGGAGCAGACCTCGCCGCGCTCATGGACGCCACCGGAGTCGACGGCGCCCACATCGCGGGTTTCTCGCTGGGCGGCACCATAGCGATGCGCATGGCGATCGACCACCCGGCAAGAGTCCGCGGTCTGGTGCTGGTGGCGACCTCGAGCCGGGTCGGAAGGGCGGCCGCCGACTGGTATCAGCAGCGGGTGGACATGGTCACGCGGAACGATCCTCAGCTTCGTGCGACGCTGGATCGGGACGCCGCCGATGTCTACGCCGAGTCCGCGTCCGACCTTCCGGACGGGCTCCTGATCCGGCGCCAATCGACGGCCGACCCGCGTGGATATGGCAATGCCTGTGCTGCCATGGCCGCGCTGAACGCGGCGCCGCTCGATCCGGAGCTCGGACGGATATCCGCGCCAACCTTGATCGTGGCGTCGGATCTCGACCGACATTGCCCTCCGAAAGCAGCTGAGATCATTGCCGCCGGCATCAAAGGCAGCCGGCTCGAGATCATTCCCGGGGCCGGCCACCCCATACCGGTCGAGAAGCCGCGTGAGCTGGCCGACTCGATCAGCGCGTTCTTGACCGCGATGGCCTGAGTCGATGGCCAGTGGAGCGTTGCGCAGCGAATGGGGAGCCCACGACATCCTCACCCTCACGATGGACCGGCCCGATCGGCGCAACGCGCTCGACCCAGAGCTGCTCACGGCGTTGGCCGCAGCACTGCGCGATGACGGAGAGCGCGCCTCGGCGGTCATCCTCCGGGGAGCGGGCACGGAGGCCTTCTCCTCCGGCTACGATCTGTCGCGCCTCACCGGTACCGTCGACGACCTCGAGGCGGACCATTACATCGGCGAGGCGGTCACGGCGCTTCGTGCATGTCCCGCGCCGGTGATCGCGAGGCTCCAGGGGCACTGCCATGGCGCCGCGGTCGAGCTCGCCATGAGCTGTGACCTTCGGATCGCCGCCGCCGACCTTCGGCTTTCTGTCCCGGCGGTTAGCCTCGGCGTGGTTTATCGATTCCAGTTCGTGGCCCGCCTGGTGCAGATTTGCGGTCTCGCCCGAGCCTCGGACTTCTTGCTCGCGATGCCTGAGCTCGATGCCGAGAAAGCCGCCGCCTGGGGACTGGTGACCGAAGTCTCGCCGGGGTCGGAGATCGACAACCGAGTGCACGGGTTGGCCGAGAAGCTGGCCGCCTCCCCGCGGACCGCTGTTCGGGGAACCAAGGCCAGCCTAGACCTGCTGGCCCGGCGCGCAATCTCGGGCGAGGACCTCCTGCTGGCGCAACAGCTGCGCACCGCGGCGGCGGCCAGTCCGGAGCGACATGAAGCCGTTACACGACGGAAGCAGTCCATGTCGCGTCGCTCCCGAACGGATAGGAGATGAACCAATTCGACATCAGCGTCGGGATCAGCCCTCGGCAATCGTTCGAAAGTTGGGCCACCTTTGTCGCCGCGCTAGAGGCGGAAGGCGTGGGGCGGGTCTGGGTCATAGATTCGCAACTCGCGATGAAGGATGTCTACACGGGGCTGGTGGTGGCCGCACTCAACACGAAACGGCTGGGCCTCGGAACCGGCGTCACCAACGCGGTCACTCGCCACCCGACCATCACGGCCAACGCAATCGCAGCGCTCGCCGAGATCTCGCACGGGCGAGCCTTCCTCGGTCTCGGCGCCGGCGACTCGGCCCTCTACGGAGTGGGCATGAAACCTCAGAAGGTCGCCGAGGTGGAGGAAGCAATTGACTTCTTTCGAGCCGTATTGGGGGGTGAAGAGGGACAGCTCGGTGGGAGGAAGTACCGCCTCCCCCACGTCGCCGCGACCGTACCCGTATACCTCGCCGTCAGCCAGGAGCGCATGTGCGAGCTCGCAGGGCGGAAGGCCGACGGCGCGATCGTGATGGGCCCCGCACAACCGGACATGGTTCGGCAACAGGTCGGGTGGATTGCGGCCGGGCTCGGTGCCGCGGGGCGCAGGCGCGAGGACTTTGACATCTCATTCGTGGCGACCATGTCGGGCCAGGTGGACGACGTCCGGTCATGGGCTTCGACCCAGGCGCGCTTGTTGACCCACTACAAGGAGCTTCCGCAGAGTCTGCTGCCGTTCCGGGACGAGATCATGAGCAGCGCGGATTCGTACGACTACGCTCAGCACCTCTCCACGCGCGCCGGCCACAGCGCCGCTGTATCGGACGACTTGACACGCGCACTGGCGGTGGTCGGCACGCCTGACGAATGTGCGGGCCGTTTACGCGAATTGCGGTCAGCCGGCGTCGACACCTTGATGTTTCCGTTGACCGGTCGGAATCGACTCGAGAGCTGGCGAGTGATCCGCGACGAGATCATCTCTCACATCATCGTGTAGCCGCCGCTGACCGACAGCGTCTGACCGGTGATGTACGAGGCTCGATCCGAAGCCAGCAGCAGAACCGCCGGCACCACGTCCTCCGGAGTTCCCAGGCGGCGCAATGGATAGGTCCGCGCTGCCTTTTCGAGCACAGCTGGACTGAACAGTTTCCCCTGGTCCGAAGCCCACATCGACTCGTGGCCCGAAGTCTCGGGAGTTCCGGGCACCAGGCCTGGACAGACCACGTTTAGCGTTATCCCGTACTTGCCGACCTCTCGAGCTATCGATTTCGACATCGCGATCACGCTGGCTTTGGTTCCGCTGTAGACGGCCTCTCGCCACTCGCCGATCCGGCCGGCGTCCGAGCCGATGGAGACGATACGTCCGTATCCGCGTTCGATCATCGGGTCCAGCACGGCTCTTACGGAGTTGATGAAACCCCACGTGTCGATTGCGATCTCCCGCTCCCACTCGGCGCGAGGTTTTTCCGTGAAGAGCCGATCGACCGTCCAACCTGCGCAGTTCACGAGCACGTCGATCGCCCCTAACGAACTGCGCGCGAAGGCGACCGTGGATGAGACCGAATCCCAATCGGTTACGTCCATGTGGCGCGCGATTACGGTCCTGGCTGGAGCTTCTGCCTCGACCCTCCTGGCCTGCTCGAGGTCGACGTCCGCGATCAGGACGCGTGCTCCCTCGCCGCCTGCGGGAGCCGAGCGGCTAGGCGAGAGAGCCCTTGACCTCGGCTCCGGCGCCTTCTCCAGCCCAAGTCAGTCCGAGGGCCGCAACCACGCCGATCTCGGCCGCCTGCTTCCAGTGGCGAGAGGCTGCGAACACGTCTTGGCGTGCGTCGAGCAGCTCCGCGTATTCCATGTGCGCGTCGCGCAGGCGGTCAGGCATGCGCAGCTCTTCGAGGATATGAATTGCATTGCCGAAATGGTCGTCAGCAAGCCGACGGTTGCCCTTGCGCTCCTCGAGCTGGCCGAGGAGGACACGGGCGTTGGCGAGTACGATCCGCTCGCCAACTCCTTCAGCAACTTCCAGTGCCTGCTCGAGGTAGTCCCTTGCCGGTGAGAGGTCGTTCCGGCGCAGATAAACCTCACCCAGGTTGGTCAGGATGTAACCACGACCCCGTCGATCCATCTTCAAATCGTTTGACCCAGCGAGGGCTTTGAGCAGATGCTCTTCGGCCGAATCGAGCTGGCCCTGCTGCAGGAAGAGGTCCCCAAGGTCGTTTTCCACTCGACACACCGCGCTCAAGTCCGATTCGATGGAGTAGAGAGTGATTGCCTTGTCGAAGTGCTGCCGGGCTGTGGCCGGCTGCTGCTGGCGACGGTAGGCGAATCCCAAACCGTGATGCATCTTGGCCAGCTGCAGAAGGTCCTTGACGCCGGCGGCCGCGGACACGGCCGCGTCGTAGTAGCGAATCGCGGGCACATAGGCATGCGCAGCCACGTACATGCCGGCTATGTGACCCAAGATCCTGGCCTCGATCTGGGGCGCTTTCGGGGTCAGCTGTCGACAACGCTCAAGCGCCTGGTGGGCGAGCGGAAGGGCCTCGGAATCATCCAGCAGTCCCAGCGCGCTCGAGTGCCAGTCCAGCGTCTCGACCGTCATCCACTCGTCGCCAATTCGCTCGAACTCTGCCCGCGCGAGCCTGAGGTGCCGCAGTGCCTCAGCCGGTCGAACCAGCCGGCAGTAGGCCTGGCCGAGGCAGAAATGAATGAGGGCCTCGTCCTCCACGCTCCAGTCCTGTTCGAGCAAAGAGACGCCCAGCTTGACCACGCTCTGCAGCTCTCGCACCGCCGTGAGGCGGTCCAACTCGCGAAGCTGCGTTTGGCGTTCGGTCAGGGCCGAAGGTGAATCGGGGGTCAAGAAGAACTCGATCGGTTTCCGTGTTTGGCGCGCGATCTGCTGCAGCGTCTCCATCGAAGGTCGTGTCCGTCCCTTTTCGATGAGGTGGATGGCTGTCCGCGAGAGTTTGTCGCCGGCGACCTGGGCCAGCGTCAGCCTCGCCTCCCGGCGCGCCTCCTCGACCGATCCCTCACGGACTGCCACACCCTGGCGGCGGCCGCGGTACCTGGTGCCGAGCATGGCGGTGAGTTTACCGCCACACCCGGCCGTCGGCTACTGAATTAACGAAATGACTTTACGGAGTCGGCCCGATGCAGTCGGCGAGCACGGGAGCGCTCGCAAAAGCCAACGCCATCACCGTCAGAAACAGGGAAAAGAACACCTTGCGCATGAGTAAACCCTCCAGTTTTGATGCGCCGAGTGTCGTCTGAGTTGACTGGTCTGTCAACTCAAGGTTTGAGGGGTTTGGCGGCCCTCGACGCTCGATGGAGCCGATTAAGCTGCATGAGGGTGACGGCGCCATGAAGAAAGAGGAAGCAGCGTTCCAGTCGGCGGACCTCGAGGATGCCGTCGCCGAGGCAAATGCGGCCGGAGGTTACGCCGCCAACGTGCTGCGTAGCGACCTGCTGAGCGCCGGGGTCTACGTCCTTGCGGCCGGTGCTACGGACGGCCAGAAACCTCACGAGGAGGACGAGGTGTATTTCGCGGTCCGGGGGCGGGCCAAATTTCGCGTGGGTTCCGACGACCACCCGGTCGGACCTGGCACCCTCCTGTTCGTGCCGGCCCTACAGCTCCATCACTTTCACGAGATAGAAGAAGAGCTTGTGCTCGTGGTCTTCTGGGCGCCTCCGGAGGGTTCTGACTGATCCATCGCCCGGCCCGGCAACAGGACCAGAGGCAACGAGATCAACACCACCGCAGGGAATGCCCAGATGGCGGCGCCGTAGCCGTATCGCGACGCTGCCAGGCCGATGAGGGTCCCGCCGAGTGATGCGCCGAGGTCGATCCCACTGTTCCACAGAGCGCTGATGTTGTTGCGGTGGTCGCTCGATCCCCTCGCGACCATGGCCAGGTAGATGGCGGTCTGCACCGCGCCGTAGCCGGCGCCGAACGCTGCCGCGGCGAAAATGACCACCAGCGAGTTGAGGTGCGAGGCGAGCGCGACGAGGCCGACGAACGTGACCCCGATGCTGCCCAGCAGCAACAGCCGGCCCGTGCCCCGATCGCCCAGGATTCCCGCGAACCAGCGACTGGCGGCACGGGCGGCGCCCGCGATGAACAGGAAAGCCGCAGCCGAGCCGAGGCCTGAGGACGGCAGGACGACGGGCGCGAACGTGATGACGGCGCCGAAGCTGCAGCTGACCAGAACAAAGGCAAGGTACAGCGATAGGAGGCCAGGCCTTCGGAACGCCGCCAATGGGTTGGCCGAGGCTGCGAGCGGGGACGGCGCCGGGTGCTGCAGCTTGATGACGAGAAACGCTCCTGCCAGCCCGATGACGAACGCGATCAGCGCATCGGCGTCGGCGTGGCCGGCGCCGAGAAGCGCGACGGCTGCCGACGGCACCACGACTCCCGGCGCGGTCAGGGCGAATCCAAAGTAGCCCATGGAACGCCCGCGCCGGTCGGGCGCGGCGAACTCACCGACCAACGCCACGGCGACCACGATCGCGACGCCCATACCGAGTCCGCGCGCGGCCGCGGCGACGAGCATCAGCCATGCATCGGGGTGTGGAAGCACGTAGACCAGGCTCGGCACCGCGGTCATCAACTGGCCTACGACCAGCAGGCGCGTCGAGGACCACCGCGACATCAGCCACGGAGTGAGCACTTCCCCCGCTACGGCGCCGACGAAAAGCGCGGCCGTGGCCGCTCCGGCGGCGCCATGCGGGCCGCGGCGTTCCATGAGCACCGGCACGACCGGGAGCAGGATGTTGAAGCTGATCGCGACCGATGTCGCAATCCCGGCGAGCACCAGCTGGGGCGCCAGGCCGGTTGTGGTCGGGAAAGGCAGAGGGCGGGCTATGGCTTTGTGGGCGTGTGGCCCGGTCGCTGGAATGGAAAGGGCAGGGGCTCGCGGTGCAATCGGAAGGGGAGCGGTATGGGCTGCCAGTGCGACAAGACGAAATCGGTCGCGTTCACGAACCGCGAAGGGAAGGCAGGAAACCCATCGCAGCGCGTGGGCGGAAGGGCTCCGCGCCATGCGTCCGCCTCGTAGTCACCCTTGAAAACCGCGAAGTGGAAATGGGTTCTGGAGCCCATGTCGGCGATGTCTGCGAAGACTTCTCCCCTTGTTACCACCGTGCCGACTTTGTAGCCGGTCCGAGGCCAGACGTGCCAGTACTGGGTGATCACGATCCCATCCGGAGTTTCGTGGCGGATGAGGACTCCGCCCCGGAAGGTCGGGTCGACGATGTAGCCGATGATCACGCCGTTGGCTGCAGCCATCACAGGCTGAATGTCCGTGGTGATGTCGACTCCGGTGTGGAGCCATATCGCGCCGGTCGCGCTGCATTGCCGCAGGACGGTCCCGTTGCAGTAGCGCCACTCGCTGCCGAATCCAAGGCAGTGTGGTGCCCACGACGGCAGTGGGAACTGAAAATAGTCGACTGGCTGGGCCGCGGTTCGAACTGCGGCCGCAGGCGTCCAGACCGCGCCCATCGCGATGGCTCCGACCACCGCCATCGACGTGATCGTGCGCCACACGCGGTGAGATTACTTCACGGTCGGTCGTCTCTGGCGGCGAGCGGGATCAGTCCAGGGTGAGGTGCCACACTGCATTGTCGGTGCCGCGCTCGAAGATGTCGATGTGGCCAGGCGCTCGCCAGCTCGAAGCCGGGCTGGAAGTCCACTGGCCTCCCAGCGACTGCCAGTCGGACCAGGAGCTTCCGGTCCAGGAGCGACGGAAGAGAGCGCTGCCGGGCCCTAGCACGAAAACATCCAGACGGCCGGCTCCCGAAGACGAGACGCCGGGTCCCGAGGTGAGGGCGCCGCCGAGATACTCCCAGCCGCTCCAGCGAGTCCCGTCCCACAACATGTGGTACAGGGCATTGTCGGCGCCGCGCGCGAAGATATCGATTCGGTTGGCGCCCCACGAGATCGCAGCAGGGTCGGAAGTCAGGTAACCGCCCAATGCTTCCCATTTGCTGCTCCAGGCGCTGCCATTCCAGGCCTTGTGGTAGATCGCGTTGTCCCAGCCGCGGGCGAAGACGTCCAGGCGGCCTGGACCCCACGAGGCCGCCGTGGGTCCGGAGGCCATGGCTCCGCCCAGGGATTCCCAGCCGCTCCACGCGGAGCCATTCCACGACTTGTGGTAGATCGCGTTGTCCCAGCCGCGGGCGAAGACATCGATCCGGTTCATGCCCCACGAGACCGCCGCCGGGGCGGCTGTAAGGTAGCCACCCAGCGCCTCCCAGCCACTCCACCGCGTGCCGTCCCAGAACTTGTGGTAGAGCTGCTTGTCGGCGGCGCCGTTGACGAAGACGTCGATGCGGCTGGCGCTCCAGGAAGTGCTCGCCGGCCCGGAGGCGGCCACGCCGCCGAGCGACACTGTTGACAGCGACGGTCCTGGGGGTGGTGGGGTTGGCGAAGGACTCGGGCTGGGTGATGGGCTCGGGCTCGGCGATGGGCTCGGGCTCGGTGACGGGCTCGGTGACGGGCTCGGGCTCGGGCTCGGTGACGGGCTCGGCGAGGTGCTCGTGGCTGGACATCCGCCGAAGGCGGTGGCTGCGCCGGCCATCGAGTTGGCCGACGAATCCAGCGCCCACGTGGTGCCGGACGCGTTGAACCAGATGGCGGCCGATATCCGGGGGAACTGCGTGCCTAACGCCTGCGCGGCGTCCATGATCCATTGTCCCTTGGTGACGCCCGCCGGGTCGCCGGCCACGGGCTCGGCGCTGCCCCACTCGGCCAGCATCATCGGTTTGGTCGCGTTGAGTGACGCTACGCGCGAGTAGGTCTGGACCACCGTCAGGCCGTAAGCCAGAGATGCCCAGCCCCCACCGTTCGCTCCCCAGTTGTAAACGTCGATGGCCATCCAGTCGACGTAGGCGTCGCCTGGATAGAACACGCGCTGATCAACGCCGGCCGCGTCCCAGACGTTCGGGTTCCACACAAACTGCACGTTGGTCGCGCCGGCCAGGACGAAGCGATCGTGAACGTGACGGAACGCGGCTATGTAGTCAGCGACCGTGTTGCCGTTGACGCCGTAGCCCCACGGGTACCAATTGCCATCCATCTCGTGGCCGAAGTCAAGCATCACAGGGCCGCCATATGTCTTCAGCCCCACGGCCCAGGAGTCGATGTAAGGATCGAAATTGCCGGCTGCGATTTTGCTGAGTGGAAATGTGTTGTTCGCCACCGTCATCGGTGATGGGCCCCATGCCTCCCAAGTTATGAGCGGCGTGGATCCGGTAACCCCGACAGACGTATAGTTGCGAACCGCATTCAGCATCCAGGGTTGATTGGCGGAAAACACGCCGGAGCCGGGGTCACCCCACTGGGCATACCAGTGAACGATGCTGGAGTGGCGGTTGACCGCGGTGTCCAGGTTGCGGATCGCGGTCATGCTCGGATCCCAGGGCGTATTGGCTTCGTACATTCCAAACTGGACCGTGCAAGGAGCGATCGCTGCTCGCGCCGGCTTCAGCGACGTGAGCGCCGACATGACCCCAAGTGAAAGCACGAGAGTGGCGATCACAAACGCGCACGCGTAACGGAATGCATGGCGAAGCAAAGTTGAAATCCCCTTCTGGCTCGGGGATCACCCGATGCCAATGCAGGTGTCAGGTATACGCGCAGAGCGCCGCAGAGTCGCCACGGATTTACGCTGGATGCGAACCGCTAAAAGCGCCGGTTGGCGAGCCCTCTAAACACAGCCAGTAGCGGGCCCTCTAAACGCATTGGGGCGTTCATCCGGTCACTTCCAGTGCTGCCCCGGCTGAGTGGCTTAACCAGATCGAGGCCGATTTCTTGCCACGACGCTGTCGGGCGTGCCTATGGAACTGAGCGCGAACTTAAAAAATAGTCCGCGAAGTCGAGGCCTCGCCCCCGATTTGGCGCCTAGACCAGGCTCACGGTTATCGGTGGGCTGGTTGCGTTGAGCTGTGCATTGGCGGTGTCCGTCACTGTGATGGTCTGGCTGACGGGGGTCATCAAGGTGACGGAGAAGCTGTGGCTTCCAGCATCCGCACTCGTGAATGTGTAATCGGCCGGCATCTTGCCCAGCTGCTGCGCCACGAGGTCGGAGGTCGTGACGTGAAGGGTTCCTACGTAACCAGTGGCTACGTTCCCGAACCGATCGTACAGGGTGACCTGAACGTTGAACGGCTGATTCGCAACCGCCGAAGGCGGCGCGACGATCGACGCCCTCGCCGCGGCGGCTGCGATCACCTGGATGGTCACCGATCCGGCGATGGACGCGTTGGCGATGTCGGTGCCGGTTATGGTCTGAGATCCCGCGCGGTCCAACGTCGCCGAGAACGTGCCCTGCCCGCCGGTTAGTTGCGAATCCGCCGGCAGGACAACACCAGGGGAGGGGTCGGTGGTTTTGAAGTGGACTGTTCCGGCATACGACCGGTCGGTATTGCCGTACTGATCCAGCGCGCTGACCGTCACCGCAAAGGCGTTTCCGGCGGTGGTCGTGGAAGCGGGGTTGGTAGCCAGCGCGAGGTGCGTGGCGGGCGCAGCGCTCACGGTCACTGTCATTGGATTCGACCCGGAGCCGACATTGTCGGAGGCCGTAATCGTCTGCGCACCCGCGTGGATCAAGGTGGCCGTGAAGGTTCCTTGACCGTTGGCCAGGGCCGAATCGGCCGGAAGAGCAACGCCCTGTGACGTGTCGCTGCTGGCGAAGTGCACGACCCCGGCATAAGTCGTGAGGGTGCTCCCAAACGGATCTTCGGCCGTGACCGTGAACGAGAATGGGGTGCCCGCGGTCGCGGTGGCAGTTCCAACGGGTGCCAGCACCAGCATCGCCGGCGCCGCGTTGACCGTCACTGGCACCGTGGTTGACAAGGCGTTGGCCACGTCGGAGACGGTCAGGGTTTGAGATCCAACCTGGCCCAGCATCACCGTGAATGAACCTTGCCCGCTGGTCAGCGTTGAGTCCGCAGGAAGCGTGGCGTGCCCCGAGGCGTCACTGGTGCTGAAGTGGACCGTTCCGTTGTAACCGGTGACCACGTTGCCCAGCACGTTCTCTGCGACTACCGAGACGGTGAACGGCCGTCCCTGGGTTGCGGACGCCGGGGCTGTCACCTTGAGGTCATGCACGATCGGGGCGCCATACAGGAAGGCCGACAACAAGTTCGAGGTCGTCCGCTGGATTCGCACGTCGGCCAGGCTGGAGACGTAGTTGTCCAACGCCCAGCTCCAGGACATCGTTCCGCTCGCGAACACCCAGGCGCCGCTCGGAGCCTGGTAGATCGATGAATTCGAGTAGCGGGCCACGCCACCCGTATCGGTGAATGGGGATGAGGACAGAAGCGTCCGGTTGGTGGAGGTAGGGGCGGGATAGTTGGTGTCGTAGCGGTCCATCTCGTAGCCGACGATGCCGTGGATCGCGTCGCCATCCTTGAATCCGGTGCCTGCGTACACCCAATGCGAGCTGTTGGTCACGACATAATCGGCGTTGCTGCTGAAGTCAACCTCGCCGGTGACCGTGAGGCCTGTGAGCGTTTGACCGGGCCGGTTCAGGAACCCGGAGCGCCACTGAACCGTCGTCGTCGGTCCCTGCACAGGATCGATGGCAGCGTTCTTGTAACAGACCTCCACCCGATTCGCCACGCCTGTGTCGGAAGGTTCGAACCGCACCTGCCATCCGAGGACGTCGGCGCCGAAGAACGCCAGGTTCACGCCCGCGTCTCGAGCCGCGGTGGCCGCGTTGTACATCTCGAGCGACCAGTATTCGTCGTGTCCTCCAACGAGGAATGCCTTGCTCCTCAGTAACTGGCCACCGTTCGCGTGCGTATCGAGGTCTGTCGAGTAGGTCACGTCGTAGCCGGATTGCTCGAGCCAGCGCACCAGCTGGATCTCCCAGGAAAGGAACATTCGAGCTCCATTTCCTGCATACGGGCGATCGAATGAGACCTTGACCGCGCGAGGATCGCCGGCGACGGTGTTGACGCCGTAACTGTTGAACGTGTACAGGCTCTTGCCGGTGAGTCGGTCGTCAGGATAGTTGTTGTAGGCCTGGTCGGTGGCAACGCTCTGCTGGTAGAGGAAGGCGGCCGGCCTCCCGTCGTTGACGACAAAGGGTATGTAGGACTCATAGCCCAGGGCGTTGGTAAGCATCACGAGGTAGACGCCGCTGGTCCAATCTGCGGGAACGGTCAACGAATAGCTTGGGGTCCAATGGCATGCAATCAGACCGGTGGTTGGATCCGCTGGACAGGCCTGCTGCGCGGACCCGGCCAGGCCACTCTGGTGGAGTCGCAGGCGACCTCCGAGACCGCTGTACCAACCGATACGGTAGATGTCGATGCTGTACGTCTGGGCCGGGTTGACCGAGACATACAGGGTGATCGTCGCATTCTGATTGACGCTTGTGGCTGAGGCGTATCCCTTGATTTGCCCACCTGTATCGTCGGCTACCAGCGAGCCGAGCCGCCAACCACTCGAGCCAGGCAGCGCGTTTTCGGCCACGACCGGGTTGTCCGCCGCCAGCACACGCATCGGTGTGGCGGGGTTGGTGGCCAGGATGACCGCTGCCGCCAGCATCACCGGCGTGATCCGTCGGAGGATCTTCACGTGCTTACGACTGCTATCCGCCGCCGTAGACGCAAGCTCCCGCCGCCGGCTGCTCGAACGCACGGATGTGACCGTCGTTGACATCCCGCGCCCAGAAGACGGAGACGGCGTAGCTCAGGTTGTCGCATTCCGCGTCGCCGTCGGGAGTCCCGCGAGTGTTGTAGGCGGTCCACCCAACCTTGGTCCCGGTCTTGGTGAAGTCGAAGTAGTACTGGCATTTGTCGGCGCCCACGAACAGGTCGACTCCGCCGGCGACGACCCAGCTCGGGTAGTTGAAGCCGCATTGCGAAGCCAGGTCGTTGGGCGCGACGTCGGTGTCCACGTATGGGGTCGGCGCCAGGATCGCGCTGCCGGCCACGTCACCGTGACTCAAGTAGTGGTAGATGCGATTCGAGGCGTCGGGCTTGTACCAGATCGTGTCGTCCGCGGCGTCATATGTGAGCCCGTCGACCAGCGCCGACCAGCAAACTGTCGTCTTGCACGCGCCCGGGCGGCCGAGCACCGGATCGATCGCGAACGCGAGAGTGGCGACCCCTGTTTTGCTGATCTGGTAGATCGAGAGACCGTCGCCGCCAACCGCCCAGAAGAGCCCGCGACGAGAGTCGTACGACAGTGCGTTGACTCCACCAATCCCGAGCGGATTCAGCGCTGACGTGACAGGGATGTCGATGTGGCCGGTGGCGACGCTTGTCGCGCACGGAGTCCCGCACGCGGGCGGCACATCGATCCGGTGCAGAATCCCACCGTTTCTTTCGGCGTAATAGAGATATTGGCCGTCGAAGGTCACGCCAATCTCGGGGACCGCGCCCTCCGGCGTGGCCACATCTGCGACCAGGCCGCCGGCTGCCGCGGCGGCTGGCCACGCACCGGCCAAGCCAAATCCAAGCACCAGGGCGAACGCCGCCAGCACGTGCGAAAGCTGCTTCATCACACTCCTCTGCTACGAGAAAATCAGAGATAGGACCCAGCGGCAATGGGTCGGTTGGTGCCCGTTATCAGCCCGGTCCCGGTCGGCCGTGGGACATCAGCCCGGCGGGTTCCGCTTTCGGCCATCTACTTCGGGGCTCGTTCCGCCCTAGGTTGATACCTGGATGGTGACCCGCGGCCTCGACGATCGGGAATGGCTGAGGCTCGTCCAACGGAGCGAGGATGCGACGGCTTTTCACCTCCCGGCCTGGTCGTTTGCAGTGTGTGAGACGTACGGCTTTCCAGGATTTGTGCTCGCGGTAGAGGGCGACGGGGGGCGGGTCGCCGCCGGTTTGCCGGTCATCGAGGTTCGCGACCTGCTCGGCCGCCGCCGCCTGGTCTCGCTTCCGTTCACGGACCACTGCCCACCCCTCATCCAGGAAGGCACGGATTCGGCCGACTTCACCCGCTCGCTCATGCTGTGGCGGGCGGGCCACGATCGGCTCGGCGTGGAAGTGCGGGGCGAGCTGCCCTCCGCGTCAGGCACGCTCACCGACGAGGTCGGGACCAGGCACCTGGTTCGCCTCGAGCCCGATCCCGAGGTCCTGTTCCGGCGCCTGCACCGAAACCGGATCCAGAAGAGGGTCAGGAGGGCCCGGGAGCTCGGGGTCGAGGTGACCGTGAGCCGGTCGATCGCGGACCTGAAGGCTTTCTACCGGCTCCACTGCCAGACGCGCCGGCGCCAGGGCGTGCCGGTCCAGCCCCGCCGCTTCATCAGGAGCATCTGGGAGAGGGTGATCGAGCCCGGTCACGGCTTCGTGATCATGGCCACGACCCAGGGGTCGCCGATAGCGACTGCGCTCTTCCTGAGCTGGAACCGTCACCTCATCTACAAGTACGGGGCCTCAGACCGGAGGCATTGGCGGCTCGGAGCCAACTTCCTCGTCCACTGGACGGCGATGGAGTGGGGCTGCGTCAACGGGTACCGGACTTATGACTTCGGCCGGACCGATGCGGGCCACGAAAGCCTGAGGGAGTTCAAGGCGGCGTGGGGCTCGGCTGAGGTCCCGCTCGTGTACTCGTACCTGGGCGCCCGCGCCGAATCGCCCGCCCGCGGCAAAGCGGCCGAGTTACTGGGTCGGATCATTCGCCACTCGCCGGCGGCAGTCTGCCAGGCGGCGGGTGAGCTGCTGTACAGGTACGCGGCGTGAGCTCCGACTTGTATGCCGACAACTCGCCGCAGCGCTTCTGGCGCCTGCTGGCGGAGCTGCCCGGCGAGGCGTGGAATGAGGCGATCAGCAGGGCAGCCCCGATACTGCCGGCTCAGGCACGTTCCAGCGGGGACCGTATCGAGTCAATCCTCGGACAGACGCTCGGGGAAGGCCAGTTCGGTCCGCATCACTGGGAGCTCGGTCGATCGCAGCGCGCGTATTACGCGCTCAAACCATTCCTGCCGCGCCGACTGACGCGACGGATGAAGCGGGCGTACGGCAACCACCGGCCGGACTCACGGCACCTGGGCTGGCCGGTCGAGACCAGGTACGTGGACTTCCAGTTTGCGTTGATGCAAAACCTCCTCCAAATCCTCTCCCGTTCGAGCCTGCCGTTCATCGGCTTCTGGCCCGGCGGCTGCCCGTACGCATTCGTCCTCACACATGACATCGAGACCGCCGATGGCCAATCGTTCGCGCGGAGCGTCGCCGACCTGGATGCAAGCTTCGGGTTCCGCTCTTCGTTCAACTTCGTGCCCGAGCGATATCGCGTCGACCGAGGGCTGATGGAGGATCTTCGGGCTCGCGGTTTCGAAATCGGCGTGCACGGCCTCAAGCACGACGGCCGAGACTTTGAATCGCTTGACCAATTCATGCGCCGAGCCACGCGCATGAATGAGTTCATCGATGACTTCGCCGCCGCCGGCTTTCGGTCACCGCTGACGCATCGGAACCCCGAATGGATGCAGGCGCTCGGCATCGAGTACGACGGCTCGTTCTTCGACACCGATCCGTATGAGCCGATGGCCGGCGGCACCATGTCCATCTGGCCATTTCAGCTGGGACGGTTCGTTGAGCTGCCGTACACGCTCGCACAGGACTACACGGTGACCGATGTCCTCGGCGAGACTACGCCTCGTCTGTGGCTGGAGAAGGTCGAGTTCGTTCAGGCCCATCACGGAATGGCGCTTTTGAACACTCATCCAGACTATCTGCGGAAACCGCATACCCGGCGCGTCTACTCCGAATTTCTCGCGGCGATGCGGGAGCGAGCCGATTTCCATCATGGCCTTCCCCGCGACATCGCGAGATGGTGGCGGGCAAGAGCCACGGCGACTGCGGTTCAGGAGCTGCCGGATGCTTGCATCGCAACCATCGATATCGATGGCGAGATCAGCCGATCGGAACCTGCCAGTCCGAGCGACCAATATGCGTCTCGTACAGAGGGTGCGAAAAGTAGTGCATCACGTACTGCTTAGCGTGCCACTCAGCGGCGATCGCGCGCTTGTACTCCAATCCATGGATGAGCGCCAGCTTCCGGTCTGAGCGGCTCGCATTGAACTCGGCTATCGCCAGCAGCTCGCCTGTGTACTCGGAATGGAGCTCCCAATCGTCGCCAACGACGTCATCGAAGTGGCAGAAGACCCGCGGCAGCAGCAGGGGCGACTCAGCCGCGAGAAGCGCGAGGGCCGCCGCCGTCGACGAGTAGTAATCGAGATCAAAGGCGACGAAGCCGACGGGGAGGAGACCGGGCCTCGTCAGGAACTGCGGGACTGTCTGGGCCACGTCGCCGACGATGATCTCGGCGTTGGCCAGGCGATCACGAAGGACGTTGCCGTTCATGGCGAAATAGCCCGACCTCCAGACATAGGGCATGTCCTGGTAGCCACGCGGTTCGGGCAAGCCTGAACCCGTGTCGAATCCAAAGACGTCGATCTTGATACCAAGCCGCGAATGTATGGCTCGGGCATGCCCTTCGAGAGCCAGAAGCCCCTGTCCTCCCGCCACCCCCATCTCGATGACTGATATTCCGCTCAGGCCGAGAGCACGAGCCTGGCGAGCCGCCTGATAGGTTCCGTATGCGTAGCCGGGACGTTCCACAGCGTCCCACTTGAGCCTGGTCTCAAATGACGCCCAGGGCCAGCGAAGCAGTACCTCACGTGGGATTCGAGTCGGTTCCAGAACGAGGCGGCCGAGGCTCTTGACGCTCATGCGGGGGCTACTTCTCGAGGACGCTGATGAGGTCCCACTTCTTGGTCAACTTGAACTCGCCCCCGGGCCCCCACGAGCCGAGCTGATCAACCAACGTGAAGCCGTGTTTCGCGACCATGCCGGCGAACTGATCGGCCGTCATGTTGCTGCGCTGGCCGACGTCGGCGGCACCATCTTCGCGGCCTGCCCTGGCATGGTGTATGACGGCCCGGCCGCCCGGCCGCAGCACCCTGCTGATCTCGCCAAGGTAGGCGTCGACGTCCGGGGGTGCGATGTGCACGAAGACATCAAACGACCAGACTCCGTCGACGCTGGTGTCGGCGATCGCGGCCAGGCTCCGGCCGTCGTTGACGTGGAATTCCATGTTTTGAGCGTGCTCGAAACGGCGGCGGCAGAGTTCGATACAGCGGTCGGACAGGTCGACCAGGATGAGGTGGCGGGCGAGGGGCTGGAGGGCCTCAGTCCAACGGCCGGCGCCCGGGCCTATCTCCAGAATGGTGGTCTGTGGTTTGAGGTTCGCGAGCATCACCTCGTCGATGAGCGACCGCTTCCATTCCTCAGAAGGCGTCCATTCCTCGCCGCGCCCTGACCAATCCCACCGCTGCCAGTACTCGTAGTTGACCGCCCGTCCGGTGCGAGCGTTCAAGCCATATCGCTGTTCGAGCCGCGCCATCCGCTTTTGCGCGAAGAGGCTGACTCGGTTGAGACCAGCCACCACCGCCGCGTACGCCGTCCAGCGAAAGCCGTTCTCCGCCACGAGCAGCCGGGCCCATCGGACCCGGCCCAATCGAGCCCGCTGAGAGCGCTGGACGATGGACTCCGCAGTATCAGTCATCCGGCCGGTGCGCCTCTGTGAGCGTGGTCAAGTTGGAGCATCGCGCTCAGCCGGGCCAGTCCCCGCTGATGCTGGGCGCGAAGGTGGACCTGCAGCTCCTTGCTCCTGGCGGCCAATTCCTCCTGCCGACCCAATGCCAGCAGGACTGCATCTGCCATAGCTCGCGGATTGTTGGGCGAGAACAGGGCGGCGGGGCCGAATCGCGAACGCAGGCCGGGCAGGTCCGAGAGTACGAGCGGCCGTTCGAGCCCGACCGCCTCAAAGGCGGCCCGGTTCATGATGTGCGGGTCGGTGCTGAACACGGCGACGACGTTCGCCGAGACCAGCTCCCCAAGGAACTTCGTGTAGTCGAGCCAGCCCGTGAAGATGGCGTTGTCCGGCGCACCCTGCCGCACGGCAAGCGGGATTCGCCGTTCGTCACCGGTGAGGCGGAATTCGACCTCCGGCGCCAGCCTGGCGGCTTCGATGACGGCGGCCACAGGCTCGTTCCCGTCCAGGCTTCCTGCCACCACTGCGCGCAATCCCGGCGGACGTGGTAACGGCGACGCCTGGCGCGGCGCAGGCAGATCATCCGGGAGCAGCAGTGCCCGTGCCCCCCATGCCTTGACCAACTCTTCGTCCTCCAACGTGTGGACGAGCGCGGCCGCAGCATGCCGGCAGACTGGTCGGAGGAGCCAGGCCGACCACCGCCATTTCCATGAATGGAAGGCACCGGTGTGGCAATCGATCACTAAGCGGCATCGGTGCGTAACGCACCAGCACCATGCGACGAGCGGCGCCACCACCGGCGGCGTGATGACCACGAGTATTCCGGGACGGTGGCGCCGAAGCAGTCGCCACATCCGGATCGAGTCGAACAGGTAACGAATCGGCAGCAACGCCTTCGCTCTGGGCCGGCCCCGGAGATACCACGCGCGCCCTCCCAGCGCATTGGCAAGCGCCTCGGTGCGGCCCTGGTAGTTGTCCCAGGCTATGGCGACCAGGGAGCTCCGCACCCCGGTGCTCGCGGCGGCCTCCTGGGCACGTCCACGCGTTCGGCCGGCCACCAGCTTGCCGACGATCGCCTGATAACGCTGCCGCTGGTGTGGCCACCGATAGGGCTGGTGCACGTATGTGGCCCGACTTACGAGCCGGTGGCGCAGGTCAGAATCGTCGTGCAGCTCGCGGATCGCACGCGCAAGGTCTCGCTCGTCGCCGGCCGTGAACATCTGGAAGCACGCCTCGTCGAAGTACGCTTCGACTGAGCTCGTTCGGGAAACGATCGCCGGCTTGCGCATGGCCATGTAGTCGAACATCTTGTTCGAGTGGGTGAGATCACGGAATATGTCTCGGCGGAGAGCGACGATCCCCGCGTCCGCATCAGCGATCGCTTGCACCAGCTGGTCAAGCGGCACCCAGCGCCGCGACAAGTGCACGCGGTCCGAGATTCCCAGCTCGGCGATGAGTGACTGGATCTCCGGCAGCGCCGAACCCTCACCGTATACGTCCAGACGGAGCCCCGGAATCTCGTCCTTCAGCAGCGCCACCGCGCGCACGATGACATCGATGCCGAAGATCCTCTCGACGGTGCCATGACAGATGAGCCGTAGCTGGCCCGGCACCGGCGTCGATGGCGTGGCCCGTCCTGGATCGAACTCGTCTTCGTCGGACGAATTCAAGACGACGTCGATCTTGTCCGGCTGCCCGCCGCGGGACACGAACGCCTGGCGCATCTGCTCTGTGCAGGTGATGACCTGATCGGCAAAGCGGATGGCCGCCTGCTCTGTCCAGGCCACGATCCGAACGGCTGGATGACGCAATCCCACACCAAACTTCACGGCGTAGAACTCCGGCATGCATTCGTGAAGATCGAGCAGCACTCGAGCTCCCAGCAGGCGGGGGACGATCGCCGAAAACACGAGCGAGTCGGGCATGGAGTTGACCTGGACGACGTCAAAGCGCCGTCGAAGATGGAGAACCGCGACCAACACTGAGGCGACCGCAAAGAAGGCCCCGTACTGGATGACGTAGTTGACGCGGCCGGCGCGACGAGTCGAGATCGGGACCCGATGCGCAGTGACGTGGCCCCGACTTTCGAACCGTGGCTCACCGGGCCGGCGCATGCAGATGACCTCGACCTCGTGGCCGGCCTGCACCAAAGCGTCCACCTCACGCCGCACTCGAGGATCAAGCGGGTAGTAGCCCTGCCGAATCAAACAGAACCGTGCCGCCCGGCTGCGCGGTCCGTCAGTTGCTGCGAACGTCACGCGCCGGGACGCGCCTGAGCCTGGCGGATGGCGTCTAGGAACGAGACAGTCACGATGTGCAGGGCCTTCAGACTCCTCTGCTGCCGAGCGTAGTTGTTGGTCACTCGAACGGGGAATGGGCGCCCGACGCTGCGATATGCCACCAGTACCGCCTGAATACGGGACTGGCGCCCATGGCGTGGGCCAAGCGTCCTACCCAGGCTGGAACGTCAACGGCCCCGAGATCGCATGCGTAACATCGCACCTAGCACTCGCCGGATCGCCCAAGAGCAAAAGGCCAACCCCACGAGCGCAGCGCCGACGGCCAGCGCCACCACTCCCGGGTCGGCCGACGTGAAGGCCATGAACCTTGCAGCCAGCGGCGACCCCTGAGTGTGAGCTGTGCCTGCCGAGGGCGATGAAAGGACCGTCGGCTTCGGGCTTGCGCTTTTGTGGGTGGCCCCTGGCGGGGCGACTGGGGCCGGGCTCATGGCAGCGGCTTTCGGCGGGGTGGTTGCCGGGCTGGGTGAATGGCCTGGCGCCGCGCTGGGTGAATGGGCGGGCGCGGGGCTTGGTGAGTGCACCGGTACCGGGCTGGGCGAATGGGCCGGAGCCGGGCTGGGCGAATGGACCGGAGCCGGGCTGGAAACGGGGCTGGGGGGCGGGCCGGCAGACCCACATCCACCAAATGCGGTCCCGGCTCCCGCGAGCGCGCCCGCGGACGAATCCAGCGCGAAGGTGCTGCCCTCCTGGTTGAACCAGATGGCGGCCTTCAGGCGCGGGAACTGGGACGCCATCGCGCCGGCCGCATCGACGATCCACTGCCCCTTGGTCACGCCTGCGGGATCTCCGGCGACAGGTTCCGCACTCGCCCACTCGGCGAGCATCATCGGCTTGTTGGAGAGCCCGGCGACGCGCGTGTAGATGTTGGTCATCGAACCCAGAGCGGAGGCCAGACTGGCCCAACCGCCGGCGGCTGCGCCCCAGTTGTACACGTCGATCGCCATCCAGTCGACGTATGCGTCGCCGGGATAGAAGGTGCGCTGGTCGACCCCGGCGGGGTTCCATACGTTGGGGTTCCACACGAACTGGACATTGGTCGCGTTGGCCAGGATGAAGCGGTCGTGGACGTGCCGGAACGCGGCGATGTACTGAGCGGCTGTGTTTCCGTTGACGCCGTAGCCCCACGGGTACCAGTTGCCGTCCATCTCGTGCCCGAAGTCCAGCAGCACCGTGCCGCCGTAGGCGCGAAGTCCGTTGGCCCAGGAGTCGATGTACGCATCGAAAGAGCCGGCCGCGATCTTCGTCAACGGAAAGGTGTTGTTGGCCACCGTCATCGGGGCTGGACCCCACGCCTCCCAGGTGATGAGGGGCGTGGAGCCGGTCACACCCACCGAGCTGTAGTTGCGTACGGCATTCAACATCCATGGTTGGTTGGCCGCGAAGTTGCCGGATCCGGCGTCACCCCACTGCGCGTACCAGTGCACGATGCCCGAGTGGCGGCCGATGGCCGTGTCGATTCTTCTTATCGAGGCCATCGTCGGGTCCCACGGTGTGTTCGTGTCGTACATGCCGAACTGAACCGCGCAGGGCGCGACCGCAGCGCTTGCCGGATGCGAAGGTCCTCCGAAGAGCACCAAAGCGAAGGACAGCGCAAGGACGGCGATCACGGGCGCTGCACGACGCCGCACGTCGACGCGCTTCATCTGCCCTCCAGCGCACGGCCTTCACCAACCTGTACTCGGGCCGCGTGGTCTATCGGATCAACGCGGTCAACGTCTTCAGGCCGGAAAACCTGCGCCGCCGCAGGCCTGGCGGGCGGCGAGTTTCAGGGTTTGCTCAGCACCCGCCGAATGCTGTGTTCGCGGCCGCGAGCGACGCCGACGACGAATCGAGCGCGAACGTGCTTCCGGCCCAGTTGAACCAGACGGCCGCCGTGATCCGAGTGTACGTGCTGCTGAGGGCCTGGGCGGCGTCGAGGATCCATTGCGACTTCGACGCGCCCGCCGGGTCGCTGGGGGTGGCTTCCGTGCTGGCCCACTCGCCCAGGATCATGGGTTTGGTCGAGAGGGACGCCAGGCGCTCGTAGACCTGGGTGGCTTCCAGCCCCTGGCTCAACGTGGCCCAGCCCCCGCCCGCGGCACCCCAATTGAACACGTCGATCGCCATCGAGTCGACGTAGGCGTCGCCGGGATAGAAGAAGGTGGGGTTGATGCCGGCGGGGTTCCAGATGTCTACGGTCCAGACGAACTGGACGTTGGTGGCGCCGCCCAGCACGAAGCGGTCGTGCACGTGACGGTAGGCGGCGATGAAATCGGCGGTCGTGTTGCCGTTGACGCCATAGCCCCATGGATACCAGTTGCCGTCCATCTCGTGTCCGAAGTCGAGGAGGACCGGTCCTCCATACGCATGCAGGCCGTTGGCCCAGGAGTCGATGTAGGCGTCGAAGTTGCCGGCCGCGATTCCCTGGAGGGGGAATGGGTTGTTGGAAGCGGTGTACGGTGGGCCCCAGGATTCCCAGGTGATGAACGGAGTGGAGCCAGTGACGCCCACGGAGGTGTAGCTGCGGACGTTGCTGAGCATCCAGGGCTGGTTGGCCGAGAAGTTGCCAGATCCGTTGTCGCCCCACTGGGCGAACCAGTGCACGATGCTCGAATGGCGGTTGACTGCGGCATCAAGGTTGTGGATCGCGGTCTCGCTCGGGTCCCATGGCGTGTTGGTGTCGTACATCCCGTACTGCAGTGAGCACGGCGCACTGGCCGCGTGCGCCGGCCGGGCGAAACCCGCAAGCGATGCAACGACCAGCAAGAGGAAGACAGCCATCATCGCTACCAACCGATGGAAGTGATGCGGTTCTTGTCGGATCAAGCGTGCCACCGAGTATCAGGACTCCGTGACGCGAAGGGGCTGATCGAGTCTCGAAACCGACTTGGTCTTCGGCCGCAAGTCTCGGATGACCGTTGTCAACGTTCGGGCCAGGATCTGGATGTCGTGCCAGAGCGACCACTCGCGCACGTAGCGCACGTCGAGGACCATCATCTCCGGCGCGGAGAGCCGGTCGCGGCCTGAGACCTGCCAGAGGCCCGTGATCCCAGGCTTCACGGCTTCGCGCTCGAAGTTCCAGCTTTCATACGAGGGCCGGTCGTAAGGCATCAACGGTCGTGGCCCCACCAGGCTCATCTCGCCTTTGATCACGTTGAACAGCTGGGGCAGCTCGTCCAGGCTCGACCGCCGCAGGTACCTGCCGACCCTTGTGATCCGCGGGTCAAGCTCGGTTTTGTACCGCTCACCAGACCGGTGCGCTTGAAACCAGTCCCGCGCAGCCTGGACGTGATATGCCTGGCTGCTCTGGTGATACATCGACCGAAGCTTCCAGAGCGTGAAGGGCCGGCCCAGGTGACCGATCCGCCGCTGGCCGAACAGGGCGGGACCGGTACTGTCGAGACGGATGATCACGACCAGGCAGGCCATGATCGGCAGCGCGACCATCAAGGCGATGGAGCCGACGACGATGTCGACTGCTCGTTTGAACGGAGTCCTTCGGGGCAGCGCATGCACCCCCACCGAGAGATCAGGCTCATCAATGCGGATCTCGGGCAACGCGCTCATGCAGTCCTCCTCAGCTGCAGGTTGCGCAGCCAATCGATCTCAGCTTGGAGTCCGGTTTCGAGCGATGTCCTCGCCTTGAACTCGAGAACGGACTGAGCGCGGGCAACATTGCAAATGGGCCTGTCGCCGTCGGGCTCGGCGCGGTTCAGCTTGACGTCGCCTTCCATCGCGCATAGCCGCATGACGAGCCGCGCGACGTGCCTCGTCGGCCATCCTCGACCGGTTGCGATGTTGAATGTGCCCTCGGCTCGCTTTTCGAGCGCGCACAGAACAGCCTCGGCAACGTCGGCGACGTAAATGGGATCGAAGAGAGCTGCGCCGCGCCCCGCGACCACCGGCCGTCCTCCCGACAGCACCGCGCGAATGAAGTTCGGGATAGCTCGGTCAACTGTCTCGCCAGGCCCGTAAACGGTCGCCAGTCGCAAAATCGCCGCCGGCCGGCCGGTCTGACGCGTCCAATGGCACACGTAGTCTTCCTGCTGCAACTTGACGATCGCGTAGGGTTTCAGCGGCCCGCCCACGGGGGCGTCCTCGTCAACCCCTAGCGCCGGTGGCTTGTAAACGCTTACCGAGCTGGCGAGGCAAACGTGACTCACGCCGGCAACCGCCGCGGCGTCCAGCAAGCGGATCGTCTCCAGCAGGTTGTCATTGGCGCCTTCGAGGAGCTGGGACCAGAATCCCTCGGTTGCCGGCGGCCTGTAGCGAAGGTGGACGAGGGCGTCGCAGCCCTTCAGGGCTCCGGCCAGGTCGACACCGTCAGCGTCGAGTGCGAACGGCTTGTAGCACACCTCCCCATGCCTGATGAGCGAGCGCACGGTCTGGCGCTTGAGGGGGGTCGGTCCCAGTACATCAACCTGGACGCCGGCCGCGAGGAGGTGGAGCAGCAGATGTGCTCCAATGAAGCCTCCGGCCCCGGTCACGCCGACCCGGCGCGCGGCTAGACGCTGGTGGCGGCTGTGAGCTGCCAGTTCCTGGCCTCCTGTGCTTCAAGCCCCGAGCTGGTTGGCTGCGGCACCGACCTCACCCAGTCGACGTAGCGGGCGAGGCCCTCGCCGATGCTGACTCGGGCGTCGAAACCCAACCGCGACCGGGCTCGTTCGACGCCTGCGAGGTGCCGGCGCACGTCTCCTGGCCGCTCTGCCTGATGCTGGATCGGCGATCTCGTTCCGACGACCTCCTGGACGAGCTTGGCGACGTCGAGGACGCTCACTTCCTGGCCGCGCGCGATGTTGACGCGGTCACCGACGAGCTCGTCACACTCCGCCGCCATGAGAATGCCCCGCACCGTGTCGCCCACCCATGTGAAGTCACGCGTCTGCAGACCCTCGCCGAATACGACCAGCGGCTTGTCAGCCATGGCCCGCGCCACAAACCTGGGTATGACCTCGCCACTGGGGCCGTCAACGTGTTCGCGCGGGCCGTAGACGTTGAATGGGCGCACGACGGTGGCGGGCACTCCGTAGGTGCGATGAAAGCTGAGCGCGTACGCCTCCCCGGCGAGTTTGGCGGCCGCATACGGCGTGGCCGGGTTGAGGGGATGCTGCTCGTCCATCGGGACCCGCATTGCGCTGCCATAAACCTCCGACGAGGAGACGTAAACGAAGCGCTGAAGCGAGCTGTCGCGGGCCGCGAGCAGAAGGTTGAGAGTCCCGAGGTCGTTGACGAGGTGGCTCGCCATGGGATCGGGAATCGACACCCGCAGACACACGACGGCCAGATGGAAGATCACGTCGGCTTGCTTGACCGCCGCCTCGACACTTGCTCGGTCGCGCACGTCGGCCGTGAGTACGTTGACGTGGGGTGACGAGCTGAGATTGGAGGGAGTGCCTACCGACATGTCGTCGAGCACCGTCACCTCATTTGCCGGCGCTAGCAGATCGACAAGGTGGCTGCCCACGAATCCGGCTCCACCGGTGACCAGGACGCGCTTGCCTGCGATCTTCATGGCGACCCCATGCGGCAAGTTCCACGAAGACCTCGGAGCATCGCTAGGCCGAGATAAACACAGGGTTCAGCGATCAACAATGGGTCGATTGGTGAGGGGCGGCGGCGGGTGTCCCGGTTGGAAACGGGACTTGTTCAAGCTTTTAAAGCTCAGGACAAACGGGTCAGCTCCAAAGCGTGGCCGCAGTGAAGCCGTTGAGCGCGGCCGCCACCTCGAGTCGGTCGTTTTCGCTCAGGGCAGGATGGACCGGCACTGAGACCATGTCGCGCGCAGCCGTCTCAGCCACGGGACAAGGTGCGTTCCGAGGGCTGAGATACGGCGGCTGGAGGTGCACGGGCAGCGGGTAGTAAACGCCGGTTCCGACGCCCCTTTGTTGCAGCTGCACGCGCACCTCGTCTCGGGACCAGCCGGCGGGCACTCGCAGCGTGTACTGGTGATAGACATGTCCGTGGCCCGGCGCGACACGGGGCCGCCTGTACCACTTCGACACGTTGGAGTCGTAGTAAGCAGCGACCTGGCGCCGCCGCTCGGTGATCTCGGCCAACCTGCCGACCTGAACCAGCCCGATGGCGGCTTGGATCTCGGTCATCCGGAAGTTGTAGCCGATGCCGTCATGGACATATGGCTGGTCGGCGTACGCCTGGTGACGAAGCCGCGCGCACGTCTGGGCCACCCGCGCGTCATTCGCGATCACCATTCCGCCCTCACCGGTTGTGATGTTCTTGGTTGCGTAGAACGAGTAGACGGCGGTGCCGAAGGCGCCCAGGGGTCGCCCGTCGACGGTTGCACCAACGGCCTGGCATGCATCCTGAATCAGGCTCAGGCCGCGCTCTTCTGTGAGGTCCTTGAAGGACTCCACGTCGCCAGGATTGCCGTGCAGATGGACGAGCACGATGGCCTTCGTGCGCGGACCTATGAGCCGCGCGGCCGCGGAGCAGTCGAGATTCAAGGTGTCATCGACGTCCGCGAACACCGGCAGCGCGCCTGTGTGCGCGATCGCATTGGCGGTGGCGATGAAGGTGAGCGGGCTCGTGATGACCTCGTCGCCGGGCCCGATCCCGTGAGCGAGAAGTGCCAGGTAGAGGGCAACCGATCCGTTGCAGGTGGCCACGCCATATTTGGCCCCCATCGCCGTGGCGAAACCCTGCTCGAAAGCTCGCGTCCGCTCGCCCTGTGTGAGCACGCCGGAGCGCATTACCTCGAGGACTGCGGCTTCCTCCTCGGGCCCGAGCTGCGGGCGGGCGATGGGTATCAGGCCTTGATGTGCAGGCCGGGTCGCTGAGCGCCGAGCGGTTATCACTTGTGGCTCCCTCCACGCTGAGAAGACCAGAGGGTTCTCACACGAGCAATGGGTTGATTCGACCGTGACCTGGGACAGCGGTCCATCGGACGCCGCATTGGGCCATTACGAGTCTTCAAGTGGTGCCCTAGGTTGGTTACAGCTACATGGGCAGTGTCGCCGCGGTCATCGTGACCTTCAACCGAAAGCATCTCCTCGGCAAGTGCCTCGAGGCGGTCCGCGCCCAGACGCGGCCGTACGAGCGCCTGTTCATCATCGACAACGCCTCCACCGACGGCACGCCCGAGTTTCTCGCCGCGCAAGGCTTGGTGGACCCGTCGACCGAGTACGTCCGCATGCCGGTGAACAGCGGCAGCGCGGGCGGTTTCCACGAGGGGATGCGGCGAGCCTATGAGGCGGGCTTCGAGTGGCTGTGGCTCATGGATGACGATGGCTGCCCTGCTCCGGATTGTCTGGAGCGGCTGCTTTCCTTCTCGACCAACCTTGACGTCATCGGGCCGGCGGTGGTGCGTCCGGACGATCCGACCCGACTCACCTGGAAGCTGCGCAGCGTGCGGCCAGGTGGACGGTTCAGGACCTGGCGCTCGATCACAAGCCTTGCCGACCTGCGCAGCCAGGCAGCCGGTGAAGTTTATGAGGGCATTGCCGCCCTTTTCAATGGGGTCCTGATCAGGAGGCAGGTTCCCGAGGCGATCGGATTCGTCCTGGCCGACCTGTTCATCTGGGGTGACGAAAACGAATACCTCATGCGCTGCAAGGCAGCCAGTTTCCGGGTTGGTATCGCCGTCAACGCCTTCCACTACCACACCTACATCAAGCCACGGCATTCCAGCCGGTGGAAGTTCTACTACCTGTATCGAAACACGATGTACATCCACTGGAGATATGGACGGATGGCGCTGCCGTCACCGCTGAGGCCGTGGTACCCGATCTACATCTCCCTGAGGCTGCTGTTCGATCTCCCGTCGATTTCACCGCCATACGTGATGACCGTCCTGCGAGGGGCGCGGCGCGCGCTGAAGGGAGAGTTGGTCGCCTATGAGCGCGCGGGCGGCGCAGCGACCGAAGTCGTGGCCATGGCTCGCCCGGGCGTCGCATCGTCGGTGCAGCCGCTGGGGCCCGGATGATGGCCGCCTGGTCATCTGCCAACGGCCACGGCGCCGACTTCCGCGCCGCGATCGTGGTGCCGACAATCCGCGAAGCGAGCGTTAGGCGCTTCCTCGATGAGTGGGCATCGGAGTTCAGGGGTCATCGGGTGATAGTCATCGAGGACAACCCGAAGAAGACGTTCCCGCTGCCGGCGTGGGTGGAGCACTACAACTGGCAGGATGTCGACGAGCGCCTGGAGGATCGGGCGTGGATCATTCCGAGGCGTTCCGACTGCGTACGCTCCTTTGGGTATTACCTCGCTGCGCAGGAGCCCTGCGACTTCGTGGTTACGCTGGACGACGACTGTTACCCCGAGGACGAGTACGCGCCGTCATTCCTGGGCCTCGTCCGCAGCGCGCTTGACCGGCGGTGGGATGACGATCGCTGGTGGAACACGCTCGAGGGAACGGTTCGCCCGCGAGGGTTCCCATACGAGATACGCGACGCGAGCTTGCCGACCATGATTCACCATGGCATGTGGTCGAACGTGCCCGATCTTGACGCGAGGACGCAGCTACGTCTGCCCGACCACCGGCTCCAGCCGGCAACGGCCGTCCAGCGGGTGCCTCACGGCCGGTTCTTTCCGATGTGCGGCATGAACCTCGCTTTTCGCCCTGCGATGATCCCCGCTCTTTACTTCCTGCTCATGGGGAAGCACCGCAATGGAAGCGCTTGGCCATACGACCGTTTCGGTGACATCTGGGCCGGCCTCTTCGCGAAGAAGGTCGCCGACCACCTCGGCTACGCGATCAGCTCGGGCGCCCCCTCCGTGCTCCACTCGCGGGCCTCGAGCCCAGAGGCGAACCTACAGAAGGAGACACCGGGATACCCGGTCAATGAGGTGCTCTGGCGGCAGGTGGACGCCGTTGGGCTCTCCGCCGCGACCGTCGCCGGCTGCTACGAGCAGATCGCGGACAAGCTGGACATGACCGGCGACTACTGGGCGACGCTCAGGTCTGCGATGAAGGTATGGGCCTCGTTGTTCGCAGCGGCGGAGTCTCGGGCCGGGTTGGTCGCTCCTCCCGCTGCGCGGCTGCTTCCGTCAGCGTCGACGCGCTGAACAGGCCGAGCAGCATCGCGAATTCCTGCGACACGCCGGCGAAGAACAAGTACTCGGCGGTGAGGCCCACGAACGCGAAGAACAGGACCATTGCCAGACACGCGGCTGCCAGGCTCCGGCGCATCGGATCCGGGCTGGCTCGCGATCGCCAGGCCACAACTGCGACCGCTGTGAACATGGTGAGCAGGAGGGTGATGCCCACGAGTCCGGCGCGGAAACCCTCACGCAGGTACTCGTTGTCGACGAAGTTGGTGAGCGGGGTCGGCACCTCGCTGGGGATCACCGTCCCGGTACCGAACACCGGGCTGTCCGCGAGCGCAGGGACGAAAAATGCCTGCCAGACGCGAATTCGGTAAGCGAACGATTCCGGGATCGCCAGGTTCTGTCCGGCTGACGAGAGGACGCCTTGCGCCGCCCCCCGGGCGCTGACTGCAGGCCACAACAGGACGATCGCGACCGCCAGCGCCGCCACCGTCAAACCAAGCTGGGGTGGTAGGTGGTGCCCGTACCAGAGGACCAGGATGGTGACGAGCGGGAGTGCCAGCAGTGGCGCCCAGGTCAGGCTTGCCACGAGGCCGGCTATGTTCACCACCATGACGAGGCTCAACCAGGGCTTTGGGAATCCGGGATGCCGCATGGTCGACAGAGTCAGCGCCAGCATGTAGTTGACGGTCGCGAAGGCTCCGACGGCGCTGTAGTGCCCGAGCGTCGATATCGGCCTGTAGCCCGGGTCGAAGGCGTTGTAGAGGTTGACCGGCGGTGGATAGTAGGTGGCCACGAAGTCTCTGACGCCGGGAAGGTCCGCCAGCTCGGCCACGGCGAGCAGGCTCACGACGATGCTGGCGAGCATCGTCAGGTTCAGAATCACCCGAACGGCGCGGCTGGTGAGATCAACGCGCGAGTAGATCACATAGACGAGCAAGAGCTGCAGCGGTGAGAGGACGGCGCGAAGCGTGTCGGCGTTGAACAGGTACGGCGAGCGCGAAAGGATCAACACCAGGGACGAGATGACCACGACCCCCAACGTGTAGGCGCCGACCGCCAGATCCAGGCCGGTGATGTTGTGCCGCTGCCGGCGAGGGAGGTAATGGAGCACGAGGCCCGATACCACCACCAACAAGATGGCCTCGTTCGGGCGTAGGACCGGAATGATCGTGCCTCGACCGAGCCCGGTCGTCAGCGAGATCGAGAACGCAAACACTGCAAGGCCAATCGCCGGCCTCCACGCCGTCAGTGCCAGAAGCGCGAGCGCACCGATGAAGGCGAGCCCCACCGGGTAAAGAGCCAGCGCCTGGGAGATGACCGACTCGCTCACGGTTGGGCAGCTGCTCCCGTGGGTGTCGGCACTGGCTTCACCTGCGCGGGCGTGGCGGCGATCACGAGCGGGTCGAGATTTCTGATCCTGAGCAACGCATAGAGGCCAAAAGCCACCAGCGCTTCCGAGGCGACCACGGCCACGGCCATCCCCACCTGTTGGTAGCGCGGCACCAGGATGAGCGCAAGGCTGACGTTGAGCATGCAGGCTGAGATGACAACGGCGTTGACGAGGCGGTCGAGACCCAGCGCCAGCATCCACTGGATCCCCAGCACGTTGCTGATTGCGATGAGAGGCGGAAGCAGGGCCAGGATCCGGAGGACCACGACCGCGTTGTCGAACCCGGGTCCGAGAACGATCCGCACGAGGGTCGGCGCTCCGAAATAGACGCAGAGTCCCATCACGCAGCCGGCGGCGCCGACGAGAAACAGGTTCGTTCGGGCCATTCGGGCGGCATCGCCTCGCGCGTGTGACGCCAGGTGGCTGATGCGTGGGTAGACGGCCTGCGTGATCGGAAAGAGCATCGTGGCGAACGCTTTGCTGATCTTCTCCGCGCCGACGTAGTAGCCGACGGCAGCGGGCGTGCCGAAGAGTCCGAGGATGAAGCCGTTGCCGACCGTGTAGAAGCTGAGAGCGCCCTGATAAAGGAACGTCGACCACCCCAGGCCGAGGGTCCAGATCACAAGTCCGGCGCTCGGTAAGCGGAACCGGACCTCTCGATATGTGACGACCAACTCGACGACGACCGCCACGGTCATCATCGAACCCTGGATCGCGAGGACCTTCCACGTGTCCGCCGGGGACCGCACCAGCATCACGATGCCTGCGAGTGAAAGGACACGCGCGGCCGTCTCCCAGCGGGCGACGAAGGCCATCCGTTCCAGCCCCTGGAAGAACCAGTTCAGGCTGTACGACAGGGAGAGGGCCCACAGCATCGCGGGCCACAGAAGGCTCTGGTTGCGGTGGATCGGCGCCACCAGTTCGCTGAGCGGCACGACGACCACAATCGACAGAATCGTCAGGGCCACCTTGGCGCCGAGCACGCCGGCGAGGAGGTCGGCGAGGTGGTCTGGGTCACTGCGATGGCGCGCCACCTCTCGGGTCGCCGAGTAGTTGAACCCGTAGGTCACGACCAACATCACGTACCCGGCGAAGGCCTGCATGAATGCGAGACTGCCCCAGTCCCGGGGACCGAGGAGGCGCGCCAGGAACACGATGGTTGCAATCGGCAGGAGGTAGCTCCCAATCTGAAGCACGTACAGGCCCAGAGCGTTCCGGACCACACCGTTCCGGAACAGCTGGGCCCCCCGCGCCCAGGGGCTTGCGGTCACGCCTCAGTTCTTCAGAAGGATTCCGGCCACGACATCGATGCCAGACTGGCGGAGCAGGTCAGCCGTGCGTCTGGCGTCTCCGAAATGCGTGACCCCGTGCGTGGCGACAAGCACGGACTGCCTGATCGATCGCCCCAGTGCGAGCGCGGCCGGACTCGTGTCCGGTGACGGCACTGACATCAGGACGAACTCGCCTTCCTGCAACCCCTCCAACCCTCGAAGTCTCGCCACGCCGGCGGGGCTCTCGCTCAACACCGTAGGCATCGTGATGGTGGTCAGTCCGGCAACCTCCGAACGAAATGACCTGGACGAATCAATTTCATGGCCGTCGAACTCGATGACCGTCACTCGCTGGCCGGCGCCCGCCGCCACGGTACCCAGACCGCCGGCCACAGGGGCGCTGTGATCGTGCTCGGATGCACCCACCACGAGCACCGTGCGGAGCGCGTGCGGCGACCTGGCCATCAGGTTCGCCAACGCCCGCGAGTAGGAGCTCTTCGTCCGCGGGAAGAGCAGCCGCTGCACGTTTTGGGTGACGAACGCCGGTGGGATCGATGCAGCCTTCGCCAGGCCTTCTGCGCTGACTATGCGATCGTCCAACCGCTCGATCAGCAGAGCGGCGAACACGCCGACGCACAGGCCGGCCACAAGAGCCGCCCCGACGTAAAGAAGGGGATTGGGGGACTCGGGCTTCGTCGGTGGCAGCGCCGGCTGCACGATCGTGGCCACGTTGGTCAAGCGATCCTGTCGCCCGTTGAGGTCCAGCAGGCGGGCCAGCGTCAACCCGTACGCGTTCTGGAGCCGATTCAGCTCGGCCTCGTGTGCGGCGGCTTCGGAGCTTCCCTGGGCGCTGTTCGTGAGCGCCTTCTGCTCCGTGTCCATGGCGGAGGCAAGCTGGGCAAGCTGTTTGTTGAGATTGTCCCGCGCCGGTTGGTAGAGCCGGACGACCTCTGCGGCGTCCTGGTCAATTGTCGCCTGCGCGACCGCGTTCGCCAGCGCCGCCGCCTCCGCCGGGGATCGGCCCTTGGCCGTGATGGCGACCTCGCTGGTGCCCCGGTAGACGGCAGCGCTGACGAGCTTGCCGATGGTCGTCTCCGGCGCCGCGAGGTCGCTCGCCGAGCACGTGATGTCAGGCGCAGCGCATGCCTCCTGAAGCGTCGGCCGGCTGGTGGCCGAAACGATGAAGTCGTGCTGCACCAGGTCGCCCGCGGCGATGCCCGCGTCGAAATCTGAGGCGGTGCGAGCCGTGTCCAGGTAGATGATGGCCGTCGCCTCGTAGGTCTTCGGCATGACCATCGAGAGGGCGGCGGCCGCGAGGCAGAAAGCTCCTGCGATGCCCAGGATGACCCGGTGCCGATGCACGAGGACGTCGAGGAGGGTAAACGGCGGCCTGTCGTCCAAGTTCTACGGGTCCGGCGCAGCCGACCGGCCGTGAAGGCGCCTCCCAACTCCATGCGCCACCCGATCGATCTGGGCGGATGATGGGCGCATAGCCTGAGGTTATCCAAGAGCCCCGCAGCACGAAATGGGCGCAGGCTGCGCCGCGTGGGCGCCAGTCCCATAGGAGGGCGCCTCAGTGGGACAAAGCGGTCGGTGATGGGACCGGCGACACCAAGCTCATCGCCGCGGAACCACCAATCGAACGGTAACGCCCATGTCCCTAGCGTCGAGCGCTATCTACGGTAGGTGTGTGCGAGCGATGACGACTGCCCGGTTGCCGACCCGGACGACCGCTGTTATCGGAGCCGGTCCATATGGCCTCTCAGTCGCCGCTTACCTCCACGCGCGGGGAGTGCCGACCCAGGTGTTCGGCGAACCCATGGAATCCTGGCAGAGCATGCCGGCGCGCATGGCGCTGAAGTCGGTGTGGAGTGCGTCGAGCCTGGCCGACCCCGAAGCTGCGTTCAGCCTCGACCAATATTGCCGGACCACGGGTGCAAATGCGACCGAACCGATCCCGCTGGCCTTCTTCATCGGCTACGCACGGTGGTTCCAGGAACACGCGGTGCCGGATGTCGACCGTGTCTACGTTCGATGCGTACAGCTCCGGGGCAACAGCTTCCAGCTCTTCCTCTCGGACGGCCGCACGTTTGCGGCCGGGAGGGTTGTGGTGGCGGTTGGCGTGCGCCAGTTCGCGTTCGTGCCCCCGTTCGCGCGGGACCTGCCCCCACACCTCGCCACCCACAGCGGTGAGCACGTCGACCTCTCGCGGTTTCGAGGCTGTCGCGTGGTCGTAATTGGCGCCGGCCAGAGCGCACTCGAGTCCGCCGCGATTCTCAGCGACGAAGGTGCGAAGGTGGAGGTTATCGCGCGCGGGTCTGTCCACTGGATCAACCGCGCCCTCTATCACCGCGGCGGGCCCGTGAGCCGGCTTCTGTACCCGCCGACCGACGTCGGTCCGCCCGGTCTCAACTGGCTGTGTGGCGCGCCGATGGTCATGAGAACGTTGCCCATCGGATTGCGGAAGAGAATCGAGACTCGCGCGGTGCGACCGGCGGGCGCTCACTGGCTGCGTCCGCGAGTCGTCGGCAAGCTCCCGCTCACCGCGTTCACCGAGGTGCTGGAGGCGGAACCTCATGGTGACGACTTGCGGCTCCGCCTAAGTGACGGCACCACCCGCGACGTCGATCACCTCATGCTTGGGACCGGGTACCGGCCAGACGTTCGCGAGCTTCCATTCGTGGATGCGTCTCTGATCGAGCAGGTCAGCCAGAGCGACGGCTTCCCCGACCTCAACCAGTGGTTCGAGTCATCCGTGCCCGGGCTGCATTTCGTAGGTGGATTGGCGGGCCGGACTTTTGGGCCGATATGCCGCTTCGTCGCGGGCGCTCGCGTCACGGCCCAGCAGGTGGCGCGACGGGCGGCCGGGCTCAACTAAGTTTCGTTCCGGTGCCCGACCGCGAGCCGGGCGTCCTCCTGCTCGGCAGCGATTTCAAGGCGCTGGGAGTTGCTCGCAGCCTGGGCCGGCGTGGGGTTCCGGTGGCGATCGTCGACAACCTGCCGCGATCGGCATGGTTTTCGCGCTTCGTCGCCAGGCGCCTCAGGTGGGGCGAGTCTATGTCCTCCACGACGCTGCCGGACTTCCTACTGGAGATCGCGGGCCGGGGCATGGAAGGCTGGGTGCTATGGCCCGCGCAGGACGACGCGCTCGAGCTGGTGGCCCGGAATTCCGAGCGTCTTTCACGCGCTTACCAGTTGATCACTCCGCCATGGGAGATCCTCAGGCAGGCTCACGACAAACGGCTCCTGCAAGAGGCTGCGGAGGAGGTCGGTGTTCCCCATCCTCGCACCTGGTACCCGACGAACGAACGCTCGCTGCACACGCTGCAAGTCGAGTTCCCCGCGATCATCAAGCCGACTGTGTCGGTGGACATGCAGCACGCGCTCGGCCGCAAGGCTCTGCCCGTTCGCGACTTCAAACAGCTGCTCGAGAGCTACAGGCTGGCCGCTCACATCGTGCCGGACGACCACCTCATGGTGCAGGAGATCGTCCCCATGGAGGCACAGTACTCAGTGGCGGCGTTTGTGGTGGACGGGCAAGTCGTGAGCGCTATGACGGCGCGGCGCACACGCCAGTTCCCGATCGACTACGGCCTGAGCAGCACTTTCGTCGAAGCGATCGACGTGGCCGGTTTGATCGAACTGGCGGCTAAGGTTCTGGGACGGCTGGGCCTTTCCGGAATGGTCGAAGTGGAGTTCATCCAGGACCGGCGGGACGGCCGGCCTAAATTGCTTGACGTGAACCCGAGGCCTTGGGGATGGCACACCCTCTGCATGGCCTGCGGACTCGACTTCCCAGCCATGCAGTACGACCACTCCCTCGGCCGGCCACTTCCAAGGCTCGCGCCAAGGTACGGACCGCGCTGGATTCGCCTGCTCACCGACGTCCCGGCCGGTTGGAGCTACGTCAAGGCGGGAGCCATGACGCCGGGCGCCTACGTTCGGTCCCTGTTCGCGGGCCGCACGGTTGGATCCGTGTTCGACCTGAGGGACCCAATACCCGCCGCCGGCGACCTGGCGGTGGCGCTGTCTCGGGTGGCCAAGGCGTTGGTCAGGCGGCAGGGCCTTGATAGTGCTGCCGCCGGAGCAGGGATGACCCGACCGGAGAAGCTCGGCGGCTCACGTACAGGCCAACCCTGACCCGCCAATTCGGTGGGGCTCAGGCGCTCTGGGATATGCCCCCGAGACCTGCCGTGGCGGTCCGAGAAGTGCCCTCATCCGCGAGCTCCACCGGCTGTCCGCGCCCGGCCAGGGACCTGGCAGCTGCCTCCAGGACTCTGATCACGCGCAGCCCGCACGGACCGTCCGTCAGCGGTTGTCGCCGGTGCGTGACGCATTCGAGGAAGTGCTGAGCCTCGACGCGGAGGCCTTCGGTCAGGCTGACCTGAGGCGCCCACATGTCACCGGTGCGGTAGCCGATCATCGAGTCGAGAGCGCCCTGCTTATCGGCGAGGGTCACTCCTTTGTCGTAAACCTTGATCTTCTCGCTCGGCTCGAGGTCGTCGTAGACGATCATCTGGCGAGCGCCCCCTATCAGCGTGCGGCGGATTTTCAGCGGGGCCAGCCAGTTGACGTGATGGTGGGTGATCAGGGTGCCCTCGAAGTAACACGTCAGGTAGGCCAGGTTCACATGGTGTCCCGGCACATGCGCGGCGCCTGTCGCTGCGACGGCGACCGGTCGCTGTCCCAGGACGTAGTCCATGATCGCCAGGTCGTGGACGGCGAGATCCCACAGCACGTTGACATCGCGTTGAAACAGCCCCAGGTTGACCCTGGTCGAGTCGTAGTAGTAGAGCTGGCCCAAATTTCCGCCCTCGACCATCTGCTTGATCGTCTGGACGGCGCCGGTGTAGACGAAGGTGTGATCCACCATCAGCACGAGTCCGCGCTGCTCCGCCGCTTCGATCAGTTGCATCGCCTGTTCTGAGTCGGCAGTGATCGGTTTGGTGACCAGGACGTGCTTCCCGGCCTGCAGGGCACGCATGGCGATGTCGAAATGGGACGACACCGGCGTCGCTACGATCACTGCGTCGACGTCGGGGTCGCAAAGCATGTCGCGGAAGTCGGTGGTGAGCTTGACCTTCGGGTAGCGTGTGTGGACCTGAGTCAGGCGCTCAACGGACAGGTCACTGACGGCGACCACCCGAGCCGCGACCTGCTCGGCGAAGTTCCGAACCAGATTCGGCCCCCAGTATCCGTATCCGATGACGCCCACGCCCACCGACCAGCTCGGCTCGGCTCGTTGAAGACGCCGGAAAACGCCGTAAGGGCTCGGAGCGGTTGGAGGCTCAGCCGGCCGCCGGACCGCAGCTGGGCGCGCGGGGACACTATGGTCGGTCTCGGGCTCTGGTGTGGCTGGCAGATCGATGCTCAAGCCAGCTCGAGCTTCCGTTTGCGAGCGCGCACCGGTGGGCGGCTCCACCATCGAGGACGAGGTCCGACGAGCCGAGCTGGATTTCCAACCACGAGCGAATCGGGTGGCACGTCGTGCGTGACCGTGGCACCGGCCCCCACCATGGCGCCTTCGCCGATTGTGATCCCGCAAATGATCGTGGCGTTGGCGCCGATGCTCGCGCGCCGGCGGACGAGCGTGGGAACCACCTGCCAGTCTCCGACCTGCAGGAGCTTCCCCTTGTCATCGACCGCCGACGGATAGCGGTCGTTCGAGAAGCAAACATGAGGCCCGACAAACACACCGTCCTCGATCGTGACGCCCGTGGGAATGAAGACGAACGGCTCGATTTTCACGTTTCGGCCGAGCACCACTCCCCGCTGGATCTCGACGAACGAGGCGATCTTGCAGTTGTCACCGACCTTGCAGCCGAAGAGATTCACCTGGTCGGGGTGATGGATGACGACGTTCTCACCCAGCTCGACATCAGCCGCGATCATCGGCCCACTGACCAAGGCTGCACGGCTAACCCGAGCTGGAGTGCCTCCATGCTCTGATGCTAGGGAGCGCCCAGGCCGCGGCCAATGGACACATCCGGAATGCAAGCGGGGGGCGCCCACGCTTGAGGCGTCCGTGTCACGAGGCGTTTGGGCTTCGTCCCGGGTCTCGAGCCTCCAGGCCCTAGGCCGAGTCCGTAGAGCGACGCCCATATGGGTCGCCGCCATCGTTCGCCGGCTCGGTCCGGTTCTCGAGCAGGCGGCTAAGTGTTTTCGAAAGCGTTTGCCTGGTCGCGCGGCTCTTGATCAGCAGCTCGAGCACACCCAACTCTTTGGCGCGCTCCATGTCGCCTGGCTCGAGCGTATCGGTGAGGAGGATCACGGGCAGCTCGCGGGTCGTCGGGCGACTGCGTATCCTCTCGAGCGCGTCCGTTTGTTTGAGATCGCGCAGGGTGTTCAGCACAAGGACGTCGGGTCGCGACTTAAGGAGCCGCTCCTCAGCCGACCGCCAGTCGTTGACCACCTCCACATACCAACCAACCGATTCCAGGGTCTCCCGGTACAGGTCTGCGAAAGCTGCGTCCCCAAGGGCCAGAAGCACCCTGCCGGCGGCAGGATACGGACCGGTCTCGCCGGCGCGGCGGCGTTCAGTCGGGTGGTGGTCGCCCATCTCTGATCTCAGAGCTCGACAAGTGCTTTCCTGACCGCGTAAAGGACGGCCTGGGCGCGGTCATAGATCTGCAGCTTCTCGTAGATATGACTGATGTGGTTGCGGACGGTCTTCTCACTGATCTTCAGGTTGTAGGCGATCTGCTTGTTGGCCTGGCCGCTGGCCATGAGCTTCAAGACCTCGATCTCGCGTGCCGTCAAGCCGTCGTAGAACTGCTTCGGCGTGCTGGCTCCGGTCAGCATGTCGAGTACACGGTTGGCAACGGCGCCGGCCATCACGCGCTCTCCCGATAGCACGGCCATGATGCTTGACGCAATGGCGGCCGGCTCAGCATCCTTGAGGAGGTAGCCGCTGGCACCGGCGCGCAGCGCCTGAATCACATAGTTGTCCGTCTCAAATGTGCTGAGGATCAGGACCTTCACTTCGGGGTGGTCGCGGACGATCTGCTGGGTCGCCTCGGCGCCATCGAGGCCTGGCATCCTGAGGTCCATCAGCACGACGTCCGGCTTGAGGGCGGCCGCTTTCTTGACCGCATCGAGTCCGTCGGCCGCCTGGCCGACCAGGGTGATCCTCGGATCCTCTTCGAGCAGGCGAGCCAGCCCGCTCCGAAACAGCGTCTGATCGTCCGCGATCAGGACGCGGGCAACACGTGCTTCGGTGACCACCGCAGCGCCTCCCTTGGAATACTGACGGTGACCGTGGTACCGGCCGCGGGACGGCTGCGAATAGTCACCAACCCCCCTGACAGCGCAGCGCGCTCCCGCATTCCCACCATCCCCATGCCGATCGGCTTCTCGTCGATCCACTCGATGCCGCGGCCGTCGTCCCGGATCTTGACGACAAGCCGTTCCCGCGATGCCTGGAGGGCGACCTGGACGCTTCTGGCCCCACCGTGCTTGTGGGCGTTGGTGAGCGCCTCTTGGATGATGCGGTAGAGGTGGACGGACGTTTCGGGCGGCAGGGACGCGGGCCATGATCGCGACACCCAAAGGTTCACCTTGATCCCGGTGCGCAACTGATAGGTCGCTAGCAGTCCATCCGCGAGAGCCTGAGCCAGACCATTGGAGAGCCCCGGCTCGCCGCGCAGGTCGCACAGGATCTGGCGCATGTTGTTGAGCACCTCCCGAATGGAGGTCTTGAAGTAGTCGAGCTGATCAAGAACGTCGTGGTTGCCGTGCTGCTCCCTCATGAAAACGTCGGTTTGAACGAGCAAGGCGGTCAAGGGCTGCGCCAGCTGATCGTGGAGCTCGCGCGCAAACTCGCCTACGATCCGCTCGCGCTCAGCCTCGATGCTGTGGTTGGAGTGGGGCAGCTCGAGGATCGTGGCCTCAGATCCGGGCTCCACCTCGAGGTCTGTAAACGTGCTGACCGATGGTTCTGCCAGGGCACGCGTCATCGTCACCATTGCTTCATCGTCTCTACGTCAACTCCTTCAAACACATACGCACGCCAGACAGTCAGAGCGTATTTGTTGCTGGGCAATGCAGTCGCCGTACAGATGGCCGATTGATCGATCATGCAATTGCAGTATTGACATGACTGGTCGCCTGGGCTATCGACCGCAGGGCTGGCCGGCTACATATAGAAGGACGCGCGAACCGCCCGGGTGCCGGCTAGGTGCGGATGATGGCCGGCAACGCGCGCGCGTCGAGAATCAAATCGGCCATGAGCTCTCCCAGCACAGCGGCAAATTTGAAACCGTGTCCGGAGCACGCGCTGAGGACGGTGACGCCGGGCATGCCGCCCGGCGAGGTGGCGATGAAGCGTTCGTCAGGGGTGTTGGTGTACGTGCAGACGCGGGCATCGA
>WNEZ01000233.1_pt1 | contig 44652 bp, 5 predicted proteins | sample 5400521 | NCBI WGS metagenome assembly WNEZ01 (sample SAMN13153339, study PRJNA577476) | soil metagenome | isolation source: 120 cm saprolite under Douglas fir tree site 2 hole 1 replicate 1 | place: USA:California | collected 2015-04-18
TGTCCGTTCCTAGCTCACCGGGACCGGATCAGCGGATACGTCTATGACCTGGATGCCGGCTCGGTGCGGCCTGCGAATGTGGTGGAATATCGCGCCGTGGGGGCGACTCGGGGCCGCCCGATGACGGGCCTGGAGATGCTTCGCGCCGACGTTTTGGACCTGAAAACCCACCCACCGCGACGCCGCTGAACGCCGAAAAATTCATGGCGCGACATCGCGCCGACATTTAACTTGACATTTCATTAAGTCGCGCTGAGAATTCCAATTCGCATCGACTGGGGGTCGGCGCGCGGTTTCGAAAGGAAGGGAAGGGTTCGGTTGGTCTTCGGTCCGCTTGGTGGGCGTAAGCCTCCGTGCTCGCGCGCCATTTTTCTACTCTCCGGCGTCGTCTTCGCTGATGCCATAAACGGCGGAGGGACGCCCTGATAGCGCTCCTCAAGGTGCTGCTCGGGACGGGGGCCACGGCCGCGTCGGTGGCAGCGGTGCTCGTCGTCCAGAGCGTCGCGACCTACACCACCACCTCCCCGATTTCCGTCGCCAGGGCGATCGCGGCGCCCGCCGCATCCGACAATACGTCCCGAACGCCTGTGGTAAGCGGCGTTGCGGTGGACGCCCAGCACGGTTGGGCGACCCTGACCATGGCGCCGTTCACGTCGGAAAACGCGGCGTCGGCGCTGGGCGCGAAGTACGGCATGCAGCTCCTGGCCGACTTCCCCGCGTTCGGCCAATACGTTTTCTCGCTGCCGCAGATTCGCATCGGGCCGGGGCCCGAGCTGCACATGGCGACGATCTACTTCCCGCCATACGCGACGACGGCAGACATCAATGCATTCCTGACCCGTAACGGTCTCCAGGTCACCACATGGGTGTCCACGGACGACGCCAACGGTCGCACCGCGGTCGTCGCTTTGCCGCAGATCAGGCCGCACCTGGTCGATGAGCAAAACGGTGTCTGGGAGGCAACGGTGCCGATTGGACTGGACCGCAGCCGGGTGGACGGATGGGCGTCCGCAAACGGCGTGCAGATCCTCGGCTACGACCCCACCAGCGGTCAGGTCCAGATCCAGGGGCCCAGGCCGCAACCTGTTTACACGCGCGTGATCCACACCGTCCCGCCGGTGGTCACGACCACAACCCCGGCCGTGCAGCAGACCAGCAAGGTATATATCGCCTTCAAGCCCGGCACCACGTTCAGCGAGGCGCAGCAGGCGGTCGAGCAGGCGGGCGGGCAGGTGACCAGCTTCGACAGCAACACCGAGCTCGCGGTCGCGACAGTGCCCACCGGCAAGGAGAGCCAGGCGACCACCACGCTGACAGCTTCGCCTCAGGTCAGCTGCGTCGGAGCAACCTCGGCGGCATGTCCGTCCGCCATGCAGAACCCGACCCCCACCCCATCGCCGGCGCCGACCACGACTCCGGGCACGACCGCTCCTCCCGCCGACACGACCGCGACGGGCACCGGCTGGACGACCACGACAACGCCCCCTCCGCCAACGCCCGCTCCCACGACGCCGAGCGCGCCGCTCGTGCTCGAGGCCACCGCAACCGACGGCCACGTATCACTCAGTTGGTCGGTGGTGAGCGGAGCGACCAGCTACCAGGTGTATCGCTCGACGGGATCCGCGGCCCAGGTGTTGATCGCCACCACCACCGCCACGAGCCTCACGGACACCGGCGGCGCGACCGGGACCTCGTATGGGTACAGCATCGTCCCCGTTCTCGCGGCCGGTCCCGATACGACGCAAGCCGGGGCCGCGAGCGCGACCTGGGAGGCGGCGGCTTCGAGCCCGGTGGTCCTGAGGACCGAGCCCGCGTCGAGCACGTTGAGCGGATCCCTCGCGTTCAGTGTCGACGCGCGCACGGGTGACGGAGCCGGGACCGCAACGTGGTCGATCACAAGTCAGAGCGGGGCGACCACGCAGGTCGGCACTGCGACGGGCGCGCCACAGGCCGCGGACCCCCTCACCTGGTCCGCCCGCACGGTGTGGGACTCGCATGAGGTTGCAGATGGTGAGTATTCGCTGGTGGTCAGAGTCACGGATGGTTCGGGACACTCAGCCGAGACCGCCTCTCGCGTCCGCGTAAGCAACGCCGCCCCCGCGGCGCCGACTGCGCTGGGCGCCGCGACGGTCACGTCCACTGTGGTGCTCACGTGGCGGCAGCCCGCGACCGCCAACGGCGCCGCCTACCTCGTCCAGAAGGACACTGATGTCGAACCGGTGGCGACGGTCGCGACCGGCGCTCTTTCGTGGACCGACGAGGACTCGTCGCCGGGCCCGCACACGTACAAGGTGGTCCTCGAGGACAAGTTCGGGAACACCAGCCCGGCCGCGTCGGTGACCGTATCGGCCGGCTCGGGCAGCAGGCCGGTGACGCCGCCCACGCTGACGCTGACGCTTCCGAGCGGTGACAAGGTCGCGGCGGACGGTGCAGTCGACGACCGGCTGATGTTGGTGAGCGACGCGACCGCCGGCAGCGGCGTCGCATTCCAGTACGCGGTCGACGGCGGAGCCTGGCAAGCGGTCCACGGGACGATGTCGTGCGCGCCGGCATGCACGGTCGACTGGAATGTGGCATCTCTGCCCAGGGGCCACTATTCGGTGAGGGCGATGGTGCCCGCAGGCGAAGGGCAGGCGAAGGGATTCACGCTGCGCGGCGATGGCGGCCTGCCTGCCCCGTCCGCGCCTATCGCCACCATCACGCCGTTCGGCGTCTCACTGCACTGGAGCCCTTCGCACGGCGAGATGCCGGCTTACTACGAGGTCAGCCGGCTCGACGGTACCAACTGGGTCGTCCTCGACCGGGTGAGCGGAACGCAGTACCTCGACCGCAGCGCCCAGCCGGGCAAGAACCAGTACCGTGTCCAGGCTTTCAACTCCGACGGCGCTGCCGGCCAGGCGTCCGCGACGACCGCTATCACGGTCGCCGGCGTCGTCCGGCCGTCCACCTCAAGCCAGGGTGACGCGCCCGCGGCGCCTGCCGGTGTGCATGCTGTCGCGGGCGGCGGGTCGGTGACGCTTTTGTGGACTGCCGTCCCGCAGGCGGCCGGTTACGTCGTCGAGCGGGCGTGGCAGGCGGACGGACCGTTCCAGGTGCTCGGCACCACCGGCGCGACGGTCTACCGCGACTCCGCGACCGTCGGCGCGGTGGCCTACTACCGAGTCCGCGCTTTCAGCGGCAACAACAACGGCGCCCCCTCGGAGGTCGTCACCGCGGCGCTCGTGCCAGTGCCGCAGCCGGCGCCGTCGACCGCATTCGTCGTGTCGTCCGGCGGGCCTGCGGCTGCGGCCCAAACTCCCGGCACGTTGACGCTCGGCAGCAGCCAGACCACCGGATCGGCGGGCGCAACCGTCAACGTTTTCGCGTCGGGTCAGGCCTCGGCAAGCTTCTCGTCAGTCGAGATGCAGGCCCTGCAGCAGGGCACCTGGGTCGTGGTCGGGCAGCTTTCCGCGATCATCGATGGCCACAACTGGACGGCGAGCGGCAGCGTCGCGACCAGCGGGCTGATCGACGGGGCCCACCAGGTACGCGCGGTCGCGGTGGCACCGAATGGAGCCGTCCTCGCGACCACGGTGTCATCGACCCTCAATGTCGTCCACACCGCGCCCACAGTGACCGGGCTGAGCTCGTCGATCTCGGGTGACAGCGTCCGCGTGAGCTGGACCGCAGTCGCGGGAGGGACGTACAACGTCTACCGCTCCACCGGCAGCGGTTACTCGCTTGCCGCCACCAGCCTCACTGACAGCTCGTTCCTGGACGCGTCGCTCGCCGGCGCGCAGTCGATCGCCTATGTAGTGACACAGACCGACGTCTACGGCAATGAGAGCGCGTTCAGCCAGACGCAGTGGATCACCACGCCGGCGGCCTGGAACCTGATGCCGCCTGACCTCACGATCCTGACCCCGAATGCCGCCGATCGGCCCGACCAGGCGATCGTGGACCTGGTCGCCCAGGTCTCCTCGCACATCGGCGTCGCCTCGGTCGACTTCTCGTTCGCGCCGATCGGAAGCAGCAATTGGACCGCTATTCCCAATGTGCTGCCCACCAAGCCCGCGACCCCCTCGGCTCCTGGCGGGCCGTGGGTCGGGTCTGCGGGCTTGATCGCATGGTCCACCTCTTTCAGCACCGCCGGCCTGGCGGCCGGCAAGTACGTTTGGAGAGTCACCGCGACCGATAACTCCGGTCGCACCGCGCAACAGCTCGACTCGTTCGCAGTTGGCGCGGTCGGCGCCCGGGGGCCGCCAACCCTCGGCTTCAACTTTGATGTTCTCGCAACCCCAACCGGCGTCCACCTGACCTGGACAGGGGCGGCCGAAGCTCTCTTCCAGGTTCGCCGTTCGTTTGGCTCCACCACCACTTTCTCGGCCCTGGCCACCACGGCCTCGAGCTCTTACGACGACACCGCGGTCCTCCCTGGCGACTCATACGAGTACCAGGTGGTTCGCCTGAGCCCCTCGATCGCTTACAGCCCGATTCAGGCTGCGACCGCCCTGTCATCTTTCAACGCGAACGGCAAGGCCACCTCGTCCGACGGTAAGGTCGCGGTAGGAGTCCAGGCGGCCAGCAGCGACAAGCTCGCCGTCGGCATCGCCCGGAACACGGCGCCGCCGGCGCTCGGCGCCGGCATGACGGCGTTCGGGCCCGTCTACGACGTGAACGCCACGAGCCTCGCCAGCGGCGCTCCCGTGCACCGGCTCGACCAGCCCGCAACCCTGACCTTCGCCCTTCCGGCTGGAACCACGCAGGCGCAGGCACAGACGATGTCGGTGTTCCACTGGGACGCGACGAGCCAGACGTGGGCACGCGAGCCGACCACGCTGGACTGGCCGAACCGTCAGCTGATCGCCACCGTCACACACTTCAGCCTCTTCACCATCGGGTCGACATGCGATGGCGGCTTGGGCTTCCTGTGCTGGACCGACATGGCAGCGGCCGTCATCAGCCTCGCCGATCCCCTGGGGACCGCCACGCTGCACGTGAGCGACAGCTTGAGCGGCGTCCAGTTCTTCTACACCGAGCCGATTCTCGGAACCATCGCATCGAGCTCGCTGGCGACCGCGAGGTCGACCATGACGTCTCTGATCATCAATGCCGCCAAGTCCAAGGTCGAGATCGACGGCAACCTCGACTCGATCGGCGGCACTCTTGAGATCGACGGCTCGGCGATCACGGTCGACACCGGCCTCACCGTCAGCGCGACCGGCGCCGTCAACTTCAACGCGATCTCCGAAAGCAACGGCCTCAGCGCCCTGGGCATCACGAGCACGCTCCTCGGAGTCAACGGAACCATCGACCTCAACAACGTCACCCTCAGCGGGGCGTCGATCGACCTCGAGGCGTTCGCGGGCACCGTGAGCACGACGCTCAGCGGCGCGCAAACCCTGTTCGGCCTTGGGGAAACCCTGACCGTAGCCTCGACGTTCGGATTCAAGACCACCCTGGGCAAGCTCTCGGTCGACGGCGCCGACGGCACCTGCTCTTACCTGACCAAAGACGACACCCACTTCTACGTGATCACCGGGTGCTCGAGCACGGGCCCGGTCGCCGATGGCTCCGCGGTCGACCAAGGCATCATGCAGACGGGCAGCGGGACCGGCATCAACCATGGCGCGCTCCAGCTCCTCTACAACTCCGCGGTCAATGTCCATGGTGCGTCGTCCATCACCGCGACAACCGGCAACGTGAAGATGGCGAGCAGCGTCCACATCGCCGCGGAGGCCGACTCGACCGGCGGCCCGGACAAAGGTGAGTGGACCTCAGGCGCGAGCTACTCGAAGGACGACATGGTCACCTTCAAGAGCAAGCACTACCAGGCCCTGAACGCGATCTTCATAGACCTCATGTCGCCGGACACCGATCCGTTCAACTGGAAGGACATCACGACCAGCGACACGTCGGTGACCCTGGCCCAGGTCGCAGCGACCGCCAAGAGCCAGCTGTCAGACACCAGCACGATCACCGCCTCGAGCGGGGACGTCTCGATCACGTCGAACCTGAAGACCGGGGTCACGACCAACTCGGATTCGACGACCGCCAGCTCGGGCGCGAGCATCGCCATCGCCGTGCTGACGACAGACTCGGAGGCATTCGTCGACAGCAGCGCGGCGACGCCGATCAGCGCCAAGAACCTGACGCTCTCCGCGGACACCGACAACACCGCGCCGACGCTCGCCAAGTCGAGCCCGGGCGGCGCCGAGGGCAACGACAAGCCCGCGAACAACGCCGGGGATCGGCTCGACGCCACCAAGCCGGGCTACAACGCCGGTTCCGCCAAGCAGGCGAACGACCAGTCGAAGACCGCCGACGGACCGCAGGACCTCAGCGGCGCCCTCGCGGTCACGGTGGTGGTCGCGACGACCAGGGCCTACATCGCGCCGAAAGACGCAACGGCCGCACACGCGATCAACGTCGGCGCGGGCACGCAGAAGATCCACGCCGGGGCCAACAACAGCTCGTCGGCGACCGCAGATGCTGGCAACGTGAAGTTCTCGCCCGACGCGCCCACCTTCGCCAGCCCGCTCACGGTCGGCGGCCACCTCGGCAGCGTCACCGACGACAAGACCTACTACTACCGCCTGACGGCACTCTTCAAGGGCGACAACAGCACGACGACTGTCGGTGCCACCCTGCTCCTGGGCACCGGCGACACGCTGCTCGTGGCTTCCACGAGCGGATTCGGCACCACCGGCGTTCTCACCGTCGCCGGTGTCAGCCGGGCCTGCGACTACACCGTCACCTCCGGCTTCACCTTCACCCTCAACAACTGCGCCGGCATCGTGGCCGGCGGCGTCGCGGTGCAGCAGATGGACGAGAGCCTGCCCGGGGCCGAGGGGAGCAACAAGGTGGCGAAGGGCACGAACACCAACCGGGTCACGCTCAACTGGACCGCGGTCCCGAACGCTCTCGGCTACCGAATCTACCGCAGCGACAAGGCCGGGAAGGAGCTGCTGCTCGACAGCGTCCTCGGCGTTATCACCTACGTCGACAACACCGACAACATTCCCGCAGGCGACCTGCCGACCGAGGACAGCAAGTCCGGCGTCGCGATCGCAATCGGAGTCAACGTCGGCGTGATCAACACCGACGCCTACGTCGCGGGCAACACCAACCTGACTGCCGGCGGGGGCATCACCGTAGAGGCCCTTGGACCTGGTGCATCGACCCTTGCCGCCCACTCGACCTCCGGCGCGGGCGGTAGCAACGTCGGCGTCGCCGGGTCGATCGCGGTCAACGTCGTGTCGATCAACACACTCGCCATCATCCAACCGCTTTTCACGACCGTCAACGGAGCTCAGAACGTCGCGCTCGGCAACCTCAACGTCGCCTCGACGACAGGCTTTCCGACGAGCGGGTCTTTCACCGGTGATGGCATCACGGGCACCTGCGCCTACACCGGCGTTACCGGGCCCCAGTTCAACAGCATCACAGGCTGCACAGGGACGCCGCTTGACGGCGCCACCATCAGAGTCTTCAGTCCGGTTGCGGTCAGCGGCGACCTCACCCTGACGGCGACGTCGAACGCCAAGAACTCCGCAATCGGCGAAGCCAAGGAGTCGAGCGACGGCAGCACAAGCGGTGTGGGCGCGTCGCTCGGGCTGAACGTGGTCAACGACACGACCAGCGCCGGGCTCGCTGACGGCGCGTTGCTCACCGGCGCCAAGAACCTGACCATCAATGCGAGTGGCATCGACGCGATGACGACCAAGGCGAACGGCGGCGCATCAGCGGGCAGTGGCACGCTCGCCCTCTCGGCTCAGGTCGCGATCGCAATCTCGAACATCACCACCACCGCGTCGATCGGGACGGGCAGCGACCTCAGCCTGACCGGCAAGCTGGCGGCTCACGCCACCCAGAACGCGTCGACGACGACGACCGCAATCGGGTCGACCAAGGGCGGCACCGCGGGCATCGGTCTCTCGCTCGCGCTGCTCGTCGCCAACCACATGGTCTCGTCGCAGATCAACCGGAACCTCGCCGCGAGCACGGCGGCGAGTTTCGCGGCCGACGGCTTTTCGGCGAACGACACCGAGTCGACCGCCAGCGACGCGGGTGCAGCCGGCAAGACAGGCAGCAGCGCGACCGAGACAGAGGGCTCCGCCGCATCGAAGGACGGTTCTGGCAAAGACCTGAATCAGAAGGCCGACGGCAACCTGACCCTCGGCAACAACGCGTCCAAGTCCTCGAGCGGCAAAGACTCGGGGTCGACCAAGACACCTGACGCAAGCAGCGGCGAGAACAGCGGCACGAAGCTCACTGTCGCCGCCGCGGCCGCGATCGCGATCCTGACCGCAAAAGCGCTCGCCACACCGGCGGACAACGTCTCGATCACGAGCAGCGGGCTTCTGTCCCTCAAGACCTCAGAGGACGTCGACTCGAAGGTCATCGCCAAGGCCAGCGCAACCGTGCCCAAGACCGACAAGTACGGCATCGCCAACATCGGCGCCGCGGCCTCGATCAACCTCGTCAAGGTCACGAACAGCGCGAGCACGGGCAACAACGACGTGCTCTCTGTTCACGGACTGACCCTGACCGCGGCCCTGAACAAGACTGCGTCGTCGAGGGGCAACTGGGCATCGGGCAGCAACTACAGCAAGGGTGATGTCGTCACCGATACTCTCGACACCAACAAGTACGTCGCCATCAACGACGTCGCCAACGACGCGCTCGCGCCCCACTCCGACGGCACCAACTGGGCCCAGGTGTTCCCCTGGTTCATGTTCTTCGACTACAGCAAGGGCGACGTTGTCATCGACACCGTCGACGGCAACATTTATGCGGCGCAGAACGACCTGAACACCGACGTCATCGCGCCCCGTCTCGACCCCGCGAACTGGAAGCAGGTCACCAACGAGCCGGACGGCAAGAGCTCTCTCGACTCCGAGGCGACGGCCGGCGCCGGGGCGGGCAAGGTCGGAATCGCCGGCGCGCTGGCACTCACCATCGCCGACTTCGAGACGAACGCCGACATCCGCCCGACGACCGGTGACAACCTGAACGCAAGCGACCTCACGCAGTCCGCCACCAGCTCGGTGGACAGCACCACCAAAGCGATGGCGAGCGATAAAGACGCCAAGACGGTGGGCATCGGCGCGGGTGCGTCGATCAACAGCGTCGACGACATCACCACGGCTTCGATCGAGGCCGGCGCGGTTGTCACCGGCGCGAAGAAGGCGACGCTGACCGCCTCGGACACGGATGCCATGACGACCTACGCGGAGGCCGGCACCGCCGGTGCGCCCGGCTCGACGCTCGGCCTCACCGCGGACGCGTCGATCGCCCTCCCGACAGTGAAGACCACAGCGTCGATCGATGGCGGAAGCTCCCAGAGCTTCACGGCCGGCGACGCGATCAGCCTGAGCGCAACCCAGAACGCAAAGTCGACCACGACCGCCAAAGCCAACGCGGTCGAGGGCACGGTCGTCATCGGGCTCGCCCTCGGGCTGGCCATTCCCGACGACGAGGTCACAGCGACCAGCTCGCGCACTGTGAGCGGCAAGACGGTCTCGCTGGTCGCGACCGGGAGCACCGCCAACGTCACCGAGGCCGACGCGAGCGCGACCGGCGCGAAGGGCAAGGGCGACGACACCTCGGGCAAGGACGTCAACGGCAAGGGCGACGACCAGCTGAAGAACGCGAACAAGGAGCGCACCGACAACACCGGCAAGACAACCAGCACGGCTGACACCAGCAAGGCTCAGGCCACGACCTCGGACAAGAACGAGTCGGGCGGCAACACCGTGACTGTCGCCGGGGCGGCCGCGATCAACATCGTCAAGGCCTCCACCCAGGCCACCCTGGCCGACGGCTCCAACGTGACCGCGACCGGCGGCCCGCTGACCTTGAAGACGTTCGCCAACGACGACGCCAGCGCCAAGGCCAGCGGCAAGGCCGACGCAGCCGGCACCGTCGGCATCGGCGTCGGCGTGGCGGTGAACAAGGTCGACATCACCAATCTCGCGACCCCCGGCAACTCGACGGTCACGTCGCAGGGTCTCGACGTCGAGGCCGGCATGCTGGTCAACGGCCAGGACCGCATCCAGCGCTTCGACGGCAAGGACTGGAAGACGATCGACCAGGGCGAGACCTTCCCTGAGCAACCGGAGGGCGGCGACCTCTTCAACCTGACCAAGGCCCAGCCGGCCACGACGACCGTCTGGGGCGAAAAGCAAGACCTGAGCGGCGGCACGTTGAAGGTCAAGAACGCGACCGCGTTCGGCGCGTTCGGGGGCACGTTGAAGGTCAGCGTGAACGGCACCGACGTCAAGTGCAAGTTCACGACCACAGCGCTGATCTTCATCATTGGCCTCTCGGGCGCGGACTGCAAAGGCAAGCCTGACGACAAGGCGACGGTCACGCTGACAACCTCCGGGAACGTCGACAACACCTTCTTCCCGCTGGGCCAGGACCTCGCGAGCGGCACCCTGGTCGTCCTATCGACGAGCGGGTTCGACCTGATCGGCGGCACATTCACGGTCACCGGCGGCACCGGCACCTGCACCTACCTCATCGCGACCGGCTTTGCGTTCCTCGGCATCACGGGCTGTACCGGGACGCCGAAGGACAGCGCGGCCGTGACCCGCGTGTCCTTCCTGCCTGGCGTCTACCAGTGGAGCTTCCTGGCGTCGACCTGGCTCCCCCTGAGCAAGGGCATCCCGTCCGGCGGCACGTTCCCGACCAACCCGAGCCCGGCGGCCAACGACTACTTCCAGATCACCAAGGCAGCGCCGGTGGCCACCGCTGTCGACGGCAACCAGGTTCTCGGCACGACCCTCGTGGTGAAGTCAACCAACCGCTTCGGCGCGACCGGCGCCTTCAAGATCGATGGCATTCCCGGGACGTGCGACTACACCGGGACGACCGCGACGTCGTTCTCAGGGATCGTGGGCTGCTCGGGCCTACCTCTCGACAAGGCGACGGTGGCGGCGGCGGCGCCGGCGACCACGGTGAGTGGAGCCGGCCAGATCCTCGGCGGCGGGACGCTCAATGTCGCGTCGACCGCGGGCTTCGCCTCGAGCGGGTCGTTCAAGGTCGACGGAATCAGCAAGCCATGCAGCTATGGGGGTGTGACCGGCACGTCGTTCACCGGGATCACGGTCTGCACCGGCACGCCGGCGAACAGCGCCAATGTGGTCTCGACAGCCACGCCGCCCACCGTGGCGGTGGGCATCTACAAGTTCGACGGGACGAAGTGGAACGTCGTCGGCGACGGCCTCAACCTGCCGGAAACGCCGGCCGACGGAGACCTCTATCGCCTCGCCGAGCACGACATCAGCGCCGAGGCCGAATCCGGCGCGGGTGGCGACAAGGGCAAGGTCAGCATCGCCGGCGCCCTCGCGCTGAACCTCATGTCCGACCACACACTCGCGATAGTGCCGGCCGGCGCGACCATCACCGCGACGGGTGGCGACGTTACGCTCAAGGCGCAGAGCAACGAAGAGGACGGCGCCAAGGCTGACTCCGACGCCAGCAGCGGCAAGGTCGGCATCGGCGCTTCTGCCGCGATCCAGGTCTTGACGGACAACGTCGTGCGCGCCGCGATTGAAGACCTGGCACACTTCGCGGGCGGCAAGAACCTCACCATCTCGGCCGCCTTCCACCACGACGTCGGGACGGAGGACAAGGCCGGCTCCGAAGGCGGAGTGGCGATCAGCCCCTCGCTCTCGCTGAACATCGTCAACGACAAGGTCACCGCGTATCTCGGCACCGGCGCTGCGCTGACGCTGACGGGCGACGCGACGATCCAGGCCAAGGACGACACCGGCGCGAGCGCGGACTCGAACGGCTCGGCCGGAGGCAACGACGTCGCGATCGGCGCGGCGGTGTCGATCAACGTGGTCGAGACGACGACCACCGCCGACCTCGAGCGCAGCCTGACCGCGGCATCGCTTGCGGTCAGCGCCTCGACGGACGGCTCGAGCGAGGCCAAGGCGCAGGCGAGCTCCAAGGGCGAGAAGGACGACGGCAAGAGCTCAGACGATCAGTCGAAGGACCAGGTCGGCAAGAACCCAAACACGACCGGGAAGACCGACGGCGACCTGCCCAAGGGCAAGGAAAAGACCGACAGCGCGAACAGCAAGTCGAGCAGCGAATCGGGTGAGGACAGCGGCGGCGTCAACATCGCCGCGGCCGTCTCGCTGAACTGGGCGCGGATCTCGACCACCGCGGAGATCGGCCAGCTCACGACGCTCACCGTCAGCGCGACCGGCGCCGTCAAGATCAGCAGCGAGAACCACGTCAACGCCAACGCCAAGGCCATCGGCCTGAGCACCAACCTCCAGTCCGACGTCGCGATCGGCGCCGGCGTCGGCCTGAACGTGGAGACCATCACCAACACCGCCTCGATCGGAGCCGGTTCGCAGGTGACTGGTGGTCCCGTCACCGTCGAGGCGGTCACCCCGGCAGGCAAGGAGAACGACTTCGTCGTCTGGGCGTTTGCGGTCGCGGGTGGCAAGTCAGATGCCAGCGTCGCCGCATCGGCCGCGATCCAGGTCCTCTCCTTCACCACTACGGCGGTGATCGGGAAGGGCGCGAAGGTCACTTCTACGGACAACCTCGATGTCAGCGCGACCAGCTTCATGGGCCTCGAGAACCTACCGATTTCTGGAGCCCTCTCGACCAGCGGCACCGCAGTCGGCGGGGCGGTCGCAGTGAACATCCTGTCGGTAACGACGGTGGCGTATATCGACTCCGATACCAGTGGCGCCGCGACCTGCAGCGCAGGTACGACCTGCATTGACGTCGCGAAGGCCTTGTCGGTCAAGTCGAAGGCAACGCTGAACCCCGTCTCGCCCGAGCTGCCCGAGCCGCTCAGGGACAAGGTCCACCTGCCCGCCGTCACGTCGATCGCCGTCGGTGGCAGCGCTGGTGGCGGCAGCGCGGCGGTGACAGGCTCGGTGATCGTCGACGTCCTGTCGTTTACGACCCAGGCCTACATCGCGGACGGAGCGCGGATCAACCAGGCGGCGACGTTCGCCGTGAACCCCGCGCAGACGATCGACGTCAACGCCGAAGACGACACCAAGATCATCAACGTGTCCGGTGCGCTTGCCCTCAGCGAAGGGAGCGCGGGCGTCGCGGTCTCGATCATCGTCGAGGTCATCGACAAGGACGTCAACGCGTACATCGGCAAGTCAGCGATGGTTTCGGCCGGCGGCGACATCACCATCACCGCCACCTCCAAGGAGGACCTGTTCGAGCTCGTGGTCGCCGGCGGCGCCTCAGAGGGCGCAGGCGTCGCCGGCTCGATCCTGGTCGTCGTCCTGAACGAGGCCGGCACACACTCGACGAGCGCCTACATCGACGACTTCGCGAACGTGCACGCGGGCGGCAAGGTGGCCATCAGCGCAAGCGAAACTGCGGACAAGCTGAACCTCGCCTCAGGCAACGTGGCGATCGGCACCGGCAGCGCGGGCGTCGGCGCGGCGGTCGTGATCGTGGTCCGCAACGGCACGGTGGACGCGGCCATCCACCAGCACGCTCACGTCGATGCAGACGGCGGGACCGGCGTCGGGGTGTCGGCCACCCAGACCGAGAACATGCTGCTCATCGCGGTCAGCGGCGCTGGTGGCGACTCAGCCGGCGTTGCGGGCTCGGTGGTCGTCGACGTCATGACCAACACCACGAAGGCGCACATCGACTCGTCCGCGGTCATCGGCGATGCGCCGAGCGCGGCTGCGTCAGTGACCGCGAACGACACCACCACGATCCTCAGCATCGCCGGTGCGCTCGCGATCGGCGGAACCGCCGGAGTCGGCGCCGGAATCGACGTCGAAGTCATCGGCAAGGACACGGAGGCGTCGATCGCGAACCTCGCCCAGGTCAACACGACCGGAAACGTCACGGTGGGCGCCAACTCGAGCGAGAACGCGACCTCGATCGCCGTCGGAGGCGGCTTCGGCGGCACGGCCGCGGTCAACGTCAACGTCGGCGTGTCCGTCTACACGATCACCACCCTCGCGTTCATCGACGGAGGCCCGCTCAACAGCGACGGTGCGAGCGTGAACGCCGGCGGCAGCGTTGGTGTGACCGCAGACGAGGCCCTGTCGCTCAACGTCATCGGCGGCAACATCTCGGCCTCCGGCACTGCGGCCGTCGGCGCCGCGGCGGCGGTGCCCGTCGTGACCAAAGAGACCCACGCGTTCATCGGAAGCCACTCGAAGGTGAATGCGGCCGGTGCTTCGGGCGTCACCGCAGACACAGGTCAGGTCTCAGTGGTGCCGACCGACACCCACTTCGATCCGAACGCGGCCGGCGCAATCGAGGGCGACGGGTCGACGTTGCATGTGCCGTTCAACCACCGGTTCTCCGAGGACGAGCGGGTGGTCTACGACAACGGCGGCGGCTCTGACATCGTCGGCCTGCACTCGGTTGAGGACGAGACCTCGGCGCCATCCAGCAAGGTCGTCTACTACGTGCACGTCGTTTCCGCCAACGAGCTCCAGCTCAAGCCGAGTCCTGGCGGCACGACAGCCAACAGCGGTTCGGTCGCCTGCCCGAGCGCTGTGGTGGTCTGCGGCCTCACTACCCCGGCCACGCACGGTGAAGGCCACCGCGTCGTGCCGACCGACAAGGCCGGCGTCCGCGAAGACAAGTCACCTCGGTTCAACCCCGACCCGAGCGCGGGCGACGTCAACTACGGCACGAGCACCATCACCGTGCCTTATGACGCCGGCGTGGCCAACGACGACAAGGTCGTGTACAGCTCTGGCGGCGGAAAGCCGATTGGAGGCCTGGTCGACGGCGGCACTTACTACGCCAAGAACGTCACGCCGGGCAATCCGACCACGCTGCAGCTCGCGGCGACAAAGGGTGGTTCGGCGATCACGCTCACCAGCCCAGGGTCGAATGCCGGCCGGTCGCACAGCATCGTCGCCGGAGGCAAAGCTCCCAGCGGCGATGGCAGTGAGATGGGCCCCCGCACGGTATCCGTCAGCACGGACACGGTGCAGGGCGTCGCGGTCACGGCATCGAACAGCGACGACCTGGCGGGCGTGGGCGTGTCCGCGGGCTTCTCCGGCACTGCCGCCGTCAATCTCTCCGGCGTGGTCGACGTCGTCAATGCGAACACGTCGGCCTACATAGGCAAGTCGGCGCAGGTGAACTGCGGACTGACCTGCGCGGCCAACGTCGCGTCTGCCGACCCCAACCAGTCCGTTCGCGTCGCGGCGGGCAACGCGTTCCACGAGCTCGGGGTTGCGGCGACCCTTGCCATCGCCGGCAGCGTCGGCGTTGGCGTCGGCGTGGGCGTGCATCTGGTGACGCTCAACACCAACGCGTACATCGACGACTCGGCGCGGGTCAACGCGGCCGACGACATCACGGTCTCGGCGAACGGTAGGGAATCCGTGATCTCGGTCGTCGCAGGGGCCAGCGGCGGCACGGTCGGCGTCGCCGGCACTCTCGGGGTGACCATCCTCAACGCCAACACGTTCGCCTGCACCGGCACCTGGAAGAACGACGGCTCAGGCTGCGAAAATGCGCCGGCCGACGCCCTGCACCCGACCACGCTCTCGGCGGGCAACAACGTCCTCATCTCGGCCCGCGACGACACCAAGCTGGACCTGATCACAGCCAGCCTGGCCGGCGGTTACGTCGGCGTCGGGGTTGCGGTCGGCGTCGCCCTGGTGACAAAGTTCACCAAGGCCTTCATGGGCCCCTACACGAGAGCCGACGGCCGCGCCAACGGCTCGGACGCGATGCAGGTCTACGACGGGACATACGACAGCTCAGACTCCGATGACGACCTGGGCTTCGAGACCAAGAACGTCCAGGGAGTCGCGGTCCAGAGCGCATCGAAGGAAGACATCTTCGGCCTGGCGGCCAGCGTCGGCGGTGGGTTCGTGGGCGTCGCCGGTGGCGTGGGCGTGACGCTGATCCACGTCACGACATTGGCTTTCGGGGCGCTTCACGCTCAGATCAATCAGGGCGGCGGGGCGGGCGGCGCCCAGGCGGTCAACGTTTCGGCCGCGGACCTCTTCAAGTCCCTGACGATCGCCGGTGGGGCGGCGGGCGGGTTTGTCGGGGTCGCGGGCGGCGTTGACATCGGTGTCGCGGACTCCAGCGTCCAGGCCTACCTCGACGCGTTCACCAGCGCGAACGCGATGAGCGACGTCGAGGTCAACGCCATCTCGCGCAAGCAGGTCCAGACCTACGCGCTCAGCCTGGGCGTCGGATTTGTCGGTGCGGCCGGCTCGGTCTCGGTCTGGAGCGTCGGCACGCAGCCGAACACCCACTACAGCGACGGCGCCGGCGGACCTGACAAGAGCGACTGGCTGACCGGCACCAACTACAACAAGGGCGACGTCGTCACCGATACCGGCGACGGCAAGCGGTACGCGGCCAAGACCGACCTCACGCCGAGCACTGTGGCGCCGCGTTTTGACCCGAGCCACTGGCAAGGCAGCACCGACGCACTGGCGCCATCGTCAGGCGGTGGCGGCGGCGGTCCACACCCGGCGGCATCGACCTGCGTGCCGACCAGCCCGGACACGTGGTGCCCCGACCAGCCGTACAGCGCCAACGACGTCGTCCATTTCCAGAACAACGACTACACGGCCAGTCGCAACATCACCATGGTGGGCCCCTGGGTCTCGGGCACCCAGTACAACGAAGGCCAGATCGTCACGGACACAGGCAACGAGTACGCTCCGCGGCTCAACAAGACCGACAAGCTCATAGCGCCGCACCTGAACCCAGACCAGTGGGCCCTGTACACCTCGCCGTCGTCCGACCCGATCGACTGGCTCGGCGTTTCGACCGGCGGCAGCGCGCAGGGCAGCGCCGACACCGCGGCCTCCGGCCAGGATTCGGGGGGCGCCCCCGGCTACGGCCACGTCCTCAACAACACGTCGGCCCCGGCTGCGCCCGCGTGGTCGGATTCCACCGCCTACACCCAGAACACCCACGTGACGTTCAGCGGCAAGGACTACACGACCCGCAACAACATCACGATGAGCGGTGCCTGGGCGGCCTCGACCGTGTACGACCCGGGCCAGGTCGTAACCGACGGCGGCAACAAGTACGTCGCCCAGGGGCACAACCCCGACCAGACCCTGGCGCCGCATTTGAATCTGGTGGGCACGTCAGCAACGGGTGCCGTGGCGTGGTCGTCCGTGAGCAACTACAGCCTGGACGACCAGGTGTCGTTCAATGGGCGCACCTTCAATGCGCGGCGAGCCATCACGATCGTCGCCGGTACATGGATCGCCTCGACCGTATACAACCGCGGCTCGATCGTGACCGACCCGGTCGACCTCAAGGAGTACGCGCCCCGCGTCGACAACCCCGACCAGACGCTCGCGCCGCACAACAACCTGGATCAGTGGGCGCTCTACACGCCAGAGAACGATGGCGCCGACTGGGGTGCCAGCGCCAAGTGGGTCCTCTACAACAGCCCAACCGCCGACACCGCCGACTGGCTGTCGAGCCAGGGACAGTCGAAGACGAACGGGAAGATCGCGACATCGCTTTCAGGGCCTTCGTCGCAAATCGCCGGGGGTGAGCCGGGCGGCAACGTCGCGACCAGCGCGCTGAGCACGGTCCCGAGCGCGGGCACCACAGCCACGGTCGACGGCGCGGTCGTGGCCGGTGGTCACGTTCATGTGTGGGCGAAGGACAGCCTTGACGTCAACGGGCTGGCCGGAGCGGTGGCGGCAGGCCTGGTCGGCATCGGCGCCGCCATCGAGATTCTCAATGTCCAGAGCAAGACCGACGCGGGGGTTGGACCCGGCGCGGACATCACCGCGGGTGCGGGCGGCGGCGGCCAGATCAGCGTCGATGCCGAGATGAACCCTGAGAACACTTCCGGCCTCGCGTTCGCCGGCGCGGGCGGTTTCGTCGGCGTCGGTGCGCAGGTCATCGTCCTGAACGACACCGGAACCCAGAGCGCGCACGTCGACGGCGGCGCCATCCTCGAGCGGGCAGGAGGAGGCATCGACGTCACGACCACCGCGAACCGCAACGTGAGCGCCGATGCGATCGGCGTCGAGACCGGTGCCGGAGCGGCGGGTGCAGCGGTCGCAGTTGACGACGTCAGCGGCAACGCCGGCGCGAGCATCGGCAACGTCGCCGTCGGCGGTGGCGGCACGGTCTCGCACCTCAACGTCTCGACCACCGACAACGTCACCGCGTCGACGTTCGTCATCTCGATCGCGGGCGGCGTGGGTGTCGGGCTCAGCGGTGCGCTGGCCTTTGCGAGCTTGACCGGCAAGGGCAGCGCCTCCTCGGGCGCTCACGGAAATGTCGGATCGGGCGGGGTGAGCGTCACCGCGAATGGCACCCACACCGCGACCGCCCATACCGTCAACGTCAGCACAGGCGCCTTCGCCGCCGGTCTGACGGTCGCGCGCGCGAACAACGCGCGTTCGCTCGAGTCGACTTTGAGCTCGACCGGCAACGTGACGACCGGTGGCGCGGTGCAGGTGACCAGCACGTCGAGCAACCACGCTTCCGCGACGGCGCCCGGTGGCTCAGGGGGCGGCGTCTCGATCGACGTGATGATCCCGCTCGCTTACGTCAGCGGCCACACGAGCGCTGAGATCGACGGCACCGTGGGCGGCTCGAGCTCCGTCACGATCCAGGCCAACGCCGACAACGAGGCCTCCGCCGAGGTACTGACGATCGGCGTCGCGGTCATCGGGTTGAGCGGCGCGTTTGCTGACGCCGAGGTCACCAACGGAGCTAACGTCGACGCCGTGCTGGGTGCGGGCGCCTCGCTCACCTCCGGAGGCCCGGTCCTGATCGAGTCGAACCTCACCCACCGCAACGAAGCGGTGTCAACGGCCACCGCGGTCGGCGTCGGTGGAATCGCGGCGGGGTCGGTCGAGGTGACCAAGGCGATCATCGGCGGTCGGGTCAAGGCCGAGATCGACGGCAACGTGACAAGCTCCGCTTCACTCTTCGTCCACGCGAACGGCAAGAACTTCGCGGACGCGGAGACGAAGCAACTGACGGTCGGTGGCTTCGCCGGAGCCGGGGCCGGAGCCATCGCCACGATCACCGGTGACGCCGCGGTCGAGATCATCGGGGGTTCGTCCTCGTCGGCCGTGACGGATGGCACCGCGACCTTCACCGCGACCTCCGACGACCACGCGAAGACGCAAACCCAACTTGCGTCGGGCGGTCTCGGCGCATTCGGAATCACCCTCCCGAGCTCCACCGTCGCCGGCGCGACGAGCGTCTCCCTCGACGGGTCGGTCACGGCCGGCTCGGACATCACCGTCCAGGCGACCAGCAACAACTTCGCCGACGTGGAATCGGCGGCTCTGACCGTCGGCGCCATCGCCGTCGCCGCGGCGTCGGTCGACGCGGAGGTCACCTCGGGCGCCAAGACCGACGCGTTGGTCGGCCCGAACTCCGGCGCCGCGGCGCACTTTTCCGCGCCGGGCCACGCGATCCAGGTCAAGGCGACGTCCACGAACAAGGCGACCGCCCTGTCGAAGAGCCTGTCCGGCAGCGCCATCGGCGTGACGATTGAATTCGGCACGGCGCTGGTCGGAGGCGAGACCAAGGCCGAGTTCGATGGCACCGTGCCGGCTCCAGGCGGATTCGCGCCTCGAACCGCGAGCCTGCTGCTCCAGACCCGCGGCCAGAACACCGCCACCTCGACGCTGAGCATCTTCAGCATCCACCTGCTCGGCGGTGGAAGCGGCGCGAGCTCCGATGCCGAGATCCAGAACGGCGCCGATACGACCGCCAGGGTGGGCTCGACCGGGTTGATCAACGTCGGTGGCGGCGTCACGCTGGACTCCCAGCTCACCGACGACGGGGCGGGCCACTTCAACTATGCCAACTCCAAGGTCACCAGCAACGGCGGCGGCCTGATCGACGCCGGCGTCTATTACGCGAAGGCGCTGGTGGGTGGGGCCGTGATCGCCGAGCTCGACGGCTCGGTTACCCACTCCGGCTCCGTGTCGCTCACGGCGATCGGCACCAACGACGCCGAGGGCAACACTCACTCGGCGGGCGTGGGCGCGTTCACGATCTCTGGCGCGGCGGTCGATACGGAGGTGACGTCGGGCGGCGCCGTCAAGGCGATCGTCGGTACAGGCTCAATCGATTCCGGCGGCCAGATCTCGCTGACCGCCACCTCGCACAACACCGCGAACTCCACCACCGACTGTGCCAACATCGGCCTGTTCAGCGGCGGCATCACGCTGCCGACGGCAAAGGTGAGCGGCGCGACCATCGTCGAGCTCGGCGCTGACGTCGACAGTGGCGACAGCGTCGTCATGCAGGCAACCTCGACCAACACGGCTTCGGCGTCGTCCGCGATCGTGGCGATCGGCCTGATCAGCGGAGGAGGTTCCGGCACCGACGCTGAGGTCACCTCGACCGCCACAACGCAGGCGCTGATCGACGGCGGCGCCGACGTCAGCGTGAACAACGCGGTCCAGGTCGAGGCCACGTCGACCAACCACGCGACCTCCACTCCCACCCAGATCGAGGCTGGTGGGATCACGCTCGTAGCCCTGCTCCCGACCGCAATCGTCGCTGGGCGGACCAAGGCCTACGTCGGCGGGACCGTAGGCGCCGGGAGCCTATTGCTGCAGGCCCGGGCGAAGAACCAGGCGGTGGCCACGGCCGACCTCTTCAACATGTCGATCGGCGGGATCAGCGGCGCGGAGGCGGACGCGGAGGTGACCACGAACGCGTCGACTACCGCGCTCGTCGACACTGGAGCGTCGATCAACGTTGGCGGCGGCGTCACCGTCGATGCGGGTCTGGTCGCCGATGGCTCCAACCGCGCCAACTTCGCGACGGCAAGTGTCGGGGCGACCGGAGTCGGCGCATTCAGCGCGGGCATCTACTTCAGCCAGGCTTTGGTCGAAGGTGGCGTGGATGCCGAGCTGAACGGCTCGGTGACCGGGTCCAATGCGGTGACCGTCGAAGCCAACCAGAACGTGTCCGGCGCGGTGCCGGCGATCGCGGACGCCGAGTCGAGGACCTCGGCCCTCAACCTCAGCCTGTTCGCCGGAATCAGCGCCTCGGTCGTCGACGCAGAGGTGACCAAGCACGCCGGCACGACGGCGAAGATCGGGTCCGGCGGCATCGTCACCACCGGCCAGGTGCAAGTCCTCTCCACGTCCAGGAACACCGCCCACTCCACCGCCGACACCATCGCCATCGGCGCCCTCGGAGCCGGTATCACCGAACCGAGCGCAAGCGTCGGAGCGCCGACGGGCGCGGAGATGGACGGGCAGGTCTCGAACGGGACCGGGGTGACCTTGACCGCGATCAGCACCAACACCGCGCACGTCGAGACAGCGGTCATCTCCGTCGGCCTCATCTCCCTTGGCATCGCGGGTGCCGACGCGGAGGTGACATCCGACGCAGGCACCTACGCGACGGTGCTGTCGACCGGCAGCATCTCGGAGCCGTTGGGCGCGGTCGTGGTCGGCGCCCAGGCGACCAACACCGCCACCGCGACCAACGACGGTGTTGCCGCCGGCGGCATCTCGATTTCGGCGCTGGATTCGAAGGCGAACGACCTGGCCGGCGTGAGCGCCTCGTTCGGCGGCACCGTCAACCAGGCGACGAGCCTGAGCGTAACCACGCAGGGCTCCGACACCACGTCATCTTTCATGCACGTCCTGGCGGTCGGCCTCGCCGGCGGTGGCATCGCTGAGGGTGTAACGAGGGTCGGTGGCGCCGACTCTGCCCGACTGGCGTCCAGCGCGGTCATCCAGAGCCCCGGGACGGTGATCACCGTCCGGGCGACTCGCGTCAGCGAAGGCGATTCGTCCGCTAAGGGTGCCGCCGGCGGCCTCCTGGGCGCGGCGGTCATCACGGCCAAGGGCACCGTCAACGGATCGACCAGGGCCTACGTCGACAACAGCGCGACCGTCGGCAACAACACCGGCAAGCCGGCGTCCCTGGCTGTCGACACCAATGACACCTCCGCGTCCAGCGTCGAGGCCGACGCAGGCACGGGCGGCATCGTGTCGTTCGGCGGCACCGACGCCGAGGCCACCGTCACGCCAACGGTCGAGTCGTACATCGGGGCCGGCGACAGCGTCGCGGTGACCGGCGACGTCAACATCCAGGCGATCTCCACCCACGCGGAGGCGCACGCGAGGGCAACTTCGTTCGGCGGCGGCGCGGTCCAGATCGGCGCGGCGAACGCGAGCGACACCTCGAACCCGACGGTGCACGCTTTCATCGGCTCGAGCACGATGGTCAACGCGGGCGGAAACGTCACCGTCGACGCCGAGGCCAGGAGCGACGTGACGGGCGACCCGCTGTTCGACTACTTCAACGCCGACGGCAACCCGTGCTTCGGATTGCCTGGACCTTGCGTCGATACCAGCGCCGACAAGATCACGTTCTCGCGGCACGGCCTGTCGACCGGCGACGCGGTGTTCTACACCACGAAGGGCGTCGGGAACGTGATTCCCGGCCTGCTCGACAACACCGTCTACAACGTGATCGTCGTCGACAGCAATCACCTGAAGTTCGGCAACACCTTCGCCTCAGGCACGGTCGACGCGGGCGGAATTCCTGGTGGGACGGCGGGCGTCGACGCGAGCCGGAACATGATCAGGTTCACGTCGCCACACCACTTCCACGATGGCGACCCGGTGATCTTGTCCGGCCCGGGCAACATCGGCGCGCCGGGTGGAACCCTCTATGTCCGGGTGATCGACGCCTTCACGATCGAGCTGTATACGAGCCACGCGGCCGCGGTCGCGGCCGGCGTGTCGTTCAACCCGAACACCGTGAGCGGCGGCGCAATCGGCGTGAGCAACTCGTTCGGCAGTGGCGATTTCGTCACCTACAAGGCGCCTCAACCGCTGCTCTTCGAGAAGGGGGGAGTCAACCGCGACCCCGGCGACGTCACGAGCGGGTGCGGTTCGTGCCACGACATCTTCGTCGGGCCGGTGACCGGCCATAACTCGGAGGCATCCGACGGGCTGTTCCAGGGCCAGAAGGTGCAGTACGTCACCAACAGTCCGGACCTGGTCGGCGGCCTCACCAACGGCAACTTCTACTACGTGATCACCCTCAACGACCACGTCATCCAGCTCGCCGGCAGCTACTGCGAAGCGGTCGGATACAGCAACGACAACAACTGCGTCGACGGATCGCTGAACCCGATCAACCAGAACCCGATCCCCATCACCACGCCTGCGACCGGCAAGGGCGTGCAGGAGATCGTCCCCGCAACCGTATTCGGCCTCACCGACGGCCTTACCTACAAGATCGACGGCACCAGCACCTCGAGCAACATCGTGCTCGACCACGCCGACGGCACCGGGCCGATCAACGTCGGTGTGACCGAGAACATCAACGGCGCGGAGGACGTCCAGGTCATCGGCGGCGACCACTGGAATCCGCTGGGCACCGCCGAGCGCCTCTTCCCGGCCGGCGTTGCGATCAGCGCCGCTTCGGCGTCGAAGGTCGACGAGCTGCGCATCGACCTGACCACTCCGCTCCCCGGTGGCATCAACTACCTGTACGCCCAGGACGGCGTCACCTCGCTGCGCCAGTTCGCGCCCCCCACCGGCGATGGCGTCTCGGCCGCGGACGCCGAGGGCGGCGGCGGCGGTGCCGTGTCGGTCAACGAGCCCTACTCAAACGTGGCGAACACCGCCTCCGTCAAGGCGTTCGTGGCGGCGACCAGCCTTACCGCCGGCGGCAACATCAGCATCACGTCGACCGCCAACGTGAACGACGCCGCGACGGCACAGAACGGGTCAGGCGGCCTGATCGCGGTCGCCGACGTTAGCTCGAACGTAACCATCAACACCAACAACTTCGCGTTCATCGGCCACGACATCGGCGGCGCCCAGATCAAGGGCAACCTCGGCACGGTTCAGGTGGACGCAACCGGCCAGACGGTGAGCGCGGGTGGAAACATCCTCGTTTCCTCGTCGAGCAACCAGCAGAGTTATCTGAGGGCGCACACCGACAGCGGAGGTCTGGGCGACTTCAGCCACGCCAACGCGACCACAAACGTGACCGAGTACACCGCATCGGTCATCGGCGCCAACGCCAACGTCACCGGCCTCACCGTCGCCGTGAACAGCGACTCCAGCGCCGGCCACGACGGCCGCGCTGAAGCCCTGACGATCGCGTTCATCGGGAGCGCCGATGCACATGAGAACTACCACGTCACGTCGAACGACACGTCGCTTCTCGACGGCATCTCGTCGAGCAACACGCTGGTGCACGGACTCGATGGCGTCGATTTGCGGGCCTTCCACCACGACGAGTCCCGCAACGGCAGCAACAACGACGCGACTTGTATCTGCATCGGTCCCTCCGACGGCGGCGACAGCCCCGACGTCCACCTGGGCAACTTCGCCCTCGGTCACGCCGGCGTCGTCGTCACGGCCAGCCCTCGCCTGAAGTTCGGCGTCAACGAACGCGATCACAGCCTGGACACGCCGCTGTTCGACGCGCCGCTGTTCACCAACCCAGACCACCATCTGGCCCTGTTCGTCCAGGCGGAGGACACCGGCACCGTCTCGGACGACAACAACCCGAGCTCGACCATCAGCTGGAACGCGGACGCGATCATCTACGCCGGGCCGAGCCCACAGCTGGAGATCGGCCTCAACGGCAGCGTGACGAGGGCGATCAACCTCACCACGAACGGCGTGTTCCTGCCGGCGCCAGGTGACTTCCTGATTGCGCACCCGTACGTCGAAGTCAACGATATCGTCAACCACGACACCGGCGACGTCTGGATGCAAAGCCAAAGCAGCGGCGGCTCGATCAGCGGCGGATCGACGATCGCCGGCCACTACTGGGGCACGTTCACGTTCCGCCAGAACTATGAAAAGGTCACCGTCACCAACAACTCGACGCGCCAGCTGCAGTTCGACAACATGACCGTGCTCGACTTGAACGTTCAGCCGACCGTGACCTTGAAGGCGCCGTCGGTATCGATCAACATCGACCTCGAGCAGGTCGCCTTCCCCACGTTGATCCCGCTGACCAACAACACCTCGTCGGACATGCTGTTCAACGGGACGATCGACAACCCGATCGGCGACACGGAGATCCTCAACACCGGCGGCAACATCTCGGCGGCCACCAGTCGTGGCCTCGGTTCGTTGATCCGCAGCAACGTGCTGCACATCTCCGCGCCGGCCGGCAACATCGGCTCGGCCTCAGGCAACTACCTGAACGTCGACCTGGTGCAGTACGACGGCGGACCGATGGTGTTCACCGCCGCCGCAAGCGGTGACATCAACCTGGACACCTTGACGTCGGCCCGAGACACGTCGATTCCCTATCCGCCGGCCAGCACCACGGTTAGCGGCCGCGGCCAGGACATTTCGCTTGGGACGCTGAACGTGGCCTCGGCCGCCGGCTTCCCGGGCAGCGGTTCGTTCACCGCAGGCGGAGTCACAGGCAACTGCGCGTACACCGCCACGACTGCGACGTCGTTCACAGGCATCACCGGGTGTACGGGCATCCCCGCCGATGACGCCACCGTGACGAACGCGGACGTGATCAACGTCGGCAACATCGTGGCTGGGAACAACGTCAACATCCGACTGCGCGCGACCCAGGACGCGGTCGGCACGCAGAACTTGCCCGGAATCAACTTCGTCGTGAATGGCGGTGCGCCGGTGACGTACCACAACCAGTACACGGCAGACTCGGCGGCGGAGCAGTTCGATCCGGGCGCGATCGGCGGCGGCCCGAACGCTACGACGAGCACCTACAACTTCGCCTTGATCGACGCCGGCTCGTCTGTGGCCAACGGCAGCATCGACGTGTTCAACGCCGACGACAGCCCCGGCTCGACGCACGTCAACGTCATCGGGCTGGTCCAGGTCCACCAGCTCGGCAACGTCAACGGCGACATCAACGGCTTTTTCACGCTCAACGAGCAGTCCGGCGACATGCGAGTCGGCGTCATCAAGTCGACCGACGACGACGTCACGCTCAACGCGCCCGGGTCGATCTTCGACGCCCCGGTGGGTTCCGCCAACCCGCCGGCCCCCGGCGCGGACGAGGTGTCAGGCGACACCGGTAGCAACTCGACGGACGTGACGGGCGTCAGCATCAACCTGACCGCGAACAACGGCAGCATCGGCCAGGACGGTAACTTCCTCGAGATCCGGTCCTCGGTCGACCGGTTCGGCGTGCTGAACGCGAACGCCGCGCCCGGCGTGATCCGCATCGACGAGACGACCGGCGACCTGCACGTCGACACCGTCACCACGTGTTTTGGCACCACGACGTGCAACAACGTCAGCCTGACGAACGACAACGGCTCGATCACCGACGGCCACAAGGACGGATCCGGCGACAACATCCCGAACGTGATCGGCAACACGATCGACCTGGAGGCGCTCAACGGCAGCATCGGCGACCCAGCCGGCGGCAACGACCTGAAGGTCTACTCGTCGGCGGGCTCGGTCTGCACTCGGCACTTCACGTTGGCCTACCAGGACGCGAACTACCAGAACGCGACTGCCGCCGAGCGCGCGGTGACGGCGACATGCGACCTCGCCGCCCAGGCCGACAACAGCGTATTCATCACCGAGACGCCCGGCCCGGTCGCGATCGCCGCGCCGATGGACCTGCTGCTCGCGCTCGCACGCAACGGCAACGTGCGCCTGACCACGACCGAGACCGGAGCCGACGGCAACGGCGTCGCCGGCGCGAACGGCGTCCCGTCAGCCGGCAACGACATCCTGCTCATCCACAACGGCAGCACGTTGGTGGTGGAGAGCGCGCCGCAGACCGTTCCGTTCGGCCTCGTCAAGGCGCTGAGCGGCAACGTCCGTCTCAACTCGGCGGACGACATGGTGGGCGACCCGAGCAGCCAGATCCTGGCCACGATCAAGTTCGGCGACCCGGGCACGGGCACGACCGACCCGAACCAACCGATCAACCAGACCGGCAACATCGACATCTACGGCGACGCCCACGGCGCCGGCGCCGACCCCAACCCGGCCAATGGCGACGGCACCGTGATCGTGCTGCGCGGCACCGTCACGCCGGGCTCGGTCGCCGGACTGACCCGCGTGTTCGGCAACGCCGAGGCGGACACGATCATCTTCGACCGGACCCTGCTCGGCGGCCAGACCCGCGCCTACGGCGACGGCGCGGCCACCGTGGCGGGCGCGCTGGCCGGGTTGTGCGCCGGCGGCAAGCAGTGCAATGACACGTTCATCGTCAACCGGCTGCCGTCGATGGTCCCTGTCGGCCAGGACGAAGGCGTCGCCGACACGCTGACCCTCGACGGCCAGTCCGGCACGAACACGTACACGATCTTCACGAACGGCAGCCAGTTCGGCTCGAACAACTACATGGTCAACGTCCTCGGCTCCCACTCGCCCGCGGACGGCGAGGACACGTTGAACGTGTACGGCTACGACACCTACACGGGCGGTGCACCGGACAACACGGGCATCTGCACAACGCCGACGGTCGCCGAGTGCCCGACAAACGACATCTTCCTCCTGCGCAGCGTGCCGTTCATCGCCGGCGAAACCGCGGCGCGGCCTTCGATCTACGAAGGAGCCGGGCAGACTGCTGCGACCGCGCATGAAGGCTTCGTCGCCGTGCTGCACGCGTCCCTGCTCGCGACCGAGGCCGTCGACCCCACGGGCAACCTCGTCAACGGCGGGATGACCGGTGCCTTCGGGGTCGAGCGCGTCAACTACGACAGCGCGATCAACGGCGGCGTCCACGTATACGGCATCGGCGGCAACGATTACTTCGCTGTCGATGACAACGCCGCGCCGACCTACCTGGACGGCGGATCGGGCGACAACACCTTCCAGGTCGGACAGATCTACGGCTTGCGCCGCAACGCCGGCCCGGTCGCGTCCCCTGCGCCACCGCCGACCACGTTCAACGGCTCCGGCAACCTGGCGGCCGAGAACGTGTTCGACGTCGCGACGGTCGCCACCACACGCGGCTGGCTGTCGCGTGGTGTCAGCTCGCCTCTCGTCGCGCAGGGAGGAACGGGCAACAACATCTTTACGGTCTACAGCAACCACGCGGTCGTCCACCTCGAGGGCGACGGCGGGAACAACCTGTTCATCGTCCGCGGCTTTGCCCTGGCCCAGACCGACACTGCCGGCAACCTGATCCTGCCCGGCGGCTGCGCCACCATCTCGGCTCCGTACTGTCTGCCGCTGCCCATCCTGACCAACGGGTTCTCGACCGCCGCGGAAACCGACGTCCGGACGGGCGCCGGCAACAACCAGGTCGAATACAACATGAACGCGCCTGTCTCGGTGGACGGCGGAACCGGTTTCAACAAGCTGATCATCCTGGGCACCGAGTTCGCCGACCACATCGTGGTGACCGACCACGGCATCTTCGGCGCCGGCATGTTCGTCACTTTCCGCAACATCCAGGTGATCGAGATCAACGCGCTCGAGGGTGACGACACCATCGACGTGCTCTCGACCCCACCAGGAGTGGCGATCCGCGTCATCGGTGGCCTGGGCAGCAACCAGATCAACGTCGCGGGCGACGTCAACGGCAACGTGTTCTCGCAGGACATCAACGGCACCAGTTCGACGATCAATCACGACGTCCTGACCGCCGACCAGCTGTACAGAGACCTCGTGATCCCTGGCGTGAGCCTGAGCGTCGCCCAGGCATCGCAGGGCGCCGTGATCGTGACCGAGCACGCCGGCGGCACCGTCGTCTACGAGAACGGCGGCACCCCTGACTCGATCGGCACGATCGACACGTACAACGTCCGCCTGGCGCAGAAACCCACCGGGACCGTCTACGTCGAGGTCACAGCTGAGCCGGACATCCTCTCCAACCGGACCGGCAGCCCGAAGGGCGACTCGATCCTGCTCACGACGGGCAACTCGCCGGCGATCGGCACGGGCACCTCTGACTCGGACTTCTACCAGCACACGATCTTCGACACCAACCCGCTCGACGTGACCAAGCGTGGGGTGGTGCTCGTCTTCGACGCGTCGAACTGGCAGATCCCACAGCTCGTCGACGTCGGCGCGATCAACGACCTGCTGAACGATGGCGTTCGCGTGTACGAGGTCAGCCACACCGTGATCAGCTCGGATTCGTTCTTCGACGGCGCCCTGGTGCGCAACGTCGAGGTGACCAAGATCGACCCAGGCGCGCCCGCCATCCTCGTCACCAACCTCGGCAACACCAACACGCCGGGCATCTACGCGGATGGCGTCGCCAACGGCACGACCACGTTCACCTCGGCGACGGCGACGTTCGTCAGCTCGGATGCCGGCCAGCCGATCTTCGAGATCGATGGTCTGGGCAGGATCCCGACCGGCACTACGATCGCGGCGTTCATCAACGCGACCACCGTGACGCTGTCGGCGGCGGCAGCGGCGGGCGCCTCGACCGTCTTCTCGCTGCCCAGCCGCGTGACCCCGCCGGCCAACTTCACCGACGGCGTGACCAGCGGCACGAACACCTTCACCTCGAGCTCGGCGAACTTCACGCTGAGCGACCTGGGTCAGCCCATCGCCGAGACCGACGGCGGCGGCCACCTCGCCGGCAGCACCGTGATCCTCGCCGTCAACAGCCGCACCAACGTGACCGTCTCGCCCAACATCGTCTCGGCCGCGAGCGGCATCGCGTTCGTGCTCACGAGCCGGCTCGCGGGCTTCGCCTCGTCACGCGACGGCGCCACCACTGGCGGCACCAACACCTTCACATCAGGGACGGCGGCGTTCAACGCGGGTGACATCGGCCGGCCGATCGTGGAGACCGACAGCGGCGGTCACATCGCTGCCGGAACCGTGATCCTCGCCGTGTCCACCGACTCGAGGACGGCGACCCTGTCCGCGAACACGCTCGGCGTCGGCGTGTTCACGAAGATCGCCTTTGCGCTGCCCGCTCGGAACGCGAGCAACATCGTGCTCGAGGGCAGCGTCACCACAGGCATCGTCGCCTACTACTCCGTCACGCTGGCGACGCAACCGAGCACGATCAGCGGCGTCACCGTCACAGTGAACCCAACCGACGGCAACGCCACGCTGTCGAGCTCCGACCCCAGGTTCTCGCAAGTGACCGCACCGTTCGGTGCGACCGCGGGCGTCTACGCGATCACGTTCAGCCAGTCCAACTACAACATCCCGGTGGTGGTCCAGGTCGCCGCGTCGAACCTGTTCGCGCCGTTCGATCCGCACAACGAGTTCATCGGCCACACCGCGACGGCCGGCGCGCCCGAGTACGTCAACAACCCGCCGGCGGTTCCGTCCGTCAGCGCCACCCCGATGTTCTTCCAGATCTACAGCAACCGCGAGCCGAACGGCATCGTGCAGGCGCCGGCAGGCATGGTGGTGACGAAGTGCGGCGATGTGGCCTGCACCTTCGCCGGCCCCGGCTCGAGCTACGTCCTGCGCTTGACGATGGCCCCGGCGCAGCCCGTCAACGTGGCCTTGATCTCTGACGGCCAGACCGACATCACCCCGGGCGGCCGCGTCGCCAACACGCTGATCGGCAACCAGACCAGCACGCCGCTCTTCAACGGCAACATCGCCATCACGGGGAGCACCGTCTCGCGGGCCGCGGGGTCAGAGCTGGGCAGCTTCCTGAGCGAGGGCTTCCAGGCCGGTCAGATCGTCTCGATCACCGGCCAGGCCGGCACCTTCACCATCGCCACCGTGTCCGACGCGTCGATGACGCTCACGACCTCGCCGGCGGCAGGCTCGTACCTCGGCGTGACGATCAGCCGCGTCAGCAACCACGGCCAGTACGCAGGCGTGGTCAACTTCAACGACTGCTTCGCGGTGGTCGGCGGCAACTGCCAGGGCACGCTGACCCGCGCGGACGGCTCGAGCTGGCTCGACGACGGCTTCCTCGAGGGCCAGCTGTTCCAGATCAACGGGAGCGGGCCGCTGTACAAGATCCAGGCCCTGACCGGCAACCACGTCCAGACCCTGGTCGTGACCGTCGCCGTCCACGATGCGATCACGGGCGCCGAGAGCGTCGCCAAGCTGCCGTTCGCAGGCACCGGCACGACGACCGCCACCCTCAAGCAGTGGGCGGCTCAGGTCGCCTTCACCTCCGGGAACTGGTTCGTGCCGCTTGGGATCCCCGTGCTGGCCGATCCCTACTACAACGTCCCGTCAGGCAACGCGACACTGCTCGAGTTCCCGAAGGTTCCGCACCTGCTCTCGAGCATCCGCGGACCGCTGTCGGTCGAGGGCGCCGACCCCGGCAACGACCACACCCAGCTCCAGATGGCGGTGATGCTGCCGGCTGAGACGAACGCGCTGCCCTTTGGCATCGGCATTCAGCCGCCCGAGTCGCAGCAGGTCAACGTGCTGAACGTCTTCGACGACGGGTCGCAGCAGGACCAGATGGGCCAGGTCAGCTCGACTGTCGTGACCGGCTTCGGGATGGGCCCGGGCGTCGACTTCACGGCTCACAAGGGCTACGTGCCCGGCGACCCGCGGCACCCGACCTTCGGCGAGCCCGCGAAGTTCCCGAGTGGCATCAGCTTCGGATCGATCACGATCGACCCGGCCACCGGCAACTTCCTGACCAACGCGAGCCTTTCGACGATTCAGGTCCTGAACCTGATGGCCGGCCAGGGCAACGACCACATCACGGTCAGCGGCAGCCTGGTGCCCGGCCTATACGCCAACCCGGACGGGTCGCTGACCACCACCGTCAACGGCGTCACAACTCTGAACACCTTCGTGCACGGCGGCCTGACGATGGTGCAGGGCGGCGGCGCCGCCCAGCTCAGCGTGATCGGCGGCACATTCGACACGACGGCCACGACGATCAAGCGCGCCGACAACCTGAACTGGGGCGACTACGAGTTCGCGGCCGGCCAGGAGCTGTTGTGGAACGGCGTGCCGTTCGGAATGATCACGGGCGGCGCATCGACCAGCACGCTGACCGTGGCCGGCGCGCCGCCGATGATCGGAGCGGGCGTGACCGGCACGATCTCCGTGTTCGACCCGGCGATCAAGTCGATGAGCAGCTTCGTGTTCGCGGGCCACAACATCACCCGAGCCGACCTCCGCTCGTGGGCCGAGTTCGGCTTCGCGGTCGGCCAGGCGATCACGGTTGACGGCGTTCCGGCCGGCACGGTGACCGGACTGAGCGGCCCGACCAACGACGTCTTGACGGTCACCGGATCGCCCATCAGCGGCGCCACGGTCGCCGTGTACGACGCGATCAACCCGAACGCGATCCGGCTCGGTGGCAACTTCATCACGGTCTCCGCTGGCGGCGGTCCCGGCCCAGGCCTGGCCCCGCCCTCGCTCACCGGCGCCTTCACCGAAGCGATCACCGGCACGGCCACCGAGACCCTGACCCGCTCCAGCGGCTCGTGGCTCGCCGACGGCTTCGTCTACGGCATGGTGCTGCAGATCGCGGGCGTCCCGGCCTGGACGATCACCGGCGTCTCCGCCGCCACGCTCGACCTCACCGGGCCGAACGGGATGCCGTCGCTGGCCAACGCCCAGCTCATCGGCTTCGCACCGTCGCCGCTGGTGGTGTATGGCAGCACGTCCCAGGACGGCATCTGGTACAGCGGCGACCCGCACACGCTGTCGCAGCGCGACTTCGGGTCGAAGCCGTTCCCGACGCAGCTCGGCAACGGCACGCCCGACTTCATCTTCCCGGTCGCGGATCCGTTCAAGTTCGCCGGCAACAACGTGCTGGACGCCAGCGCCGACTTCCCGAACGCGAGCCTGCCCAGCGGTTCGGTGCCCAACGTGGGCGTGCCCGAGGGCCAGGTGCCCAGTGTCGGCGTGATCCTCTACGGCGGCCCGGGCAACAACACGATCTACGGCAGCCAGGCGCCCGACTTCATCGCGGGCGGCTCGGGTAACACGACGGTGTACGGCGAGCGCGGCGACAACCAGATCCTGGGCAGTGACGGGATCAACGTCGACATCATCACCCGCACCCTGAGCTTCCCGACCGCCAACACGAGCGTCTACCCGAACGCCGACGTGCTGCTCTGCGGCCAGACCCCGACGCCCACCTGCAACAACCTGATCTACGGCAACACGCCGGGCGCAGGCGAGGTCGTGACCGACCGCTTCGCGGACTACAACAACGTGATCTTCGGCGCGGACGGAATCGTCATCCAGGACACCAAGGAAGCCACGGTGGGCGTCCTCGGCACGTCACGCCCCGTGACGGGCCTGACCCTGGTCTCCAACGTCTCGACCGGCAAGGCGACCCTCACCTGCCCGACCATCGCCGCATGCTTCGGATCGGGCGACGTGGGCCAGCTCATCTCCGACAGCTCAGGCTTCCTCGGCGCGGGCACGACCATCGTCTCGGTCAACATCGGCGGGACCGTGGCCACGCTGTCGCGCAACGCGCTGAACGGCGCCACCACGAACGGCCTGACGGTCCAGATCTTCGTCAAGAGGACCGTGACCGCGACCCTGACCTCGAATGCCGCCACGCTCAACAACGCTTTGCCGCCGAACACGACGAGCTCGGTGGCCACGCTCACGTGCGCGACTGCCTGCTTCAACCAGACCGACGTCGGGCTGAACGTCGCCGACGCGGGTAACGTCTACATCTCCGACGGCACCGTGATCGTCGCGGTCAACGTGACCGGCACCGTGGCGACTCTGTCCCGGAACGCCGTGGGCAACGTTAACGTTGCCGGGCTGCCCGTCGTCGTCGGTCCGCCGCATGGCTACTGTCGCCCGACCGGCTCTACCTCCAACACTCCATACTGCGGCCCGAGCGGCACCACGCCCTTCGGAGACGCGCGGGTCGAGAAGCTGCTCACGACCGGCGACATCCTGAGCATCTCTTCGACCCGGCCGCAGAACCACGGCAACGACACGCTGTACGGCTCCGGTGGCGACAACGTGGTGGTTGGCGGTGACGGAGACGACAACATCCAGGGTGGCCCGGGCCGCAACCTGATCATCGGCGGCAGCGTGCTGCTCGACCGCACGACGCACCTCTTCAACTACACCAACCCGCGCTTCCAGGACCTGATCGCGACTCAGATGTACAACTCGTGCACGTTCGGCACGTGCGGAAGCGGCTCCGGGACGCCCAGCAACGGCTTCGCGCTCGGCCAGTCGATGAACGACGGCACGCCGCAGTGCGACCCGACCGGGCACGCCTGGTGGGGCGACTTCCTGTCTACCAGCACTGCCCCGGTCGGAAGCCCGAGCGCGCCGAGCTGCACGCCGGCGCCGGCGGCGACCCCGGGCCAGATCGGGATCACGCTGTCGGCGCCCAACACACCCGCCGTCCAGGCGCTCAACTGGCCGCAGTTCCTCCGCGACTCCACCTACAAGGGCGCCGACTACATCGCGGGCGGCTCGGGCAGCAGCTACATCTTCGGCGAGTCGAACAACAACATCATCCAGGCGCACGGCTCGATCGACATCGTGTATCCGACGAGCTTCACGTTCCCGGTCTCGGTCGCGAACCAACCGGCGGCCACCGGAGCGTTGTCGGAGACTAGCGGCGACCCGTACGCCGGCGCGGCGAGCTGCCCGTTCGCGGGCTTCGTGCTGGGCGACCGGGTCGGCGCCTGCCGCACGCTCGCGGGCGACGCCCTGCCAGTCGACCCGACGCTGCCGCTGCAGCTCAACCCGTCGAAGGACAACATCGGTCCGAACTACTCGGCGACGGGCAGCTGGGCGTTCGGCGGGTCGGCAGGCCAGTTCACGGTGACCCGTTCTGACGGGCTGTCGTGGGCCGACTTGGGGTTCGCTGTCGGGCAGACGGTCAACGTCGGCACCCAGGAGATCGGGGTGGTGACGGCCCTGACCTTCAATTCGACGACCGGAACTAGCGTCCTGGCCCTGAGCGGCTCGCCGGCGGTGACAGGCTGCACGTCCACCTCGTGCACGCTGTGGGTCGGCGACGGCGAGACCTACGTCGAGGGCGGCCGCGGCAACAACGTGATCTACGCCAACCAGGGCCAGAACGACATCGTGGGCGGCAACTCCGACCTGTTCAGCCTCAAGGCCCCGACCGGCAGCGCGGTGCAGCTCGACCTGCGCGCCAGCGGCTCGAACCTGATCTTCGGCGGCTCGGGCAACAACGTCGGCTATGGCGACTGCACGAACGCGTCGTTCGGTTCACTCAACCCGAGCATGGAGTGCGTCACCACGCCGAATGGCCACGCGCATGACGCCAACGTGATCACCGCCAACAACGCGGACGTGATTCGCCTGGTCGGCACCAAGAAGACCTACGGCGCTGGCAACGGGGTCGCGACGTTCACCTTCACGCCCGGGAATGGCCAGCCGGCCGGCGTTTACCTGAACTTCAACTACGACATCGTCGGCTACCCGACGGCTACCGAGCGGATCATCGCCCGGACCGTCACTCCGCTCGACAACACACCGGGCGGGCCCGACCTGGCCGGACAGGCTCCGTTCAGCTCGGCCTGCTCAGCGCCGAGCGCGACTTGCGGCCCGCTCGTGACCGGACCCCAGGCGACCAACGGCGTCGGCGATATCGGTGGCAACCCGGTGCCAGGCAATTGGGCGTTCAGCGGACAGCCGGCCGGCACGCTCCAGCAGGGCTCGGAGATCCACGCCGAGAGCGGTGACGCGTTCATCTACGGCGGCCCGGCCGATGACATGATCTTCGGCGGCCCGCAGAACGACACGATCATCCTCGGCTACGGCGACAACTGGGTGTCGGGCGGCCGCGGCGACCAGTGCATCATCGGCGGCGGTGGCCGCTGCCTGACCAGCCGCAACGGTTCCAGCGAGCCGCAGTACGGCATCGCAGCCATCACCGGCTCGACGGCGCCGTCTCTGAACCAGCTCATCACCACGCCCGGCAACGCCCAGCAGGCGACGATCAACGTCTCCGGCGCCCTCAACTACTCGGCGCTGCTGTTCCCGTACAACTGGGATCCAGCGACGTGGGCGGCCGCCGGCGTTTCCAACGGGAACCCGACGTACTCGACGAACTGCAAGGAAAACAAGACGTGCCCGGTCTACGAGACGGTGTACGGGCACAACATCATCTACGGCGGCTGGGGCAACGGCGTAATTCACGGCGGACCTGGCAACTCGGCCATCTCCGGCGCTGAGGCTCCGACCCTCGGCTACGCCGACAACTTCAACATGTACGGCCACGAGACGGCCGCGCAGTACACGAGCACGGCCATCGCCGACACGGTCCTGACCGACTACGTCCTCAACACCATGCCGCTGCGGACCGACTTCTTCCGCCCGTTCAACCCGGGTAATGCCGCCGGCTTCATGCCCAACAGCGATCCACCCAACGGCAACCAGGGCCGGGGCTTCAACATCGGCAAGTCGCTGTACTTCAACGCCGAGGACCCACGGCGCCAGATCCAGCTCTTCGGCACCCCCGGCGTTGCCGGCGTGTTCGACCCGGGTGTTGCACCCGACGGCCTGATGCCGACCACCGGCTTCAACCCGCTCGACTGCGAGTGGGGCGCCGGGAGCCCGGCCACATCGAACTGCGCAGACGAGACTGTCCACGGCCTGCCGTTCTTCATGACCTTCAACCAGGTCGACCCGAACCTGCCGATCGACACGACCTGGAACCAGCCGGCCGGCTACCAGCCCGACCCGGTCACCGGTGACAAGGCGATCTTCGGCGACCTCGGTAACGACTACATCGTGTCGGGCATGGGTCGGGTCAGGGTCTACGGCGGTTGGGGCTTCGACCTGATCGACCTGCGCGCCAGCACGATCGTGGACAACGCGCTCAACGACATCCCGGTTCCGAACTCGCATGGTGGCGCCGGCTCTCCGGACTGGGAAGCCCTGGCCTACGGCGGAGCGGGCCAGGACATCTACTTCGCGGGCACCGGTGGCGACCGCCTGATCGATTGGGTCGGCAACCACAACAGCTACTACGTGCCGTTCTCCCAGTTCGGCATGCCGGCCGTCAGTCGCACGCTGATGCCGTTCCTGCCCGAGTTCCTGTACGCGCTCTCCAAGAGCGACGGCGGCGACCAGACGCTTGGGCCTCGCGCCGACGCGTTCTGCGCCAGCTCGCTTGGCACGGCCAACCCCGCCTGCGGCGCTTACCCGCGCTACAGCGGCGCCACGGCGCGCAACGGCGAGCCGTTCGGTGAGCTCGGCCTGGTGCTGCAGCACGACGAAGCGTGGCACCAGCAAAGCGGACCGCCCTTCAACGAGATGCCTGAGAACCTCGGCGGCACCGGCATCGACATCCAGAAGACGGTCAACGTGCTGCCGTTCAACTCGCCGGGGACGTGCGACTACATGAGCGAGAGCAGCGCCTGTATCGCCGGGTCGAGCCTGTCCCTCGCGAGCGGGGCCGGCGTGAACCTGCCGTCCGGAACGAACACGCCCGGCGCCGGCGCGGCGCCGCTCCTCATCACCGGCACACCTGGCGCGACCGTCAGCTACACGGTTGCCGAAGGCAGCACGTATAAGGTCACCGGCACAGGCGTGATCGGCGCGACCGGAAAGTTCGGCACCAGCGTCAACGTCTCCGGATTCCCGGACGGCTCGATCATCGTGACCGTGACCCTGACCTACAACGGCAAGGTCACGACGCTGACCGGCACGTTGGGCAAGAGCAGCGTCGCGCCGCCGGCGCCCACGGCAAGCGCGCCGGTCTGGGCCAACATCGCCAACGCATCGACCTACAACGTCACGGTCAACGGTCAGGCGGGCTCGATCGCCAACGTCATCATCTCGGACGGCCAGCTGCCGATCGCCGAGCAGGACAACGGGATGGACTTCGTTGCCGCGACCGGCAGCCTCGTCGTGCCTGTCGACGTCACCAGCCTGGTCGACGGACCGATCACCATCTCGGTGACTCTGACGAACGGGTCGGGCAACAGCTACGCGACCACGCTGATCGTTAGCAAGGACACCGTCGCGCCTGCACTCAGCGTCTTGCAGTCGCGTTACATCGGTGGCTCGATCGCGCCACTGTTCACGGGTGAGAACGGCACCACCGTGTCGTACTCGATCAGCGACGGCACGACCACGCTCACTGACAGCAAGTTCTTCAACGGCAGCACCAAGTGGCAGCCGAACATCTACGTGGGCTCGCTGAAGGATGGCCCGGTCACGCTCACCGTGACCGAGACCGACCCCGCAGGCAACCCGACAGTGGTCGTGTCCTCGCTTGTCAAGGAGACCGTCGGTCCCGGCGGCTCGTTCACGATTGCCGGCACGACGATCAACAGTGTCGTGGCGACCGCCAACGCGACCCTGGCGCTCACGCTCGGGTTCACCGCACCGTCCGGCATCTCTACGGTCCAGTTCTCGACCAACGGCGGCTCGACGTACGGTGCCGCTCAGGCCTACTCGCCGACGGCGTCGCTGCCGCTGACGGGTGCGGACGGTCTGTACACGATCACGATCCAGGCCGCGACCAACGCCGGGAACGTGGGGACGTATACCAAGCAAGTACGGCTCGATCGCACCGGTCCGGCCGTCACCTACTCGATCACGGCGCCCACCAACGCGGGGTCGTACGACCTCGGCCAATCGGTGGCCCTCACGTACAGCGGCAGCGACTTCGACAACGTGGCTTCGATCAGCGCCACGCTGGATGGGACCACGTCTGTCACCAGCGGGGTTGCGTTCAACACGGAGACGCTGGCCGCGGGCACTCACACCATCGTGGTCACCGCCAAGGATGGACTCGGCAACGTGTCCATGACCACGGTTACGATCCAGGTGCACGCGACTGTCGCCGGCCTCACCAAGGCCGTTAACGACGGCGTGAGCGGCGCCAAGATCACATCCACGACCACTTCGTCCCAGCTCCTCTCCTATCTGTCCAGCGCCCAGGCGGCGCTCAATGCGAACAATCACGCCTCCGCCAAGACCTACCTGGCGTCGTTCGTGAGCCTGGTCCAGGCGCAGAGTGGCGTCACGATCAACGCCGCATATGCCGCGTTGCTAGTGAGCTGGGCACAGGACCTGATCGGCCGGCTCTAGGCGCGCCCAGGCCGCCGCTCATGGGATGCTTTGCGAAGCATGGCCCCCATCGTCGAGGTCGATAGACTCTCCAAGCACTTCGGCCGCGTCCGCGCGGTCGACGACATCTCCTTCAGCGTCGCCGAGGGCGAGGTCTTCGGGTTCCTGGGCCCCAACGGCGCCGGCAAGACGACCACGATCCGCATCCTCCTGGGGCTGCTGCACGCGGACGGGGGCACCGCCAGGATCGGCGGCCACGACTGCTGGACCGACCACGCGAACGCGGCGCGGCAGTTCGGCTCCACGCTCGAGCAGCCGGCCCTCTACGGCTTTCTGTCCGGCCGCGACAACCTCCGTCAGTTCGCACGGATCCTCGGGCGGGTGGACGAGGCCCACATCAGCGAGCTGCTCGACCTCGTCGGGATGACCGAGCGGGCCGACGACAAGGTGAAGCGCTATTCGATGGGCATGCGGCAGCGCGTCGCGCTGGCCCAGGGCATGCTCGGCAAGCCGCGCCTGCTGATCCTGGACGAGCCCACCAACGGCCTCGACCCCAACGGGATCCACGGGCTGCGCGTGCTCCTGCGCAAGCTCGCCACCGAGCAGGGGATGACGATCTTCTTCTCGAGCCACCTCCTCTCAGAGGTCGAGGAGCTCTGCGACCGCGTGGTGGTCCTGCACCGCGGCGAGGTGAAAGCAGCGGGGCCTCTCGACGAGCTCATGACCACCAAGGGCTTCAAGTACCGAATCGACGTGTCGGACGTCGACAAGGCGATGGATGTCCTGAGCGCGCTCGATGGCGTGACCGCGGAGACTGGAACGATCAAGGACTCGATCACCGTCACCTCTCCGACCGACCAGGCGCGGATCATCAATCACGCGCTGGTGACAGCAGGCGTCGGCGTGGATCAGCTCGTGCACACGCAAAAAGGCCTGGAGGACGTTTACATGGCGCTCACGGGCGCGACTCCGGGCAGCACTCTGAGCTCTCCGCCGTCACCTCCCCCGCAGCCAACGGCAGCGGCCAGGAGCTGACGATGTTCATCAGCCTCGTGCGCAACGAGCTCGAGAAGACCTGGCGCAGCCGCTGGATTGTTTTCGCCGTTCTGGGCGGAATATTTCTCCTGATCGCGGGCGGCCTGTACACCTACTACGTGTTCAGCCAGCACCGTTGGAGCCCACCGGCCGCGGTCGCGTGGCAGACCTCGCTCCACAGCGAGATCGCCACCAATCAGCAGAGCATCGCCCAGCTGGAAGCGATCAAGCAGCAGCAGGGCAGCAACACAGGCGGGCTTCGCGGGGGCTTCAGCATCGACGATGCGATCGCCAGGGCCAAGCAGGCGATCGCCGACGACCAGTACCTGATCGACAACGACATCGCGCCGCTGCAGTCGTTTTCGCTCACGCTCGCAGCGCTGTTCGGGCTCGGGGGCATCTTCATGTTCCTGCTGATCCGCATCTTCGGGTGGCTCGCGTCGGAGCAGATTGCCGGCGAGCGATCGGACCGCACGATCGCCATCCTGCTGAGCCGGCCGATGAGCCGCGATCAGCTCCTGCTGGCCAAGGCCCTGGCCTCGTTTCTGATCAGCCTGGCCGTGGTGGTGGCCACGTTCGTGATCATCTACGCGATGCTGGCCTTCATCCTGGGCTCGGTCGGGCCGGTGACCGGACAGGTCGCGATCGCGGTCGACGGGAGCAAGCCGGTCGGCGCGGGCAACCTGCTGGTCATGGACATCCCTGTGTTCGTGCTCATGTGCCTGGGCGCCGCGATGCTCGGGGTGCTCTGCGTGCAGGCGATGAGTCTGCTGGTCTCGGCGGTCACAGGCAGATGGGCGGCGATCGGGATCACGCTGGCGGTGCTTTTCGGGGCGCCGCTCGTGAGCGCCATCGTGACCGGGATCATCGCGCTGATCAGCGGCAATCCCGACAACGCCCACTTCCTCAACTACCTCTTCTTCAACGTGCTGACCCCCGTGTCATCGATCGCGCCCGTGTTCGGCAACGGGCCCGCCGGCGCCGGGACCGGCATGAACGAGTTCGCCGTGCAGATCGCCACCCTGGCCGCCTGGACGATCGCCTTTTTCGCGGCCGCATGGCTGGTGTTCCACCGCAAGCAGGAGACCGGATAAACCCCCTGCCCGAGGCGCTCGCTCCGGCCTCAGGCCCCGGTTGCGCCGGCCGCAGGCCCCAGTTGTTTGACAAGGCAACCATCTGGTGCTTATATCGCCCTCAGGCTCGCTGGCGCACATCGGCGGCCGAGGGTTACCAGGGGAGGGCAGGCAAATGCTTCCAGCCGCTTTCGACTATCGCGCTCCAACGACCCTTGCCGAAGCGCTCGGCGTCCTCAAGGACAAAGGGGACGACGCCAAAGTCATGGCCGGCGGCCAGAGCCTGATCCCGCTTCTGAAGCTTAGGTTCGCCCAGCCGAGCCTGGTGCTGGACATCGGGCGACTGCCGGGCCTGAACAAGGTCGGGAACCATGACGGCCACGTCACCATCGGCGCCCTCGTCCGTCACGTCGACATCGAGCACGATCGCGAGCTGGCGAAGACGTTGCCCATCATGGCTGAGGCCGTGCGCTGGATCGCCGACCCCCTGGTGCGGAACCGAGGCACCCTGGTCGGGTCCGTGTGTCACGCGGATCCTGCGGGTGACTGGGGCTCCGTCATGCTGGCGCTCGGCGCTGAGCTGGTGGCCCATTCGGCCTCCGGCGAGCGCGTCATACCGGTCGCAGGTTTTTTCCAGGACCCGTACACGACCACGCTGAAGCCGAATGAGATCGTCACCGAGATCCGGATCCCGGTTCCGACCGGTCACGCGGGCGGCGCCTACAACAAGCTCGAGCGCAAGGTTGGGGATTTCGCCACGGTCGCCGTGGCGGTCCACGTCGAGATGAGCGGCCGCAAGGTGACCAAGGCGGGGATCGGGCTGACGTCGGTCGGGCCGACCAACATCAAGGCCACGGCAGCCGAGAAAGCGCTGGTTGGACATGAGCTCACCGAAGAGGTCATCCGGGAGGCGGCTCGACTCGCGGCGGAGGCGGCGGAGCCCAAGGACGACGTCCGCGGGACCGCTGCATATAAGAAGGACGTGGTTCGGGTCTTCGTGCAGCGCGGCCTGCACACGGCACTCGGTCGGGCTCAGGAGGTGAAGTCATGAAAGTGACCATGCGAGTCAACGGCGCCGAGAAAAGCGGCGACGTGGAGCCTCGCGTCCTCCTCGTCGACTTCTTGAGGGTCAACCTCGCCCTCACCGGCACACACGTCGGTTGCGACACCACCAGCTGCGGCGCCTGCACAGTGCTGCTCGACGGAGAGCCGGTCAAGTCGTGCACGGTCCTGGCCGTCCAGGTCGACGGCCGCGACATCAAAACGGTGGAAGGGCTGCTGCAAGGTGGCGCGCTCTCGCCGGTCCAGGTTGGGTTCCATGAGGAGCACGGCCTGCAGTGCGGTTTTTGCACGCCGGGGATGATGCTGGTCAGCACCGCGCTCCTGGAGAAAAATCCCAATCCCACCGAGGAGCAGATCCGTTGGGCGATCAGCGGCAACATCTGCCGGTGCACGGGCTACATGAACATCGTCAAGGCGATCCAGCACGCGGCCACGCTCCAGCAGGCGACCGCGAAAGCCGGGTCGCATGCGGCCGCCGTCCCGGCGGGAGGTGGCGAATGAGCAGCACCATGCACATGCACGGCGGCATCGGCGAATCGATCAAGCGCAAGGAGGACGGCCGCTTCCTACGAGGGAAGGGCAACTACGTCGACGACTTCGTCCTTCCCGGCATGCTCCATATGTCGATCCTGCGCAGCCCGCACGCTCACGCGCGCATCAAGTCCATCGACACCGGCGCCGCCGGCGCCAAGCCGGGGGTGATCGCGGTCGTCACTGGCGAGCTCATGGCGCAGCACAAGCTGGCGTGGATGCCAACGCTGAGCGGCGACACCCAGGCCGTGCTCGCCACCGACAAGGTCCGATTCCAGGGCCAGGAGGTGGCCGCGGTCATCGCCGAGACGAAGGTCCAGGCGGAAGACGCTCGGGACGCGATCGTCGTCGATTACGACGTGCTGCCCGCCGTCATCAGCCCCGATGGGGCCAAGGCCGCCGGCGCACCGTTGATCCGCGACGAAAAGGAAGGCCAGAAGGACAACCACATCTACCACTGGGAGTCGGGCGACAAGGCCAAGACACAGGCGGCCTTCGCCAAAGCGACCAAGGTCGTGAGGCTGCACACCTTCTACCCGCGGTGCCACCCCGCCCCGCTGGAGACCTGTGGCTGTATCGCGGACGTCAACCCGGCCACCGGCAAGGCCACGATCTACATGACCAGCCAGGCGCCCCACGCGATCCGCACCGTGTTCGCATTGGTGACGGGGCTGCCGGAGCAGAACATCCGCATCATCTCGCCCGACATCGGTGGCGGGTTCGGCAACAAGGTACCCGTGTATCCGGGCTACGTGGTCGCGACTGCGGCGAGCTTGCTGATCGGCCGGCCCGTGAAGTGGATCGAGGATCGCAACGAGAACCTCATCTCCACCGGGTTCGCGCGCGACTTCCACATGACCGGCGACCTGGCCATCGACGAGAAGGGCAAGATGACCGCCCTGCGCGTCCATCTCGACAGCGACAACGGCGCCTTCTTCTCCGATGCCCAGCCGACCAAGTTCAAAGCTGGGCTCTTCCACATCGTCACCGGCTCGTACGACATCCCCACCGCGCACGTCACGGCTGACGGCTACTACACCAACAAGGCGCCCGGCGGCGTGGCGTACCGGTGCTCGTTCCGAGTCACGGAGGCGAGCTATCTCATCGAACGGCTGGTCACCAATGCGGCCATCGAGCTCGGCCTCGATCAGGCCGAGTTCCGCATGAACAACTTCATCCAGCCCGAGCAGTTCCCCTACACGTCGGCGACCGGCTGGGTCTATGACAGCGGTGATTACCCGAAGGCCATGAACGTAGCCCTCGAGAAACTGGGCTACGACGAACTTCGCAAGGACGTCGAGGCCCGGCGGAAGAAGGGTGAGGTGACTGGCATCGGCATCGCGAGCTTCACCGAGGTGGTGGGCGCCGGCCATGGCGCCGAGTTCGACATCCTCGGATTGCGCATGTTCGACAGCGCGGAGCTGCGCGTGCATCCGACCGGCAAGGCCCTCCTGCGCATGGGAGTGAAGTCGCAAGGCCAGGGCCATGAGACGACGTTCGCCCAGATCGTCGCCGAGGAGCTGGGCATCCCAGCCTCCGACGTCGCCGTCGAGGAAGGCGACACCGACACGGCGCCCTACGGCCTGGGCACGTACGCGTCCCGCAGCACGCCGGTGGCCGGCGCGGCCACGGCGATGGTCAGCCGCAAGCTGCGCGAGAAGGCCCGCAAGCTGGCCGCCCACCTCCTGGAAGCCGCGGAGGAGGACCTCGAATGGGAGCGCGGAAAGTTCTTCGTGAAAGGTTCGCCCGACCGCTCCAAGACCATCCAGGACATCGCCTTCGCCGCCTACACCAACCTGCCCGAAGGCATGGAAGCCGGGCTCGAGGGAGTCCACTACTACGACCCGCCGAACATGACCTATCCCTTCGGCACCTACGCTGTCGTCGTCGACATCGACAAGGGCACGGGACAGGTCAAGGTCAAGAGGATGGTGGCGGTCGACGACTGCGGCGTCCGCATCAACCCGATGATCGTCGAGGGCCAGATCCACGGCGGCCTGACCGAGGGCTATGGAATCGCCTTCATGGAGCTCATCACGTTCGACAGCGAAGGCAACTGCATCGGGTCCAACTTCATGGACTACCTGCTCCCGACCGCATGGGAGACGCCGAAGTTCGAGATCGGTGAG
>WNEZ01000238.1_pt1 | contig 44537 bp, 50 predicted proteins | sample 5400521 | NCBI WGS metagenome assembly WNEZ01 (sample SAMN13153339, study PRJNA577476) | soil metagenome | isolation source: 120 cm saprolite under Douglas fir tree site 2 hole 1 replicate 1 | place: USA:California | collected 2015-04-18
CTTCTGGCGGGGGGCGTTGATGGAGGTCTGGTAGAGCATCTTGAGCCGCTTGCCGTCCTTGGTGCGGATGCCATCGCCGCCGCGCTTCCAGCCGGCCGTTTCCAGGAGCGCGGCCGCCTTCTCCACGTTGAACTCCCACTTCATGTTCGAGGAGCGGAACCGGGACGGAGCGTTGAGATAGTTGGCCGTCGTCTGGCCCTGGCGGCCGTAGATCTGCTCCTGCACCGACGACCGGTCCACGAGCAGGTTCAGCGCCTGGCGCACCGCGGAATCCAGCAGCAGGGGGTGCGTGGTCTTGAGGCTCGAGCGCTCGCCGTCCACCTCGGTCCACGGATCGGTGTTGTTGAGCTGAATGTGCTCGATGTTTCCGGTGGCCCAGATGTTCATCCGGCCCTTGCCGCCCTGCTCGAGCCGCAGGAGGATCTCGTCCTCCACCTGCATGTTCCACGCGTGTCGCCGGGCTTGAAGTCCACGAAGCGGAAGGCCCCGGTGCCCACCGGCTTGAGGTTCGCGGGCGCCTCACGCGACTTGGCGCCGCGATAGGCGTCGAAATGATGCTTGGGGATGATCTGCCCGCGGGCTCCGCAGAAGGCATCGGCCCAGAAGGGCTGAGGCTTGTTGAAGACGAGCTTCACGGTGTAGGGATCGGGCGTCTCGATCCTGCTGATCTCGCGGTACGAGCCGCTCGTCACCGCGGACGTGGCGGGATCGGCGACGAACTCCCAGTTGAAGACGACGTCGTCGGCGGTGAAGGGCTTGCCGTCGTGCCAGGTGACTCCGCGCTTGAGCTTCCAGGTGACCCAGGTGAGATCGCGGGCGAGCGTGCCCGCGCTCACGCTCGGCACCTCGGAGGCCAGGACGGGCACGATGTTGCCGTCCGGATCGAAGGCGGCCAGGGGTTCGTAGAAGATCCGCGAGGCGTCCTGGTCCTTGGTGCCGGTGGCGAAGTGCGGGTTGAGCAGCGTGGGGGCCTGCCACCACAGGGTCTTGAGCAGCCCGCCGCCGCCGCGCTTGGTCGGGGTGAAGGCCGGGGCCTTGGGCTGGGCGTGGGCCACGCCGGCCGCGGCCAGCATCTGGGACGCCAGGGGCGCGGTCAGCCCGAGCCCGATCATCGTGGTCACGAACGCGCGCCGGCTCAACCGGCCCGCCTTCACTTCACCGATCATGTTCCGCAGCGCATGCTCGTCCATGTGGATCCTCGTCAGCGGTTAAAGGGTTTCTGGGTGAGCATGCGCACCGCGACGTCGATGGCCTCGAGCATGCTCTCGGGGTTGGCGATGCCCTTCCAGGCGCGGTCGAAGGCGGTGCCGTGGTCCACCGAGACGCGGAGGAAGGGCAGGCCGACGGTGACGTTGACGCCGGAGAGGCCGGTCCAGGTGCCGCTCTTCTCGTCGTAGTTGAAGCCGAGCGTCTTGACCGGCACGTGGCCCTGATCGTGGTACATCGCGACCACGATGTCGAACTCGCCGCCCCGCGCGCGCGAGAAGAGGGTGTCGGCGGGCAGGGGGCCGTGGACGTCGAGCCCCTCGCGCCGCGCGTCCTCGACGGCCGGGATGATCTGGGTCTTCTCCTCGTCGCCGAAGAGGCCGTCCTCGCCCGCGTGCGGGTTGAGCCCGCACACCGCGATGCGCGCGCGGGGCCGGCCGAGGCCGGTCATGGTCTGCTGGGCCAGGCGGATCACGCGGCCCACCCGCTCGCGCGTCACCAGGTCCGGCACGCGGCGGAGCGCCACGTGCGTGGTCACGTGGATGACCTTGAGCTCCTTGCCCATCAGGAGCATCGCGAAGTCCTTCGTATTGGTGAGCCGCGCCAGGATCTCGGTGTGCCCGGAGTGCTGGACGCCCGCGGCGGCCAGCGCTTCCTTGTTGACGGGCGCGGTGACGATGCCGTCGATCGCTCCGGCCTGGCAGAGCCGCACGCCGGTCTCGATGTAGGCGTAGGCGGCGCGCCCGGCCTCCGCGCTCACCGTGGACTTGGGCAGGGCGGCGCAGTCCACGTTGGCGAGATCGAGACATTCGAGCCGCCCCGGCTCGAACGTACACTCCGCCACCGACTTCACCGCGTGCAGGGTGAGCGGCGAGCGCAGGAGCGCCAGGGTGGCGGCCATCACCGACCGGTCGCCGATGACCACCGGGCGGCAGGCGGCGGTGACCTCGGGATGCGCCAGCGCCTTGGCGGTGATCTCGGGGCCCACGCCGGCGGGGTCGCCCATGGTGATGCCGAGCACGGGCACGCGAGGGGCGGTCACGAGGCTCCTCCCAGGATCGTGGCGAGGAGGTCGGCGGCGCCGAACCCGCCCGCCTTGGTGAGCAGGGAGAGGGAGCGGCCGTCCTCCAGGACGAGCCGGCCCAGGGCCAGCCCGTCGGCGGGGGCGCCGGCGAGATCGAAGCGTCGCGGGCGGAGCGCGCGGATCAGCGCGTACGCGGTGTCGCCGCCGGTGACCGCGACGAGGTCGGGCGCGGCGCGCTCGAGGATCCGCGCGGCCGCGGCGGCCAGGTGGCGGGCGACCGCCTCGCGATCCGCCGGGGTGCTCGCGCTGGCCACGAGCGCGCCGCGCCCGGCCGCGAGCGCGGCCACCGCGGGCGCGGGATCGCCGTGGCCCCGCGCGTCCGCGGTGACGAGCGGCACCCCCGCGGCGAGCAGGGCGTCGAGCTGGGCGCGGCTCGCCGGATGGAGGCTCCCCACCACCACGAGGCGCGCGCGACCCGGCGGCAGGGCGACGGCGGGCGCCGCGCAGCCGAGCGCGCGGCTCAGCGCGCGCCCGAGACCGGCCGAGCCGGCGATCAGCGTGCCGGGCGCCAGGAGGGCGGCCTCCGCGAGCGTCGCGAGGTCCGCGTCGGTCTCCGCGTCGGCGGCCACGAGGGCGCCGCGGTGGTGTTCGAGCAGATGGGCGACCTTCTCCGCGCCGGCGCGCACGTCGTCGAGCCCGAGCGGGACCACCGGCGCGCCGCCCGCGAGCAGGTCCGCCACGTCGGAGGTGGCGGCGCGGAAGGCGGGATCACGGGCGATCGCGGATTCGTGGACCGGAACGGAGTCGACCAGGAGACGGCCATGACGGACGACGCGGCGCTGAGCCGGGAAGGCGGGGCACACGAGCGCGCCGGTGAAGGGCGGCCCGTGCTCGAGCAGCACGGTCAGCTCGACGCCGGCGGCGCCGCGCAGGGTGGAGTCGATCTTCTTGAACACGCGGCCCGAGGCGAGCCGCTCGCCCAGGCGCCGCGCGGCGGCGTGGATCGCGGCGGCGGCCTCCCGGGGCGGCAGGGAGCGGCTCTCGGTGTCGACCGTGATCACGGAGGAGTCGGCGGCGGTCAGCGCGGGCGCCGCGAGGACGCCGACCGGGCCCGGCCCCGCGAAGAGGCAGCCCGTATCGCAGGCGCCGGTCAGGTCATCGGCGATGATCGTGACCACCTGGGATGCCGTTGCCGCCATGAGTGGATAACCCTACCACAGAACGACGATTCCACCGACGGGGCCGCCGCGGGGAGCCCGCCGGCCCGGGGTGTATACTCTCCGCGTGAAAAGCCGCGTCGTCGTGGCGCTCCTCGCCCTTGCCGCGGTGCTGGCGCCGGGCGGGGCCGCGGGAGAGGACCCGGTGGCGGCCCTCTCGCTGATCCGCCCAAAGCCGGCCAAGGACGCGCCCGACTTCGAGCTCCGCACGCCCGACGATCGCACCATCCGGCTCGTCGACCTCAAGGGCAAGGTGGTGTTCCTGAACTTCTGGGCCACCTGGTGCGAGCCGTGCCGGGAGGAGATGCCGAGCATGGAGCGCCTGCACCAGGCCTACAAGGGCCGCGGCCTGGTGGTGCTGGCGGTCTCCGTCGACTCGCAAGGCGCGAGCGTGGTGAGCCCGTTCGTGAAGAAGTTCCGGCTCACGTTCCCGATCGGGCTCGATCCCAAGATGACGGTGCGCGAGCGTTACGGAGTCTGGGCGGTGCCGTCCACCTTCCTCATCGACCGGAAGGGCAAGCGGGTGCTGTTCGCGAACGGGGCGCGCGAGTGGGACGGCAAGGCGGCCCACGCGGTCGTCGAGTCGCTGCTGAAGTGAGCGAGTCGCTCGGGGTCCTCGTCGCGTTCTCGGCCGGGCTCTTTTCCTTCCTCTCGCCGTGCGTGCTGCCGCTCTTCCCGTCGTATCTGTCATTCATCACCGGGATGTCGGTGGACCGGCTCACCAACGAGGTGACCGCGGGGGCCCGCACCCGCGTGCTCGTGCACTCGCTCGCCTTCATCCTGGGCTTCAGCGTGGTCTTCGTGAGCCTGGGCGCGTCGTTCAGCGTGGCCGGCCAGTTCCTGCTCGACTACCGCGAGTGGATCCGGATCGGCGGCGGCGCGCTCATCATCGTCTTCGGCCTCTACATCGCGGGCGTCCTGCGCGTCGGGATCTTCGGCCGCACCCAGCAGTTCCAGATCCAGAGCAAGCCCGCCGGGCTGTTCGGCTCCTTCCTGGTCGGCCTCACCTTCGCGATCGGCTGGACACCCTGCGTGGGGCCGATCCTGGGCTCCATCCTCACGCTGGCCAGCAATGACAAGACGGTGGGCCAGGGCGTGACGCTCCTGCTCTTCTACTCGGCCGGCCTCGGGCTGCCGTTCCTGCTCTCCTCGGTGGCCCTCGGCAGCTTCCTCCGCTTCTTCAAGCGCTACCGCCCGTTCATCCCGACGGCGGAGCGCGCGGCGGGGGTCCTGCTGGTGATCGTGGGCATCCTGGTCGTGACGAACTACTACACGCTGCTGAACTCCTGGGCCATCAGCCTGACGCCCGAATGGCTGCTCAAGCGTCTCTAACCCGGCTCAAGCGTCTCTAACCCGGAAGGAGGCCACGCATGGTGCTCAATCGGATCGGGCCCCTGTCGGCAGCCAAGGTGGTCGCGGTGCTCTACGCGATCTTCGGACTCATCATGGGAGCGTTCTTCTCGATCGCCGCGCTCTTCCGCCCTGACGGCGGCGGCTTGGGTGCGATGTGGGGCGTCGCGGCGGTGGTGATCTTCCCGGTGCTCTACGGGGTGCTCGGCTTCCTCGTGACGCTCCTCACCACCTGGCTCTACAACGTGGTCGCGGGAGCGGTGGGCGGGATCGAGCTCGACCTGCGCTGACCGCGATCCCGCCGCGCCGCCGCCTCGCCCCGCCGCGTCAGGACAGCCGCCCGATCCAGCGGGCGATCTCGTCCTGCACCCGCTCGAAGACCTCCTCCTGCGTGATCGGGCCGCGCTTCGGGACCTTGAACGAGTGATCGCCGCCCTCGACGACGTGGAGCGTCGCCGTCGCGCCGAGGGGTCCCAGCACGGGCCGCAGCTCCTCGGGCGTGCCGAAGGCGTCGCGCGAGCCCTGCACGATCAGCATCGGCTGCCGGATCCGCGCCAGGTGTAGGGCGCGAAGCTGCTCCGGCCGGCCCGGCGGGTGAAGCGGATAGCCCAGGGCGACGAGGCCGGCGAGGTCCGCGAGGCCCTGGGCGGCCAGGTGAGAGGCGATGCGCCCGCCCATCGACTTGCCGCCGATCACGAGCGGGCCGGTCCCGAGATCGGCCCGGGCGCGGATGGCCGCGATGACGTCGCGGAAGCAGGCCTCGAGCGTGGGGGCCCGATCGGGCAGGCGCCGGCCCTGCTCGGTGTAGGGGAAGTTGAAGGTGACGGCCTGGCAGCCGCGCCGGGCGAGCCCCCGGGCGAAGTCCACCATGAAGGCGCTCGACTGCGGGGCCCCCGCGCCGTGGGCCAGGATCAGGGTGGCCGCGCGCCGCGACGGCTCGGGGGGCGAATACACGAGCGCGGTCACGGTGCCCGAAGCGACGGCGACGCGGACCGACTCGGGCAGGGCCGCGCCCCTAAGCCTCAGGGGCGAGGAGGTGCTCGGCCGCCTCCATCAAGCTCTCCGAGAGGGTCGGGTGGGCATGGATGGTCACCGCGACGTCCTCGACCAGCGCGGCGGTCTCCACGGCCAGGCTCGCCTCGGCGATCAGCTCGCCAGCGCCCGGTCCCACGATGCCGACGCCGAGCACGCGCCCGGACGCGGCGTCGGCGACCAGCTTGGTGAGGCCGTCCGACCGGCCGAGCGTCGCCGCACGTCCCGAGGCGGCCCACTGGAATTTCGCCACCTTGACCGTCAGTCCCTGACCCTTGGCCTGAGCCTCGCTGAGCCCGCACCAGGCGATCTCCGGATCGGTGAAGACGACCGCCGGGATCGCCACATTGTCGAACGCGGCCAGCCGCCCGGCCACCGCTTCCGCGGCGACCTTGCCCTGTCGCATCGCCCGATGCGCGAGCATCGGCTCGCCGGTGACGTCGCCAACCGCGTAGATCCGCGGATCCTCGGTGCGGCAGCGCTCGTCCACCTGGACGAAGCGGCCGCGCTCGGTCAGGCGAACCCGGGTGACCTCGAGGCCGATGCCGTCGCTCTGGGCGCGACGGCCCACCGCCACCAGCACGCGGTCGAAGCGCTCGGTCTCCCGGCCTTCGAGATCGGCCTCGATCTGGGCACCAGTCTCGCGGAGCGCCGCAACCTTAGTCCCGAGGTGGATCGCCGCAAAAATCTTGTCCACACGGCGCTGGAGCGGCTGGACCAGGTCGCGGTCGACGCCGGGCAGCAGGCCGTCCGTCATCTCGACCAGGGTCACACGGCTGCCCAGCGTCGCGTAGACCGTGCCCAGCTCGAGGCCGATGTACCCGCCGCCGATCACGAGCAAGCGCGCGGGGATGTCGGGCAGCTCGAGCGCGGCGGTCGAGTCCATGACACGCTCGCTCTGCAGGGTGAGGCCGGGCAGGCCGCTCGGGCGCGAGCCGGTGGCCACGATGGCGTGCTTGAAGCGGACCTTCCGGAGCGTCTCACCGGCCTCGATCCGGAGCGTGCTCGAGTCCTCGAAGACGCCGTGCCCGCCGATCACCTCGACGCCCTTGGCCTTCGCCACCGCGGTGAGCCCCCGCGCGAGCTTGCCCACGACCCGCTCCTGCTTCCATTTCCGCAGGGGATCGAGCGAGATGCGCGGCTCGCCGAAGTCCACGCCGAACTCCTTGGCGCGCTCCACCTCGCTCAGCACCGCGGCCACGTGCAGGAGAGCCTTGCTGGGGATGCAGCCCTCGAACAGGCAGGCCCCGCCCAGGCGCTGGGCCGCGTCGATCACCACGGTCTCGAGGCCGAGCTCGGCGCAGCGGAAGGCGGCCGAGTAGCCGCCCGGCCCGCCGCCCAGCACGGCGACCTCCACCTCGTCGACGAGATCGCCCATGACCATGGCTCACCACTCCCAGAGGAGTCGCTCGGGCGCCTCGAGCAGCTGCACGATCTCGGCGGCGAAGCGGGCGCCGTCGGCGCCGTCGGCGATGCGGTGGTCGAAGGTGAGGGTGAGCGGCAGCATGAGCCGCGGCACGATCTGGCCCTGCCGCACCACCGGCTCCGGGCGGGCGCGCGCCACGGCGAGGATGGCGACCTCGGGGTAGTTGATGATGGGGATCGCGGCGGTGCCGCCCAATGCGCCGATATTGGTGATCGTGAAGGTGCCGCCGCGCAGGTCGTCGAGCGTGGCCTTGCCGTCGCGGACGCGCTGGGCCAGGGCGCCCAGCTCCCGCGCGATCTCCAGCACCGGCTTTCGATCGACCTCACGTAGCACCGGCACGATCAGGCCGCGCTCGGTCGCCACCGCCACTCCCAGGTTGTAGTAGCGCTTCAGGACCATCTCGCCCGCGGCCGGGTCGAGGCTCGCGTTGAACGTGGGATGGCGTAGCAAGGCGAGCGCCGCCGCCTTCAGCAGGAACGAGGTCAGGGTGAGCGTCACGCCCTTGGCGCGGGCCGCCTCGAGGTTCCGGGTGATGATCGCGTCCAGGTCCGTGATGTCGGCGCGGTCGAAGTGGGTGACGTGGGGAATCAGGGTGGCCGCGAGGGTCATGCGGTCGGCGATGGTGCGGCGCAGGTGGGAGAGCGGCGCGCGCTCCACCGGGCCCCACTGCTCGAAGCGCGGCAGCGGCGGGGCCTCGAGGCCCACCGTGGCCAGCGGCTTGGCCGGGCCCGCCGGCGCGACGGACGCCGGCGCGGGGGCGCCCCGCGATCCGGACGCGGCGGCGCGCACGTCCTCGTCGAGCACGCGGCCGCCCGGGCCGCTGCCGCGCACGGCCTTGAGATCCACGCCCAGCTCGCGGGCGAGGCGCCGCGTGGCGGGGGTCGCGGGCACCGGGCCTTCGGCACGCGCGGCAGGCGCGGGCGGGGCCGCGGCGGCCGCCCGCGCAGGAGCGGTGGCCGCGGGCGCGCTCCGACTCGGCGTCGGCGCGGCGGCCGGCTCCGCCGCCCCATCGGCGAACGTGACGAGCGGCGCGCCGACCTTGACGGTCTGGCCTGGCTGTACGTGGACCTTCTCCACGCGCCCGCCCATGGGCGAGGGGATCTCGACTTGCGCCTTGTCCGTCTCCACCTCGAGGAGCGGCGCGTCTTCCCGGATGACGTCGCCCTCACGCACGAGGACCGCGACGATCTCGGCCTCCGTCAAGCCTTCTCCAAGGTCCGGGAGGCTAAATGTCTTAGACATTTGTATTGTCCGCTCGTCTCGCCTTCGGCTGCGCCTCGCCCTGCATTAGAACGACAGAGTCTCGCGGCAGGCGTCGACGATCCGGGCCACGTCGGGCAGGTTCGCCCGCTCGCGGGCGAAGCCCACGAAGGGTACATCGTGAGCGGTCACGCGCCGGATCGGGGCCTCGAGCGACAGGAAGGCGCCCTCCATGATGCTGGTGGCGATCTCGGCGCCGGGGCCGAAGCTCTTCGGCGCCTCGTGGACCACGACGGCGCGGCCCGTCTTGCGCACCGACGCGGTCAGCGTCTCGCGGTCGAGCGGTGAGATCGTCAGCAGGTCCACGATCTCGATCAGGGCCCCGTCCTCCTCGTGGAGCCGGTCGGCCGCCTCGCGGGCCATCCGGACCATGGCCCCGTAGGCGACGAGGGTGAGGTCCTTGCCGGCCCGGTCGACGTGGGCCCGGCCGATCTCCATCGTCTCGATCTCGTCCGGCACGTCCTCCTTGGCGGCGTGGTAGAGCGCCTTGGCCTCGAAGAAGATCACCGGGTCGGGGTCGCGGATGGCGGCGGCCAGCAGGGCCCGGGCATTGCGCGGGCCCGAGGGGATCACCATCTTGAGGCCGGGAATGTGGGCGTAGAACTGCTCCTCGCTCTCCGAGTGGTGCTCGAGCGCCCGCACCCCGCCCCCGTAGGGCATGCGCACCACCATCTGGCAGCCGAAGCGGCCCTGGGTGCGCATGCGGTACCGTGCGACGTGATTCTCCATCTGATGGAAGCACTGGAAGGCGAAGCCGGAGAACTGGATCTCGCAGACCGGCTTGAGCCCGTAGAGCGCCATGCCCACCGAGGCGCCGATGATGCCGGCCTCCGCGAGCGGGCTGTCCATCACCCGGGTGCCGCCGAACTTGCGGTGGAGGTCCTCGGTGACCCGGAAGACGCCGCCGTCCACCCCCACGTCCTCGCCGATCACGAGCACGTCGGGATCGCGCTCCATCTCCTGCAGGAGCGCCAGGTTCAGCGCCTTCACCATGTTCAGCTTGGCCACGAGCGCCTCTGTCCTCTCATGGGCGGGCTCGGCGGTGGGCCCGCGTCCGGCTGGGGGGCCTGACCGAGCCGCGCCGCCATCGCGGCCCGCTGGGCGGCGATCTCGGCGGGCGGGTTGCCGTAGGCGTGATCGAAGACGGTGAGCGGATCCGGCGGACCGGCCGCCTCGAAGGCCTGCACGCCGCGCGCGATCTCCGCGTCGACCGCCTCCTCCAGGCCAGGCTCGAGCAGGTTCCGCGTCTGCAGGTAGGCGCGGAAGCGGGTGAGGGGGTCCTTCCGCTCCCACGCCTCCACCTCCTCGGTTGAGCGGTACTTGGTGGGGTCGTCGGAGGTGGTGTGCACGCCCAGGCGATAGGTGACGCACTCGATGAGGGTCGGGCCGTCGCCGCGGCGCGCCCGCTCCACCGCCTCGCGGCTGGCCGCGTACACCGCGAGCACGTCGTTGCCGTCCACCTGCAGGCCCGGGAAGCCGTAGGCCAGCGCCTTCTGGGCGATGGTGCGCGAGTGGGTCTGCTTCTTGAGCGGAATGGAGATCGCCCACTGGTTGTTCTGCACGATGAAGACCACCGGCACGTGCCAGACACCCGCGAAGTTCATGGCCTCGTGGAAATCGCCCTCGGAGGTGGCCCCGTCGCCGCAGTAGGCCATCACCACCGCGTCGTCGCCGCGGTACTGCGCGGCGTAGGCCAAGCCCACCGCGTGCGGGAGCTGGGTGGCGACCGGGATGCAGATCGGGAGATCGTGCTGCTCGGGCTCGGGCCGCCCGCCTTCGAGATACCCCGAGAAGAAGAGCAGGAGCTTCTCCATGGACCAGCCCCGCCAGAGCATGGACGCGGTCTCGCGGAAGGACGGCACCATCCAGTCCGTCCGCCGCAGCGTGGCCACGCTGCCGAGCTGGGCCGCCTCCTGGCCCTTGATCGGCGCGAAGGTGCCGATGCGCCCCTGGCGCTGCAGCCGCAGCATGCGCTCGTCGAAATGCCGGGCCAGGAGCATGGCGCGGTAGAGGCGCTGGAGCTCCTCGGGGGGGATCCGGGGATCGAGGGCGGAGTCCAGGTTGCCGTCGCTGTCCAGGATGGACAGGTGTTCGATCGTGAACTGCGGCTCGATGATGGTCCTGGGCATGGCGGCCGGCCCGTTCTCACGCATTCTACCCCGGACCCGGGGTATTCTCTGCGCCATGCGCGTCCGGGTTCGCGTGCCCGCCACCTCCGCCAACCTCGGGCCGGGCTTCGACGCGCTGGGCCTGGCGCTGGGGCTCCACAACGAGGTGATCCTCGAGGAGGCGGACGAAGTCTCCGTCAGCGTGGAGGGCGAGGGCGCGGGCCGGCTCGACGGGGACGCGACGAACGTGGTCGCCCGCGGCGTCGCCCTGGGCTTCGAGGTGGCGGGCCGGCCCTTCCGCGGCGGGCGCCTGCGCTGCGTCAACCGCATCCCGCTGAGCCGCGGCCTGGGCTCGAGCGCGGCGGCCTGGGTCGGCGGCCTGCTCGCGGCCAACGCGCTGCTGGGCGAGCCGCTCGATCGCGACGCGCTCGTCACCGCGGCGGCCCGGGCCGAGGGCCATCCGGACAACGTGGCCGCCGCGGTGCTGGGCGGGCTCACCGTGTCCTGCGCCGACGGGGCGCGCGTCATCGCGGTGAGCCTGCCGGTGCCGCGCGAGATCGCCTGGGTGGTGCTGCTGCCCGAGACCGAGAGCTCCACGCGGGAGGCCCGGGCGGTGCTTCCGGACTCGGTGCCGCGGGCCGACGCGGTCTTCAACGTGCAGCGGGTGAGCCTGCTGCTGGCCGCGCTCGGGGCCGGACGCCCGGACCTGCTCGACCTCGCCATGCAGGACCGGCTCCACCAGCCCTATCGCCAGCGGCTCTTCCCGTGGATGGAGGCGGTGGCCGCCGCGGGGCGGCGGGCGGGCGCACTCGGTTGCGTCCTGAGCGGGGCGGGTCCGTCCATGCTCGCGGCGGTGCGCGGCAGCGGCGACGACGTGGCGCGCGCGATGGAGCGCGCGCTGCGGGAGGCCGGGATCGGGGGCCGGGCGCTCAGTCTCCCGGTGGACGCGGAGGGCGCGACGTGGGAACGACTGCCCGAGACTTGACTCCCACTCGGAGCAGGCAGTACGATCGGTACAAGGTGCACGTGTGATCAAGAGCGACCGCTGGATCCGGCGCATGGCCGTGGAGAAGGGCATGATCAAGCCCTTCGAAGACCGTCAGGTGCGCAAGGGCGGGATCTCCTACGGCCTCTCCTCCTACGGGTACGACATCCGCATCGCGGATGAGTTCAAGATCTTCACCAATATCAACACCACGATCGTGGATCCGAAGAGCTTCGACCCGCGGTCTTTCGTCGACTATCAGGGCGAGGTCGCGGTGATCCCGCCCAACTCGTTCGCGCTGGGGCGCTCGGTGGAGTACTTCAAGATCCCGCGCAACGTGCTGACGATCTGCGTGGGGAAGTCGACCTACGCGCGGTGCGGCGTCATCACGAACGTGACGCCGTTCGAGCCGGAGTGGGAGGGGTACGTGACGCTCGAGATCAGCAACACCACGCCGCTCCCGGCGAAGATCTACGCCAACGAGGGCATCGCGCAGGTCCTTTTCTTTGAATCGGACGAGGCCTGCGAGACGTCATATGCTGACCGGCAGGGGAAGTATCAGGGCCAGCAGGGGATCGTGCTGCCGACGGTCTAGGCCCTGACGCCGGCTCCGCGGACCGGGGCCAGGAGGTGACGTCCCATGGCTGAGCAGAAGAAGAAGGAAACGAGGCCGACCAAGCCTGCCGAGGGTGGTGACGACGGCGGCGCGGGTAGTGCCGAGCTCTCCAAGAAGGGCAAGAAGATCAAGGAGGAGCTGGACAGCCTCCTCGACGAGATCGACGACATCCTCGAGGAGAACGCCGAGGAGTTCGTGAAGAGCTACGTCCAGCGCGGCGGACAGTAACCGCGGACTGGTCGGGACAAGGATCGGAGCGGCGTCATGCCCATCTATGAATACGCGTGCTTGGCCTGCGGGGCCGAGTTCGAGAAGTTCGTGCAGCGCCCGTCGGCGGTGGTGTGCGTCTCGTGCGAGAGCGAGCGCGTGAGCCGGCGGCTCTCCGTCGTGGGGGTGAAGACCGGCGGGCGCATGAGCGATGCCTCGTCGGCGCCCACGGGCGGAGGCGGCTGTTGCGGGGGCGGGTGCGGCTGCCGCTGAGCCAGCGGTAGCGCCGCCGCGTCCGAGAAGGGGCCTTCGGGCCCCTTTCGTGTCTCTGATGACCGACTCCTGGGGGCCTCGCCTTTACACGGCCCCGCCGCGCTTCTATACTCGGGCCCGTGGATCTGCGCCAGCTCGAGATCTTCGTGAAGGTGGCCGAGCTCGGCTCGTTTTCGAAGGCCGCCGACGCGCTGTTCCTGACGCAGCCGACCGTCTCGGAGCACATCCGCAGCCTCGAGGACGAGCTGGGCGTGCGCCTGCTCGATCGCCTCGGCCGCGGGGCCGCCGTCACCAAGGGCGGCGCCCTGCTGCAGGGCTACGCGCAGCGCCTCCTTGCCCTGTCCCGCGAGGCGCGGCAGGCGATGGAGAGCTTCCAGGGGCGGATGAGCGGCGAGCTGCTCGTGGGTGCCAGCACGATTCCCGGTGAGTACATCCTCCCCGCCCTGATCGGCCGCTTCAAGGAGAAGTTCCCCGATATCGCGATCACCTTGCTCATCGGGGGCAGCCAGGCGGTGACGGAGTGGGTGGCCGAGGGCCGCGCCGAGGTGGGCGTGGTCGGGGCGCGATCGGGTCACCGGGGCATCGAGTTCCGCGAGCTGTTCCCCGACGACATCGTCCTCATCGTGAGCGCGGCGCATCCCTGGCACGGGCGCAAGCACGTGACGATGGAGGAGCTGCGCGCCGAGCCGCTCCTGCTCCGCGAGCGCGGGTCGGGCACGCGGGCGGCCCTCGAGGCCGCGCTCACCCAGGCGGGCAGCGACATCGCCGCCTTCCGCGTGGTCGGCGAGATGGGCTCGACCCAGGCGATCAAGCAGGCGGTGAAGGCGGGCGTCGGCGTGTCGCTCGTGTCGCGGCGGGCCGTCGAGGACGAGTGCCGGGCGGGCAGCGTCTGGTGTCTCCGGGTGAAGGATCTCAAGATCGCCCGGGCCTTCTACCTCGCCACCCACCGGGAGCGCAGCCGCTCGCCCCTCGCGGAGGCTTTCCGCGCCTTCGTCGAGGCCGAGGCCGTCTGACCGCCTCTCGCGCGGTCCCCGCTCCTCGGTCATGGACGCGAAGCTGATCGATCCCAAGACCGGCAAGGAGATCCGGCTCACCGCCTACGCCGCCTGCGCGGGGTGAGCGTCCAAGATGGGTCCTGGAGATCTCCAGGACGTGCTCGGGGATCTGCGCCGCGAGGAGCACCCCGATCTGCTGGTGGGGCTCGGCCGGAGCGACGACGCCGCCGTCTACCGCGTGACCGATGACGTGGCCATCGTGGAGACGGTCGACTTCTTCCCGCCCATCGTCGACGACCCCTATCTCTTCGGGGCGATCGCGGCCGCGAACTCGATGTCCGACGTGTACGCGATGGGCGGGCAGGTGCTGTTCGCGCTCAACGTGGCGGGCTTCCCGCGCGAGCTGCCCAAGGACATCATCGCGGCCGTCTTCCGGGGCGGCGCTGACAAGGTGCACGAGGCGGGCGGCGTCATCGCGGGCGGCCACACCGTCGTGGACGCGGAGCCGAAGTACGGCCTCTGCGTGACCGGCCGGGTCGACCCGCGGCGCATCCTGATCAAGGGCGGACTCCGCGCGGGTCAGCGCGTGTTCCTGTCCAAGCCCCTCGGCACCGGGGTGATCGCCACCGCGGCCAAGAACGACAAGTGCGAGCCCGCGGTCCTCGACGGCGCGGTGCAGAGCATGCTCCGGCTCAACCGCGTGGCGGCCCGGGTGGCGCAGGAGGCGGGGGCGACCGGCGCCACCGACATCACCGGGTTCGGGCTCCTCGGCCACGCCAGCGAGATGGTGGCGGCCTCGGGGGCGGGCCTGACCATTCGAAGCCAGGACCTGCCGCTCTTACCAGGCGCGCGGGCGCTGGCCGATCTGGGGGGCTGGAGCGGCGGCATGGGGCGAAACCGCCGCTACCTCGAAGAGGTCTTCGGGCGGCTCCGCATCGACCCGGCGGTGCCGGACGCGATGGTCAACCTGCTCTGTGAGTCGGAGACCTCGGGCGGCCTGCTCTTCGCGGTGGACCCGGCGAGGGCCGACGCGGTGCGCGAGGCCTTCGCGAGCGCGCGCGAGCCGGTGTGGGAGATCGGCGAGGTGACCGCCGAGCCGCGACTCGCGCTAGCCTAAGCGTTCTCGGTAAGGTCAGCCGCTTCGAGCGCGGGCTCCGCCCGCGCAGCCTGTCCTTTGGGGGGAGGTTCGGAAGGGGGGCGCAGCCCCCCTCCGAGCTAACGAGATGCGTCGGAGCGCTTCAGGAACGCGATCAGCTTCTGGCGGAGCTCGGCGGGGAGGCTGGTCTCGGGCTGCTCACGGAGACGGCGGGCGGCGTTGACGGTGCCCTTGTAGGTATTGACGAAGGCCACGCAGGGCGGGCAGCCGTCCAGGTGCCATTCGAGCTGCGCCGTCTGATCCGGGGGGAGCGACCCGTCGATGTAATCCGCGAGCAGCTCGACGCATTCCGGGCACCCGATCTCGCGCGACGCTCCGTCCATCTGTTCCCCCTCGCCGGTGAGGCGACGACCTGTAGCGAAACCTTAACACAGGGCCGGCCCGGAGCAAGTCCGTCTTTGGCGGCCGGGGTCGCGCGGCGATTGCCTTGCCGCGCGGGGCCGGTGTAGGCTCCGCGCAACCATGGCCGCTCGGGTGGCCGTCCTCACGCCCTTCGCCTCGCCCTCGGTTCGCGGCAATGCCATCACGGTCGACCGTATCGCGCGCGGTCTCCGGCAGCGCGGTGTCGAGCTGCGCGTCTGGGATCTCTCGGTGGTGCCCGAGGGCGCGGTCGACCACCAGATCACCCAGTACGGGCCGTCGGTGATCCACGCGTTCCACGCCTTCCGCACCGGCCCCACCGCGCTGCGGCTGGCGCGGCGCGTGGGCGTCCCGCTGCTGGTGACGGTGACGGGCACCGACGTGAACCAGGATCTCTTCGACGAGGACGCGGCGCCCATCGTCCGGCGGGTGCTGGAGGGCGCGGGGGCGGTGAGTGTCTTCGACAAGTCGATGGCGGATCGCATCGTGGAGGCGCTGCCCGCGACCGCGGCCCGCCTCGTGGTGATCCCGCAGAGCGCGGTGTTCGGGGTGCCGGCCGCCGGCCACTGGCCGCCGGTCGCCGCGCTCCAGCGGCTGCCCGGCCCCATCGTTCTGTTCCCGGCCGGCATCCGGAAGGTGAAGCGGCCCGCGTTTCCGCTGGAGCCGCTCGAGGGCCTGCGCGACCGGCATCCGACGCTCGAGCTGGTCTACGTGGGGCCGATCATCGACGCGGCGGAAGGCGAGGCCCTGCGCCGGCTGCTGGCCGACTATCGGTGGGCCCGGTACCTGGGGGCGGTGCCGCACAACCGCATGCCCGCCCTCCTCGATCTGGCGGACGTGGTGCTCAACTGCTCGCTCGCCGAGGGCGGGATGGCCAACTCGGTGCTCGAAGCCCTCTCCCTCGGCCGCGCGGTGCTCGCCGCGGACATCGCGGGTAACCGATCCCTCGTCGAGGACGCGATCACCGGCTTCCTGTTCGGCTCGGCGGAGGAGCTGGCCGCGAAGGCCGATCGCCTGCTGCAGGATCCCGATCTCCGCGCGCGGCTCGGGGTGGCGGGCCGCGAGCGTGTCAGCGCGCGCTTCGGCGCCGACCGCGAAATCGACGGCTACCTCGCCGTGTACATGCGACTGGTGCCTGATTCCGGCTGAGCGCGCGGCACGGTCCTTGCTGCCGCATCGAGTCAATCGGGCCGCGCGCGCGTTCGAGCGCGTTTCGCACGCGTTTCGGGGTGTCGCACGCGTGACGCTGAGTGAAATTCCGGCACCACGCACATCGGAGTGCCAGAAGAAGGGGCAAGTAGTTGACGGGGCTGGAACGCCCCCCTATGATGGATCAATTCAATTCCAGGCGGGAAAGGAGCCGTTCATGGCGCAGCCTCCCGTGTCTAGCCAGTCCCAGGAGCAGCGAGTCCAGGAGTTCGTGAGCGCCCACCAGGCGCTGCGCGCCGAGGTCGGCAAGGTCATCGTCGGCCACCACGACGTCGTCGGCGAGGTGCTGGTCGGTCTCTTCGCGGGCGGTCACGTGCTGCTGGAAGGCGTCCCCGGCCTCGGCAAGACGCTTCTCATCAAGACCCTCGCGGAGAGCCTCGAGCTCTCCTTCTCCCGCATCCAGTTCACGCCCGACCTGATGCCGGGCGACATCATCGGCACCAATATCATCGTGGAAGACGCCCAGGCGCGAAAGCACTTCCAGTTCCAGCGCGGGCCCATCTTCGGCCACATCCTGCTCGCCGACGAGGTGAACCGGGCCACCCCGAAGACGCAGTCGGCGCTCCTGGAGGGCATGCAGGAGGGGTCGGTCACCGTCTCCGGCCACTCCCACCCGCTGCCCGCGCCCTTCTTCGTGCTCGCCACCCAGAACCCCATCGAGATGGAAGGCACCTACCCGCTGCCGGAGGCGCAGCTCGACCGCTTCCTCTTCAAGCTGCGGGTCCGCTATCCGGCTCTCGAGGAGCTCACCGAGATCATCGACCGCACCACCCACGTGCGGCACGTCGAGGTCCGGCGCGTGCTGACCGGTGCCCAGGTGCTCACCATGCGCGAGCTGGTGCGCGAGATCCCGATCGCCACCCACGTGCGAGACCTCGCCTCCTTCATCGTGCTCGCCACCCATCCGCAGTGGGAGCGGGCCCCCGAGTCGACGCGTCGCTTCATCCGCTACGGGGCGAGCCCGCGCGGAGCGCAGGCCCTGGTGCTGGGCGCGAAGGTCCGCGCGCTCTCGGAAGGCCGCTTCAACGTCAGTGTGGAGGATCTCCGGGCCACCGCGCTGCCCGCGCTCCGTCACCGGCTCATCCTGAACTTCGAGGGCGAGGCGGAGGGCGTGGACGTGGACGACCTGATCGGCCAGACCGTCGCGGCCGCCGAGAGCATGACCGGTTCAGAGAAAGAGGTCTTCCTGAGATAGGCGAGAGGAGAGTCTGATGCCCGGTCCCACGGTGATCGAGCGGCTCGTCGCGGAGGTCGCCCGGCAGATCCGCCTGCGGCGCGCTGAATTCTATGGCCTGCGCGGCCTCCTGTGGGGCGCGGTGGCCGCGGTGGTGCCGCTCGTGCTCAAGGAGTCGCTGGGGATCTGGAGCTACGTGGGCGCCGCGATCCTCCTGCTGGCGGGCGCGGGGGCCGGAGCCCTGTGGGGCTTCCTGCTGAAGCTGCCCCAGGCGGACGCGGCGCGGCTCGCCGACCGCGGCTACGGACTTCAAGATCGGGTGAGCACCGCGCTGGAGTGGGCCGAGCGCGCGGACCGGACCCCGATCGTGGAGGCCCTCGTCGCCGACGCGGCGGCCCGCGCCGACCGGCTCGGCGCGCGGCGCATCATCCCGCGTCGGTTGCCCCGGGGGGCCAAGTTCGTTCCCGTCCCGCTCGTCCTGGGCCTCGTGCTCGCGGCGGCCCCGCCCATTCCGTTGCCCCAGGGCGGCCTGCCCAACTTCTCGGTCTCCCGGGACGAGGAAGAGGAGAAGCTCAAGGAGCGCGGCGGAGACCTGCAGCAGGCGGAGCGCCGGCAGGCCACCCGGCGCGATCCGGTGCAGCGGGCGGAGGTGCAGGAGCGCACGCTGACGCCGCGCATGGGCGGGGGCGGCCAGAGCCAGCCCGGCGATCTCGCCGCCGTCTTCAAGGACACGTCGCTGGCCGGCCGGGCGCCCGATTTCAACTCCTTCCTCAAGAAGGGCGACGACCGGCTGCGGATGCTGGAGCAGATGGACCGGCTGCCGGATCTCCAGAGCGACTTCACGCAGAACCAGGCCCGGATGGTCTTGCAGAAGGCCAAGGCACTGCGCGGCGGCCTCGACCCTAATAAGAAGGTGTCGCCGGAGAAACTGCGCGAGCTGTTGCAGGAGATGGAGCGGCTTGGGCGGAAGAACCAGCCAGGGGGTGGGCAGAGCGACTGGTCGGGGGACGTCTACGAAGGCATGGAAGCCCTCGAGGGCGGCCAGAGCGACCGGGCGATGGAGGCCATGGAGCGGGCGCTGAACAAGATGCGCTCCAAGGAGGAGCGGGGCCGCGACGGCAAGTCGCTCAAGGGTGGGCGCGAGAGCGACCGGCGCGGCAACAAGCGCGGGAACGAGCGCGGCCAGGGCCAGGGCGGGCCGGGCGACGAGGGCGATTTCCCGGAGGGCGAGGGGCTGCTGCCGGGCCGCGGCAAGAGCGGGTCTCCGAAGGGCGACCCCACCGCGCGCCTGCGTGGTAGTCCGTTCGACGTGGGCGTGGAGGGTGAGGCCCGTGCGGGTCGCAAGCAGGGGATCGACACCAACATGGTCGGGCGCGGCTCGCAGATGCCCTCCCGCCTGCAGTACATGGGCGTGCTGGGGCAGTACCGGAAGATGATGGAGGAGTCCATCGCGCGCGAGCAGGTGCCGCGCGACTTCCAGAGCCAGGTGAAGGAGTACTTCCAAGCGCTGGATGAGAAATAGCGTCGTGGCCACCGCGCGTGCCGGCCACGAGTTGCTGTCGACGGACTTCCTCACCCAGCTCGAGCGCCTGACCCTGCTCTCCCGCCGGTCCTTCCGTGGACGCGTGAAGGGAGAGCGGCGCAGCCCCCGCAAGGGCATCAGCGTGGAGTTCTCCGACTACCGGCAGTATGGGGTCGGCGACGATCTCCGCTACGTGGACTGGAACGTCTACGCCCGCCTGGACCGCCTCTACCTCAAGCTGTTCGTGGACGAGGAGGATCTCTGCCTGCACCTGCTGGTGGATGCCTCCGCCTCCATGGGCTTCGGCGAGCCGTCCAAGCTCGACTACTCCGCGCGCCTGGCCGGCGCCCTCGGCTTCGTGGGCCTGGTGGGGCTCGAGCGGGTGGGCGTGGGCGTGGTGCGGGACCGGATGGCCGAGGGCTTCAACCCGGCGCGCGGCCGGAGCCAGGCGATACCGCTGATGGACTTCCTCGGCCGCCTGCGCGCGGGCGGGGCCACCTCGCTGAACGAGGGGCTCGCGGCCTACGCGCTGCGCTCGCGCGAGGCGGGCCTGGCCGTGCTCGTCTCGGACCTGATGGACCCGGGCGGCTACGAGCGCGGGCTGAAGGCGCTCCTGGAGCGGCGCTTCGACGTGCACGTCGTCCACGTGCTGGCCGCGGACGAGATGAATCCCGCCTTCGGCGGTGACCTGCGCCTGCTCGACGCGGAGACCGACGAGCAGCGCGACCTCACCCTCGACGGCGAGGCCCTGCGCGGCTACCACGAGCGGCTCCGCGCCTTCCTCGATCACGCCGAGCAGTTCTGCCGGGGCAACGAGATCACCTACCACCGGGTGGTGACGGAGACGCCGGTGGAGGAGTTCATGCTCCGCCAGCTCAAGGGGCTCCTGCTCGCATGAACTTCCTCAGCCCCTTCGCCCTGCTGCTGGGCACCCTGTCGGTGCCGCTGCTCCTCCTGTACTTTCTGAAAGTCCGGCGGCGGCAGATGCGGGTGTCGAGCCTGCTCCTGTGGGCGCCCGCGCTCCGCGACCGCGAGGCCTCCACCTTCTTCCAGCGGCTGCAGCGTGACCCGCTCCTCATCCTCCAGATCCTCGCCTTGCTCGCCCTCACCGCGGCGCTGGCCCGGCCGGCGGTGAACGTGATGGGGCAGGGGGCCAAGCGGGTGGCCATCGTCATCGATAGCTCCGCCTCCATGAAGGCCACCGACGTCTCGCCCTCGCGCTTCGTGCAGGCCCAGCGCGCCGCGCTCGGGCTGCTCGGCCGCCTGGGCGAGGGCGCCGAGGTGATGGTGATCGAGGCGGGCGTGCAGCCCAAGGTGCTGGTGCCCTTCACCCGCGAGCACGACCGGGTCTCCTCGGCGATCCGCTCGATGGAGGCGCACGACCTCCCGAACCGCCTGCAGGAGGGCCTCCGCACCGCGCGCGCGCTGGTGGGCCCCGACCCGCGCGCGGAGATCCACGTCTTCACCGACGGAGCGCACCCCGACGCGGTCAAGGGCCAGGGCGACGACGTCCGCGTGCGCTGGACCGGCACCGGCCGCCGCTCCCACAACGTGGGCATCACGAGCCTCGCGGTCCGGCGCAGCTACTTCGGGTCCTACAACTCGCAGGCCTTCTTCTCGGTGGGCAACTTCTCGGGCGAGCGGCAGAGCTTCTCGTTGAAGCTGACCCTGGACGACGAGGTCCTCACCGAGCGCACGCTCACCCTCGATCCGCAGGTGCGCCGGGCCATCACGGTGCCGTTCAGCGAGCAGCGCGGCGGGGTGCTCAAGCTCAAGCTCGACGTCTCGGACGATCTCGACGCCGACAACATCGCCTACGCGGTCATCCCGCCGCCCCGGACGATCTCGGTCCTGCTCGTCAGTCCCGGCAACCTGTTCCTGGAGAAGGTGCTGAAGACCGACCCGCAGGTGCAGCTCGAGGTGCGCAAGCCCGACGCCTACCAGGGCGGCATGGAGGGCTTCGACGTCGTGGTGGTGGACAGCGTGAGCCCGCAGAAGCTGGGCAACGGCCGCTACGTCCTCGTCAACACCGTGCCCGTGGACGTGCCGCTCGAGGTGCTGGGGCGCCTCGAGAATCCCACCATCATGGACTGGGACCGCACGCACCCGATCATGCGGCAGATCGACTTCGCCAAGGTGACGATGGAGGACGCGATGCGCGTCCGGCCGCTCGCCGCCGGCAAGACCCTCGTGGAAGCGGTGGGCGGGCCGCTGATCTACGCCCTGGAAGAGCGCGACCGCAAGGCCCTCTTCTTCGGCTTCGATCTCTTCCGCAGCGACTTCCCCCTGCGGGTGGCCTTCCCGCTCATGCTCTCCAAGGGGCTCCGCTGGCTGCACCCGGCCGGGCTCGACCAGTCGAGCCTGCAGCTCCAGACGGGCCAGCCCATCCTGCTGCCGGTGGAGCACGGAGTGACCACCGCCACCGTGCGCACCCCGTCCGGGCGTAGCGTGCGGGCGCAGGTCAACCGCGGCATGGCGAGCTTCACCGAGACCGACGAGGTCGGTATCTACGCGGTGGTGACCGCCCGCGGCGAGACGCGCGTGGCCGTGAATCTGATGAACGGCGACGAGTCGGACCTGACCCCGCAGCCGCTGCCCGCCTTCGTGGAAGGCGCGCAGCCGGAGTCGGCGCCGGTGCTCATCGTGCGCGAGCTCTGGCCCTTCTTCGTGGCCCTGGCCCTGTTGCTCTTCGCGCTGGAGGGCTTCCTCTACTGGCGCCGTCAGACCGGGGGGCGCCTCGGGCTGCCCCGCGGGCTGGGCGACCGCTGGGCCCTCGGCCTACGCTGCGCGCTCCTGGTGATGCTGCTCTACTCGCTGACCAAGCCGACGATCCCGCGCTGGGCCGACCGGCTCAACGTGACCTTCCTGCTGGACGTGTCGGACAGCGTGAGCCTGGCCGCGCGCGAGAGCGGGTACCGCTTCGCCGCCCAGTCGGTGGCGAGCATGCAGCCGGGCGACCAGGCGGGCGTGGTGGTGTTCGGCGAGGAGGCGATGGTGGACCAGCCGCTTCGCGCGACCGCCAAGCTCGAGCGCCCCCAGGCCCAGGTGGGCGGGCGCGGGACGAACCTGGCCCAGGCGCTCCAGCTCGGGCTGGCCACCGCGCCGCCCGGCCAGGCCAACCGGTTCGTGCTGCTCACGGACGGCCGGCAGAACGCGGGCAACGCGCTCGCGGTCGCGCAGGCGGCCAAGGACGCGGGCGCCGACATCTATTACGTGCCGGCCCCGCTGACCTTCCCACAGGAAGTGGTCGTGGAGTCCATGGTGCTGCCGCAGGAGGTGAAGTTCGGCGAGCCGTTCCAGGCCAAGGTGGTGGCGTGGAGCCAGGCGGAGACCCAGGGGCGGCTGTCGCTCTACCGCAACGCCGAGTTCCTCGGCTCGCAGGTGGTGCGGCTCTCCCCGGGCAAGAACGTCTTCACCTACCGGCAGTCGCTCGAGCAGAGCGGGATCCACGTCTACCAGGCCGCGCTCGACGTGGACGGCGACACCATCGAGGAGAACAACCGCGCGGTGGGCACGCTGGTGGTGCGCGGGCGGCCGCAGGTGCTGCTCGCCGAGAAGGACCGCAACCAGGCCCAGGCCCTCGCGGCGGCCCTGCGCTCCCAGCACGTGGACGTGACGGTGGTGGAGGCGGACAAGATCCCCAAGGACATGGCGGGGCTCCAGAAGTACGACGGGCTCATCCTGTCCAACGTGTCGTCGCTCAAGATGACGAAGAAGCAGATGGAGAATATCCGCGACTACGTCCGCGAGCAAGGGGGCGGGCTCCTGATGCTGGGCGGCGAGGAGAGCTTCGGCCTCGGCGGCTATTACCGCACCCCGATCGAGGAAGCCCTCCCGGTGACGATGGAGGTGAAGCAGAAGATCGAGATCCCGAGCCTGGCGGTGGTGCTCTCGATCGATCGCTCGGGCTCCATGGCCATGACCACCGACGAGAAGGTGACCAAGCTCGACATCGCCAAGGAGGCCGCCCACCTGGTGGTGGATCTCCTCGACGAGCGCAACGAGGTCGGGGTCATGAGCTGGGACACCGAGTTCATCTGGGACGCCCCCCTCAAGCCGGCCCGGGACAAGCAGGGCATCCATAACGCGATCTCCACGATCAAGGCGGGCGGCGGCACCGACGGCTACCCGGCGCTGAAGGAGGCCTACCAGATCCTCTTCGACCGGCCGGCGCTGCTGAAGCACGTCATCTTCTTGTCGGACGGGCAGATGACCCGCGGCGACTTCTCGGGCCTGCTGCGGCGGATGGCCAAGGACAAGATCACGGTCTCCACCGTGGCCATCGGCAAGGACGCCGACGTGCCCCTCATGGTGGACGTGGCCAAGTGGGGCCGCGGGCGGTTCTACTACACCGAGGACGACGCCACGATCCCCCGCATCTTCACCCTGGAGACCCAGCTCGCCTCCAAGGCCTCGCTGGTGGAGCAGCCCTTCAAGGCCACCGTGGCCAGCCCGGCCCACGAGGCCATCCAGGAGATCAACTGGAAGGAGGCGCCGCCGCTCGGCGGCTACGTGGCCACCAGCATGAAGAGCAGCGCGGACCTGGTGCTGATGACGCACCAGGAGGATCCGCTGCTCGCCACGTGGCGCTACGGCCTGGGCCGGTCGGTGGCCTTCACCTCCGACGCCAAGGCCAAGTGGGGCGTGCTCTGGGTGCGCTGGGGCGGCTTCAACAAGTTCTGGTCCCAGGTGACGCGCTGGACGTTGCGTACGGGCACCCGGAGCGATACGGTGGCCACGGTCTCGCGCACCGACAACGTGGGCGAGATCCTGGTCGACGCCATCGACCCCAAGGGCGAGTTCATCAACTTCCTGGACTCACAGGTCGGCGTGGTGTCACCGGACAAGACGCGCACCGTGGTCGATCTCGAGCAGATCGGCCCGGGCCGCTACCGCGGGCGCTTCCCGGCGGCCCAGGAGGGGGTGTATCTGGTGGGCATGGCCCAGCGCCGGGCGGACCAGATGGTAGGCTCCCAGCTCGCGGGCCTGGTGGTGCCCTACGGGCAGGAGTTCCGCGACCTGGGGGTCGACGAGACGTTCCTCCGGGAGATCACAGAGCTCACCGGGGGCGGCATGCTGAGCGATCCGAAGGACGCGTTCCTCCAGAACCGGCACAAGTCGCGCCTGAGCGTGGACATCTGGCCGTGGCTGGTGGGGCTGGTGGCGGTGCTGCTGATTCCGGAGGTCGCGCTGCGCCGGATGGGGCCGGTCGGCCTCGGTCGGCTGATGGCGCGCCTGCGCGCGGGTCGAGCCAAAGGAGGGCGTGGAGATGAGAGCGCTGATCCGAGCTAACCGGATCGTCGTCACCGGACTGCTGCTGGTGCTGGTTGCCGCCGGGGGTGTCGCCGAGGCAGCCCCCAAGCCGCGCAACGTGCTCATCCTGCCGTTCGCCACCCCGGATCTCACGCGGGAGGAGCAGTGGATCGGCGAGGGCGTGGCCCAGTCGCTCATGCTCGCCCTCGTGCACGTGCCGGGGCTGGTGCAGATCGATCGCGACCGCCTCAGGCAGCTCCCGCAGCCGGAGGCGTGGGACGAGGCGGCCGCCGTGGCCGCGGCCAAGCGGCTCGGGGCCGACGTCGCCCTGTTCGGGGAGGTGAAGCGGACCGGCAGCGACCTGATCCTGCAGCCCCGCTTCGTGGAGCTGCGCGGCGACAAGGTCGAGCGCGGCACGCTGGACACCGTCGCCATCGCGGAGGGCCAGCTGCTGGACCGCCTGCGCCCGCTACCGGCCGGCTACCTGAAGGCTCTGAAGGTCCCCGCGAGCGACGTGGAGCTGGCGCGCGTCCAGAAGTGGGCGGCGCCCACCGGGTTATCGCGTGCCTACGAGTTCTACGTGCGCGGGCGCCAGGCCGCCTACCGGGTCACGCAGGATGGCAGCGAAGCGGCGGTCGAGTTCCTGAGCCGCGCCATCGAGGCAGATCCGCAGTTCGTCGCCGCCCAGTACGCGCTCGGCGTGGTCCACCAGAACCTGGGCAACCGCTGGAAGGCGGCCGCGCAGTTCCGGGCCTCCGCCCAGCTCGATCCCACCTACGCGGAGCCCTACAAGGCCCTGGGCGATCTGTACCTCACGGCCCCGCGCCGGCTCTTCGAGGAGGCCATCAAGGCGTACGCCAAGGCCATCGATCTGCGCCCGTTCTACGCGGACGCCCACGTCGGGCTGGGCGACGCGCTCGCCGCGAAGGGCGAGGTGGATCCGGCGGTCGCCGCGTACCAGCGCGGCGTCGAGCACAACCCGATGAACGCCAAGGTGCACGTGAGCCTGGGGAAGCTCTACTACGCCGAGAAGGGGCTCTACTACGAGTCCGTCAACGCCTACAAGAAGGCGATCGACCTGGATCCCACGTACCTCGATGCGCGGATGGGGCTCGCGGAGGTGTACGAGGACAAGGGCCTCTACAAGGAAGCGATCGACGAGTACCGCAAGGTGGTGGACGCCGACGCCAAGAACACCGGCGCGCTCTACAACCTGGCCATCGTCTACGAGAAGGTGGACCCCAAGGAATCGATCGCGCTCTGGGAGCGCTACATCGGGCTGGCCGCCAACCTGCCCGCCGAGAAGGACTGGGTGGACGTCGCCCGGCTGCACCTGCGCAAGCTGAAGCAGCAGCAGGGCAACTAGCGGACGGCGCGGGCTAGATTCCCAGCAGGGTCTTGAGCTGCGGCTTGTTGAAGCCGCGAACCACCTGGTCTCCGACCACGATGACCGGGATGCTCATGCCTCCCGTCAGCTTGATCAGCTCTTCCCGGGCCTCCGCGTCGGCCAGGACATTGATGTCCTCGAACGCCACCCCCTGAGACGAAAGGAACTCTTTCGCCGCCTTGCAGGGCCCTCAGGTGGGACTGCTGAATACTCGGACGGCCGGTCGCGGCTCGCTCATCGATCTGCACCCTCTCTCCGTGCCTGCGGCGAAAGTGGACGACGGACCTAGCGTAGCAGAACTTTGGATGATCTCGCCGGAGGAGCCGGTTCAGCGCCCGTTTCGTCCGCCCGATTGACTGTCCGCGTCAGGCTCCGCCCGCCCGCCTCAAACGGTTTCAGCCCGCCCACGCGTTTTCAGCCAGATAGGCCGTGCGGGACCTGCTGGCCCCTCTCTTGCTCCGGTACGTAGCCCGTAGCGCCCGACTGGAGGGGACGACCATGACCCGGAGGTCCCGGAGTAGCGAGCGCGGTTTCACGCTCGTCGAGCTGATGGTTGTCGTGGCCGTGATCGGCGTCCTCGCCACGATCGCGATTCCGCTCTTCGTCAACGTGCAGGCTCGTGGCCGTATTGCCAAGGCGCAGGCCGATTCCCGCAGCCTGGCCTCGGCGGTCAGTGTCTACGGCGCGCACATGGGCAGCATCCCGACGGCCCTCACACAGCTCACCACAGTCGCGACCAACGCGCAGGGGAATAGCGCGGGCCCGTTCATGAGCTCGGTGCCCACCCCGCCGGGCGGCTGGGCCGCTTATTCCTATACCCCGAACGTCCCCGCCGGGACCTACACGATCACCTCGAGCGGCGACGGCACCAGCGTTATCTATCCGTAGGCGCTGCCCGCAGGCGCGGTAGCGGCGGCCCCGGGCCGCCAGTCGCGTCGCAACCCCCGGCCGACCTTGACTTAACGAGGGGCATTCCCTATCGTGGCCAAGTCATGAGCGATCTCCGCAAGGATCCGACGAGGGGCCGGTGGGTCCTCGTGCGACCCGGCCCGAAGCGCCCCGCCGCCTCCGTGTGCCCGTTCTGTCCGGGCAACGAGTCGCATACGCCCCACGAGATCTTCGCCTACCGCAAGGAGGGCTCGGCGCCCAACGGGCCCGGCTGGTCGGTGCGGGTGATCCCGGAGGCCGATCCCTACTTCAGCATCGAGCAGGAGCTGGTGCGCGAGGGCGTGGGCCTCTACGACCGGATCTCCCCGCGCGGCGCCACCGAGCTGATCGTCGAGAGCCCGAGCCACGACGACACCGCGGCCACGCTGGGCGACGGGCAGTGGGAGCAGGTGCTGTGGATGTACGGCGAGCGCATCCGGGACCTGAAGCAGGACCAGAGCATCCGCGACATCCTCGTCACGCGGCGTCACCGGGCGCCGGGCTCGCGGATCACGCACCCCTACTCGCGGCTCACCGCGATCCCGATCATCTTCGACGAGGTGCGGCGGAAGCTGCGCGAGTGCCGCGAGCACTACGAGTACAAGCGGCGCTGCGTGTACTGCGACATGATCCGCCAGGAGATCGCCGCGGGCGATCGGGTGGTGCGGCTCACCGACCACTTCCTGGCCCTCTCGCCGTACGCGGCCTGCTCGCCGTTCGAGACCTGGATCCTGCCGCGCCAGCACAACTGCCTCTACGAGGGCTCGCTCTCGGGGGAGATGGTGGCGGACCTGGCGGGCCTCCTGAGCGGCCTCTTCCGGACCCTCAGCAGCAAGCTGGGGGACCCCCCGTTCGAGATGACGCTCTACACGGCGCCCAACCTGGCCGCCAAGATCCTGCCCGGGGAGTGGTCGACCATCGCCGACGACTACCACTGGCACATCGAGATCCGCACCATGCCCGACCGGCTCAACGGGATCGGGGGCATTCACGTCAACGAGACCCCCCCCGAAGAGGCCGCCAAGCAGTTCCGGGAGGCCTGGCTCTAGCCCGGTCAGACCGCCCTAAGTCGCACCCCAGCCACCAGAAACGGAGATACGCCTTGACAGGTCCCCATACGGGTGGCAGACTCCGACTGTTGGGGTCGGCGACCCTGCGGGTCGGATATAGGGCGCGGGGCCGACAGCCGGAAACCAGGAGGAGACGGGGTTGCTGAGATTCACGAAGCGAGCGGACTACGGGCTCATGGCCGTGCACTTCATCGCCTCGCACGGCGACGACGGCGCGGTGAGCGCGAAGCGGATCGCGGAGGAGTTTCACATCCCGCCCGAGCGGCTGGCCAAGATCCTCCAGCGCCTCGCGAAGAAGAAGCTGGTCGCCAGTCACAACGGCCCCAAGGGGGGCTACCTGCTGACCCGGGACCCGGCGGAGATCACGGTCGGGCAGGTCGTCCGGGCGCTCGAGGGCCCGATCAGCGTGGTGAGCTGCATGAGCGAGCGGGACGATTGCCCGCAGTTCGCGCGCTGCAACCTGCGAGGACCCGTGCAGAAGATCCAGGCCAGCATCAGCCACGTACTGGATAGCATGACGCTCGCGGAGCTGGGGGCGGAGCCGACCGTCCCGGCCACACCGCTGGCGGTCATTCATTAGACCCGAGGAGAAAGACGGCATGGCGTTGAAGCTTCCGATCTTCATGGACAGCCAGTCCACGACCCCGGTGGATCCCCGAGTGCTCGAGGCGATGATCCCCTATTTCACGGAGAAGTTCGGTCACCCGGCGAGCCGCAACCATTCCTTCGGCTGGGAAGCCGAGGGTGGAGTGGACGTGGCCCGTGAGCAGATCGCCAAGCTGATCGGGGCCCGGGACCCGAAGGAGATCGTCTTCACCTCCGGCGGCACCGAGGCGATCAACCTGGCGCTCAAGGGCGTCGTCGAGATGTACCGGGAGAAGGGCAACCACATCGTCACCACCACGATCGAGCAGCGGGCCACGCTCGACGTCTGCAAGCGGCTGGAGCGGCAGGGTGTCGAGGTGACCTACGTGTCGGTGGGCCGCGACGGGCTGGTGGACGTCGAGGCGGTCCGGGCCGCGCTGACCGACAAGACCATCCTGATCTCGATCATGTTCGCCAACAACGAGATCGGGACGATCCAGCCGGTGGCCGCGCTCGGCAAGCTGGCCAAGGAGAAGGGGATCCTCTTCCACACCGACGCCACCCAGGCGGTGGGCAAGATCCCGGTGGACGTCGAGGCCATGGGCGTCGACCTGCTGTCGGCCACCGCCCACATGCTGTACGGGCCCAAGGGCGTCGGCGCGCTCTACGTGCGGCGGAAGAATCCGCGCGTGCGTATCGCGCCCATGGTGGACGGCGGCGGCCACGAGCGGGGCATGCGCTCGGGCACGGTGCCGGTGCCGCTGGTGGTCGGTTTCGGGAAGGCGGCGGAGATCTCTCGCGAGGTCATGGCCGAGGAGGGTAAGCGGCTCGCCGCGCTCCGTGATCGGCTCCAGGAGCAGATCCTCGCCAAGGTGGATGAGGCCTACGTGAACGGGCACCCGGAGAGGCGTCTGCCCCACAACCTGAACATCTCCTTCGCCTACGTGGAGGGGGAGTCGGTGCTGATGGGGCTCAACAAGGAGGCGGCGCTGGCCTCGGGCTCGGCGTGCACCTCGGCGACGCTCGAGCCGTCCTACGTGATCTCGGCGCTCGGAGTGGACTCCGAGCTGGCCCACTCGTCGATCCGGTTCGGACTGCACCGATTCTCCACCGAGGAAGAGGTGGACTTCGTGGCGCGCAAGACGGTCGAGGTCATCCAGCGGCTGCGGGAGATGTCGCCGCTCTACGAGCTCGCGAAGGAAGGCGTTGACCTGAAGTCGATCCACTGGAAGGCGGAATAACGACGCCCTCGGGCGATCAGGAGGATGTGCGGACATGGCCTACAGCGATAAGGTAGTCGACCACTACAACAACCCGCGCAACGTGGGGTCCTTCACCAAGGACACCCCGGGAGTGGGAACGGGCTTGGTGGGCGCACCCGAGTGCGGCGACGTGATGAAGCTGCAGATCAAGGTCAACGTCGAGACCGGCGTCATCGAGGACGCCAAGTTCAAGACGTTCGGCTGCGGCAGCGCCATCGCCTCGTCGAGCCTGGCCACCGAGTGGCTCAAGGGCCGCACGGTGGGCGAGGCGGCCAAGATCAAGAACACCGACATCGTGAACGAGCTGAAGCTGCCGCCGGTGAAGATCCACTGCTCGGTGCTCGCCGAGGACGCGATCAAGGCCGCGCTCCAGGACTACAAGGAGAAGTGGAGCGCGAGCGAAGCCCCGGCGGGCCGGGACGCGTCCTAAGGTAAAGGAGACCGACGCATCATGGCACTGGCGCTGACCGAGACCGCGGTGAAGCAGGTCAAGCAGCTCATGGAGACCCAGAATCTGGGGAACGTCTACCTGCGGGTGGGGGTCAAGGGGGGCGGCTGCTCGGGCCTTTCCTACCAGCTCGAGTTCGACAACGAGATCGGCCCCCACGACAAGAAGTTCGACATCGACGGGGTGCAGGTCGTGTGCGACAAGAAGAGCTACCTGTACCTGAACGGCATCACGCTCGACTACGTCACGCAGGGGCTCCAGGGCGGGTTCACCTTCGTCAACCCCACCGCGAAATCTAGTTGCGGGTGCGGGACATCGTTCTCGGCCTGAGGCCCGGCCCGGAAGACACGAACGCGGGCCCTGACGGGCCCGTTGTTGTTTTAAGGAAACGCTCGTGAGCGATTACTTCACGGTGTTCGGGCTGCCCCGCAAGCTGGGGGTGGACGGGGAGGCCCTGCAGCGGCGGTTCTACGAGCTGTCGCGGCAGCACCATCCGGATTTCCACCAGGGCGCGGACGCCGAGCGCCAGGCGGAAGCCCTGGGCCAGTCGGCTCTGGTGAACCGCGCCTATCGTGCCCTGCGCGAGCCCCTCGCGCGCGTGGAGTACCTGATCGCGCTGGAAGAGGGTCGCGAGGTCCGGGAGGGCGCCACCGACAAGCCGAAGGCGCCCCGGGAGCTCCTGGAAGAGATGATGGAAGTGCAGGAGGCGCTCGAGGAGGCCAAGGCGGAAGGGCTCGGCGGAGACGCCGGCACGCGGCTCCGCGAGGAGCGCCGCCGCCTCGAGGAGCGCTCCGCGGCCGAGGCGGCGGCGCTGATCGCCCGCACGGCGGAGTGGGATCGGCTGGTGGACGAGGGGGGCGATCGTCGGCCGCTGCTCGAGTGGTTCAAGCAGCGGCTCGCGACCCGGGCCTACCTGCGCACCGTCATCGACGACCTGAGTGACGCGCTGGGGGAGCGTGAGGACCAACATGTCTCGTATCGTCGGCATTGACCTGGGGACGACCAACAGCCTGGTCGCCCACGTGGAGGGCGGCATCCCGCGGGTGATCCCGGACGCGGAGGGACGCGCGCTGCTGCCCTCCATCGTGGCCTGGACCAGCAACGGGGTGGTGGTGGGCGAGGCGGCCCGCCGCCAGCTCGCCCGCAACTCGGCGCGCACCGTCTACTCGGTCAAGCGGCTCATGGGCCGCGGCTACGAGGACGTGAAGGACGACCTGTCGCGCCTGCCCTTCGAGGTCACTCCGCAGGCCGAGGTGGTGAGCATCCGCATCGGCGACCGGGCGGTCACCCCGCCCGAGGTCTCGGCCCACGTGCTCCGCGCCCTCAAGCAGCGGGCGGAGGGCCACTTCGGCGAGCCGATCGAGCAGGCGGTGATCACGGTGCCCGCCTACTTCAACGATGCCCAGCGGCAGGCCACCAAGGACGCCGGGCGCATCGCCGGCCTCGAGGTGCTGCGCATCGTCAACGAGCCCACCGCCGCCGCGCTGGCCTACGGGCTGCAGAAGCTCTCCCAGGGGGTCATCGCGGTCTACGATCTCGGCGGCGGCACCTTCGACATCTCGATCCTGCGCGTCAAGGACGGCGTCTTCGAGGTGCTCGCCACCAATGGCAACACGCACCTGGGCGGCGACGACTTCGACCGGATGATGGTGGACTGGCTCCTGGCCGACATCAAGCGCCGCCACCACGTGGACCTGTCCGGGGACGTGGAAGCGGTGCAGGAGGTCCGCCTCGGCGCGGAGGCCGCGAAGTGCCGGCTCTCCTTCGACGAGCGCACCGTGCTCACGATCCCGTTCGAGGGCTTCACCTACCATCGCGACATCTCCCGGGCCGAGGTCGAGGCCCTGGTGGAGCCGCTGGTGGCCGCGACCCTCGGCCCGTGCCGCCAGGCCCTCGCCGACGCCGCGCTTCGGCCCGACCAGGTGGACGAGGTCGTGCTGGTGGGCGGCTCCACCCGGATGCCGCTGGTGCAGCGGCGCGTCGAGGAGCTCTTCGGGCGGACTCCGCACAGCCGCATGAATCCGGACGAGGTGGTGGCGCTGGGGGCGGCGGTGCAGGCGCAGATCCTGGCCGGCGGCATCACCGACATGCTGCTGCTCGACGTGACGCCGCTGTCGCTCGGGATCGAGACCCTGGGCGGCATCGTGAGCGTGCTGATTGCCCGCAACACCACGATCCCGACCCTGGCCAAGGAGTACTTCACGACGTCGGTGGACGGGCAGACCACCGTGGACATGCACGTGCTCCAGGGCGAGCGCGAGCTGGCCAAGGACAACCGCTCGCTCGCCCGCTTCGATCTGGCCGGGATCGACCCGATGCCGGGCGGCATGCCCAAGATCGAGGTCACCTTCCTCATCGACGCCAACGGAATTTTACAAGTGCAGGCCCGCGAGCTCCGCACCAACAAGGCGGCGAGCATCGAGGTCAAGCCGACCTACGGCCTCACTGAGAGCCAGGTGGAGCAGATGGTGGAGGACTCCTTCACGCACGCGGAGGCCGACGTCAACGCCCGGCTCCTCATCGAGACCCAGACCGAGGCCGACACCGTGCTCAACCACGTGGAGCGCGCCCTGCGCCAGGCCGCCGGCATCGTGGGCGCCCCCGAGCTGGCCGCGATCGAGGCGGCCCGCGCCGCGCTGCGGGCCGCGCGGGCGGGCACGGACCGCGATCAGATCCGCGAGCTCACCATCGCGCTCAATCAGGTCACCGCGCCGCTCGCGGACCGGCTGATGGAGGCCGCGATCAAGGACGCGGTCACCTCGAAGCGGGCCGACCGGCTGCTGGAGAATTCGTGATGGCGGTGCACAACCTGGAGAGCTCCTGATGGCGGTTCACAAGGTCACGTTCCTGCCGCTCAATCGGACCGTCGAGGTGGACGACAGCAAGTACCCGCTGGCCGATCACGGCCGGCCGGGGTCGCTCCTCGACATCGCGCTGGCCAACGACATCCACCTCGAGCACAACTGCGGGGGGAGCTGTGCCTGCACCACCTGCCACGTCATCGTGCGGGAGGGCGAGCAGAACCTGTCCACCATGGAGCAGGACGAGGAAGACCGCCTGGACACCGCGGAGGGCCTGACCCTGCACTCGCGGCTGGGCTGTCAGGCGATCGTGAAGGGAGATGTCGTCGTGGAGATTCCGAAGTAGGGCGAGCCGCCGCCGAAGGCGAGGCGAGCGAATATGGAGGATCGACCGTGAAGTGGAAAGACGCCGAGGACATCGCGCTGGCCCTGATGGACGCGCACCCGGACGTGGACCCGCTCACCGTGCGCTTCACCGACCTGCACAAGTGGGTGGTGGCGCTGCCCGGGTTCGCGGACGACGCGAAGGGCTCCAACGAGGGCATCCTGGAAGCGATCCAGATGAAGTGGCACGAGGAATATCAGGATCGCTAGGCTACCAGGTGATCACGTGATCGTGAGCGAAGACCAGATCGAGCAGGCCCGCGTAGTCCAGGTCCCCCGGGCCGAGGCGTCGCACCGCGACGCCCGCGGGCAGCGACGGCGCGACTGCGCCGTCCAGCAGGACCACCGTGACCCGCGCGTCGGCCTCCCGGAGATTGGACTCGATCACCGCGCCCGCGAGCGCGGCCGAGTCGCGCTTCACGAGGTGCAGGAAGCTGGCCATCAGAACACGAGAAAGCGCGTGGCCCCGGGGAGCATCGCGGCGACCTCGGCCGCGGTGACCGGAACCACCGGATGCCCGTCGCCGTTCCAGTCGGCCGGGGTGGGCGGGGCGCCCTGGATGTGGAAGGGCACGCCCAGCTTCCGGAGCGCGGCGCGAAACTTGGCGATGTCGTCGCCGTCCACCAGATCGTCGGTCTCGTCATCGAGCAGGTGCACCGCGGGGCCGGTCAGCACGATGCGCACCTGGTTCTCGCCGGCCACGATGCCGAGCGCGATCCGCATCGCCTCGTTGGCGCGGTGGGAGACGCGCGGGTCCTCCGAGATCAGGACGAGGGTGGGCTGGCTGGGGCTCGCCACGCTAGTTGAGCGCGATGAAGCGATCGGTCCCGTTGATCACGTCGGTGAGCACCACGAGGCCGCAGTTGGTGGCGCGCTCGGACAGGGGCCGTCGCCGCTTCTGGCAGCCGTAGGCGCATACGAAGAGCTTGAGTCCGCGATCGGCGAGCGCGAGAAGACGATCATCGTCCACCGCGTCCACCGCGTCGTCGATCAGGTACAGGTAGACGTCGCCGCCACCGTCCAGCGCGGCCCGGGACAGCCCGATGGCGGTCTCGAGGTTCGGGTGGTCGGGGGTGGTGGAGAGCATCAGACCCAGCTTCCGTTTGGCCGAGGCCATGCGGGCGCAGCGTAACATCGTGAAAGGGGAGCGTCAATGAACCGGAAGGTCTATCTCGATCACAACGCCTCCACCCCGGTACATCCCGAGGTGGTCCAGGCGATGCTGCCGTACTGGAGCGAGCGATTCGGCAATCCGTCGAGCGTGCACGGCTTCGGCCGGGAGGCGCGCGAGGGGCTCGAGACCGCGCGCGAGCAGGTGGCGCACTTCCTCCGGGTGGGCAAAGAGGAGATCGTCTTCACCTCGGGCGGCACCGAGTCCGACAACATGGCGATCAAGGGCGTGGCGATGGGGCGCCGTCGCGGCCACCTCATCACGTCGAAGATCGAGCACCACGCGGTGCTGCGGGCGGTGCAGAACCTCGAGACCCTGGGTTTCGAGGCCACCTACCTGGACGTGGACGGGGACGGCCTCGTGGATCCCGAGGCGGTGCGCCAGGCCATCCGCCCCGACACCATCCTGATCTCGATCATGCACGCCAACTCCGAGATCGGGACCATCCAGCCCGCGCGGGAGATCGGGGCGATCGCCCGCGAGCACGGGATCCCGTTCCACGTGGACGCGGTGCAGACCTTCGGGAAGGCGCCCATCGATCTCGACGCCTTCAACATCGACATGCTGTCGTTCTCCGCCCACAAGATCTACGGGCCCAAGGGCGTGGCCGGGCTGTACATCCGGAAAGGCACCAAGATGGTCTCCGTCCAGCACGGCGGCGAGCACGAGCGGCGCCGTCGCGCGGGCACCGAGAACGTGCCGGGCATCGTCGGGCTCGGCCGGGCGGTCGAGATCCGCGGCCGGGACATGGCGGACGAGGCCGTCCGGCTGACCGCGCTACGCGATCGCCTCTGGGAAGGGATCCGCGGCCGGGTGCCCGACGTACAGCTGAACGGGCACCCGACCCGGCGGCTGCCTGGCACCTGCAATGTCTGTTTCCGGCACGTGGAGTCGGAATCCATCGTGCTCGGTCTGGATCTGAAGGGCGTCGGCGTGTCGGCGGGCTCGGCGTGCACCTCCGGCAACGTGGAGCCCTCCTACGTACTGGTGGCGATGGGCGTGCCGGTGGAGTGGTCGATGGGCGCGGTGCGGCATTCGCTCGGGCGGAGCACTACCGCCGAGGACATCGACTACGTGGTCGAGTCGACCGTGCCGCTGGTGGCGAAGCTGCGGAGTGTCATGCCGGTCCGGGCCTAGCCGGCCGGCGAGCCGATGCAGTACAGCCCGGTCCTCATCGATCACTTCCGGAATCCGCGGAACGCTGGCATCATGCGGAATCCGGACGGAGTGGGGGAAGGGGAGTACAAGGACTGCATGGACCTGGTCCGCTTCCACCTGCGCGTGCGGGATGGGCAGGTGGTGGAGGCGCGGTTCCAGGCCTACGGGTGCGGGCCGACCATCGCGGCGGCGAGCGCCGCGACCGAGGTGGCGACGGGCTGCGCGCTGGAAGCGCTGGTGGAGCTCTCAGCGGCGCGGGTCGAGGCGGCGGTGGGCGGGCTGCCGGAGCCGCGGCGACACGCCGCGGACGTCGCGGCCCTGGGACTGCGGGCGGCGGCGCGCGATGCGCTGAGCCGCGCGGACACGAGGAGCGATCGGCATGCTTGAGCGAATGCGGCGGGATGTGAGGACGGTGCTGGAGCGCGACCCGGCGGCGCGGTCGGCGCTCGAGGTGGTCCTCTGCAGTCCGGGCGTGCACGCGATCTGGGTCCACCGCGTCGCCCACGGGTTCTGGCGCGGCGGCTGGCACCTCACTGCCCGCTGGGTGTCGCACGTGGGGCGCTTCCTGACCGGCATCGAGATCCACCCGGCCGCCGTCCTGGGTCCGGGCCTCTTCATCGATCACGGGATGGGCATCGTGATCGGCGAGACCGCCGAGGTCGGTGAGAACGTCAGCATCCTCCAGGGCGTGACCCTGGGCGGCACCAGCCTCAAGCGGGAGAAACGCCACCCCACCATCGGCGACAACGTCATGATCGGCGCGGGCGCCAAGGTGATCGGCGGGTTCACCATCGGCGCGGGCAGCCGCATCGGCGCCGGCTCGGTGGTGGTCCGCGAGGTGCCGGAGAACTGTGTTGTCGTCGGGGTACCCGGTCGCATAACATTCCGCAACGGCGAGCGGGTGACCGGGGCGATCGACCTCAACCAGACCGATCTGCCCGATCCGCTCGCCCGCACGCTCGAGCAGATGGCGGACCGGATCCACGCGCTCGAAGCCGAGATCGAGCGACTGAAGAAGGCGGCCGACGTCCCCGCGGACGCGCCCGCGGACTGACCCCACTCCACAGGAGGCGAGAGCGACGTGCTGCCCAAGGACACGATGGATGTGAAGGAAGCTGCGCGGTACCTCGCCATGGACGAGAAGGCGGTGGCTCAGATGGCGGCCGACCGGCTCATCCCGGCCGTCGAGCACGAAGGGAAGTGGCTCTTCTCCAAGAAGTCCATCGACAAGTGGCGCGGCCGCAGCGCCACGCGCTGATCGCCGCGCGCCGACGCCGCGCGTTGACCGCCGGCCCGGGCGGTGCAGTACCAAGCGCCTGGTCAAGACGTGAGACGGAACTGGGGGAGTGCGGGGGCCATTTCGAGGCCCCCGCATACAAAAAGAGCTTAAAGAAGTAAACCGATTGACCGCCCTCCCACCCGTGACCCGGACGATCCTCCATGTCGACATGGACGCGTTCTATGCGTCCGTGGAGCAGCGGGACCGGCCGGAGCTGCGGGGGCGGCCGGTGATCGTGGGCGCGGATCCGTCGGGACGGGGCGTGGTGTCGGCCGCCTCCTACGAGGCCCGGCGCTTCGGCGTGCACTCGGCCATGCCCATCGGGCGCGCGGCGCGCCTCTGTCCCGACGGCGCCTTCCTGCATGTCGACATGGACAAGTACGCGGCCGTGTCCCGCGAGGTGATGGCGATCCTCGCCGACTTCACGCCGCTGCTCGAGCCGGTCTCCATCGACGAGGCGTTCCTGGACGTGACCGGCACCGAGGGGCTCCACGGCGACGGCCCGGCGGTGGCGCGCGCCATCAAGGCGCGCATCGCGGCCTCGCTGCGCCTCACCGCGTCCGTCGGGGTGGCCGCCAACAAGTTCGTGGCGAAGGTGGCCTCCGATCTCCGCAAGCCCGACGGGCTCGTGGTGGTGGCCCCGGGCACCGAGGCGGCCTTCCTGGCGCCGCTGCCGGTCTCGCGGCTCTGGGGGGTGGGCCGCGTGACCGCGGAAGGGCTCGAGGCCATGGGCCTGCAGACGATCGGCCAGCTCGCCGCGGTCCCCGCCGAGTACCTCGAGGCCCGGTTCGGCCCGAGTGGGCGCGGACTTCAAGATTTGGCGCACGGCCGCGACGACCGTGGAGTCGAGCCGTTCGCGCCACCCAAGTCCATGGGCGCCGAGGAGACCTTCGGCCGCGATCACCGTGACGCCGAGCGGCTGGCCGCCACCCTGCGTGAGCAGGCCGAGCGCGTGGCGCGCGAGCTGCGCGCGGAGGGCTACGCGGGGCGCTGTGTGACCCTCAAGCTCCGCTTCGCGGACTTCTCCACGCTGACGCGCCGTCACACCGACGACCCCACCCAGGACGGGCTCGCCATCTACCATCGCGCCCGCGCCTTGCTCGACCGCATTCCGCTCCGCCAGCCGGTTCGGCTCATCGGGCTGTCCGTGTCCTCTCTGGGGCCCGCCGCGTCCGGCCAGCTCTCGCTGCTCGAGCCGGACGCTCCGCGCCGGGAGCGGCTCGCGCGGGCCATGGACCGCGTCACCGCGCGCTTCGGCGAGGAGTCGCTCCGCCCGGCCAGCGTCGTGCGGCGGCCCCAGCGCACCCGATCCTCCGATCAGCCGGCCCGGGGCGGCCCGTTGCCTTCGGCATAGGCTTGGGCTAGACTCGCTGAACAGCGGTTCATTTCTCCGTCGGAGAGGCTCATGCAACGACCCATCGCCTACGACAAGCTGGCCCGCGAGGATCGCCTGATCCGGATGCGGGCGCGCGATGTCGCGCAGCTCAAGATCGACCAGGGGCTGCCCCCCTTCCCGGATCTGCTGTCCCGTGACTCCATCAAGGAGCGCGTGCACGGGATCATGGTGGGCGAGCTGCAGGCGATGGAAGGGGCCGGCCGCACGGTCTACGATTTTCCGGACGCGCCGTGGGAGTTCACCATGGACATGGCGCGGCAGGTCTGGGACGAGTCCCGCCACGTGGAGATCTACGTGCGCCTCCTCGAGCACCTGGACGGCTATATCGGCGAGTTCCCCGAGACCACGATCCTCTGGCGCTGCGCCTGCGCGGAGGACGCGGCGGCCCGCGTGGCCGGCGTGAACCGCGGGCTCGAGGGCCTGGCCTGTGACGTGTTCAACCAGCTCGTGCACATCGCCCGCCGGATGGGCGATCCGATCCTGGAGCGGGCGGTGGACTACGTGCTGGCCGACGAGATCACCCACGTCCGCATGGGCTCCAAGTGGCTGACCCGGCTCACCGAGGGCGATCCTGAGCGGCGGCGCCTCGCGATCGAGTTCCAGGAGACCATCGACGAGCGCTTCAACCTGGGCGGCATCCGCCGCGAGGGCCCGCACGAGCTCGTGCCGATCTCCATCGCCACCGAGGCGCGCCGCGAGGGCGGCTTCACCGACGAGGAGATCGCCCGGCTCATCAAGACCACCCAGCGGTCGGCCGTCTACTAACCGCCCGCTCCTGCCGCATGACGCACCCGCTTGCGGGACACCTCGAGGTCGACGAGTCGGCGAAGACTGTCCGCCACTACCGCTACGCGGTCGAGCGGATGACGCGCATCCTGGGCGGCTGGATGGCGCTGACCCCGGAGCTCTCGGCCAAGCTGCTCATGGGCCGCCACGTCTGGGACAGTGCGCAGCACGCGGACGCCTGGGGCAAGCGCCTCCCCGAGCTGCGCGCCGCCGCGCAGGTCTCCGAGCCCGCCAACGCGCGGCTGGTGGCCTTCCTGGACGCGGTCGAGGCCGCCGAGCGGCCCGAGCAGACCATCGAGCGCGTGGTCGCGATCTACCGCGTGCTCAAGCCGCATCTGCTCGCCACCTACGAGGCCCACCTGGTGAGCGCCAACGCGGTCTATGAGCCGCCCACCTGCCGGATCCTCACCCGCTGCATCGAGGACGAGCGGCGGCACGTGGCGGCCGGGGAGACGGTCCTGCGGCATCTCCTCCGCACGCCCGAGCTAGAGACGCGCGCCCGCGCCTGCGAGATCCGGCTCTGGGCGCTGCTCGAGGCGGCGGGCGGCGTGACCGGGACGGGTCCGGTCACGCGCGCGAGCGCCGCCGCGGACCCGCCCGCGCCGCTGAGCGACGATGCCGCCGAATTCATCCGCCTCGAGCAATCCACGGGCACGTGGGCGATCGCCCCCGCGCTGGCCCAGGCCCTCGACGCCTTCGGCGATGCGCTGATCGCGGGTGACGCGGCCGGGGCCCGGCGCTGGCTTGCGCCCGAGGTGGAGCTGGGCCCGGATCTCGAGACGCGGCTCCGCGCCGTCGGAGGCGGCCGCCATCGGATCGCCGCGTGCGCGCGCGTGGGCGAGCAGCGCCTCGTGAAGCTCCGCCTCGACGGCGTCCACGACGGCATCACGCTCCTGCTCCGCTGGGTGCCCACCGGCTCCGACTGGCGCGTCGCCGTGCTCGAGGCCGTCTCCGCGTCCGCCGCCCCGCCCGCCTGAGCTCCGTGCTGCAGAGCGTCTTGATCGCCAACCGGGGGGAGATCGCCCGCCGGGTCATCCGCGGCTGCCGGGCTCTCGGCATCCGGACGGTGGCGGTTTACTCCGAGGCCGATGCAGGCTGGCCGCACGTCGCCGACGCCGACGAAGCGGTCCTCATCGGGCCCGCGCCCGCGCGCGAGAGCTATCTCGACGTCGAGCGCATCATCGACGCGGCCCGCCGCACGAACGCCCAGGCCGTCCATCCCGGCTACGGCTTCCTCTCCGAGAACTGGCGCTTCGCCCAGGCCTGCGAGGCGGCTGGGCTGATCTTCGTCGGGCCCTCGGGGCGGGTCATCCAGCAGATGGGCGACAAGGTCGGCGCGCGCCGGCTCATGGCGGGGGCGGGCGTCCCGGTGGTGCCGGGCAGTGACGGGCCCGTGGACTCGGTCGAGGCCGCCCGGGAGGTCGCGGGCGGGATCGGCTATCCGGTGATGATCAAAGCGGCCGCGGGCGGCGGCGGCATCGGCATGATGCGGGTCAAGGACGAGGCGGGCCTGGGCGCCGCCTTCGCCTCTGCCCAGCGGCGCGCCCAGTCCGCCTTCGGCTCGGCCGCCCTGTTCGTCGAGCGCTTCCTCGAGTCGCCGCGGCACGTCGAGGTGCAGGTCTTCGGTGACGGCGGGGGCCGCGTGGTGCATCTGCACGAGCGCGAGTGCTCCATCCAGCGCCGGCACCAGAAGCTGGTCGAGGAGAGTCCCGCGCCCAACCTGTCCGCCGCCTTGAAGGCCCGGCTCACCGCGGCCGCGGTGGCGGGGGCCCGCGCGGTGGGCTACGTCAACGCGGGCACCATGGAGTTCATCGTCCAGGGCGACGAGTTCTACTTCCTCGAGATGAACACGCGGCTGCAGGTGGAGCACCCGGTGACCGAGGAAGTGACCGGGCTCGACCTCGTGCAGGCGCAGCTCCGCGTCGCCGGAGGCGACTCGTTGCCCTGGACCCAGGAGCAGGTGACGCAACGGGGCGCGAGCATCGAATGCCGGATCTACGCGGAGGACCCGGCCAAGGGCTTCATGCCCTCGCCGGGCCGGATCACCCGGCTCGTGCTGCCGGAAGGTCCCGGGGTGCGTCTCGAGTGCGGGGTGGCGGAAGGCGTGGAGGTCACCGTGCACTACGACCCGCTCCTGACCAAGCTGATCACCACCGGCGTCACGCGGGACGAGGCCATCGCGCGGATGAGCGGGGCGCTCGAGGGCTTCGTGGTCGAGGGTGTCAAGACGACGATCCTATTCCAGCAGCGCGTGATGCAGAGCGGCGCCTTCCGCGCGGGCACCGTCCACACGCAAATGGTCGAGCAGGGCGCCTTCGCGTAAAACGGTTGAACGGGCGGCGGAGCGAATCGGGACGCGAGGCGATGTAAGAATGCGGTGGGGGGGTTTGGGGGAGGAGCGCCGCCGCTCCCCCCCAATCAGAACAAGAAGCGCCGGTTGATCGGGCGCGAAAGCGTGAAAGGCCAACACACCATGAACGTGAACCTGGGCGGCAAGAGCGTGATCGTCACCGGAGGCGGCTCGAACATCGGGCGGGCCATCAGCCTGGCCTTCGCGAAGGAGGGCGCGCACCTCACGGTCGCCGAGATCGACGAGGGGCAGGGGCGGAAGGTCGTCGCGGAGGCCGAGGGGCTGGGGGCCGCGTCCGCCACGCTGGTGCCGACCGACGTGACCCGCTGGGAGTCCGTCCAGGCCATGGTCCGCGAGGTCGAGGGCCGCGCGGGCCGGGTGGACGTCCTGGTGAACAACGTGGGCTGGACCTACGACCGGCTCTTCGTGGAGAAGGAGCGGACCGAGTGGGAGCGGGAGATCCAGCTCAATCTCTGGGGCATGATCAACTGCACCCGCGCGGTGCTCGACGGCATGATCGCGCGCAAGGTGGGCGCCATCGTCAGCATGGGCTCGGACGCCGGGCGCATGGGCGAGTTCCGCGAGGGCGTCTACGGCGCGTGCAAGGCGGGCGTCATCGCGCTGTCCAAGAGTCTCGCGCGCGAGGTCGGCCGCCACGGCATCCGGCTCAACGTGGTCTGCCCCGGCATGACCATCCCCGCCTCGGACGAAGATTTCGGCGGCCTCAGCATGTGGGCCGCGGAAGCCAACCGCGCCTGGAGCGCCCCGGACATGCAGGCGCGGATCGCCAAGGCCTACCCGCTGCGGCGCATCGGCAAGCCGGAGGACGTGGCGCCCGCGGTGCTGTTCCTCGCCTCCGACGCCGCGGCCTTCATCACCGGGCAGACCCTCTCGGTGAGCGGCGGCTATACGATGATGTGAGCGGGGATGTGAGCGGGCCCGCTCACCAGGAGGCGGCCATGGACTTCGAGACGATCACCTACGCGACGGGCGGTGGTGTCGCGCGCATCACGCTCCACCGTCCGGACCGGCTGAACGCGATCAGCCCCGAGCTGCTCCGCGATCTCGATCGCGCCTGCGCGGCGGTGGAGGGCGACGCCGGCGCGCGCGTGGTGACCCTGACCGCGACGGGCCGGGCCTTCTGCGCGGGCGCGGACCTGCGGGCGGTGCGCGAGCTCTCGCCCGATCCCGAGCGGTGGGGCGCCTTCATGCGTCTCTGGCATCGCGTCTTCGATCGGATCGAAGCCCTGCCGGTGCCGGTTATTGCGGGGGTGCACGGGCTCGCTCTCGCGGGCGGGCTCGAGCTGGTGCTGGTGGCCGACCTCGTGGTGGCCGACGAGGCCGCGCGGCTCGGGGATCAGCACGCGAACTTCGGGCTGGTGGCGGGCGGGGGCGGAAGCCAGCGGCTGCCGCGGCTCATCGGGGCGCGCCGGGCCAAGGAGCTGATGCTGCTCGGCGGCTGGCTCACCGCGCCGGAGGCGCTCGCCTGGGGCCTCGTCAATCGCGTGGTCCCGGCCGGGACGGTGGCTCCCGCGGTGGAGGAGCTGGCGGCCGCGCTGGCTGCCGGCAGCGGATCGGCCACCCGCACCGTGAAGGCCCTGGTGGCCCGCGCGTTCGACACCGAGCTGGCCGAAGGCCTCGAGCTCGAGCGCCGCCTGGTGGCGGAGCACATGCGCTCGGCCGACGCCGCCGAGGGGCTGCGCGCGTTCGCCGAGAAGCGCAAGCCGGTGTTCTAGGAGGCCCCATGGACCTCGCGTTCTCGCCCGAGCAGGACGAGCTGGTGCGCACGCTTCGGCAATTCGCCCGGCGGGAGCTGGCGCCGCACTCGGCCCAGTGGGACAGGACCGGTGAGTTCCCCTGGGAGGCCTGGCGGCGCATGGGCGAGCTGGGACTGCTGGGCCTGCGCGTCCCCGCGGCCTACGGCGGCCAGGAAGCGGACTTCCTGACCTTCGGCATCGCGATGGAGGAGATCGGGCGCGGCGACTTCAGCTGCACCTACGGGATCCAGCTCGCGGGCCTGGCCGGCGAGATCCTGGGGCGCAGCGGGAGCGAGGCGATCAAGACGCGCTGGCTGCCCCCGACCGCGAGCGGCGAGGCGGTGGTCGCGCTCGCCCTCACCGAGCCCGGCGCCGGCTCGGACGCGGCCAATCTCGCGTGCCGGGCCGAGCGCGACGGCGACGGCTACGTCATCACCGGGGAGAAGTCCGGTATCAGCCTGGGCATGGCGGCGCAGGCCGCGGTCGTCTTCGCGCGCACCGATCCGGCGGGGCGGGCGCGTGGGGTGACCGCCTTCCTGGTGCCCCTCGACCTGCCGGGCGTCTCGCGCGGCCCGCTGCGCGACATGGGCACCCGCGCCATCGGGCGGGCCGTCCTGGCCTTCGACCACGTGCGCCTGCCCGCGTCCCACCGGCTGGGGGAGGAGGGCACCGGCTTCTACCAGGTCATGCAGGGCTTCGACTACAACCGCATCGGCATCGCCCTCGCTTGCCTCGGGGTGGCCCAGCAGTCGGTCGAGGAGACCATGGTCTACGTGAAGGAGCGCCGAGCCTTCGGCCGGGCCCTCGCGCGCTTCGAGGGCGTGTCCTTCGCGATCGCGGAGGCGGCCACCCACCTGGAAGCCTGCCGCTGGCTCTGCTACCGGGCGCTCTGGCTGGCGGACCAGGGGCGGCCCTACACGAAGGAATCGGCGATGACCAAATGGTGGGGCCCGCGGCTCGCGGTGGACACCATCCACCAGTGCCTCCTGCTCCACGGCCACTACGGCTACACCGACGAGCTGCCCCGTTCGAGCAACGCATGCGCGACGTGATCGGGCTCGAGATCGGCGACGGGGCCGCCGAGGTCATGAAGATGGTGGTGGCCCGCGAACTGATGGGGCGGGAGAGCCTGCCCTACTAGCCGCGCCGCCGGGTGGCCGCCGGATATGAGAGAATGCGGCGGCCTCGAAAGACGCCGCGAGGATCCGACAAGGAGCGCTCAATGCCTGAGGACGTCAAAGCCCATATCACCGGCGTGGTGTTTCAGATCACCACCAAGCCGGGCGACGCGGTGGCCGAAGGTGACGCGGTCATCGTGCTCGAGTCCATGAAGATGGAGATTCCGGTGGAGGCCCCGCGCGCCGGCAAGGTGCGCGAGATCAAGGTCGCCGAGGGACAGACGG